>Ga0335073_10004999_pt1 | contig 18599 bp, 16 predicted proteins | sample Lox_Sample_22_FD_207093 | JGI IMG/M metagenome (GOLD analysis project Ga0335073, IMG submission 207093) | Soil microbial communities from Loxahatchee National Wildlife Refuge, Florida, United States - Lox_Sample_2.2 | ecosystem: Environmental > Terrestrial > Soil > Wetlands | place: USA... | reverse complement strand
GTCACCGAATGGAAACGGAGGCGCGCGATGACAGTCACCCGCCAGGACCCGATCACGCTCGAGATCATCCAGAGCTCACTCGAGGCGATCAGCGACGAGATGTTCGCGGCCCTGCGCAAGACCGCGATGAGCGCGATCATCTACGAGGTCCTCGACGCGGGCACGGGAATAACCGACGGCGCCGGCAATATCGCATCGTCGGGCGCCGGAATCCCGGCGTTCGTCGGGGTGCTCGACAAGGCGGTGAAGCGCGTGCTCGAGCTCCATCCGCCGGAGCGCATCCGGCCCGGCGACCTGTTCATCACCAACGATCCGTTCTACGGCGGCGTCACCCACCTGAACGACATCGTGCTCGTGCTCCCGGTGTTCGCCGGCGACGAGCTCGTGGCCTGGACCGCGAACATCGCCCACTGGAACGACGTCGGGGGGATGGCTCCCGGCTCGATCTCCAACGAGGCGAGCCAGATCTTCCAGGAGGGCCTGCGGCTGCCCGCGGTCAAGTTGATCGACGAGGGGCGCCCGAACCAGTCGGTGATGGAGATCATGAAGGTCAACAGCAGGCTGCCCGACTTCCTGGTCGGCGACATGTGGGCGGGCGTCGCCGCGGCGCGCGTCGGCGAGCGGCGCATCCTCGACCTCGTGGCCAAGTACGGGCGCGAGACGTTCGTGCTGGCGATGGACACGTTCATGGATCACGGCGAGCAGGTCGCGCTGCGGGCGCTCCAGGACCTGCCCCACGGGCGGTTCGAGATCGCCGAGGAGCAGGACAGCGGCGTGGTCTACCCCGCGGTCATCGAGATCACCGACGACGCGTTCGTGGTCGACCTGCGCGACGCGCCCGACCAGGACCACGGCCCGAACAACCTCTCTCGCGACGAGGCGATCATCTCGGCGCAGATGGCATTCATGAACATCATCCCCGCCCAGCTGTCGGCCAACGCCGGCCACTTCCGCCCGATCAAGCTGTGGACGCGTCCGGGCTCGGTATTCGATCCGATGCCGCCGGCCGCGTTCGGCACCTACTACGAGGTCGGGATCCGCCTGTACGACGTGCTGCTTCGCTGTCTCGCGCCACATCTGGGCGACCGCCTCCCCGCCGGCAATTTCGCCTCGATCTGCGGCACGTTCATCGGCGGTCCCCATCCCGACACGGGCAAGCACTTCACGATCGTCGAGCCGCAGATCGGCGGCTGGGGCGGCTCGGCGCAGCGTGACGGCAACAGCGCGATCTTCAGCGGCTTTCACGGCGAGACGTTCAACTGCCCGGCCGAGGTCGCCGAGGCTCGCTACGGGCTGTACGTCGAGCGGCTGGCGCTCGGCGAGGAGCCGGGCGGCGAGGGTGAGCACCGCGGCGGCAAGGGGATCGTCGTCGATTACCGGGTCCGATCGAACGGCTGCTTCCTCACCTGCGCGTACACGCGCAACAAGCACAAGCCGTGGCCGCTCGCCGCCGGCCGCGAAGGCTCGGCGAATTACATCGAGGTGATCCGCGCCGACGGGAGCGTCGAGGAGTACGCGGTGATCACCGGCCTCGTGGTCAACGAGGGCGACGTCATCCGGATCCACACGGCCACGGGGGCGGGGTACGGCGACCCGAGGTTGCGTCCACGCGAGCTCGTGCAAGACGACGTCGAGAATGGATACGTGACGCCGGCGCTGGCCCGCGAGGTCTACGGCTTGCCCTGACGCTGCACGGTCGTCAGAATGAGCCCAGGGGGTTGCTCGGGCATTGGCGAACGTATTCATTTCCTACCGTCGTCGGACCGACACGACGGCCGGCTACGCGAGTTGGATCTACAACGAGCTCGCGGAAGCAAGGGGGGCCGATAGCGTGTTCATGGACGTCGACTCGTTATCGCTGGGAAGGGACTTCGTCGAGCACGTCGAGCGGGCCCTCGCGAGCGCCGGCGTTGCGCTGATTCTCATCGGGCCTGGCTGGCTCACGGCGGTGGGCAAGACCGGCGGTCGGCGCTTGGACGATCCCGACGACTACGTACGCCGCGAAGTGGCAACCGCCCTGCGATCGAGCACGCTGGTCATCCCGGTCTTTGTCGACGGTGCTGACATGCCTGAGTCTGATGAGTTGCCCGAGGACCTCCAATCGCTGACGCGGCGCCAAGGATTCTCATTTGAGCGGCGGGGCAGAGCGGGGATCGATCAAATCCTGCGAGCGATCGAGCAGGTCGATCCCCCGACGCATGCGGTTGAAGACTTTCGGACGGCTGCACTCGGCTTTGACGATGGCGATGTCAAGCAGCGAGAAGCCGCCGCCCGCCAAATCAGACGTGTTGCACCACTGCTGACACTCGACCAGGTGCTCGACTTCTCTCGTTCTGAAGCGGTTGGCGAGCGCATAGGCGCAGCGATTGCGCTCGGGGCTCACCTCAAAGATCCCAACGATGCGCGCAGAGATCAGCGCGTCGAGGTCGCGCTAGGCGCGCTGCTGAGGGATCCGGCTTCCTCCCTGATTCGCTACCGAGCGGCTCAGACGCTTCGAAACTCTCCAGCGTTCGTTCCGAGCTACGAGTTTGACCTGCAAACTCGCGCCGAGTCCGACGAGAACAGGTACGTGCGTGACATGGCGACGCAGGCGTTACGCGCAGCGGGGAAGTAAGTCAACGAGCCCCGTTCAGCGGAAGCCAGATGTGAAAGACGGTTCGCCCGGGTTCTGACTCGAAGTTGATCGAGCCGTTGAGGCGCTCGGTGACGATCCGGCGGGCGGTGTCGAGGCCGAGGCCGGTGCCCTCGCCGACGTCCTTGGTGGTGAAGAACGGGTCGAATATGCGGCCGCGGATGTCGGCGGGGATCCCGGGTCCGTTGTCGGCGATGTCGATGCGCGCGCAGGCGCCGTCGTGCTCGGTGGCGATCTCGATCGTGCCGGTGTCGCCGAGGGCCTCGATCGCGTTGGCGAGCAGGTTGGTCCAGACCTGGTTCAGCTCGGAACCGCGGAGGGTGATCTTCGGCAGGGAGCGGTCGTAGTTGCGCCGGACCTCGATCGAGGTGTGCTTGAGCTTGTGGCCGAGGACGAGCAGAGTGGTCTCGAGCCCTTCGTGCACGTCGGTCTCGACGAGCTCGCCTCGGTCCATGAACGCGTAGGCCTTGATCGCCTTGACGAGCTTGCTCATCCGCTCGGTCGACTCGGCGATCTCGGCGGCGAGGCCGCGGGCTACCAGCGACGCCGCGATCCACTCGACCGCGGCACTCGTGCCCGGCCCGGCGATCCCCGCCACGCGATCGAGCCAGTCCGCGTCGATGCCGGCGGCGACGAGCGGTTCGCTCAGCCGCCACGACTCGCGCACGTTCAGGCGCTCGAGGGCTTCGACCAGCTCGTCCTCGGCGTCGGCCGCGTCCAGCGCGGACAGGGCATCACGCGTCTTTGCGCGCTCCATCGCCTCGCGCTGCATCTCGACGAGCTCCTGGGCCTCGCTGCGTTCGACGCCAGATTCGACGAACAGCCCGATCGTCGAGGCGAGCACGTCGAGCGCGTCGGCGAGGTCGGCGGCCGCGCGCCGCGCTGCGCTGGCCGGGTTGTTCAGCTCGTGGGCGAGCCCGGCTGCCATCGTCCCGAGCGAGGCGAGGCGCTCGCGGTTCTGCTCCCGGGCGGCGATCCGGGTCGCGACCGGACGGATCGCGCGCATCACCCGCCGGAATACCGGACGCTGACTGGTCACGAGCCGTGTGAAGTCTTCCGCCGCGATCGCGGCGATCCGGACGTCGGTCACCGCGCGCATCTCGCCGGCGTAGCCGGTCTCGGTGAGGACCGTGATCGCGCCCATCCACGTGGGCGCGGTCTGGCGGGTGATCGGCTCGACCCGGCCCGCCTCCACCACGAGACCCTGGACGACGCCGCGTAGCAGCAGCATGAACTCGGCCGTCTGGCCCGCCTCGGCCACGAGCGCGTCGGCGGGCAGCTCGCGGATCTCGGACACCTCGCGCCAGCGCGCGAGTTGCTCGTCGTCGAGCTCGTCGAACAGGTCGACCGTACGCAGCTCCTCGAGCGCCGGCCGCTCGGGCTCGGTCATGCGCTCGCGAGGTACTCGTGGATCAGCGAGACGGCCATCGAGCCCTCGCCGACCGCGCTCGCCACGCGCTTGATCGAGCGCATGCGGACGTCGCCGGCCACGAACACGCCGGGCACGCTCGTCTCGAGCGCGTAGGGGTCGCGGGACAGCGGCCAACCGTTGTCCCGGACGTCGGGGCCCGCGAGGATGAAGCCCCGCTCGTCGCGCGCGACGACGCCCTCGAGCCAGTCGGTCCGCGGCGCGGCGCCGATGAACACGAAGCAGGCGTCGGCCTGCTCGAGCGTTTCGGTGCCGTCGGGGCCGAGGATCCGCAGCGCGCGCAGATGGCCGTCCTGGCCTTCAGCGGCGATCGCCTGGGATCGCGTCCTCACCTCGATGTTGGGGATCGCGGCGATCTGCTCGATCAGATACTGCGACATCGACTTCGTCAGCGAGTCCGCGCGGATCAGCATCGTGACCCGTCCCGCGTATCCGCTGAAGTACACGGCGGCCTGGCCGGCCGAGTTCGCGCCGCCGATCACGAACACGTGCTGATCGGCGCAGGCGCGCGCCTCGGTCAGCGCCGCGCCATAGTAGATCCCCGCGCCGGTCAGCTCGGCGAAGCCGGGGCAGTCGAGCTGGCGATAGGCGACGCCCGAGGCGACCAGGACCGTGTTGGCGCTGAGCACGCCGCCGCCGGTCAGCTCGACGAGCCGTCCCGACCCTTCGACGTGCAGGGCGACCGCCTCCTGCACGGTGACGAGCTCGGCGCCGAGCCGGCGCGCCTGGTCTGTCGCTCGCCGCGCGAGATCAGAGCCGCTCAAACCGGCCGGGAAGCCAAGGTAGTTCTCGATCCGGCTCGACTGCCCGGCCTGCCCGCCCGGCGCCTCGCGCTCGACCATCACCGTCCGGAGGCCCTCGGACGCGCCGTAGACCGCCGCGGCAAGCCCGGCCGGGCCGCCGCCGACGATCACCAGGTCGTAGTGATCCCCGGTCGGCTGCGCCGAGATCCCGAGCCGTCCCGCGAGCTCGAGCATGGTGGGGCGCTCGAGGACACTTCCATCCTCGAGCAGCGCGACCGGCAGACGATCGGATTCGACGCCGGCGACCGCGAGCAGCTCGCGCGCCTCGGCGTCGCGCTCGACGTCGAGCCAGCGCGCCGGCACGCGATTGCGAGCGAGGAAATCGCGCAGGTCGTGCGACTGCTTGGAGAAGCGATGGCCGATCACGCGCACCCCGCCCGACTCGAGCGCCGCGCCCGACTCCCACGTCGTCAGCAGGTCCTCGACGACGGGAAAAAGCTGCTCCTCGGGCGGATCCCAGGGCTTCAGCAGGTAGTAGTCGAGCGACACCTCGTTGATCGCCTGGATCGCGGCCTCGGTATCCGCGTACGCCGTCAACAGCACGCGCTTGGCCTCGGGCACGAGCTCGCGAGCCCTGACCAGGTAGTCGGTGCCCGATAGCCCGGGCATCCGCTGGTCGGCCACGAGCAGCGCCACCTGCTCGCCGCGCGTACGGATCTGCTTGAGCAGGTCGAGCCCTTCGTCGCCGGAGCCGGCGCGCATGATCCGGTACCGCTCGCCGAAGCCGCGCCTCAGGTCGCGCGAAACCGCGGCGAGGACCGCCGGCTCGTCGTCGACGGCGACGATGGCGGGACGTCGTCGCTGCTCGCGCTCGTCGCGCTGCTCAGTCTCGATCCCCGGTGTCTCGATCACAGGACCGATGCTATCGACCGAGCGATCTCGGCCTCGAAAGATGTTGATCGCGCGGTTCCGGTCCGAGGTAGGGGCCGGCGGGCCACCCGAGTCACCAGGCGTGTCCGAACGGCGCGTGTGACAGTTAAGAGAAACTGCTTGACTTTAACCAAAGCGATCGGGTAGCGTCGCGCGAAATGCGTCACTAAGTGAAAGTGAGGACGCAAAATGGGGCTTGAGTTACTCGTCGAGACGGTGAGGAAGCCGTCGGCTGGCGGTTGCGCACCATCGATGTCGACTTTGGTGAAGAAGCCAGAGGCGGGCGGCTGTGCGCCGTCCATGTCGGTCTTGGACAAGCCGGCTGCCGGTGGTTGCGCGCCCTCGATGTCAGTCGTGAGGGACGCGACGGCTGGGGGTTGCGCACCAGCAGTGTCACCCATCAGGTAAGTATCAGGACAGTAACGTGTGTCAGCCCCGGCCAGTCCGGGGCCGACACCCGGCATGAGGCGGGCGGCGAGTGAACTATCGGTTGGTCGACGCAATGGTTCCGGCTCGATTTCGGGAGACACTCGGAACGCCGCCCGTCGGCCGCGTGCTCATTTCCTCGGTCCTGGCCCGGCTTCCGCTCGCGGTCGACCGGCTCGCGGCACTGCTGCTGATCGCCGGCGTCCACGAGTCCTACCGGTTTGCCGGCGCGGCAGCCGGCGCCGCGGTTCTGGGCATCGGTGTTGGCAACCCGATGCAGGCGCGGATGGCGGGGAGGTTCCGTCCCGGCCGCATCCTCGAGGTCTTTGCCGTCCTCCACGCCGCAGCGGCGATCGCGTTCGTCGTGCTCGTGCTCTCGCGGTCGCCGGCGGTCGCCCAGCTCCTGGGCGCGTTCGCCCTTGGGGCGTTCTACCCCGCGGTCGGTGCCGCGATCCGCGCCGCCATCCCGCGGCTGGTCGGTTCGAGCACCTGGCTGACAACCACCGCGTACGCGCTCGAAGGCACCGCGATGGAGGCCATCGGCGTATCCGCCCCACTGCTGCTCGCAGTCGCAGTCAGCATTGCGTCGGCTGCGTGGGCGCTCATCTTCGCCGCCCTCCTGATGCTCGTCTCGACGTTCGTGTTCGTCCGCAGCATGCCGTCGAGTTGCCTCGAGCGTGCCACGAGCACCTCGGATCGGGAGCGGTCGGTGGGGTCCTTCGCCGTCTTTGGGCTGCTCACCGTGCAGTTCACGATCGGGTTCGGCGTCGCGGCGATGAGCGTCGCGGTCGTGGCGTTCGCGACGACGACCGGCGCCCCGGCGATCGCGGGGGTCTTGCTGGCCGTCGACGCGCTCGCGTCGCTGGTCGGCGGCCTGATTTACGCGGCGAAGGCGAGCGACCGGTTCGCGGAGTCGATCTACCTGCCGTTGCTCGCTGCGTGGGCAATCGCGACTGTCGCGCTAACCGCCGCAGATTCGGCGTGGACGATGGCGCCGCTGCTCGTCTTCACCGGGATCGTGTTTGCGGCGATGGCGACGTCGGTCAGTCAGACGATCGGCGCCCTGGTGACTGGTAAGTCGTCGATGGAGATCTTCAGCTGGATGATCACGGCATGGACGATCGGTGGCGCGGTCGGCGCCTCGGCGGCAGGCGCGCTCACGCAGGCCGGAGGCTGGCGACTCACGCTGTTGGTGACGGGCACAGCGATCGCCGTATCGACGGGTATCGCTTGGCTCGCGCATGCCGGACCGAAGGCCGCGGTGGCCGATGCTAACCCGCCAGTTGCTTGACACCGTTTCGTCGCCGCGAATCGGCGTTCTCGGCAACACGTCGCGCTCTCATCCTCACGGCGCACCATGGCTGACCGTTTGCCAGACCGATGTGGGATCGATCCCACCGGTGGGGTCGGTCGGCTTCGTCGCACCACCGCTACGGCATCAGCCGGTCTGGTCCAGGACCGACCTGGCCGGGGTCGGCATCTCTGAAGACCCGGATACGGCGGTCCTGATCAGTCGCGTCGAGGCGCTTGAGCGCTATGCGGCGTGCGTCTGGGCCGATCATGAGTTCGCGGTGAGTGCGCCGGCGGAAATGACCGAGGCGCACATCGAATCCGCCCGCTGGCCCCGGTGCGCGCCCGAGGAATATTCCGAGCCGGATTGCCCGTTCACGGTCCCGGACGATGATGAGCCCATCACCTGGGTCAGGGGTGTCGATCTCCATAGCTGCGCGCCGATCTGGGTGCCGGCCGGGATGGTGTTCCTGACGCTCGAGACGAACCGCCAGCCGGTCGTAGCCTCCACCAGCGGCTGCGCTGCTTATCCAACGATGGCCGGCGCGATCCGCCGGGGTCTTTGCGAGGTGATCGAGCGGGACGCGAGCTCTCTGATCTGGCTCGCGCGCCTCCCCGTCCCTCCGCTTGACGACCGAGTGCTGGATCGCCCGACGGTGCGTCTCCTCGAGGCCAAACGCGCGCGGGGCATGGAGAGCTTCCTGTTCGACGGAACCACCGACCTCGGAATCCCGGTCGTCTTGAGCCTGGATCTCGGTCCTGACGGCCAGGTGGTCCTCAATGTCAGCGCCCACCCGTCACCCACCGTCGCGGCGGCACACTGCGTGCGGGAGACCTTCATGCCGAGTGTGACGTCCACCTGGGAGAACCCGGAACCCGGCGACACCGAACGGAGCGACCGTTTGCGGGAGGCGGCTGCGTTCCTCATCGACGACCTCGACGCGCGGACCGCCAGCGCGCCGGTTTCGCTTCCCGGCGAGCATGAGCGCGATTGGGTCGAACTGATCCTCGAACGCCTGGCGGCGACGTCGATGCGGGCAGCGGCGGTCGACCTGACCGCGCCAGAGCTGAAAAGGGTGGGTCTCGCCGCACTCAAGGTGGTGGTGGCGCAGCTTCAGCCGTACTCCTGGCATGAGTCGGCGCAATTCCGGGCTCACAGGCGCTTGGTCGACGGCGTCACGGCGATGGGCTACACACCGCGCCCGGTCGCCGAGCAGAACCGCCTACCCCAACCGCTGGCGTGACCTCGTTCGCGATCATCCCGCGTGGCGGCTTTGGGAATGAGCTGAGCGACCGCTTGGAACTCGCGGCCGATGTGACCCGGGCCCGATCGCCGGCCGACGCGTTCAAGTCCGGCGCCGATGTGGTCATCGCCGCGCTGCACCGCGAAGACCGTCGGTTGCTCGCTACCTGCGACGGAGCCGCGTTCGCGAATTCGATTCGGTTGTTGCCCGTGGTTCTCGAACCTGGCTGGATCCGGTGCGGACCATTGGTCGATCCGGTCGCCGGCGGACCGTGTTACGGCTGTTTCGTGGTCCGGCGACACCAGCGTGGCGTCGAGGACGCCGTGAACCATCCTGCCGACACGTGCCTCTCCCGTCAGGCCGAGCTTGCCGTTCGGATGGTCGCTCGCATGTCGTCACAGCACGCCGCGGGCCAGGTGCTCGAGTGCTCACTCGACCACGGTGATCTCCGGTCGGCTACGTTGTTCGGGGTCGCCGGGTGCCCGCGCTGCAGCCGGCCGGCCGCCGATCGAGGAGATCGGTTTCTCCGCGAGATCCGGGCCGTTCGCGCGCCCGGGCCGGCGGCCCTCGACGGAGCGCCGCAAGAGCGAGTGACGGCGTCTAATTTGGTTTGAACGGGTGGCGCTCAGGCCTCGTCGCCGTGAACGGCTGCACCGTTCAGCGACGGCGGGGGAACGCTCCCACCGTTACGCCGCTCGCGCCGGCCCTCGAGCGCTGCGATCAGGACATGCGCGGCCTGCGCGTGAGCGCTGTCGCCGCTCCGGTCGCCGCGGTCTTCCGCGATGTACTCGAGCTCGCCGATCACCCGATTGATCTGGTCATCGGTCATGCGCCGGATCAGCGCGGAGGTGAGGACGCGTGTGACGTCGACATCGTTGGTTTCCATGGGGGCTGGATCGCGCCGGCCCGGACGGAGCTGAAGCGAGCATGACCACAAACGGACGAAGTGACGATCGCCGCGTAAGGTCAGACGCCGTTGCGAACGATCCAGTCGCCGAGGAATGGCTCGGCGATCCGGTAGCCGTCACCATTCCGCTCCACCAGCTCGTCATCGCGCAGCGCCTCGAGCGCGCGCTGGACCGTAGAGGTCCCCGGCAGGTTGTACCTTGCCCGATAGGCGGCGGCCAGCGGCGGCCGTCCCGGCTCCCGGGCAAGGGCCTCGAGCGTTACGCGCTGAGCTTTCGACGCTCGCTCCCATACCCGGCTGAAGTGTGCATTCTCTGACCGCAGCACCCGCGTGACGGCTTCGTCGAAGCGGGCACGGTCCGCCGTCCGCCCGCGGGGCGTCACCTCCCACAGCGCGTAGGCGAGCTCCTGGGTCCCGTACGGGTGCGAGTGCGTCGTCTGGAGAACCAGCTCGATCACCATCTCGTGGATGCGGCGACCGGTGTTCTGGAAGCGCGAACGAATGAACTCCGCGAACAACTCCGGGGGGATGACGCCGAGCTCCATCTGTCGTGCGCTCCGCCAGAACGGCTCGTGCGCGTCGCTGAAGATCTGCTCCATCATGTGGCGCTTGCTGCCGAGGTACACGTGCGAGACCTCGGGCTGCTCCTGGAACACCGATCGCATCAACGGGAGCAGCTTGCGGTCGATATTCACGATCTCCTGGAATTCATCGAACACCAGCGCCACTCGCCGGCGACGCTCGGCCGCGAGTGTGGCGGGAAGCTGGAGCAGGTGCTCGAGCGTCGCGTCGAGATCGGCCGGCGCCAGCCCCGCTTGGAACGAGAAGCCGAGCGAGCCATCCTGATCGAGGGTGACAGCCGGCGCGATGCGCAGCCCCCGGAAGACCGACAGCGCCTTTTCCCTCACCTTGAATATCGTCGAGGCGATGTCCTCGTAGATGGAATCGGCGAGCTTCTCGGCGAGCCGCTCCTTGGTCGGGGTCTTCATCAGGTCGACCTGCGCGACGAGCACCGAGTGGGACGCGATCAGCTCATGGGTGGCTCGCCAGATGAGCGACGATTTCCCGAACCGCCGGGGCGCGATGACCACGACGTTCTGGCCGTTGCGCATATCCGCTTCGAGCTCTGCCAGCTCGTCGACGCGGTCGGTGAAGGCCTCGTCGAGCGCGAGGTCGCCGAAGCGGAAAGGATTCGTCTGCTCGGTCCGTGCGGGCATGGACCAGATACTAGCACGTTACGCAAGTATGCGTAACGCAAGGTTGCGTAACGCAAAGTTGCGTAACCACCCGGCTAGAGCCGGGCGCGCAGTGTGGCGCGGAGGGCCTCGTCGCAGAACGCGGCGCCGATCGCGGTCAGGGTGATCTCGCGCAAGACGCCGTCGCTGAAGCCCATCCGCGCCGCGCACACGTCGTACTCGCCCTCGATCGTCGCTCCGAAGTACGGGGGATCGTCGGATCCGAGCGTGACCCTGACGCCGGCGGATCGCAGCGCCGGCAGCGGGTGATCCTCGTACGTCGGGTACACGCCGAGCACGACGTTGCTCGTCGGGCAGCACTCGAGCACGATCTCCCGTGAAGCCAACTCGGAGACGACCCTCGGGTCCTCGATCGCGCGGACGCCGTGGGAGATCCGCGTGATCGGCAGCGAAAGCGCCGCACGCACGCTGTCGGCACCGGCCCATTCGCCGGCGTGAATCGTGCACCCGAGCCCGGCGTCGGCCACGATCGCGTAAGGCTCGGCGAAGTCGCCGGCGGGGAACCCGGCTTCGTCGCCGGCCATCGAGAAGCCCACGACGTACGGATGCGGGTGCGCGGCCGCATACTCCGCGACACGCAGCGCCCGCTCGATCCCGAAGTTCCGCACGGCCGAGATCAGGATCCTGCCTTCGATCCCGGTGTCCCGCCGGGCGTCGTCGATCCCCCGCGCAATGCCGCCGAGGTGGTCCTCGTCGCTCAGCCCGACGAGCGCGGCGTGGTCGGGCGAGGCGGTCAGCTCGACGTAGATCGCGCCGCCGCGCGCGCACGAGCACAGGTACTCGTACGTGATGTCACGGTAATCCTCGGCGGTCCGCATCACGCTCGCGGCCATGTCGTAGGTGCGCAGGAAGTCGAGGAAGTCCGTGTACCGGAAGCGCCCGTCGTCGCCGAGCAGCGCCTCGGGCAGCGCCAGCCCGTTCCGGGAGGCGATACGCCGCACCAACTCGGGTGGGGCAGTGCCCTCGAGGTGCACGTGCAGCTCCGCCTTGGCGACTGACGTCATGGGTCCGGAGGTCTATCAGGCGGTTCTGATATCTGTCAGCGGGTGCGGATTCTCGTCACCGGCAGCTCGGGTCATCTCGGCGAGGCGCTAACGCGCGTCCTGCGCGAGGCGGGCCACGACGTCATCGGGCTCGACGTGCTCCGGTCGCCGGCGACGAGCGTGGTCGGATCGATCGCCGACCGCGCCTGCGTCCAGCGATGCGTCGCCGGCGTGGACGCGGTCGTGCACTCCGCGACGCTGCACAAGCCGCACGTGGAGTCACACGGGCGCCTGGACTTCGTCGAGACGAACATCGCCGGCACGCTGAACCTGCTCGAGGAGGCCGTCGCGGCCGGCGTCGACCGGTTCCTGTTCACGAGCACGACGAGCACCTTCGGCCGGGCGCTGACGCCCGACGATCGCCTGCCGGCGGCGTGGATCACCGAAGACGTCGTGCCGGTCCCGCGGAACATCTACGGGGTCACGAAGCGGGCCGCGGAGGATCTCTGCGAGCTGGTCTGGCGCGACTACGGCCTGCCGTGCCTGATCCTCCGGACCTCGCGGTTCTTCCCCGAGCCCGACGATCGCGACGACGTCCGCAGCGAGTACGACGACCTCAACATCAAGGTCAACGAGTTCCTCTACCGGCGGGTCGACCTCGAGGACGTGGTCAGCGCCCACCTGCTCGCGCTCGAGCGGGCGCCCGAGATCGGGTTCGGTCGCTACGTGATCAGCGCGACGACGCCGTTCACATCCGACGACTTGACCGCGATCCGCGAGGACCTGCCGGCCGTGATCAAACAGCGCTTCCCGGATTACGAGCGGATATACGCCGAGCGAGGCTGGCGGATGTTCCCGTCGATCGAGCGCGTGTACGTCAACGAGCGAGCCCGGCGAGAGCTCGGGTGGGAACCCCGGTACGACTTCCGCTACGCGCTCGATCGACTCGCCCAGGGCGCGGACCCGCGCAGCGAACTCGCGCGCAGCATCGGCGCGAAGGGCTACCACGCCGTCTCGACCGGCGTTTACACCGTCCGCTGAATCTCGGCCACCGGGCCCGGGACCTCGCCCGGAGGGTCACCGAGGACAAACGCAGCGCGCACCGCGTCCGCCGCCCGCCGCGCGCTTTCGGAATCCCGCGCGTGAACGAGCGCGAGCGGCCGGCCGCCCGGCTCGACCCGCTCGCCGATCGCCGCGACCTCGGTCAGGCCGACGCTGTGGTCGACGACGTCGTCCTCGCGCGCCCGGCCGCCGCCGAGGTTCACGACCGCGATCCCGACCGCGCGGACATCGATCGCGGAGACCACGCCGGGGGTCTCCGGCTCGATCGGCCGGACGACCGGCGCGCCCGGCAGGTGGCGCGAGGGCACGTCGAGCAGATCGGCCGGTCCGCCGAGTTCGACGACCATCGCGGAGAACCGCTCGGCCGCGCGGCCGCTGTCGAGCGCGGCAGCGGCGGCGGCACGCGCCCCCGACAAGTCGGCGTGAAGCCCACCCAGCACGAGCAGCTCGGCTGACAGCGCGAGCGTCACCTCGAGCAGCCGCTCGTCGCGAGCATCGCCGTTCAGGTGCTCGATCGACTCCCGCACCTCGACCGCGTTGCCCGCGGTCCGCCCGAGCACCTGGTTCATGTCGGTCAGCAGCGCCACGGTCGGCATCCCGTTGCCGACCGCGACCTCGACGATCGCCCGGGCAAGCTCGCGCGCGCGGTCCATCTCCGGCATGAATGCACCCGATCCGAACTTGACGTCCATGACCAGCGCGTCGAGCCCCGCGGCGAGCTTCTTCGACAGGATCGACCCGACGATCAGCGACAGCGACTCGACCGTTCCGGTGGCGTCGCGGATCGCGTACAGGCGGCGGTCGGCGGGGGCGAGGCGGCCGGTCTGCCCGACGATCGCGCAGCCCACGCTCGCGACCGCCGCGCGCAGGCGATCGTTGTCCGGAGTCACGTTGTAGCCTGGGATCGACTCGAGCTTGTCGAGCGTGCCGCCGGTGTGGCCGAGCCCCCGGCCCGAGATCATGGGAACGAAGCCGCCGCACGCGGCGAGGATCGGCGCCAGCAGCAGGCTCACCTTGTCACCGACGCCTCCGGTCGAGTGCTTGTCCAGGACCGGCCCGGACAACCCGGCACTGCTCCAATCGAGCACGTCGCCCGAGCGCATCATCGCCCCCGTGAGGGCGACCCGCTCGGCGGGCGTCATCCCGCGCCACACGATCGCCATCGCCAGCGCGCCCACCTGGGCGTCGGTGACCGACCCGTCCGCGATCCCGTTCACGAGCGACGTGATCTCGTCGGGCGACAGCTCGAGGCCGTCGCGCTTTCGCCGGATCAGCTCAGCTACCAGCATCGCTTACGCGCGCAAGCCGGGGGATGAAGTCGAGCAGCAGCCGGGCCAGGTCGCCGGCGCCGTCCTGCGCCGCGCTCAGCGTCTGCTCGTGGCTGAGGGGCTCGTCGGTCATCCCCTCGGCGAGGTTCGTGATCACCGACACCGCCGCGACGCGCAGGCCGCAGTGCCGCGCGACGATCGTCTCCTGGACGGTCGACATCCCGACCGCGTCGGCGCCCAGCACGCGGAACGCGCGGATCTCGGCCGGCGTCTCGAAGCTGGGCCCGCCGACCGCGAGGTACACGCCCTCGGCAAGCGGGATACCGAGCTCGGCCGCCGAGGCTCGAAGCGCCGCCAGCAGCGCCGGGTCATACGCGTCGCGCAGGGAGGGAAATCGTGGCCCGACCGACGCGTCGTTGGGCCCGGCAAGCAGGTTCACGCCGGTCATGTTGATGTGGTCGGTGATCGCCATCAGCGACCCCGGTCCGACGTCGGCGCGCAGCGACCCGGCGGCGTTCGTGAGAACCAGCACCGAGGCTCCGGCGGCGCGCAGCGCGCGGACCGGAGCCCGTAGCGCGTCGAAAGAGCCGCCCTCGTACAGGTGAGCCCGCCCCTGGAGTACCGCGACCGGCACGCCACCGATGAAACCGAGCACGGCCCTGCCGGCATGGCCCTCGACGCTCGGCCGTGGAAACCCGGGAAGCTCCTCGTACGGCACGACGGTCGGGTCCTCGACCGCGTCGGCCACGGCGCCGAGGCCCGACCCGAGCACGACGCCGACCCGCGGCGAGCCGAGGTTCACGACTCGAGCGCCTCGAGCGCGTCGCGATCGAACGCCCCGGGCAACAACTCGCCGAGCGACACCGTGAGCGGATCGCCCGAGCCCGGCCGCCCGAGGTACACCGGCGTCCCGGCCGCGCCGAACTCCGACAGCCGCTGCCGGCAGCCTCCGCACGGCGGGCAATGCTCCAACCGCTCGGCCACGACGGCCACCGCGGTGATCGCGGTCTCGCCGGCGGCGACGAGGGCGCCGATCGCCGACGCCTCCGCGCACTGGCCCTGGGGGTAGGCGACGTTCTCGACGTTCGCGCCGGCATAGATCGCGCCGCTCCGCGCGCGCACGGCGGCACCGACCTTGAACTGCGAGTACGGCGCGTAGGCGTTCTCCATCGCCTCGGAAGCGGCGAGGAGCAGCACCTGCGCACCTTCCATCACGAGATCCGCGTACCCGACCGCCACCAGCGCCTCGTCCGCGATTCCGAGCTCGGCTCGCAAGCGCGCGACCTTCTCTTGCGCCGCCTTTACGTCCCCTGCGTCGGGTAGCACCGCCTCCAACTCGATAAAGGTCCCGAGATCGTCGACCGCGTCGAGGTGAATTCGGACCCCCTCCCACAGGAGCAGCTGCCGGCGCTTCGAAACCACGGCGACGGTCCCGAGCGTCGCCTCGAGCGCCTCGCTGAGCTCCTCGGGCGCTGCTACCGGCGCGAGGATGTACGTGCTGTCCGCCGGTTCGAGCGCATCGGTCCGCCGGTATCCGATCAGCTCGCCGCCCAGGGCGCCCTCCTCGACGCGGAGCTTGAGCCGTCCGCGCCGGGCCATGAAGTAGACGTCGCGCTGCCGCAGGACGCCGGCATCCTGGGCGCCGAGGGCGAGGCAGCGCGCGAGCGTCGCCTCCGGGTCGCGATCGACCGCCTTCAACTCGATGTTCACTCGCGCCATCGCGCGGATAGCATCGCAGCCGTGGCGCAAACGCTCATAGTCGTCGACCACCCGGTGCTCGCAGATCGCCTCGCGGTGATGCGCGACAAGGACACCGGCCACGGCGCGTTCCGCCAGGCCCTGTTCGAGGCCGCGGCGATCATGGCGGTCGAGGTCGCGCGCGAACTGCCGGTCAAGGAGGTCGAGATCGAGACGCCGCTCGAGAGCACCACGGGTCTCCGGCTGCGCGACGAGGTCGCGGTCGTGCCCGTCCTGCGCGCGGGCCTCGGGATGGTCGAGGGCTTCCTGCGCCTGCTCCCCGACGCTCGGGTCGGCCACGTGGGCATCTACCGCGACGAGGAGGATCACGTCCCGATCGACTACTACGAGCGGCTGCCGCCCCGGCTCCCCACCTCGCGCGTGTACGTGCTCGACCCGATGCTCGCCACCGGCGGGAGCGCTGTTCACGCCCTCGGCAAGCTGAAGAAGGCCGGCGCGGTTCAGCTCGAGCTCGTGTGCCTGGTCTCCGCGCCAGAAGGGGTCAAAGCCGTCCAAGACGAGCACCCGGACGTCCGGATCTGGACCGCCGCGGTCGACCGCGAGCTCGACGGGAACGCCTACATCCGCCCCGGATTGGGCGACGCCGGCGACCGCGTGTTCGGCACCTAATCGACCAGCGGGCGTTCGCGGTCGACCGCGGGGCGGTCGAGCCACTTGTCGACGGTGCGGTGCGTGTCCGCGGCGAGGCGGTCGATCAGCGCTCCGGAGCTCCGCTCGACGAGCAGCATCGCCACGTGCTCGGCACGCACGAACCGCTCGTCGACCGCGTGCTCGAGGAACGCGAGCAGCGGCTGCCAGTAGCCGTCGACGTCGAGCAGTCCGAGCGGCTTGCGATGGAGGCCGAGCTGTTTCCACGTGAACAGCTCGAACAGCTCGTCGAGCGTCCCGGCGCCGCCGGGGAGGGCGACCACCGCGTCGGCCAGCTCGGCCATCAGCGCCTTGCGCTCGTGCATGGTCTCGACGATGTGCAGCTTGGTCAGGCGCGGGTGCGCGATCTCGTGCTCGACCAGCCGGGTCGGGATCACTCCGATCACGGTGCCGCCGGCGGCCAGCGCGGAGTCGGCGAGCGCGCCCATGAGCCCCACGCTCGCGCCGCCGTAGACGATCTCGAGGCCCCGCGAAGCGAGCTCGCGACCCATCTCCGACGCGGCCGCGCCGTATTCGGGCACCCGCCCGGGGCTCGATCCGCAAAAAACAAGAACCCGCTTCACCGGCGGGAGCGTAGTAGCCTCGGCTCGTGATCCGTCGTCTGCCTCACGTCGACCGCGTCGGGATCGAAGAGCGCGCCGCTCAGCTCGGGAAGCGCTCGATCAAGACGACCGCCAAGCAGCAGGGCATTCGCCTGGCCGTCTCGATGGTCGATCTGACGACGCTCGAGGGCGCGGACACGCCTGGAAAGGTCCGCCACCTGTGCGCGAAGGGCGTGTGCCCCGCGCCGACGATGCCCGAGATCCCTTCGGTCGCCGCCATTTGCGTTTATCCGCAGCTGGTGGCGACGGCGCGCGAGGCACTGCAGGGCACCGGGGTCAAGACGGCGAGCGTCGCCACCGGGTTCCCCGCCGGGCAGGTCTCGCTCGAGGCCAAGCTGAGGGACACCGAGGATGCCGTCGCGGCGGGTGCCGACGAGATCGACATGGTGATCTCGCGCGAGGCGTTCCTCGCTGGCGACGACACCCGGGTGCAGCAGGAGATCGTCGCGGTCATGGAGCACTGCGGCGACGCGCATCTGAAGGTGATCCTCGAGACGGCCGAGCTCGGCTCCTACGACCACGTGCGCCACGCGTCGATGCTGGCGATGGAGGCCGGCGCCGACTTCATCAAGACCTCGACGGGCAAGGCGTCGGCGGGCGCGACGCCGGGAGTCTGCCTCGTGATGCTCGAGGCGATCCGCGATTACGCCGACCGCACCGGGCGGATCGTCGGGTTCAAGGCGGCCGGCGGCGTGTCGACGAGCAAGGCCGCGCTCCACCGCCTCGTGCTCGTGAAGGAGACGCTCGGAGACGAGTGGCTGACGCCGGACCGCATCCGCATCGGCGCGTCGTCCGTGCTCAATGATCTGCTTATGCAGTACGCGAAGACCGAGACCGGGCGCTACGGGCGCTCAGAGGACTTCTCCAAGGAATGACCCCCTCCACCGAGACCCGCACAAGCATCGTCTGGGACTACGCACCGGCGCCGGAGTCATCCGACCACATCCGGTTGCGCGGCCGCTATGGCCTGTTCGTCGACGGTGATTTCAAAGACCCGGTGGACGGCAGGTACGTGCCGACGATCAACCCCGCGACGGAGGAGCCGATCGCGGAGGTGGCCTACGGGGGCCCGGATGACGTGGCCGCGGCCGTCGAGTCCGCCCGCGCCGCACACCCGAAATGGGCGGCGCTGCCGGAGCTCGAGCGCGCCAAGTACCTGTTCCGGATCGCGCGCCTGATCCAGGAGCGTGCGCGCGAGCTCGCGGTGGTCGAGACGCTCGACGGGGGGAAGCCGCTGCGGGAATCGCGCGACGTCGACATCCCGCTCGCCGCGGCGCACTTCTTCCACTACGCAGGCTGGGCGGACAAGCTTCGCTACGGCGTCAATGCCCGCGAGGTCAAGCCGCTCGGGGTCGTCGGCCAGATCGTGCCGTGGAACTTCCCGCTGCTGATGGCGGCGTGGAAGCTCGCGCCCGCGCTCG
>Ga0335073_10004998_pt1 | contig 18602 bp, 11 predicted proteins | sample Lox_Sample_22_FD_207093 | JGI IMG/M metagenome (GOLD analysis project Ga0335073, IMG submission 207093) | Soil microbial communities from Loxahatchee National Wildlife Refuge, Florida, United States - Lox_Sample_2.2 | ecosystem: Environmental > Terrestrial > Soil > Wetlands | place: USA... | reverse complement strand
CCGCGGCGTCTCGACGTCGCACTGCTGGCCACCGCCGTGGAGGCCTACGACGCGCACGAGCAGCGCCAGCAAAGCCGCCTGTTCGCTTCCGCCGAGCGAGGGCGCCCCGAGGTCAGCGACGACACCTGGCACCAGGCCGACGTCCGGGTGGGCCAGGACAGCTACCGGCTGCGGGTGTCCCGGTGCCGCGCCGCCCGGTACCGCGTGGAACTCGACGGGGTGACGGTCGACGTCGACGTCGACCGTCCCGGCCGGTTCGAGCGGCTGCTGCGGGTGGACGGCCGGGCCTTCACCGTGCTGTCGGTCGCCCAGGGCACCGACTATCTGATCGAGGTCGACGGCGCCGTGCACCGGCTGTCCGGCGGCGAGGCGGGCCTGGTCCGCGCGCCGGCGGCCGCCATGGTGGTCGCCATCCCGGTTCACGTCGGCGACGAGGTCGCGGAGGGCAACGTCGTCGCCGTCGTGGAGAGCATGAAGCTGGAGACGGCGCTGCAAGCGCCGGCTTCGGGCCGGGTCGCCGAGATACTCGCCGACGTCAACACGCAGGTCGAGGCCGGAACCAAGCTGGTCAGGATCGAGCCCGATCCCGACGCCGACGCCGAGGCCGGGCCGGCCGCCGGCCAGCGGGCGAGCCTGAGCACGCTCGCCAGTGTGGCCGACGCGGACCAGGCACCGGCCGTGGCCGCGGCCGACGCGCTGACGGCCCTGCGCTCGCTGGTGCTCGGCTTCGACGGTGACGAGCACGAGGCAGGCCAGCTGCTGCGGAGCCTGTCGGCGGCGCGGGGCGCGCTGCCCGCTGACGACCCGCGGCTGCTCGCCGGGGAGACCGAGATCCTGCAGATCTTCGCCGACCTGAGCGCGCTGTCCCGCAACCGCCGGGTGACCGACGAGGCCGACCCCGACGAGGAGGCGGCCGCCGATTCCGCGCGCAACCCGCAGGAGTTCTTCAACGCCTACCTGCGCTCACGGGACGCGGACACCGAGAACCTGCCCGAGTCGTTCCGGATCCGGCTGCGCCGGGCCCTGGCCCACTATGGCGTGGCCGACCTCGAGCCGTCGCCCGGCCTGGAGCCCGCGCTGTACCAGATCTTCCTCGCGCACCGCCGGGCCGCGGTGCACGTGCCCGTCGTGGCCGAGGTCTTGCGATGGCGACTGCGGAACCCTGGGTCGCTGCCGCCGGCCGCCCGCGACGGCTACCGGCAGGTCATCGAGCAGCTCGTGTCGGCCACCCAGCTACGCCACCCGGCCATCGGCGACCTGGCCCGGCAGGTGCAGTACCGCTGCTTCAACGCCCCGCTGATCGCGAGCGAGCGGGCCAGGGCGCGGCAGCAGGTACGGGCGGAACTCGACCGCCTCTCCCCCGACCCGCAGGCCAGGGCAGCCCAGATCGACGCGATCGTCGCGTCCGGCGAGCCGATCCTCGGCGTGTTCGCCGAGCGGCATCACGCGGTCATGCTCGAGGTGATGACCCGGCGGTACTACCAGATCAGGCCGCTGCAGGAGGTCCGGCTGTCTGACCGGGGCGGCCGCCCGGTGCTGACTGCCCGGTACGACCACGATGGCCAGAAGTACATGGTCATCGCGACCGTCGCCCGGCGCATCGACAGCAGCGCCGGCACCGACGTGCGCCGGCTGGTGGACTCACTGCCTCCCGACACCATCGTGCTGGTCGATCTGTACGTCACCTCCGAGACCTCCGAGGACGAGAGCGGCGGCCCCGCTGCGCGGGCCGCGCGAATCCGCGACAAGGTCGGCGTCATTCCGCCCGCGGTCCGGCGGGTGGCGGTCGCCGTGCGCCGGCCCGAGGGCATGGACGGGGACGAGCCGACCTGGTTCACCTTCTCCGGCGACCCGGTGACCGGGGAGGCGGCCGAGGACCGCACCCAGCGCGGCCTGCACCCGATGGTCGCCGAGCGGCTGGGCCTGTGGCGGCTGTCAGCGTTCGAGCTGACCCGGCTGCCCGCCGCCGACGACGTGCACCTGTTCCGCATGCAGGGCCGTGACGTCCCCGACGACAAGCGCCTCATCGCCCTGGCCGACGTCCGTGACCTGACGATCCTGCGCGACGGCGAGGGCCGGATCCTCGGCGTGCCGCAGATCGAGCGCACGCTCGACGCCTGCCTGGACAGCCTGCGATCGGCCCGCTCCGCCGACCATGCCCTGGCCCGGATGGAATGGAACCGGGTGCAGCTCTACATCTGGCCGGTGGTGGACGTCCCGGTCACCGACCTCGACCCGATCGTCGGGTTCCTCGCCCCGCGGACCACCGCGCTGGGGCTGGAGCAGATCATCGTGCAGTTCCGGCTCGCCGACCAGGCCGTGCCGGACGCGCAGCCGAGCGAGCTGATGCTGCGGATGTCCCGCCCGCCGGGCGCGGGGCTGACCGTGCGCATCACCAGCCCGCCGACGTGGCCGCTGAGCGAGATGGACTCGTACACGCAGAAGGTGATCCGGGCCCGCCGCCGCGGCGCGGTGTACCCGTACGAGCTGATCCCGATGATCGTCCGCTCGCCCGACAGAGATGGCACGCCAGGCACGTTCACCGAGTACGACCTGGACGAGGCGGGCACCCCGGTTCCGGTGGACCGGGCGCCCGGGTCGAACACGGCGAACCTGGTTCTCGGCGTCGTCACCGTGGCCACACGGAGGTACCCAGAGGGCATGCACCGGGTCGTGCTGCTCGGCGACCCGACCCGCGCGCTGGGCGCGCTCGCCGAGCCGGAGTGCCGCCGGGTGCTCGCCGCCCTGGACCTGGCCCGGCGCCTGAACGCCCCGCTGGAGTGGTTCGCGCTCTCCGCGGGCGCGAAGATCGCGATGGATTCCGGCACCGAGGCCATGGACTGGATCTCCCGGGTGCTGCGCGGCCTGATCGAGTTCACTCAGGGTGGCGGGGAGGTCAACATCGTGGTCGCCGGCATCAACGTCGGCGCCCAGCCGTACTGGAACGCCGAGGCCACGATGCTCATGCACACCAAGGGCATCCTGATCATGACCCCGGACTCGGCCATGGTGCTCACCGGCAAGCAGTCCCTTGACTACTCCGGCGGGGTTTCCGCCGACGACAACTTCGGCATCGGCGGCTACGACCGGATCATGGGCCCGAACGGCCAGGCCCAGTACTGGGCGCCCGACCTGTCCGGCGCGGTCGACGTGCTCCTGGCCCACTACGAGCACACCTACGTCGCACCGGGTGAGCGCTTCCCACGCCCGGCGGTGACCACCGACCCCGCCGACCGCGACATCTCCGCGTCGCCGCACGCGGGACCCGGCTGCGACTTCACCGTGCTCGGCGAGGTCTTCGACCCCGCGGTCAACGGTGAGCGCAAGCGGCCGTTCGACGTGCGGTCGCTGCTGCGCGGCGTGGCCGACGCCGACCATCCTCCGATCGAGCGCTGGCCCGACATGCACGACGCCGAATCGGTCGTGGTGCTCGACGCGCACCTCGGCGGCCAGCCGGTCACGCTGATCGGCATCGAGTCCCGGCCGCTGCCCCGGCGCGGGCCCTTCCCGGTCGACGGGCCGTCACAGTGGACCGCGGGCACGCTGTTCCCGCGGTCATCGAAGAAGATGGCCCGGGCGATCAACGCGGCGAGCGGGAACCGCCCGCTCGTCGTGCTGGCCAACCTGTCCGGCTTTGACGGCTCCCCCGAGTCCATGCGCAAGCTGCAGCTCGAGTACGGCGCCGAGATCGGCCGCGCGGTGGTCAACTTCGACGGCCCGATCGTGTTCTGCGTGGTCTCCCGCTACCACGGCGGCGCGTTCGTCGTGTTCTCCGGCACGCTGAACGACAACATGGAAATCGCGGCCGTCGAGGGCTCCTACGCTTCGGTGATCGGCGGCGCGCCCGCCGCCGCTGTGGTGCTCGCCGCCGAGGTCAACAAGCGCACCACCGCCGACCCGCGGGTCGCAGGCCTGCAGGCCGAGTTCGCGCAGGCCGCCGCCGGCGGCTCGGACGCCGACGCCGGCCAGCTGCGCGCCAAGCTGGCCTCGGTCCGGGCCACGGTGCACGCCGAAAAGCTGGGTCAGGTTGCCGACGAGTTCGACAACGTGCACAGCATCGAGCGGGCCCGCAGCGTGGGCTCGGTCGACGTCATCGTCCCGCCTGGCCGGCTGCGGCCGTACCTGATCGACGCGGTGCAGCGGGGCATGCGCAGGGTGAGCCAATGAGGACGCTGCACTTCGGGCTGCGCGTCGCCGATCTCGGCCGATCGCTAGCCTTCTATGCCGCCATCGGCTACGAGGTCGTCGGCGGCGTTCCCGATACCCCCTCGGGCAGCTGACGATGCGCAAACTGCCCGGGGACGAGTTCGTCACCATCGAGCTCGCGGCGTGGGCCATCGGTGCCGAGGCGCCCGCATCCCATAGACCACCGCCGACTGGGCGGAGTAACCCGCGGCGTTGACCGGCACGAACCGGCCGTCATCCACGAGCAGGTCAGTCAGCCCCTGCGAGTCGTCAGCCAGCCGGACACCGCGCACAACGAGGTCAATCACCGCACAACCTCGGGCATCACAGCGGCCGCCTCTGGGTCGCGCATGCTGCCGGTCTGCACTCGCCGGATCCCTCCGTAGACGAGCCCGCCGACGACGAAACCGACGGCGAAGGCAATGTCGCCGCCCTGCAGCCAGTGAGAGGAGGCATAGCCCACGTACAGCGACGCGTCCATGAACGGCGTCGCCGCGGCGAACCCCACGACGAGCGCGACCAGTGCTTCCCACCCCGGCTTGAGCGCGGCGGACAGGACGCCTGCCACGTCCATGTTCCCGCGCTTGCGCCGCCAGTCCACCATCTGGATGGCGGCGAACGGCGGCACCCAGTACGTGATGAAGAGCAGCACGTTCTCGAACTTGCCGGCCAGCGAGCCCGTGTTGAGCCACAGCGTGAGGAAGAACGCAACGACCGTGACGATGATGGCGACGGCCGGCCGGCGGATCCGGAATCCCGCGGCCTGAAGGGCCAGCGAGCCCGAGTAGTCGTTCATCGCATTCACCGCCACCGTGCCGACCCAGATCGCGACGAGGCCAAGCCCGCCGAGCAGTCCGCCGCCAAGCAGCGAGCGAATACCGGAGGCCGTCCCGTTCGTGGCCACGGCGGCGGCGGCGAGGCCGAGAATCTCGATCCATATCGACGACAAGGCGGTCCCGGCGAGCGTGAGCCCGAAGATCGCCGGCCGTGATGTGTCGGGCTTCATGTACCGGCTGTACTCCGACGCATAGGCACCCCAGGACACGACGAAGCTGGCGGCGATCGTTGTCATCAGGATGAAGGAACCCACCTCGGCCCCGCCGTGCACGGTCGCTGCCGAGTGAAAGTTGCCAATCTGGGCGATCTTCACCGTGATCACGATGAACATGAGCCCGAGCACGATGGAGCCCCACAGCTCGAACTGGTGCATGACCTCGTAGCCGAGGAACCCGAGCAGCCCCTGCATCGCGAGCACGATGAGCAGGCCGACCCAGAACGGGATGTGCAGAAGCAGCTGAATCGCCGCTGCACCGAAGATCGCGTTGATGGCGTCCCACGCGACTGTCGAGCCCCACATCAGCAGGCCCGGGACGAAGACCGTCCGGCCGAACTGCAGCCGTGCGAGCGGAAGCTGGCCCAGGCCGGTGCGCGGCCCCCAGGTGCACATCACCGCGACAGGCAGGGCGCCGAGCACGGTGCCAACCACTATGGCCAGCGTGCCGAGCGCGAAGCCCAGATTCAGCGCCAGCACGCCGATGAAGAACGCGGCGGGAACGAGGTTCGGGGTGAACCACACGGTGAAGATGCGGTGCAGACCGCCGTACCTGTTCTCGAGCGGAATGGGTGCCATTCCGCGGGTTTCGAGCGTGACCTGGCCCGCTCTTGTGGGCATTGCGCCTTCGTAGACTGCGCTGCGGTCGGCCATGAGCATTCGCCCCTCACGTGCTGGGCGCGGTTCAGCCGCTCCAGCGGTGGTAGTTGCCGGTCACCCTAGGCAGCACGCTGGCCGGCTTCTATCCGACCCGGGCGCAAACTGTTCCCGCGGTACTCATACCGCGGTATGAAGACACGGCGCCAGGGCAGTCAGGCAGCGTCAGTGACGGCAGCGTCGGCGGGTTCGTCGAGGTGGATCAGGCCCACGTCGATGACCCGCTGCGGCGCGGCGGCATACAGGTAGATCAGGTAGCCGACGCCGATGATCATCCACGCGGCGACGGCCGGGCCCATGTAGGACAGCGGGGCGGGCAGCGGGCTGATCCAGCTGATCCCGGCGATCTTGATGCCGGCGCCTGCGCACCAGGCGGGCACGAACGCTGCGATGCCGAGAACGGGGACGACCACGTGCGAGACGATGTTCAGCCTGTGGTTGCGGCTGCGGACGAAGAACCCGATGCAGGCCGCGTTCATGAAGATGTAGATGGCGACGATGAGGATCACCAGCGCGGTGCCCACCATCGCGAACGCTTCGGTCGGGCCGTAGTGCAGGCCGAGACCGAGCATCGCCGCCAGCGAGATCACGGTGCCCAGCACGATCGCGTTGACCGGGGCCCGGTGCCGGTCGCTGACCTGGCCGAGCAGAGGCGGAAAGGCCCTGATCCGGCCCATGGCAAACGCGGTCCGGCTCGACACGTTCACCCCGGCGTTCGAGTTGGCCAGCGTCGAGTTCACGATCGCCAGGAAGACCAGGATCCAGAACAGGCCGTAGAACGACCTGGCCAGGCCCACCCACGAGGCACTGCCGGTACCGGTCGTGAAGCTGGCGAACCCGGACGGTCCGAAGGCCACGTCGGCGGCGTAGGTGGTGAACACGTACAGCGCGCCGATCGACAGGGTGGCGATGAGCACGGCCAGCTGGATCGTGCGCCGCGGGTTGCGCGCTTCCTCGGCGAGCGGCGCTGCCCCCTCGAACCCGCCGAACGCGAGGATGCTGAAGACCGAGCCGGCCACGACACCCGACAGCCCGTGGAAGCCCGGTGGTGTGTACCGGGTCGTGAACACCGACAGCGTGTTATGGCTGCCGGCGTGGATGACCAGCAGCACGCCCATGATGAGAAAGACCCCGATCTCGAACACGCCAAGGATCGTGCCCAGCCTGGCCGAGGTCCTGATGCCGAAGTAACCGGCCGCGAAGATGATCAGCAGGCCGAGTACCGCCCACGGCCACCACAGGCTGACCGGATAGCCGGATATCTCGGCGTGCAGCGTACCGGCGGTCGTGAACCCGAGCTGCAGCAGCACCAGCGGCGGGATGAGCCAGCCAACCATGGCATATGCCCACGCGGCCAGGAACCCCACCGCGGGATGCAGGCCGCGCGCTGCATAGGTCGCCATCGATCCAGACGATGGCAGCTCTCGCGCAAGCTGACCGATGCTCCAGGCCGAGAACAAGCAGGCGACCAGTGCGAACACGACGGCCAGCGGGAGGGCGCCGCCGGCAAACGCGACGCCAGCAGGGATGGACGCGGCGATCGCCGCGCCCGGTGCCATGTCGGTGATGCTCTGGAACAGCACCTCGCGAAGCCCGACAGCGTCCCGCCTGAGCCCCATCTCGGCCATCATCACTCCCGGAGGTTGAGGAGGAATGTGCGCCGGTCATCGCACCCGGCCGTCTCCCCCGGCGCCGAGCGCGAACGCCAGCAGCGAGGACGCCGTGTAGTCGTCGGCGGGCTCGACCGACGGCCAGCTGAGCACGTTGTCCTCGTAGCCAGCGGCCGCGTTGTCGAACGCCTTGTAGTGACCGGCGCTGCAGGCCTTCATGCCGCCGACGCTGCCGAGGCCGACAAAGTTGGCGGGGCTGCTCGGGCCGTCGACGGTGGCGCCGAGCTGGATGTCGCCCTTGCCGGTCAGCGAGCCGGCCAGGTTCGCGATCTCGCTCTGCATGCAGTGCGGGAACGTGCTGCCCGCGCCGACCACGAACGAGCTGCCCCACGCGTTCGCGCCGAGCGCGAAGTTCAGCTGCTGCTGCGCGAACGCCTGGTATGCGTCGGAGCCGCCGTACCGCTGGTACAGCACGTCGGTGACGTACAGGCCGAACGCGTGCGGCGTGGCGTCGCTGTTGCCAAGGTCGGTGCCGAGCTGGAACGGGTCACCCTTGGCCCAGTCCTCGCCGACCTGGAGCTGCGCGGCGAGGTCGTTAAGCAGCGTGTCCGGTGACATCACCGGTGCGAACGGCGCCTCGCGCATGGCCTGCAGCAGCTCAGCCTCGGCGATCGCGCCGTTGTCGTACAGGTTGAGCGTGTCGCCGCCCGCCGGGTGCCCCTGCGCGATGTACTGGTTCGCCCAGTAGGCCGCGACCTGCAGATCGTTATGCAGCTGCCAGGCCGGGGCGCCGAGCGCCTCGTCGGCCAGCGCGATCTCCGCGGCGCCCCAGAGCATGTCACTCTTCCACTCGGTGCCCGGGTAGTAGTCGTTCGGGAACGTGGTGATGAGCTTGCCGACGTCGGTGGTCTTGGCCATTGCGTAGATCCCGCGCGCCAGCGACAGCAGGTGCTCGGCGCTGGCCCGGTCGGTCCGCGCCGAAAGCTGGGCGCCGAGCGCGAAGTCGGCGGCGAACCGCCCGGCGAAGTCCGGGTCGATCGGCTTGCCCGGCGGCGCCGCCTCGAACACCGGCCGGTACTTGACGTAGTACGCGGTGGGCCCGGGATTTCCGCCGGGCTTCACGTCCATTCGGTCCTCCGCCTGCGGCAGGAACCAGAAGTTGTAGTCACCCTGAATCGTGTTGCTCGCGTTGCCGTTGCCGATGCCGACCTGGATGTAGAGCACCTTCTTGGCCGGGTTCCACAGCTTGTTCAGCCAGCTGAGGCCGAACTCGGCCTCCGGCAGCAGCGTGCGGTAGTCGCCGCCGAAGTCGCGCGCGGCGACCAGCATCAGCCCGTCGGTGTAGCTCGCGGTGTACGCGAATTTCTCGTAGCCGCCGCCGGCGTCGAACCAGCCGCCGGACACGTTGACCGGGCCGCCGATCCTGGTCAGCTTGCCGAGCAGGTTGTCGTTGTCGTCGTAGCGGGGGTCGGCGTAGACGTAGGCACGGCGGTCGGTCAGGTTCGCCGGCTTGCGGTCCAGGACCGACGGCACGACGTTGCCGCCGTCCCGCTCCGAGGTGTAGTAGCGCACGGCGTTGAGCACGAGCTGGTGATACAGCGCGCCCGACGAGGCGATCCGGAACGACGGCGACTGCGCGCTGTCCGATCCCAGCAGCTCGATCCGGTAGCTGCCCAGGTGACACAGGGCCGAGAAGTCCAGCTGGTAGACCGCGCGGTAGCTGGCGTTCCAGCGCCCGACGTCGTCGGTGGAGCTGCCCCGGTACACGACGCCGTGGCTGCCGACCACCGCGAACCGGACGCTGCTCACCCGCCGCGGCAGCATCGCGAACGCAACTTTGGAGCTCCGCGGCGTGTAGCCGACCTGGTTGACCCGGACCGCCGGCGCGGCGAGCTTGGCCGTTGATGCGGCCGCTCCCGCCGCGGGCACCGCGGTCGCCAAGGCCGCCGTCGTGGCCAGCGCCGCAGCCGTGGCCAGCCATCTCGATCGCGTGAATCTCATAGCCGACCTCCCGCGCGCCAGGGCGGTATCCGCATTATTTAGGAAAGTTACCAAACAATATCCCGGGCCGCCATGCCGTTCAGGGAAGACCTGTGGTCTCGTCGCGGGCCGGGCGTCCGGAGGTCAGCGTGCCCAGCAGTGCCGCGTATCGGATCAGGTGGGTGTCCCCGAGGTAGTTCTCCAGGATGTGGGCGTGCGCGGCCCGTCCTAGCCGGGCGGCTTCGGCCTGGTCGGTGAGGAGAAAGCGGGCGGCCTGCCCGAAGGCGGCCAGATCCCTGGGGTCGGGAAGCAGGATGCCCGTGCCTCCGGCGATCTGGGCGACGATCCCGCCGACCGCTGAGCCGATCACCGGCCGGGACTTCCACATTCCCTCGGACACGGTGAGCCCGAACCCTTCGGCCAGGCTCTTCTGCGCGATGACGGTGGCGTGCCGCTGCAGCGCGTTGACCATGGCCGCGTTCTCGTCGATGTCATCGAGCGGCAGCGTCACGAGCATGATACGGGCCCGGGCGGCCGGCGGCAGGTCACGCCATTGCAGCAGGCATTCCCCGTATACGGCCGCGCCTTCGGGGTCATCGGACACGTCGGCGACCGACGGGCCGGCCAGCATCAGGTACCCGGTACCGCCCGGCACGACCCGGTCGGCGAAGGCGTGCATGACCCCCGCCATGTCCTTGAGCCGGTCCCAGCGGGAGACCTGGAGCAGCACCGGGTCCTCGGGGCCGGGGCGGCCGTCGGCGGTGACGACCGCCGGCCTGGTGACGACGTCCACGTCCCCGTCGCGGCGCACGAACCTGGCGGGCGCTCGCGGGCCGGCGCCGTCCAGCACGCCGAGGGTGGCGAGGATGGCGCGCACGGTGGCGGTGTCGAGGTCCTGGTTCTTCGGGGAGAACGGGTCGATCGACGGCGAGATGATCGAGACCCGGTCAGCCGGCAGCCACGATGGCACGTACTCCCGCCGCGAGAACACGTACCGCTCTGCCCCGCCCAGGTGCGGCCGCAGGAACTGCCACGCCGCCCGGGTGGCCTCGTTCTCCCAGTCGACACCGATATGGCAGCGCCACACCACCCGGGCACCCACCCGCGCCAGCGGCCGGGCCAGGCCAGCGGTCTGCGGGTCGTGCAAGAGGGCGATATCGCCGGGCCGGATCCGGTCGAGCAGTTCCACCGTGTTGGCGGCCAGCATCCGGGTGTAGTGCTGGTCCTCCGCGGCGCCCAGGGGCCCCCCAGCGGCGTCGCCGTGAATCTGGTTGTGCAGGCGCTTGGTGATCGTAAAGAACTCAGCATCTCCGGTGACGACAAGCCAGCCGATCGGGATGTCGAGATCGGTGACGTACCCGACCAGCACCTGCAGCATCTCCGCGACCCCGCCGCCCGTCGCGGTCGAGTTGACGTTCCAGATCGCGCGCCCGCCCAGCTGGCGCCGAACCTGGTCAGCGGCCCTCGCGAGGCGCCGGTACCGCGCGTCGCCGATGACCGGCTCCAGCAGCGAAACCGGCCGCCGTGGCACCTGAACCACCTTGACCAGGCTCACCCGATCCTCCCTCCGCCCGGCGCAGCTGATAGCTGAGGCCCTCATCGAAGCACAGGGCGATGGTCCCGGCCAGAAGTAACTTCCGGCCCTGCCCACCTTCCGCACCGCAGCCACAGGCTGGCCCTGGATCTGGTCGAGAACCTGGGCGGTGATGACTCATGATCGAGGTCACAACCGCGGCGCTGGCCGCACACCCGGTACTGGACGGGATGCCCGCCGACCATCTGGAGGTGCTCGCCGGCTTTGCGTCGGACGTCGCCTTCCCGGCCGGGCATCGGCTGTTCGAGGAGAGCCTCGGCGCCGATCAGTTCTGGCTGCTCCAGTCGGGCTCGGTGGCCCTGGACCTGCGTGTTCCCGGGCAGGGCCGGGTACGGATCGACACCGTGGGCCCGGGCGAGCTGCTCGGCTGGTCATGGCGGTTCCCGCCGTATCGGTGGGCCTTCGGCGCCGTGACAGCCAGCCCCGTCAGGGCCTTCGAATTCGACGCCCAGGCGGTACGGGCCTCCTGCGCGTCGGAGCCCGCGTTCGGGCACGAGGTCACCGGGCGCCTCGCGTACGTTCTGGCCAAACGGCTGGAATCCACCAGAGTCAGGCTGATCGACGCCTCCGTCCGTCCGGTGGGCACGCGCTGATCGGGTTACTGGCCCGGCACCTGGCGATCTCGCCAGTGATCACCGGCTAGCCGGCGATCTGGTATTCCTCGAGCAGCCGCCGGGCCACGATCATCTTCTGGATTTCCGCGGTGCCCTCGCCGATGAGCAGCATCGGCGCCTCCCGGTACAGGCGCTCGATCTCATACTCCCTGGAGAAACCGTAGCCGCCGTGGATGCGGAAGGAATCCTCGACGACCTGGACGCCGTACTCGGACGCGAGGTACTTCGCCATCCCCGCCTCCAGGTCGTTCCGGAGACCGGAATCCTTCCGGCGGGCCGCCATGACCATCATCTGGTGGGCCGCCTCGACCTTGGTGGCCATCTCGGCCAGCTTGAACGCGATCGCCTGGTGCTCGGCGATCGGCCGGCCGAACGTATGCCGCCGCTGGGCGTAGTCGATGGCCAGCTCGAAGGCGCGCAGCGCGACCCCGCAGCCGCGGGCGGCGACGTTGACGCGCCCCACCTCGACGCCGTCCATCATCTGGTAGAAACCCCGTCCGGGCCGGCCGCCCAGCACCCGGTCAGCGGGGATGCGGGCGTCCTCGAGGATCAGCTCGGTCGTGTCGACGCCCTTATACCCCATCTTCTCGATCTTCCCGGGCACGGTCAGGCCCGGCACTGCCGGGTTGGGCCCGAAGCCGGGCTCCTTCTCGATCAGGAACGTGGTCATGTTCCGGTGCGGGACGGCGTCCCCCTCGTCGGTCCGGCACAGCAGCGCGACCAGGTTGGACGTGGCCCCGTTGGTCAGCCACATCTTCTGGCCGTTGATCAGGTAGCTGTCTCCGTCTCGCACCGCTCTGGTGCGGATCGCCGCGACATCCGAACCCATGCCGGGCTCGGACATGGAGAAGGCGCCGCGGACTTCGCCGGCCGCCATCTTGGGCAGGAAGTAGTCCTTCTGCTCATCGGTGCCGTGGCGGGCGATCATGTGCGCGACGATGAAGTGCGTGTTGACGATGCCGGACACCGACATCCAGCCGCGGGCGATCTCTTCCACGACCAGGGCGTACAGCAGCAGCGAGGCGCCCAGGCCGTCATATTCCTCCGGTATGGTCAGCCCGAACAGGCCGAGCTTGCGCATCCCCTCCACGATCTGGGCCGGGTACTCGTCCCGATGCTCCAACGCGGTCGCGACCGGGATGATCTCGCGGGCGACAAAGTCCCGCACCGTGCCGAGGATGTCCTGCTCGAACTCGGTCAGGCCTTCGGTCTGGGCCAGGCGTCCCATTGCACTTTCCTTAGCTAGCGGGCTCGGGGCGGCCGGGCTGGCCGCCGCCGTGTTCCTTGATGTAGGTCTGGGTGGGCACCATCACCTTGCGGCGGAACACGCAGACCAGCGTGCCGTCCTGCTTGTAGCCGCGGGTCTCCACCTCCACCACGCCCCGGTCCCCCCTGGAGGTGAGCCGCTTGCCCAGCACGGTCGTCTCGCCGTAGATGGTGTCACCGTGGAACGTCGGAGCCACGTGCCTGAGCGACTCGACTTCCAGGTTGGCGATGGCCTGTCCCGAGACGTCCGGCACCGACATGCCCAGCAGCAGCGAATAGATGTAGTTGCCCACCACCACGTTCTGGCCGAAGTCGGTGGCCTGCCCGGCGTAGTTCGCATCCAGGTGCAGCGGATGGTGGTTCATGGTGAGCAGGCAGAACAGGTGGTCGTCGTACTCGGTGACCGTTTTCCCCGGCCAGTGCTTATAGACCGCCCCGGCCTCGAACTCCTCGTAGACCCGTCCGAATTGCATCGCGCTCACTCCTGCGGGGGCTCGAACACCGATGTGCGCTGCATCCCCGCGGCCCGGCCCTTGGCGGCGACGACCAGGGCCATCTTGCGCGAGGCCTCGTCGATCATCTCGTCGCCGAGCATCGCAGAGCCCTTGGCGCCGCCAGCCTCCGAGGTGCACCACTCGTAGGCGTCCAGGATCAGCTCGGCGTGGTCGAAGTCCTCCTGCGACGGGGAGAAGATCTCATTCGCCGCGGCGATCTGATCCGGGTGCAGCACCCACTTGCCGTCGAAACCCAGGGCGGCGGCCCGCCGAGCTACCTCGCGGTAGCCCTCGGCGTTGCGGATCTGCAGGTAGGGCCCGTCGATCGCCTGCAGGTCGTGGGCACGCGCGGCGATCAGGATGCGCATCAGGATGTAGTGGTAGGCGTCCGCCGGGTATCCGGGCGGCTGCTCGCCTACGACCAGCGACTTCATGTTGATCGAGGCCATGAAGTCGGCCGGCCCGAAGATGATGGTCTCCACCCGCGGCGAGGCGGCCGCGATCTCGTCCACGTTCATCAGGCCACGAGCGTTCTCGATCTGGGCCTCGACACCGATCCGGCCGACCGGCAGGCCCACCGTCTTCTCGATCTGGGTGAGCAGCAAGTCCAGCGCCTTGACCTGCTCGGCGTCTTGCACCTTGGGCAGCATCACGCAGTCCAGGTTGGCTCCCGCGCCCTCGACCACGGTGATCACGTCCCGGTAGGTCCAGTGCGTCGTCCAGTCGTTGACACGCACCACACGGATCTTGCCGGTCCAGTCGCCTCCGTTGAGCGCGTCGACCACCAGGTGCCGGGCTTTCTCCTTGACCAGCGGCGCGCAGGCGTCCTCCAGATCCAGGAACACCTGGTCGGCGGGCAGGCCCTGGGCCTTCTCCAGGAAGCGCGGGTTGCTGCCGGGCACGGCCAGGCAGGAGCGCCGCGGGCGCAGTTCGTCCGGAGCCGTGGCTGGTTCGGTCATCGCGGTACTCATGGCAGTATCCTCACCCCTTCATTGGCAGTGGCTCGGCCCAGGGCTGGAGCCCCCGAGCGAGCCGGATAACGTTCACGATGCGCCCGACGATGGCCGTGATGCCGAAGTCCCTGGGTGTGAAGACGGCCGCCACGCCCTGAGCGCGCAGCGCCTGCGCGTCGGCGGGCGGGATGATCCCGCCGACCACCACCGGGATATCCCCGGCCCCGGCCTCGCGCAGCCGCCGCAGCACCTCCGGTACCAGTTCGGCGTGCCCGCCGGAGAGGATCGACAGCCCCACGCAGTGCACGTCCTCGGCCGCCGCGGCGGCCGCGATCTGCGCAGGGGTGAGCCGGATGCCGGAATAGATCACCTCGAACCCGGCGTCACGGGCCCGGACGGCGATCTGCTCGACCCCGTTGGAATGCCCGTCCAGTCCCGGCTTGCCGAGCAGCAGGCGCAGCCTGCCCACCCCGAGGTCCGCGCATGTGGCCCGCACCGCCTGCCGGACCGCAGCCAGGTCGGTGTCGGCTGCGGCCACGGGCGCGCCAGCCACGCCCGTGGGGGCCCGGTACTCGCCGAATACCTCCCGCAGCGCGAACGCCCACTCACCGGTGGTCACGCCCGCCCGGGCGCAAGCCAGGGTGTCGCTCATCAGGTTGATGTCGCCGCGCTCCGCGTCGGCGGTGAGCCGGCCCAGGGTGGCCCGGACCGCCGCCTCGTCGCGCCGCCGACGCCACTCCTGCAGGTCCGCCAGCACCGCTTGCTCGTAGGCCGGGTCCACCACGTGGACCGCCGCTTCGCCATCGGCGGTCAGCGGGCTGGGCTCGGTAGCCTGGAAGCAGTTGACGCCGACCAACGGCAGGCTTCCCGACTCGATGCGCGCGCGCCGGGCCGCGTGCGACGCGACCAGCTGGGCCTTCAGGTGCCCGGACTCCACCGCGGGAACCATCCCGCCCAGGCCCTCGACGATGGCCATCTCCGCCTCGGCGCCGGACACTAGCTCCGCCGTCTTGGCCTCCACCACAGGCGAGCCGTCGAACAGGTCGCCGTATTCCAGCAGGTCCGACTCGTACGCGAGCACCTGCTGGATGCGCAGGCTCCACTGCTGATCCCACGGTCGCGGCAGGCCGAGCGCCTCGTTCCAGGCCGGCAGCTGGACGGCTCGGGCCCGGGCGTCCCGCGACAGCACCACCGCCAGCATCTCCAGCACGATCCGGGTGATGTTGTTCTCCGGCTGCTCCTCGGTCAGGCCCAGCGAGTTCACCTGCACGCCGTAGCGGAACCGCCGCAGCGCCGGATCGGTGATGCCGTAGCGCTCCCTGGTCACCTGGTCCCAGAGCCGGGAGAAGGCCCGGATCTTGCACATCTCCTCGACGAACCTGACGCCAGCGTTGACGAAGAACGACATCCGCCCGACGACCTCGCCCATCCGGTCCGGGGATACCTGCCCACAGGCCCGGACGGCGTCCAGGACGGCCGTGGCGGTTCCCAGCGCGTACGCGATCTCCTGCACCGGGGTGGCGCCGGCCTCCTGCAGGTGGTAACTGCACACGTTGATCGGGTTCCACCGGGGCATGACGGCCACCGTGTAGGCGATCAGGTCGGTCGTCAGGCGCAGCGAGGGGCCGGGCGGGAACACGTACGTGCCGCGGGACAGGTACTCCTTGATGATGTCGTTCTGCGTGGTGCCGGCGAGCTTGGCGATGTCGGCGCCCTGTTCCTCGGCGACGACCTGGTACAGCGCCAGCAGCCACATGGCCGTGGCGTTGATCGTCATCGAGGTGTTGGCCTGCTCCAGCGGTATCCCGTCGAACAGCGCCCGCATGTCGCCCACATGGCCGACCGGGACGCCGACCCGGCCGACCTCGCCGCGGGCCAGGACGTGGTCGGCGTCATAGCCGGTCTGGGTAGGCAGGTCGAACGCCACCGACAGCCCCGTCTGGCCCTTGGCCAGGTTTCGCCGGAACAGCTCGTTGGACGCCCCGGCACTTGAATGCCCGGCGTAGGTCCGCATCAGCCACGGACGGTCGGCCATGCTGTCTCCGAGTTCCTCACTCGTTCCTGAACCTGTTGATCTCGGTCAGGTGCTTGTCCCGCAACAGGTGGTCACGCACGCCGAGCCCCTCATGCGGGGCCAGGCACAGCACCGCGACCTTGCCGTGGTGCAGGTTCTGGTGCACGTCCATGGCGGCCTGGCCGGTTTTGTCCAGCGGATAGACCGCAGACATGGTGGGGTGGATCATGCCCTTCGCGATCAGCCGATTGGCCTGCCAGGCCTCGCGGTAGTTGGCGAAGTGTGAGCCAATGATCCGCTTGAGACTCATCCACAGGTAGCGGTTGTCGTATTCGTGCATGAACCCCGAGGTCGATGCGCAGGTGACGATCGTGCCGCCCCTGCGGGCCACGTACACGGAGGCGCCGAACGTCTCCCGGCCAGGGTGCTCGAAGACGATGTCCACGTCCTCGCCCCCGGTGAGCTCGCGGATCCTCGCGCCGAACCGCTTCCATTCCTTGGGATCCTGGGTGGCCTCGTCCTTCCAGAACCGGTAGCCCTCTGCCACGCGATTGATGACCAGCTCCGCGCCCATCGACCGGCATAGCTCGGCCTTGTGCTCGCTGGAGACCACGCAGATCGGGATGGCGCCGCCGGCGAGCGCATACTGGGTGGCATAGGCGCCCAGGCCGCCGCTGGCCCCCCAGATCAGCACGTTGTGGCCCTGCTTCATCGAGGCGCCGTTGTCCGAGACCAGCTGCCGGAAGGCGGTCGAGTTGACCAGGCCCGGCGTCGCGGCCTCCTCCCAGGTCAGGTGCTTCGGCTTGGGCATAAGCTGGTTCGTCTTGACCAAGGCCAGCTCGGCCAGGCCACCGAAGTTGGTCTCGTAGCCCCAGATGCGCTGCTCGGGGTCGAGCATCGTGTCGTTGTGCCCGTCGGCGCTTTCCAGCTCGACAGACAGGCAGTGGGCGACCACCTCCTCGCCTGGTTTCCAGACGGTCACCCCGGGACCGGTGCGCAGCACCACGCCGGCCAGATCCGACCCGACCACGTGATACGGCAGGTCGTGCCGCGCGGTGAGTTCCGACAGCTTCCCATAGCGGCGCAGGAACGCGAAGGTGGGCACCGGCGAAAAGATGGAACTCCACACGGTGTTGTAGTTGACCGAGCTGGCCATGACGGCGACCAGCGCCTCCCCCAGGCCTAGCTCGGGGACCGGCACCTCTTCCACGTGCAGCGACTTACGGGGGTCCCGCTCGCGGGTGGCGATGCCATCGAACATGTGCTCCTCGTCCCGGTGCAAGGTGACGGCCCGGTAGGACTCGGGCAGCGGAAGCGCGGTGAAGTCGGCGGGCTGAATGCCGGGGTCGAGGATTGCGTCAAGGATCTCTTTCATAGCCGCCTCCCAACTCAAGCGTTTGACTGCCGCCGGGAAGCTGCCAGCGCCGAAGGGCATCTCGTCACGGGACCAAGGGCCCTCCGCCGGAGCCCATCACGGGGAGATAACGACCCAGGTCCTGACGCCGCGGGACCTTCGGCTCTGCCGGGGCGCGACGGGCTGGGCGAGAGTCGATCGCAGAACAGTCGCCGCAGCCGTCGCTTGCCCTGACTGCGGGCGCGATGGTGCCGCGCACGTCAGTCCTGTGCAGAGGTGATCGCGATGTTCAGCGCAGACTTCATCGAAGATTCGGCCGAGACGAGCTCTCCCGAGCTGGCCAAATGGGTGCGCGAGATTGCGGAACTGACCACGCCGGACGTGGTGTTCTGGTGTGACGGCTCGCAGCAGGAGTGGGATCGGCTGACCAGCTTGCTCGTCGAGACGGGGACATTCACCCGGCTGAACCCGCGGTTGCGGCCAAACAGCTTTTACTGCCGGTCCGACCCCGGCGACGTGGCCCGGGTCGAGAGCCGCACGTTCATCTGCTCCGAACGCGAAGAAGACGCGGGGCCGACCAACAACTGGATCGCGCCCGGCGAGATGCGCGCGACGTTCGCGGAGATCTTCGACGGCTGCATGCGCGGGCGGACCATGTACGTGATCCCGTTCTGCATGGGCCCGCTGGGCAGCAGCATGTCCCGGCTCGGGGTGGAGATCACCGACTCGCCGTACGTGGTCGTGTCGATGCGGATCATGACCCGGATGGGCACACCGGCGCTGCGGCTGATCGAGGACGGCGGGCCGTTCGTCAAGGCCGTGCACTCGGT
>Ga0335073_10004997_pt1 | contig 18603 bp, 28 predicted proteins | sample Lox_Sample_22_FD_207093 | JGI IMG/M metagenome (GOLD analysis project Ga0335073, IMG submission 207093) | Soil microbial communities from Loxahatchee National Wildlife Refuge, Florida, United States - Lox_Sample_2.2 | ecosystem: Environmental > Terrestrial > Soil > Wetlands | place: USA... | reverse complement strand
GCCGGGCGGCCACGCGGAGGATGCGTTTATCTTGCTGGCGGCGACTCGCAGCGCGGCGCCTTGGTTCTCGATTCCGCCGGCGAGGGTCCTGATGACTTCTTCTGCTTCGGGTTGACCGTCCGCCGCGAGAGCTAGACAGCGCCACTCATCCGGGAGCCTGAAGCGCGAATCAGAAGGAGTCCTAACGGCCTGGTCACCCGCGTCAGACAACAGCCTCGTAATCCACACAATCGTTAACCTACACCTGCCGGCATCTCGACTTTCGTGGTTATCCGGCTGCGCTGGACCTTCAGTAGTGACGGCCGATCCTCATGGTGCGGGCGGACAGAGCGAGTGCCGCGCGACCTGGCTGGCCACGCCCGATGACTACACGGCCAGGACCGCTTCCGGACGACCGCTCGGCACTGCGCACCGGGAATGACACCGCAGCGTGAGACAGTCGGTCCATGACGAGCCGCTACGACGTCGACATCATCCAGCTCACGCATCCCGGCGACGCAGATCCGGCGGTCAGGCGGGAGATGACCGCGTGCTGGATCGCGGTCACGAACGCTGGCGGCGCCGCGGGATTCCCGTTTCCCCCGGTGAGCGGCGAGCAGGTGACCCCGGCGGTCGATGCCCTCGCGGCCGGCCTCGCCCCGCAGCGAAACCGGATTCTGCTCGCCCGGGTCGACGGAGCCCTGGCTGGATGGGTGGCGCTCAGCCGCGACCCTAGTCCCCTCATTGCCCACTGGGGAACCGTCCACCATCTGCAGACCCATCTCAGGCACCGCAGGCAGGGCATCGGATCGGCCCTGATGCGCCGGCTCCGGCAGGTCGCCCGCGACGAGATGGGCCTTGAGCAGCTCCAGCTCGCGGTTCGCGGCGGAATGGGACTCGAAGACTTCTACGCCCGGCTCGGCTGGGAGGTAACGGGCCGCTGGCCGCGCAAGCTCCGGCTCGCCCTCGATGACACCAGGGATGAGATCCTGATGATCCTCACGCCGCTGTGACCATCCAGGTCGGCGGCCCCACGATCCTGCTCACCGCCGCGGCCCTGGCGACCAGCCGGATCCGGCTCGGCACCGCGATCACGCCGGGGGCCAGGCGGCGGCCCTCCAAGATCTAACGGGCATCCCTGGCCGCGGACCGGGAGGATGGGCTCATGAGCCTTGAGATACGGCAGGAGACTGCCACGCCCGGCGCGCTGGTCGAGCATGGGAGGATCCCCATTTCGTTCGTCGTGGACCGGGTTTTGGCGGTGACCCTCGCCGAAGGCGGCCTGAGCGGGATATCGCTGGCCGAGACCCCGGTGGCAGAACCGTACGTGAAGGATTATGACGCCGTCGCCGGGCAGGGACCGGTGCGCTGGGCCGAGCGCTTTGACGTCTCGAACTGGGGACTGATCGGGGCCTGGCGGGACGGCGTTCGGGTGGGCGGCGCCGTCATGGCATTCCGGACGGCAGATCTGTACATGCTTGGCGGCCGTGACGACGTTACGGTGCTGTGGGACCTGCGGGTGGCGCCCGGGCAGCGGGGAGCGGGCGTCGGGTCAGCGCTCTTCCGGGCCGCCGAGGGCTGGGCCAGTGCCCGGGCCTGCGGCTGGCTCAAGATCGAAACCCAGAACGTCAACGCCGCCGCGTGCCGCTTCTACCGGAAGATGGGCTGCACCCTTGGCGGGATCGACCGGTTCGCCTATCCCGAGCTGCCAGGTGAGGTGCAGTTGCTGTGGTGGAAGGCGCTGCAGGACCTGCCAGCTCAGCCTCCGGCATAGGCCCGCCTCCGGCCGTCAACCGCCTGCAGGGGTCAGAAGCGGGCTTTGAGCTCGTCCAGCTCTCGTGCCCGCTCGCTGAGCCTCGCGTAGGTCGGCCGTTCGCGGATGCGGGCCAGGACCCAGCCGACGGCTTCGGCCCGGCTGGCCGCGGTGCCCGCGGTGATCAGCGCGTCCAGCATCTCCAGGTCCACGGGTCCGAGCCTGATATCAACCGGGGTGAGATCCTGCTCGCTGCTGGCTGGATCGTCTGGCGGGCCACCGAGCCGATGCGTCCTCCGGCCTTGGCGAGATGCTGGGGCTTACCGTCCTGTTGCCTTCTGGTACTTCTCCACGATGCCGGCCGGCACCCGGCCGCGTTCCTTGATCTCGATACCTTGCTCGCTGGCCCAGTCACGGACCTTGTGCATGTCGATAGCACCGGCATTCCGGCGGCCTCCCCGGCCGCCGCCACGCCGGGCGCGGCCAGCCTTACGGGCATGAGCGATATACCACGCCAGGATCTTATGCAGTTCTTCGGTGTGCGCCACGCTCAGGTCGATCTCGTAAGCGACGCCGTCGAGGGCGAAGCGCACAGTGCCTTCGGCCTGGCTGCCATCGATGTCGTCGACCAGGTGCTTCTGAACCTTCTGGGCCATGGAATTGCTCCATTCCTGCTGCCTGATCTCGGGGAGACTACCGGTGGTCAATCTGATAAATGCGAGAAGACATGCCGACCACGCCTGAACTCCCGTGCTTCGCGGCCGGCTGCTACCCATCCGCGCTGCCGTCATGCTCCGCGAGCCGATGAAGATGTGCAGTCCGGACAGCCCTCGCTGCAGCTACGTGCGTCACCGCCAAGGCGATCAGTAACAAAGAGCCAGCGGCTCCCGGGCACGTCTCGGGCCACGGGAGCCCGCACTGTTGGCCAGCATCCGTTACTACGACCAGCGTCCGTTACTACGAAAGGTAGTAACATGTCGTCCGTGAGCGGTGCCGTTCCTACGACGATCATCGTCGCCGGTCTTGCCCTTGCCGGGTACTCGCTGCTGATGACGGCCCTCAACCGGCGAGTGGGCCTTGTCCTGCTGGCCGCACTTGGCGTCCTCGAGATCCTGCTTCTTGTCCTGATCGGCCTCATCGTGGCCCGGCTGGCCGGCGGTGGACGTCCGGCCTCGCTGCCCACGCTCATCGGGTACCTGTGCGCGATGCCGCTCGTCCCGGTGGTCGCGGCGTTCTGGGGGGCGGTGGAGCGATCACGCTGGGGCCCGGCGGTTGTCGCCGTAGCCGGGCTGGTCGCGGCCGTGCTGATGGTCCGCCTGCATGAGATCTGGCCGGTCATCCATGTCTAAGCCCGCGGCACCGGCTGAGCCCGCGGCACCGCGGCCAGAGTCGACTAGGACAGGCCCGGGCCGGCTGCTTGTCGCCGTCTACGCCCTGTTCGCGCTCTCCGCTTCCGCACGGGCGGTGGTGCAGATCGCGACGAAGTTCAGCCACGCCCCGGTCGCCTACCTGCTGTCCGCGTTCGCCGCCGTGGTCTACATCGTGGCCACGGTTACGCTCACCAAAGGCACCCGCACAGCACGCCGGATCGCCCTCGTGTCCTGCTCGGTGGAATTCGCCGGCGTGCTAGCGGTCGGCACCTGGAGCCTCCTCGACCCGGCCACCTTCCCCGATGCCACGGTGTGGTCCGGCTATGGCAGCGGCTACGGCTTCGTACCGCTCGTCCTGCCCGTCTTCGGCCTGCTGTGGCTGCGCTACTGGGCCAGGCGGACCAGAACCGAGCACACGATCATCCCTGCAGCGGCAGTCGCGGGCGTATCGACAGGTGACGGTGTGGACCATGATGCGCACCCGGATGAGGCCGCGTCCGGTCTATCCGCTCGGCCCGCGATGCCGACTGAGATTGATCGCTAAGAACCAGGAACGCCTTGCTGGTCACCGGGAGCGGCAACGCGAGCGGCCCACAGTGCGGGGCAACCTAAGGCTCGCCGGCTGGGGCGCGGTACTTCCACTGCGGACGGGCGGCGGCGCAGGCCACCAGGAGCAGCCGTGCGGCCAGCGCCAGCGTGGTCACGATCGGGACGGCGGTGCAAGCAGCGGTTGATCCGTCCATGGCGGGTTTCCTCGCGTGTCCCGCCGCTCATCACGGTCATGACTCTCTCCGCTTAGAGTCGGGCTCGCATCCCAAAGGAGCGGGCGTCACGGGCAGCCCGCGCTAATCGTCTCAGCCCCGCCCGCAACGCGCCGCCCGACCAGCCCTCGCAGCTTTGCCCCTCGCGGCCGCAAACCGCGCCACGGAGCGGCAGCGACCCGCGCCAGTCGGCAACCCGCAGCCCCGCGCCCAATTCTCAGGGCAGCGCGACCGCCGCGGCGATCAGGCTTACAGGGCCAGTCCCTGGAGCAGCCGCCGGCCGGCCGGTTTCTTTCCCCGCCAGGCGGGCAGTAGCAGAGAGCTACGTTATCTTGTCGTGACTTTGATGTTATCTTTCTGAGATGGGTCGATGATCCTGCACAGCTTTCACCTGCCTGCCCGCACGCCCTCGGCAGCGCCCGCCATTCGGTCGAGCAGCACAGGACAACGGGACAGGCCCTGGCGGAGAGCGGTGGTGCCGGCCCTCATCGCCTTGGTGGTCGTGCTGGATCAGACGGCCAAGTGGTGGGCGTGGCGGCACGTCCCGTGGGCCAGGATCAACTCCGGCGGCGACATTCTCGTCGGGCACATGATCGGCGCCTGGTACGCCGCCCCGGTCACGGGTGCGCTGCTCGACCTGCTGGACTTCGGGCTGCTGAGCATCGCCGTCCTGGTCCTGGTGCGCTGGCGGGCGCCTGCTTCGGTCGTCGTTCCCGGTGCCCTGATGACGGGCGGGTGGGGCAGCAACCTGCTGGACCGGCTGGGAATGCATTATCTGACCGCCCCGGGCAGCGTCCGCGGCGCGGTCGATTTCATCCACCTCGGCGGGCATTACTACAACATCGCGGACTTCTTCATCATCGGCTGCACGCCGCTGTTCTTGCTGGCAGCCGTATATCAGGGCGTGCGCGCGGCGAGACGGCCGACCGCGCCCGGGAGCGTACCGCCGCCCGTCCGGCGCCGGGCGCGAGCACGAATCGGGGTGCTGGCCGGCGCAGGCCTGACCCTGGTAGTCGCGCTGGGCGCGGCGAATTACGGCGGCGTGAGCGCTCCTCCCCCGCACGTCAGCGCCGTTCATCCGGGGACAAAGCGGATGCCGAAGCGCTCGCCGATCCGATGGCACCCGTCGTCGGCGGCGCGGGGCTGACCTGCCGGAAGGGGCCGCAGCAGTCACGTCCAGGGAATTCCGGGTTATCTGCGTGGCAGTGTGAACAGCTGACCGTAACCATCCACCCGGACTTCCGCGCCGGCCACGCGTAGCGCGTACCACAAGGAAACCTGGTTCGCAGTGAGTACCGGTCGGCGCAGGTCTTCTTCTAGCGCGTCGATCACGCCGATGGCGCGCAGGGCGTTGCCGCCGAGGAACACGGCTTGCGCAGAAGACGGCACGTGGCTGCGAGCCCACTCGTAGATCTCGGCTGGACCGGTCACCGAGCCTGTGTTCGGATGGGGAACCTCGACCGGGGGCATCACATGGCTGACGTGGACGACCTCGAATCCACGCTCCTGAAAGTATGTGACTCCCTTCTGATCGAAGTCGTCAGTGAAGAAGGGGGCATGAATCAGCGCGATCCGTTCTGCTTCCAGTGTCCGGAAGCCGGCGGTTGCCGCGGGTGCCGACATGAGAACAGGAATGCCATTCGAATGTCGTTCAACACGGCTCACAAGCTCTTGCTCTCCGGCCGTGCCGAGAAGGTAACTGCCTACTGTCCAGGCATAAATGATGGCCTGAAGCGGCAATCTCGCAAGCAGTTCTGCCGCCTTCTCCGGGCCCGGCGGGTCAGCGAAGGTCGCGAGATCGGCAAAGAAGATCCTGGACGTGTGGAGGGATACGCCATCGGGAGCCATGGTCCACAGTTCTGACTCGGATATCGCACTGTCATCATGTGTGAGCACCCCTAGCCGTGCGCGCCACCCATGTCCGTCTGGCCGCAAATTGTTGATATTCCTCCGCACGTGTTCCCCCCGCCCTCATGATCCTCGACCCGAAATACCACGGTTCAAAACGACTTCTTCCGGGGCGCCGTTGATCGCTCCGGTCATGCCCCGGCATAACCTCGGGTAACCGATCGGGTTCGGCTGGGGACAGTCGAGGGCTGCGCCTGCGTGACCAGGTTGCCGTGCCGCCAGGGCCTCCAGTGCCGCGGTTACCTCGGCCGGCCCCGAGGCTCACATCATCGAGCAGCACGCGCCCGTCCGGAAAGACACATGCCGCGGGCCGGACTGGTCCCCCGGGCCGAGGTTCGCCGTTGACCCCTGCGCTTCGACATGCTAGTTTTTTTTAGCAGGTGCAAGAAAGGACGCTGTGGAAGCCTCCGACATGACCGGCGACGACCTGCTGCAGGTGCTATCGACCCTGGCCAACCCGCATCGGCTCCGGGTCGTAGCCGCCCTGGCGGCGGAGCGCAACTACGTGAGCCAGCTGGCCCGCGAACTGGACATCAGCCGCGCCCTGCTGCAGGTTCACCTGCGGAAGCTGCAGGCCGCCGGGCTGGTGTCGGCCGACATCGAAGTATCAGAAGACGGGAAGGCCATGAAGTTCTACGAAGTAACGCCCTTCGCGCTGCAGCTGACGCCACAGACAATCATGGCGGCGGTCCGGACTCTGCACGCAAACAGCGACCTTGACGTGGAGGCGCGGCGATGAATTTCAGCCCGAACGACGTCCTCGCGCTGGTTGCCATCTTGGCGGTCGCGCTCGTGCTCTCGGCCTGGACGGCAGCCCGGCACCTCAGTGCCTCACGGCAAGCCAGGGCCCAGCTGACCGCCGGCCAGGAATACCGCGCCCTCGCCGACGAGTTCCGGCGGCTCAGCGACATGGCGATCACTGCGCAGGAACACGTTGACCTCAGGCTCACCGACCTCGGCGTGCAGGTTGACTCGCTCAGGGACCATCTGGAACAGATGCAGCGCATCCTGAAGGAAGTCGAATAGGCCCGGCCCTGCCGAGCACGCCCGGTCTGCAGTCAGCCCGGCGCTTGATGACCCGATGCGTGCGCTTCTGTCCCCGGGGAATGAGCAGGGTGTGATCGATGCCGGATTGCCTGCGACAGTCGATGCGGGGTTGCCTGCGATACCTGTGTCCGCCGGGGCGCTGATCTTCGACCAGGCCGGACGGCTGCTTGTGCTCAAGCCGACTTATAAGTCGGGCTGGACGATTCCCGGCGGTGTAATGGAGGCGGACGGAGAAACGCCGTGGCACGCGTGCCGGCGGGAGGTACGCGAGGAGTGCGGCATCGAGGTGCGCGGCGGCCGGCTGGCCGCCGTCGACTTCCGCCCCGGTCGTCCCGGCGGCATCCGGTTTCTGTTCGACTGCGGGACGGCCGGCGACGCCGACCTGGCCGCGATCAAACTCCAGCCGGAGGAGATCGCCGAGTACCGGCTCGTCCCGCTTGACGACGCCCTGGCCCTGCTCCGGCCGCCGATCCGGCGCCGGGTAAGCGCGGCGACGCGGCACCGCAGATGCGTCTACCTGGAGAACGGCCGTCCCATCGCCGACATCGCGTAACGCGGATCGAGACGAAGTCCATGGTGATGTCCCAGTTCTAGCGTGGCGGTAGGTGTCCACGCTAGAACTGATACCGGACAGTATCCGCCCGGTATCTGCGGGATTCTTTGGATCGCGACCCGGTTGACTGACGAAGGCGCGGGCCGGGACGGGTGAAACACGAAACGTTCGGCTTACCTGATGGCGGCCAGGAGGCGGTTCGAGCCACGCTGCCAGAGCGTGCCGACCTCGGCGAAACCGGCCGCACGGAGTGCCTCGGTGTGTACGGCGAGAAACTTGCTCTCCGGACCGTGGTGGTGCACCGTGCCCCGCTCGCGCTCGGCAGCCGCGCCGGCGAGCACCGGGTCCGCGGCGACGGCCTGCCACCACTGACGCCAGTCCTCGGCATGGCCGTCGTGGCCGTCGGGGAAGCGGCGGCGGTCTTCTGTTTCCTCGAGCGTCTGCTCCAGCCGTGCAAGCACCGGGTTCTGCGTCTCGTCGAGCCGCAGGTGGTCGCCGTCGAGGAACAGTCCGCCGGGGCGGAGCAGGCTCGCCACCACCCGGTACAGTTCGCGCAGCTCCGCCGCGTTCAGCCAGTGCAGCGCGGTGGTCGACACCACGGCGTCGACCTGGCGGCCCGGTTCGACGCCGAGTTCCGACGCCCACCCTGGTGCCCGCAGGTCGACGTCGAGGAAGCGGAGTCCGGGCAGGCCGGCGTACGCGGCACGGCCGAGGGACAGCGTCACCGGGTCGGCGTCGGCGGCGATGACGGTGGCGCCGGGGATGCGGGCGAGCAGCCGTACGGAGAGCGAGCCGGGCCCGCAGCCGAGGTCCAGGACGAGCGGGTCCGGCCGTCCTACGCCGGCCTCGACGGCGTCGATCAGCGCGGTGAACCTTTCCTCCCTGTCCGCCATGTAGACCTCCTGCTGGCGGTCCCAGCGGGTGATCCAGTCGCGCGCGGCCGAGGGGTCAAGTTCCGTCAGTTCCGGCATCCGGTGCTCCTTGTAACTGGCTATCCTTACTTTGTCAGTTATGACCTTAGAGGGATGACGGTAACTGGTCAAGTGAACTTCGACAGTCACACGGATACGGTTGTCAGCGTGGCGGTCGCGCTGGTGAACCTGCTGACGCCGGGCGAGGAGCGCAGCCGGGGCTACCAGCCTCCTGCCGGGGCGGAGCGGGCGGCCGCGGTTAACGCCCTGCTCACTTCGGCTGGCAGCAGAGGGGGTGTCAGCGTGGCGGAGGCAGCGGCGTTCGCTGCTGTCGCGGCGGACCTCCGCACGGTCTTCGCGGCGGTCGCCGCCGGCGACGTCGACAGCGCCGCGCACCAGGTCAACACCATGCTGTCGGACACCGGCGCGCACCCGGTACTGCAACGGCATGACGGCGAACCGTGGCACATCCATTTCCACTCCGCCGACGAGACGTCGCGGGCCAAGGGGTGGGCGGCCGGCTGCGCCACGGGACTCGCCATCGTTCTCGGCACCGAGTTGCACGACCGGCTCGGCGTGTGCACCGCACCGCACTGCGACCGGGTCTACGTCGACACCTCACGCAACGGAAGCAGGCGGTTCTGCTCGACCGCGTGCCAGAACAGGGTCAAGGCCGCGGTCTTCCGCGAACGCCACGCCTGAATTCCGTGGTCAGCCGCTCTTTAACGCGAAAACCGGCGCGGGGACGCTTAGCTGCAGCACGGCCGGCAGCGTCTCGACCTGCACGTCGGCCGCGCAAATCGCCCGTGACCGGGATCGGGCAACGGCACGCCCAGCCGCGAGGCGAACGGCTGGGCGTCCGGCAGCGTTGTCCGGTGACCGCCTGACCGGCCTCAGGTCCGGGCGGGCGCGGAGCGATCGATGGTGAGGTACCAGTAGCCGCCCGCCAGGTGCAGCGCCGCGATGGCCAGGAAGAAGGCTGCCCATCCGTAGACGCCGTAGGCGAGGCAGATGAGGCCAGCGGCGGCCACGAGGCTGCCGGCGGCAATGTGCGCGACCCCGAAGAAGCGGGGGTGACGGTAGACCCATGGCGGGACCAGCCGGTAGATGCCGGGTTGCGCGGTAGCGAGCCACTGCGCGCGCAGGCCTTTGCGAAGGTCGGGGAAGGGTGTGTAGTCGAGCAGCAGGCGCCAGCCGCGCTTGCCCTGGCTGGATCCGTTCATGGGAAGCCTCCAGATGCCTCCTCGGGGTGTGGTCGGCCTTCCGATCACCTAAAAAAGTGATATCACTTTGCTATACGCATGTCAATGGGCAGCCCTGGCTGGCCGACCCGGCGCGCGGAGCCGCCGCCAGCCGGTGGCAGTCAGGACGGCGCGGACGGTTTCCGCTGCTTCGCCTTGTTGATCACGGCTAGCAGCGCTTCCTCGAAGACGTCCGGGTACGCGCGCGAGAGCAGCACCAGCGTGCTTGCGCGACCTTTCCGACCGGACGGGCGAGCCTCGCGGTGCACCGCCTTGGCAAGGGTTTCCGGTCCGAAGGACGACCCGATTCTGGCGCCCACGGCGTCGAGATCGATGCCGATGGCGGCCAGCGCGTCCCGGTCCAGACCGCCGAAGAGGACCGATCCCGGTCGGGCGCGACGCGCGATCTCTTCCTCGACGTCTTCCAGTGTCGCACCGTACTGGTGCAGGACGGCCCGCGCCGGCCGCGGGTCGCGCCCGGCGGAAAAAGCCGAGACGAGGACGGTCGCGAGGTGCTCGCCGCTGGCGTAGCGGCGGGTAACCCGCCATGCGCGTTCCAGGGCGCGGGCGAGAGCGGTGCGCGCATCCTGGATCAGGTCCCTGGGCATTACCGGCTCCCGATCCGCTTCCCGTGCTTACGGTGCACGGTCTGCTTGGTAACCCCGAGCCGGCTGGCGATGTCCTGCCAGGACCACCCGAGTCTCCGCGCGTTCTCGACCTGGAGAATCTCCAGCCGCTCGGTGAGTGCTCGCAGGGACGCCACGGCGCGGAGGCCGACATCAGGATCGGCGCTGGCGGCGCTCTGGGTGATTTCGACCGGGGACTCCATGTGCGTCAGCATATGCTGACGACGGCGAGGACGTCAACATACGCTGACAGCGCTGATCTCGGTGCGCCTGGACACCCGGCCAACATCGAGTCGGCCGGTCACGGCAGGCGCCGCGCCGTGCCCGCATCGATTTCCACCTCGGCCAGCGGGCCTGCCCGGTGCTGGCACCATCGCCTCCAAAAAGGTTTTCTGCGGCGGGCGGATCACAGAGATCTGACGAATGAACGCTGCGCGGGAAATCACCACCGCTGCCAACTTGTTCGGTTCGGGTCATGTGGGGACCATCCGGCCCTGAACTGATTCAACCCTGTGTCCGTACCCAATGGCGACGCATGCGACAATGTCTTCTCACTGGAGGGAACCGGGACGATCCCGCTTTATGCGGCAGCCAACCTGGCGAATCCGCTCTCGGGACGGACTGACAGGAGTGCCTAGACCAGATCCGAGAGGCCGTCGAGACCGCCGATCACGTGCGGCCAACTGTCCTGCCTACCCTAATGCTTCGCGCCCATAAAGAGGGTCCAAGCACCCAATAGGATGAATTTACGCGCGGCAAACTGGACGTTTTGTCCATTGCTGTCGAACTGAAATGTGTCTAGCATTAATACGGCCAGTAAAAGAAGGCGGGTCACCGCGGTGTTTGCAGCGCCACCAGCGGTGACCCGCCGACCATCCATCACATACCCGAAGGATGATCATGAGGTCCATCATCGCTGAGGGCGGTCAGTCCACGCTTCCCACTCCGGCTACCGGCGCACACTCGCGCCTGGAGCGGGTCGCGGCGGCATCGTACGAACAGATGAAGGCGGCGCTCATCTTCCTGAGCGCGTTCAGCCCGGACGCCTTCGACTACGCGATGGACGCCGCCGAGCACGAGGCTGACAATCCCCGCGCAATCGGAGAAGCCGAACCTGTGTGCGCGTTGTGCGGCGGCAGCGTCGGTATCTTCGTGGGACTGGGCCTGGACTGGCAGCACTTCGCTGGCGACGGCATGACAGCCGGCGAGCAGCAGATCTACGACCCGGGCCACACCCCCGTCGTGACCTGGCACCCCTCAGAAGACCTGCAGTAATCCCCACCATGCCCCATTCGGTGCCCCGCCAGAGTAGCGGCGGGGCACCAGTGGCGTTGCGTGAATTTACCCATTCTGAATCGGCGTAAATGCGGCAGTCCGCGACCTACGGCTCCGCTCGATTGCGGTTTGTGATGCGGTATAAGAAGTCGGGTCTCGATCGTCGTGTTGCGGTCTTCACGGCGGGAATGCGCAAATGAGCACCGGTACGTGCAAAGCCTGTTGCCCCAGCGTGCGCCGGGTCTAAGTTAGTCGCAGATCGCGGGGCCGATCGCGGTGACGTACAGATGGCGCGAATCGTGGTGACGGGGCAGATCGTGGCGCGGATCGCGGTGGTGGGTGCCGGCGTGGTGGCGCTGGGTACCGCGATGCTCCTGGCCGGCGACGGTCACCAGATCGTCGTGCTGGAGCGGGACCCGGAAGGCCCGCCGGGTGATCCCCTTGAGGCTTGGAAGCGGCGGCAGTGTCGGGGTTGAATCGTTATAGGGACGCGCTAATTTCTGGCTACAGAGGGAGGCCGGATGGGACGGGTGGACGTCAACGGGGTGGGGATCGAGTACGAGGTCGCCGGGCAGGGACGGCCGGCAGTGCTGCTGCACGGTTTTCCCGATTCCGGCCGGCTCTGGCGGCATCAGGTGCCGGCGCTAGCCGAGGCCGGGTTCCAGGTGATCGTCCCAGATCTGCGCGGCTACGGCCGCTCCGCTAAGCCGGAGGCCGTCGAGGCCTACTCGCTGATGTCGCTAGCCGGGGATGTCATGGCGGTCATGGCCGACCTCGGCATCGCCCGGGCTCACGTGGTAGGTCACGACTGGGGTGCCGCCCTGGCCTGGGGGCTGGCATCGCTCGCACCGGCCAGCGTCGACCATCTGGTCGTGCTGTCGGTCGGCCACCCCGCAACCTTCCGCCGTACGCTGCAGCAGCGCGAAAAGTCGTGGTACATGCTGCTGTTCCAGTTCCCCGGTATCGCCGAGCGCTGGCTGACCGAGGACAACTGGGCCAACTTCCGGAAGTGGGCCAGGCATCCTGATGCGGACCAGGTGATCGCCGAACTCGAGACGACTGGCTCGCTCACGCCGGGCCTGAACTGGTACCGGGCCAACGTCCCGCCCGAGTCCTGGGTGCAGCCGCCGCCGATGCTGCCGCTCGTGCAGGCTCCCACCATGGGCATCTGGAGCACGGGAGACATCGCCCTGACCGAGGCTCAGATGACCGACTCCGCCGAGAACGTGGCGGGCCCTTGGCGGTATGAGCGCTTGGACGGCCCGGGCCACTGGCTGCAGCTAGAGGCGCCAGACCAGGTCAACGCCCTGTTGCTGGACTTCCTGCCGCGCTGACCGCGATCGGGCAGATAGTCCTGCCATCCCTCGGCCTAGCCCAGGTCCCCGCCCGGGCCGGGTTCAGGCGGCACGCCGGCCCGGACTGCGGCCGCCGCCCGGTTGTCGAAGCCGCGGATGTCCGCGATCCGACCGCCCCGCACGGTAAGGACCTGCCAGCGCCCGACTGCTCCGGCTGCGTCGTGAGCACCGGGCGTGCCGGTGACTTCAAGTCCGACAAGCAGTGTCCCGGCGCCGGCACTCACCTCGGTGACCGCGGCGCGCATGCCGGCGGCCCGCGCCCTGGCCCACCAGGCGATGACCTGGTCGCGATTGCGGCAGTCAAAATCGCCGGGTCCTTCAGGCGCGCCCCAGCGGACGCCTGGGTCGAGCAGGTCCCTGATGGCGTCAAGATCGCCGGACTCCAGGGCGGACCTGACCCGCCCGGCAAGCGCGGCCGGCTCGGTCGCGGCGCTGGCATCGTCTGGCATGAGGACCTCCCTTGCGGCGCCCGGCTGGCCATTCCAGCCTAGACACGCCGCGGGTCCGCGAACCGACGATCTGTGTCACCCGGGACCAGCGGGAGAGCACGTGGTTCTGACGCACTTCAGGCGCTCGGGCCAGGCTGGCGGGTCCTTCCCTGGCGCCGGCACGGCTCGACCGCAGAGGATCGCTGACCCCCGTGGAGCGAGCCACGGGCAACCAGCGGCTTCTGTCGTGTCGAAGTGCTCGACATATTCCGATATCGGAATATAATGAAGCGTGGCCAGAGCTTCCACGACGTCGGACGTCTTCAATGCGGTTGCCGATGTGCACCGTCGCGAAATCCTGGACGCGCTGATCACAGGCGAGAAGCCGGTCGGGACGATCGTGAATGACCTCTCGATGTCCCAGCCCCAGGTTTCAAAGCATCTACGGGTGCTCAGCGAGGTGGGACTCGTCAGCTGCCGGGCGGAGGGGCGTCACCGGCTCTACCGCCTGGAACCCGCGCACCTCCAGCCGATGCACGCGTGGCTGGCCAAGTACGAGCGGGCGCTGAACGACCGGCTGGACCGGATGGACGACTACCTCCAGGACCTGCAAAGAAGGGAACGAATGCGATGAACGGCACGCGACACGGGTCGGCCACGATCGAGTTTCCCAGCGAGCGTGAAGTTCTGGTCACCCGGCAGTTCGATGCACCCGCCGAGCTCGTCTTCGACGTGCTGACGAAGCCGGAGCACGTGCGGGTGTGGTTCGGGGCCAAGGAGCTCGAAGTCTGTGAGATCGACCTTCGTGTGAACGGGAAGTACCACTTCGTGGGCTTCGTGATGGATGGCGACACCGCGACCTGTTCCTTCCGCGGCACCTACCTCGAGATCGAGCGGCCCGTACGGCTGGTGGGAACCTGGGTGTTCGACGGAAAGCCGGATGCCGAAGCCATGGAGACGGTAGAACTGCACGAGGAGGATGGCGTCACGACGATGACGGACCGCCTCACCTTCAGGGACCAGGCGTCTCGGGACTCCATGACCTGGGCCGCGGCAGATGGAGTGCACGCCGACCAGGGCGGCCAGGTGGCCTGGGACCGGCTCGAGAACTACCTCGCCACGCTGGCGTAGCCGCGGACACCGCGATCACTTCCGGACATCGGCAGTGGGTCATTTTCGGGTAAGAACGGTGCTCTTGGGGCAGCACGAAGATCCAACTCGGGAAAGGCGTCATGAAGCTTCTCCTCACTTCGGCCGGCATCAAAAGCAAGAGGTCAGGCCGGCGCTATAACTCGATCAGCGATTACGAGCGGCTGGCCGGCACGGTCTGAGAGAATCTCACCTATGTCCGCAGAGATTCCGGCCGAAGGGCTCCAGCTGCGATCGCTGGTGAGAGCCGATCAGACGCTCGAGCTGTCCCTGGACCTGGTCCCGGTGCCGGAGCCGGGGCCAGACGAGGTCGTCATCAGGGTTGAGGCAGCACCGGTAAACCCGTCAGACTTGGGCCTGCTGTTCGGCGGGGCTGATATGGCGGCCGCGGTGGCTAGCGGGTCTGCTGAGCGCCCGGTCGTCACCGCGCCCGTCCCCGGTGCCGCCATGCGCGCCCTCGCCGGCCGGGTAGGGACGCCGATGCCGGTCGGCAACGAGGGCGCGGGCACGGTCGTGGCGGCGGGCGGGTCTCCGGCCGCGCGCGCTCTGCTGGGCAAGGTCGTCGCTGCGCCGGGCGGCGGAATGTACTCGCAGTACCAGTCGGTCAACGTCGCGCTGTGCCTGGAGCTCCCGGCCGGGGCGACGGCGATCGAAGGCGCAGCCTCGTTCGTGAACCCGATGACGGTGCTCGGCATGGTGGAGACCATGCGGATGGAGAATCACAGTGCGCTGGTGCACACAGCCGCAGCCTCCAACCTCGGCCAGATGCTCAACCGGCTCTGCATCGAGCAGCAGATTCCGCTCGTGAACATCGTGCGGAAGCCAGACCAGGAAGCGATGCTCCGCGCGGCCGGTGCCGTCCACGTCTGCAACTCGACGTCCACCGACTTCATGACGAAGCTGATCGACGCGCTCAAGGCGACTGGTGCCACGCTTGCCTTCGACGCCGTCGGCGGCGGGCGGCTGGCGAGCCAGATCTTGACAGGCATGGAAGCCACCGCCAGCGCCGCCGCGGGCGGTTACAGCAGGTACGGGTCGGCCGTGCACAAGCAGGTCTACATCTACGGGTCGCTTGACCGCGGCCCGACCGAGCTGACCCGCAGCTACGGTATGGCCTGGGGCATCGGCGGGTGGCTGCTGACGCCGTTCATGCAAAAGGTCGGCCTGGCGCGCGTCGCGCAGCTGCGTGACCAGGTCGCCGCCGGGCTCACGACTACGTTCGCCAGCAGCTACACAGCGCAGGTATCACTCCCAGGCGCGCTCTCCCTCGAAGCGATCGCCGGCTACGGCCGGCAAGCGACCGGCTCGAAATACGTCATCATCCCGAACCGCGCCGCCTAGCCCAGCTATAGCCCCTCGCGGAGACGCACCAGGCCCACTTCGGTAAGCGTCTTGACGTGTCAGGCATGAGCTCGGCGGAGGCGTTCGGCTGCTTGTGCCCGCAGCGCATCGCCGGACAACGGAGTGACGCCCTCCCATACGTTGTACGCTGCCATCCACAAGCTGGCCGCCCACGCGATCTGCTGCTCCACGGCCGTGAACAAGCGCCCCCGAATGTCCTGGTAAGCCGCGAGGAACGCCTCGGAGCTTTCGATCGGCGCCAGCGTGGGCGGCCCGGCACTGGCGAACGCCCCACTCGCCGCTCCCGCCAGCGCTGCCTCCGGCTGCCACGCCAGGCTGTCCCAGTCGTGCACCGCCCACACTTGCCGATCGTGCCAGCGGAGGTTCTGCGCCTCGAAGTCGGCGTGGCCGAGAACGCACGGCAGGCCGGCGGCGAGCAGCCGCCCGCGAACCCGCTCGGCCGTCTCAACGACGTACGCGGGCACGGCGCTCTGGTCCCGGTTTTCCAGGAAGTCGATCGCCGGCCACACACCGGAACCAGTGTGGTCCCAGCGCACCCAAGGTGGATTCGGCAGCGGCGGCGCGACGGTCACGCCGGCCAGTTCGGCCATCAGCCGGGCGAACACCTCCGCGTAGTGCGCCGCCACCTCCGGCGAGTCCCCGTGCAGCACCTCGCCGCCGGGCCGGAACTCCTCGGCGTGCACAGCCAGCCCACCGAAACTGGTCGCCGGCGTGAGCGGCCGGGCGCACGGAAACCCGCGCTCGGCCAGCCGGGCCTGCGCCGCGACGCACGACACCGCCCGGCCGTCATCGGCGCGCGCCTTGACTACGACATCCGTGCCACCGGCCAACCGCAGACCGAACACCATCGAGACCTGCTGCAGCTGGAACAGCATGCCGACGGGTTCGCCGCCCAGATGGCCCAGACACCAACCCGGCAACCAGTCCGGCAGATCTTCCAGCGGCACAGTCAGAACTGTGCCAGAGGCACCGGACGCGCCGCCAGATCGACCTGTTCCGCGCGCCGAGCAGGCCACCGCACCAGCGCGCGCCGCCCCGGCCCGGCGGTGTGATCGAATACCTGACAACGGATCGGATCTCCGAGGGAGCAGACCATGACAGACCCCTCAGCACAGCGTCCGGCGCCGCCCCCGGCCACGGTCGCCGACGTCATGCACCCGCCGGTAACGACGGTCGAACAAAACGACCACGTGGCCGGGGCCGCCTACCTGATGAAACGCGCAGGCGCGACCGCCCTGCTCGTCACCCGGGCAGAGACCCGCGAGCCGGTCGGCATCATCACCGAGGCCGACATCTCCCACCTGGTCGCCGACGGCAAGAACCCGGACGACGTCCGGATCTACCAGCTGATGACCGCCCGCCCGACCGTCGTCAGCACCACCACAACCATCCGCGACGCGGCCAAAGTCATGACGAGCGGGCGTTTCCGGCACCTGCCGGTCATGGACGGCCCCGGCCTGGCCGGCATAGTCGACATTACCGACATATGCCGCGCACTACTCGATGAACCCCAGACAGCGGAGCAGCCACCGCCTGACCGGTAGCGTGGCAGGACCGTTAGCCGGGTTGCCCTGCTTACCTGGGATAAAGCTCGACGCTGTGCCAGGGCTTCACTTCCCGAGGATCGCGGCGGCGAGGCGGGCGGGCTGATCCCGCGGGGCGAAGTGCCCGAGCCCTTCTACAAAGGCGACGGTTGACCCGGGGATGGCGCGTGCGAGCTCGGGCAGCAGGGCGCCGCTGAGAGCGGCGGGGCTCTTGGTCCCGCCGAGGAGCACGGTGCGGGCGGAGATCTGAGAGAACCGCGACGGGTCGGGGGCGTCGAGCGCTGCCTGGAGGCGATGCTCGGCAAGGTTGGCTTCGAGGAGCCGGTCCATCCTGCGCCAGGCGTCCTCTCTGATGACGCATCGCAGGACCAGGCGCACGCACCACAGCGGGAGGCGGCGGACCGGCCCGGGCGCGAAACCGGAGTACTTCGTCATCCAGGCGAAGGCCCCTCGCCGGTCTCCGGCGTCGAGCAGCCGCAGGTATCCGTCGAACCATCCGGTCGCGAACCGTCCGCGCAGGGGGATCCCGGGGTCGTAGACGAAGACCTCGGCGAAGATGTCCCGGCGCCGGGCTGTCTCCAGAGCCACCAGGCCGCCGAAGCTGTGGCCGAACACCTTTACCGCCCCTGCCGCGGCGGCGACGGCGGCGAGGTCGGCGCATTCGTCGTCTATGCCGTGGTTCTCACGCTGGGACCCGCTTCCCGGCCTGGCACGCCGCTCCATAACGTGGACCTGGTAGTCGTCTGCCAGGGCGCGGGCGAGCGGGAGGTAATCTGAGCCGTCCCACAGCACGCCGCCCGCGATGATCAGCCCAGGGCCCTCGCCGAGCGTGTGGTAGGCGATGCTCGTGCCGTCCGCGGAAACGGCCATGGCGGTGCGCGCGCCGTCGTCGTACAGGGCAGTGCTCATTCCTTCTCCAGGTGTGGAAGGCCGGCCGTCGGCGCCCCCTCAAGCTTGGCGAGCAGCAGGCGCGTCTGGTTCTGGTAGGTCCGGTAATCGACGCCGCAGAGCTCCGCGAACGCCTCGAAACGCCCTTCTAGCAGCTCGCCGCAGCGGTCGATCAGTTCGTCGCCCTTGGCGGTCAGCCGCACCTGGCGCCGGTTGCCCTGGCCGGCGAGGGTCGTGACCTCGACCAGGCCATCCTCGGCGAGGACGCGGACCATGCGGCTGGTGGCCGGCTCGCTGAGGCCGAGCCAGCGCGCCATGTCCCGCTGGGTACCGCCGCACTCCCGCACGGCAAACAACGCCAGGAACCTGGCGTAGGACACGCCCGCCGCCTCCCGCAGCAGCCCGTCGGCGGCGCGATCGAGAAGCGCGGTCAGCTTGTGCAGTTCATAGCTC
>Ga0335073_10004996_pt1 | contig 18605 bp, 14 predicted proteins | sample Lox_Sample_22_FD_207093 | JGI IMG/M metagenome (GOLD analysis project Ga0335073, IMG submission 207093) | Soil microbial communities from Loxahatchee National Wildlife Refuge, Florida, United States - Lox_Sample_2.2 | ecosystem: Environmental > Terrestrial > Soil > Wetlands | place: USA... | reverse complement strand
CGTCCTCGTGGACGTAGATCCGCTCGATGGAGAAGCAGACCTGGCCGGTGCCGAACGCGGCGCCGCGCAGGACCGCGGTGGCGCCCCGCTCCAGGTCCGCGGACGCTGTCACGATCGCCGGGTCCTTGCCGCCCAGCTCCAGGTAGACGGGGATCAGGCGCGCGGCGCACGCCTGCGCCACCTTCCGGCCGTTGGGCACGCTGCCGGTGAAGCAGAGCACGTCGACCTGCTGGATCAGCTCCTGGCCGGTCTGCCCGTCCCCGGTGATGAACGTCAGGACCTCGGCCAGCTCCGGAACCTTGCCGATCGTCTCCATGAGCGGCTCGGTGAACCGCGGCGCCACCTCGCTGGGCTTGACGATCACCGCGCTGCCCGCGAACAGCGCGGGCACGGGGTCGAGCATCGACAGCAGCAGCGGCCCGTTCCACGGGCTGATGACGCCGGCCAGCGGGTACGGCACCAGCTGGGTGCGGAACGAGATGGCCGGCATGATCGAGCTTGTCCCTGACCGTGCGGCCGCGGCGAGCACGTCCGGTGCGTCGGCCGCCCAGGCGCGCACGCTGCCCGCGACGATGCGCGGCGCCATCAGCGAGATCAGGCAGCCGCCTGTGTCGGTGAAGTCGGCGGCCGACAGCGGCCCGTACGCCTTGTCAAGCTCGTCCGCCCACCGCAGCAGGACCTCGGTGCGGTACTCGAGCGGCGCGGCGCCCCACGTCACCTGGGCGGCGCGCAGCCGCTCGCAGGTGTCCGCGAGCTGCTCGGGGGTGGGCGGCGTGATCTGGTAGTCGAACGCGCCGGAGTAAGGATTACGGACGGGGAGAACCCTGGGTCCGTTCGGAATCATAGAAGAGAGCCGGTCGGGGCCTGGATGCGTGCGCGGTCCTCGCCGACCCAGGGCACGTCCTGGCCCATCCACTTGACGATGCGCACCGATTTGAACAGCCACTCGCCAGTGGCCTTGGTGCAGACGTTGTCCCAGCTTGCCAGGCCGAACACGAAGCTGCTGCGGTAGTCCAGGTTGTGCTGCAGGATCGAGGAGTAGGCCTTGACGTGCATCTCCTGCTCGCCGAGCGGCGTCATGACGAAGTGGGTGGCCAGGTGCTGGCGGCCGATGAACCAGCCCGGCTTGTCGTACCACAAGTGGTTCAAGAGGACGCGGAGCTGGTCGTGGCCGCGGAAGATGCCCTGCGGCAGGTGCTCGAATTCGCAGTCCTCGGTGAAGCAGGCGAGGACCTCCTCGGCGTCGCCGGTGTTCAGGCCCCAGGCGTAGTAGGCGAACAGCTCCTGGATCTCCAGGCGGTCCTCGACACCGATCTTGGGACGGGGCATGGCGGTTACGCCTCCTTCGGCAGGCCGAACACCAGCTCGGCGTTGGTCTGGTAGAACTGCTTCTTCTCGGCCACGGTCAGCGGCAGGTCGTCCTGCCAGCGGACCTCGTCGACCTGGTACTCGTAGGGGTAGTCCATCGCGTACAGCACCCGGTCGGGGCCGAGGACCTCGCGGCAGAACATGATCGCCGGGCCCCAGGCCATGCCGCTTGTGGTGACCCAGATGTTCCTGCGCAGGTACTCGCTGGGCTTGCGCTCGATGGGCTTCATCGCCTCGTACCGCCCGGACCTGACCGTGGCGCCGTGCATGTAGTCGAGCCGGTACATCCAGAACGGGAGCGCCTCGCCGAGGTGGCCGACGACCATCTTGAGGTCGGGGAACCGGTCGAAGACGCCCTTGGTGATCAGCCGTAGCAGGTGCGTGCCTGTCTCGATGGCGAACCCCCAGATCGCGCCGTCAAGGCCGGCCTCGAGCATGGGCTGGATGAAGTTCTTGGGCGCCGTGTTCGGGTGCAGGTAGATGGGGGTGTCGAGGGCCTGGGCCGCCTCGAGGATCGGGAAGAACTTCGGATCGTCCAGGTACTCACCCTGGGTGTGGCTGTTGATGATCACGCCGTTGAAGCCGAGCTCGTTCTTGCCCCGCTCGATCTCGGCGGCCGAGAACCCCGGGTCCTGCGGGGCGATCGCGGTCAGGCCTGAGAACCGGTCGGGGTAGGCCTTGCAGGCAAGCGCCAGCCGGTCGTTTGCCAGGGTCGCCTGGGCCTTCGCCACGTCCTTCCTCAGGGGCTGGGGACCGGGCGAGGTCAGCGAGAGGATCGCCCGGTCGATGCCGGCGGCGTCCATCGCCTTGATGCGCCGCTCGCCGATGTCCTGCAGGGACTCAAGGACGAACCGGGGGCGCTCGGCGGTGGCGGTGCCGTAGAAGCTCCACAGGGACCGGAAGCCGGGGTCGTCGAACTCGGGGTCGTCGAGCAGGCCGAGCCAGAGCTTGATGATCTCCGGGGTGGCGAACGCCTCTTCTGTGGCGATGCGCAGGTACCCCTGCTCGCCGCCGGTGCGCGGCGCAGGGGCGGCGGTGGGCGGGAAGGTGGGCAGCGGCTCGGTCACGGTGCGGTCCCCTTGTCCGTGGTGTGCCGTTCGACGAACCGCGCGAGCGCGGCGCCGAGCGCGGTCTCATCGACGGTGAGGCTGCCGATGGTGGACATGTGGTTGTGGCCTTCCACCCAGACCAGGTCCGGCACGGTGCCGTGCCGCTCGAGCCAGGCGCTGACCACGCGGGCGGCGGACTCCTGGAAGAACCTGGGGTCCCTTTCGGCCACGCTGAACAGCAGCGGGATGGGGGCCTCGAGCAGGCCGGGGAGCGGCGAGACCTCCGGTCCAGGGTCCGGGCCGTAGTAGGCGTGCTCGGGCTCGCCTGGGCGGGGGGCGCGTATCTCGTAGATGCCGGACAGCAGGGCCGCGCCCGCGATGGTGGCGGGGTCGGCGCCGCCCTGGCCTGCGGCGAACGAGGCGACATGGACCGCGCCGGCCGAGTTGCCCGCGACCACGATCTTGTCCGGGTCGCCGCCGTAGGCGGCGATGTGCTGTCTGAGCCAGGTGACCGCGGCGGCGACGTCCTGCGCGCCGGACGGCCACATGTGCCCGGGCGCCAGCCGGTAGGTCATCGTGACGCCGATGTAGCCGTGCCGGACCGCCCAGGCGCCGACCAGGTCGTACTGCGGGGCACCCGGGATGTGCTTGTCGCCGCGGACGAAGCCGCCGCCGTGCACGAACACGAAGACCGGCGCGCCGGCGGCGGCTTCCCCGGCGTCCGCTCCGCCCGAGCTGTGCACGTCGAGCCGGTGCCGCGGGTCGGCTCCGTAGCGCAGGTCCCTGTCGATCCGCGGCGCGGTGTAGCCGGCTTTCTCGTGGAACGGTGTCAGCAGCGCCCACGAGGCCTGTGCCAGCTCTGGCGTGACCGCCGGGTCCAGGGCCCTGAGCTGCGCGATGACGTCCGGGGGGAGTTGGTCCGTCACAGGCCTAGCACCTTTCGCTGCTCCTCGAGCTCGGAGTCCGGTATCCAGTTGCCGTGGAAGCCGATCGGCACGCGGTGCGGGATGTGAATTGTGGCGACCGGGCCGGCCCCCAGGTCCTGCGCGTGCAGGATGACCACCTCGGCGGTCCTCGTGGTCATGTCGGTCACGTACGTCATCAGCCAGCCGTCGTCTTCGGCGGAGTCCGCGGTGCGCGGGACGAACACCGCCTCCATGCCGAACCGGCCGGGACCGTAGGCGAAGCTTTCCTTGTCGCAGCTGTCCAGGTCCTGCTTGATCAGCGTGGAGATCCCCTGGTCGCGGCTGCTGAAGTAGCCGTAGCGGAACTTGGCGCCGACGAGGCGGTCATCCAGGCGCGGCATCTCCTGCGGCTGCTCGTCCAGGATCTTGACCTCGGTTTTGCCGGTGGCCGGGTCGATGAGGTACAGGTTCAGGCTGCCGGGGACCTCGCCGGGGCCGGTCCGGTCGGTGACGAACATCCGGGAGTTGCTCGGGCCGATGAGCGCGACCCGGCCGTCCGGCATGTCGTAGGCGCCGAGGATGTGGAAGACCGCCCACCGGTCGACCTCGCAGGAGATGACGTCGGCTGGCACGCCGTCCCGCGGGACGAGCACCCAGCGGGTCGGGTACTCAAAGCCCCACATGAACGGGAAGTCGTAGCCCTGCTTGAGCAGCTCGTCGGAGTAAGCGACGGGCCCGTCGAGGAAGATCGCGTACCGCTGGGTGAGCGCGCAGTCGTGGACGACGGGACGCCCGGCCACCGGGACGTCGACGGTCCGCCGGACCTTGCCCGTCGTGTCGACCACCTGGTAGCTGACGTGCTCCCAGCCGTGGTAGTAGGTCATCCCGTGCAGTTCGCCGGAGACCGGGTCGCGGTGCGGGTGGCCGGTCCACGATCCGTTGAGGCTGCCGCCGAAGTCAGACTTGGCCAGGCACTCCAGCTCGTAGGAGAGCTCGACTGGCAGCACGCCCGCCTCGGCGAACGCCCAGGTCTTGCCGGCGTGCGGGAAGATGTGCGTGTTGACGATGTTGTCGGCGACGTACTGGGCGCCGCCGCCGAGCTGTTCCGGGCCGGGCAGCGGGTCCAGGCCCTTGCTGCGGGCGACCTCGTCGTCGCGGACGAAGCGGTTGCGGTACCACTCCGCCTTGCCGCCGCGGATCCGCACGCCGTGCACCATCCCGTTGCCTGTGAACCAGTTGTAGGTCACCGGATTCTCGGGGTCGACGGGGTTCGGCCCCACGCGCAGCAGGCGGCCGTCCAGGTCCTGCGGGATCGACCCGGTGACCGTGAGGTCGTAGGCGGTGACTTCCTGGTCGACAGGCGCGAAGGGACCTTCGAGCCAGTTGTTGCGGAACTCCGGCGTCGCCGGGCCGGAGGCCCGCGCATCGGTCTGGGTCATGGCACTCCTTCGCCGTCCCGGTTCACGGTTGTCCACTCCGATAAGCATTACTCGCCCGGCCGCCAATGTCATTGGGCGCGGGAACTACCTGATGACGGCGGACTTTGGCCCGATCGACGCCTTTTGGCCCGCCGCGAGCTGCTGCGTTGAACTCCCCAATGGCCGCTCGCGTCCCACGCCACGCCGGGAGATTTGACATAGGGCCTTAAACGGTCGTTATGGCGTCCAGATTGTCCTAGTTCGTCCTACCGGCTGGGGCCCTATCACATGCTGAAGCGTCCACATCGTGAGACAGGCGCGGTATGCGCGGCGCGGGGGCCGGCGTCGGCTTGCGGCGCGGGCGGGGCCGGCGCCGGGTTGCCGCGCGAGGAGCGCAGGCGCCGGCAACTCGAACCGCAGCAGAGCAGAGTTCAGGCAGGTAGGCAGAGTTCAGTGGCCGCGTTCAGTGGCCGCGTTCAGTGGCCGCGTTCAGTGGCCGCGTTCAGTGGCCGCGTTCAGTGGCCGCGGAAGGCTTCGGCTAGCCACCAGGACGGCTGGGCGCGGGTCACCTTCGCGTCCACGACCATGGGGCGGTCGCGCGGGCCGCGTACCCAGCCGGCGACGGCGGCCAGGTCGCCGGGCTGCCTGACCGTGACGCCGGCGCAGCCGAAACCGCGGCCGATCGCGGCCAGGTCCGCGGGCGGGAACGTGACGTTGGCGAGCGGGTGGCCGTCAGGGCCGAAGTGGTGGACTTCGGCGCCGTAGGCCTCGTCGTCGTACACGACGACGAGGAGGTCAAGTCGCAGGCGCACCGCGGTCTCGAGCTCGCTGATCCCCATCAGCGCGCCGCCGTCGCCGAGCGCGGCGACAGCCAGCCTGTCCGGGCGGGCGACGGCGGCGCCGATCGCGGTCGCCAGTCCAAGGCCGATCGACTGGTAGGCCTGGGTGAACACGAAGCCGTCCGCGTCGGGCACCTCGAGGTACATGGCCGGGTAGCCCATGAAGTTGCCTGAGTCGACGGCGACCGTCCGCTCCCGCGGCAGCACGTCGTCCAGGGCGGCGGACAGGGTGCGGGGGTCGATGCGGCCGTCTTCGGTGTCCTCGGTGTAGGGGACGTCGCGCCAGCGGCCTTCCCGTGCCAGGCGCTCGGCGATCTTCGCCGCGCGGTAGCCGGGCGCCTGGTGGCCGCGGCGGTCCAGTTCGGCAGTGACCGCGCGTGCCGTGGCCGCGGTGTCCCCTACCAGGCCGAGGTCGATCCGGTGGTGCGCGCCGAGGGCGTCCGCGTCCAGGTCGACCTGGACGACGGTCGTCTGGTCGCCGACGAGCGCGCCGTGGCGCAGCGTCCACATGTTCAGCGAGCAGCCCCAGCCGACGAGCAGGTCCGCGTTCTTGATCAGCTCGGCCGCGACCGGCGTCGCGAAGCCGCCGCTGACGTCGAGGTCGAACGGGTGGGCGCGGAACAAACCGCGGGAGACGGCCGAGGTAGCCAGAAGGGCCCCGGCTCGTTCGGACAAATGAATGAGCTCTTTCCTCGCCTGACGAGCGCCGCGGCCCGCGATGAACACCGGGCGCCGCGCTGCCGCCAGCGCGTCGGCCAGCGCGGAGATCGCGGCCTCGTCCGGCATGAGTGCCGCCCGCGCGGGCTGGGCGGGGAGCGTGAACGGGGCCCGCGCCGGGGCGGCCTGCACCTCGAGCGGGAGGTTGAGCAGGACGGTTCTGCGCTCGGCGGTGGCGGTGCGGCAGGCGCGGGCCAGGTCGGCGGCGGCCGTTTCCGCGGACGTGACGCGCTCGGGGACCGCGCCGACGGCGGCGGCGAGCGCGGACTGGTCGACGCGGAAGTTGGACCTTGGCGCGGTCGGCTCGGCGGCGAGGATAAGCAGCGGGGTGCGGCTCTTGGCCGCCTCGGTGATCCCGGTCATCGCGTTGGTCAGGCCCGGGCCCTGGTGGACGGTAAGCACGCCGAGCTGGCCGCTGACGCGGGCGTAGGCGTCGGCCATGACGGCGGCGGCGCCCTCGTGCCGGGCGGGGATGAACCGCGCGCCGGCGTTGGTCAGCGCGTTGGTGACGTGGAAGTTGCCGCTGCCGACGACCCCGAACACGGTCGTGACGCCGCTGTGCGCGAGGGCCGCGCCTATCGCGTCCGCGACGGTCGTTGTGGTCCCCGCCGTCACCTTTCAACCAGGGCGAGCACGCGGGCCGGGGAGCCGGAGCCGTTGACGATCGGCAGCGGGGCGGCGATCACGATCGCGCCCGTCGCCGGGAGCCGGTCCAGGTTGCGGAGTTGGGTGAGCCCGTACTTGCCGGCGCCGAGGACTGCCTCGTGACAGGGGAACGCGGGCGTGAAGCCGAAGGCCTGCCCGGCGTCGGTGCCGACGGTCTCCACCCCGAAGCCGAGCAGGTCGGTGGCGGCCAGGTACGCGGCGGCGGCCGGGGTGACGCCCGGCGTGTGCGGGCCGTTTTCGTCGGCGTTGGCGAACGCGGCCGGGTCGTTGCCGCGGGCGCTCCAGCCGGTGCGGAACAGCAGCCAGCCGTTGGCGGGGAGCGGGCCGTTCTCGGTCTCCCAGCGATCCAGGTCCACGACGTCAAGCAGGTAGTCCGGGTCCGCGGTGGCTTCAGCGGTTTTGTCGATCACGACGGCCGGGCCGATCAGCCGCCGCGGCGGGATCCGCGAGACGTCGTCCAGGTCCTTGCCCGTGACCCAGTGGTTCGGCGCGTCCAGGTGCGTGCCCGTGTGCTCACCGGTGCGGAAGTTGTTCCAGTACCAGGCGGGGCCGCGGTCGTCGTACCTGCTGATCTCCTCGAGCGTGAAGGGGACCGTCTGGCCGAGTTCCGGCGGGAGCCGCAGGATCGGGGTTCCCTCGTGCAGGGGCGACGTGAGGTCGATGACCTCGATAGCGCCGTCGATGATCCGTGCTGCGAGCGTGGCGAGCATGGCTGGTCCCTCCGGAATCTGCGGTGGATCTTTCGGGATGGGCGATCGACGTTTGCGACCGTAGCGGGGCCGCCTGATCGCGTCAATGTTAGGCGGCTTGTGTTGACCGCCTGATTTCACAGATCTAGCATAGTGATATCAGTTTTCGGCGCGGCGGCGATGGCAGGTGGGTCGGATGAGGATGAGCATGATGAGGCGCGGCGGTGTCGGCACGGGCGTGCTCGTGCTCGTCGTGGTTAGTGTGCTGGTCGCGGGGTGCAGCAGCACCGCCGCGCCCACCGCCACGGTCTTCAAGGGCGCGGCCACCCCGTCGGGGGCGTGGCCGTATCCCAACGGCGACCTGGCCAACACCCGCGACGCGGCCGGCGCGACGATCTCCGCGGCGAACGTGTCGCAGCTACGGGAGGCGTGGAGCTTCGACCTGACCGGGACTGCGGCGGCCGGGGTTTCTGACACGGGCTCCTTTGCGGCGGCGCCTGTCGTGGTGGATGGCGTCGTGTACATCCAGGACCTGGACTGCGACGTCTACGCGCTGTCGCTTGCCACTGGCAAGCTCCTGTGGCAGTACACGGTGAACACCCCCGAGGTGAGCGGGCCTGGACCGAACGGGGTGGCGGTCGCCGGCGGGCGGGTGTTCGGGGACACGCCGTACGGCGTCTTCGCGCTCGACGCCGCCACCGGCAAGGTGGCCTGGAACGACACCAGCCTGCTCAACAGCGGCCAGGGGTCGTTCGAGATCCAGCCGCAGGTGTCCGGCGGACGGGTCTACCTGGCCAGCGCGTACGGAAAGGGGTCCGGGGGCGGCGTGCTCTTCGCGCTTGACGCCGGGACCGGGAAGGTGATCTGGCGGTTCAACACACTGCTCGGCACGGACACGGGTGTCGCGTCCGTCGGACTGGGCTCGGGCGGCGCCTGGGAGCCACCGCTGGTCGGCACGGACGGATCGGTGACTTTCGGCATCGGGAACCCGTATCAGCCGGCCGCCGCGGCGCAAGCCCATCCGTCGGCGCAGCTGTACACCGACAGTGACGTGAACCTGGACGCGGCGACGGGGAAGCTGCGCTGGTACTACCAGGGCGTGCCGAACGACTACATGGACCATGACATGCAGTCCTCGCCGATTTCTGTCACGATCGGCGGCGTTCCCGCCGTCATCGGCAGCGGCAAGATGGGCATCGTCTACGCGATGAACGCGTCCACCGGGGCGCTGCTGTGGAAGACGCCGGTCGGGGTGCACGACGGGACTGACGACAACGGGCTCCTGCTGATGGAGCACAAGATCACGCTGAAGGCGCCGTACACGATAGAGCCGGGACCCCTGGGCGGCGTGTTGTCCAACATGGCCGTCGCTGGCGACACCGTGTACGTGGCGACCATCGACCTGGCGTTCAAGGCCACCAGCCTGAGCGAGGTCCTGCCGGTGACCGCGGCGGGCAAGCCGGCCGGGGAGGTGGAAGCGCTCAGCCTGACGACCGGCAAGGTCGAGTGGTCCACCAAGGTGCCCATGCTGCCGCTGGGCGCCATGACCGTCTCCAACGACCTGGTGTTCACGACGCTCTACGACGGCGAGCTTGTTGCCTTCAACCGCGACACGGGGGCCATCGTCTACCAGCACAAGCTGCCCGCGTCCACGAACGCGCCGATCGCCATCGCCGGGAACTCGGTGATCATTCCGGCTGGCGCTCCAGTGACGTCAGCGGCGGCAGGGTCTGGCGGCAAGGCGCAGCTCGTGGTCTACACCGTGCCCTAGACGTTGCGTTCCACTGAGGCGTCGACGTCTGGCTGGCGCTGGACCGGCACATTGCGTGGCTGTGCGGGATCGCGCTTGGGGAAGACGAGCATGTGGAGCCCGGCCGCGACGGCGCCGCCGACTAGCGGCGCCACGATGAACAGCCAGACCTGGCTGAGGGCCGTGCCGCCCACGATGAGCGCGGGGCCGAGACTGCGCGCGGGGTTGACCGACGTGCCGTCGATCGCGATGCCGATCAGGTGCGCCACCGTGAGCGCCAGCCCGATGACCACGCCCGCGGTCGCCGGGTTGCCGGCCTTGCTCGTGACAGCCAGGATGACGAAGACGAACATGGCGGTGAGCACGACTTCGGCGAGGAACGCGCCGCCCGCGCCGATGTGGATGTCCGACTCCGCTCCCCAGCCGTTGGTGCCAAGACCGGTCGTCGACCTGCTGTACAGCGGCGACGCGGAGAACATCCCCCACAGCAGCAGCGCGCCCAAGATGCCGCCGGCGAACTGGGCGGCCCAGTAGCCGACGGCGTCTCTCACCTGGATATGGCCCGCGAGCAGCGCGCCCAGGGTGACCGCCGGGTTCACGTGGCACCCGGTCAACGGCCCGATCGCGTAGCAGAGCGCCAGGAGCACGAGCCCGAAGGCGAGCGCGGTGACCACTACCCCGGCCGCCACGATGCCGCCGTCCATGTGGAACCCGAACATGAGGGTGGCCACGCCGACACCGAAGAACACCAGCAGCCCAGTACCGAGCATCTCCACTGCGATTCTGCGACTCATCCGCCCTCCGTTTCACTTGACAGTCCGAACGTCCCTGTGGACTCTCTGGACTCAAGTGTCTCTGCTGGGCTTTCGCCCGCATCGGGCTAACCCGGCGGCTGGCCTGCCATCAGCTTGTTCGACCATCGGGCTGCCCACCCGGATGGCTGGCGGGCCTCACGCGTTCCCGCGGCGGTGTTGAAGCTCGTGCGGCCCACCGTAGCCCCACGGGCGGACTGGTCACCGGCGCGGCCTGTGGGCAAGCGTGCGGCCCCTTCGCGAGGAAGGGGCCGCACGTGGAGGCGTCGTCGCTTACCTGCGGTCGCTTACCTGCCGTCGCTTACCTGCGGACAGTGATGTTGCCGCTCGTGATCGTGTACTGGGTAACTGGCCCGTTGTGCGGGCTCGTGGCGACACCGTGTGCGTAGGTGTCATGCGCGTAGCCGGGGCCGCCGTCGTGCACCTTGACGATGATGGGCAGGCCCGCCAGCCCCGCGGGCGCCGACTGCGGGATGGTGAACACGAAGCTGGCGTCGTGGCGGTAGATCGAGGCCCAGTACACCGGCGCCGTGTACTCGAGCACAGCGAACGCCGAGCCAGGCGGCATCGTGAACGACAGCGTCGTCCCGTTGCTGTCGGTCGCGGTCCCGGACACGGAGCCGTCGGCCGCGATCTGGCCCTGGCCGGTCACCTGGTATCCGGGGTTGGCCGTCCCCGTGTAGACGATGGTGAAGTTCACCGTGTTCCAGTTGACCGTGCCGTTGACTGTCCACGTGTAGGCGGCGGGGTCGGGGTTGTAGGTGCCTGTCCCGGAAAACGCGGTCGAGTGCGCCGACAGCGGTGTGACCGTGGTGACGTTCATCGTGTGCTGGTAGGTGGAGTTGCCGACGGCGAAGGTCAGCGTGTGCGTCCCGCCGATGTTCCACACGTTGGTGCCGGGGTCGGGGTAGGTGAAGTTCGCGTAGTTGATCCAGCCGCCGGAGTGCTGGTGGTGGTGGCGGTACCACGACTGGACGCCGAACGACACGTACTGGATCGGCCCTGACAGCGCGACACTGCCATATGCCTTTGACACCCGTGGCGGTGGCGGTTGCTGGTGCGCGCTCGCCGCGCCCGCGGTGGCCACGCCGCCGCCGGCCACCGCGAGGAGGACTGCCCCGCTGGCGAATAGTGCTCTGATTCTCATGGCTGCTGATACTCCTAGGTAGATACCTCGTTACCTTGGGGGCCGGCCTGAACGTCGGCCCTCAGCCTCACCGTCGACCGGCGATCACCTCCTCCCTGCGCAGCGACCTGCCGGAACGCCGCAGACGCCGGCCACGGCGGGAATGCTGGACAGTGGCTGTGCTCCGGCATCCCGCGGCGGGCACAGCGCTGACCGGAGTCATTCGCTCCGCCCCCGCGAACTTTGCGGGGCCCCGTTGCGCGTAGCGGCTTCTCCCGCTAACTCACCTACCATGCCCAAGTTCGCCCACTTTCTTACATGCTTCTTCGTCGGCAATGGGACGGCAAGGGCTGTCAGACCCGCTTCGCGGGACCTTCGCACACCGGAAGGCCCGGCGCGCCGGCGTGATCAGCTGTGGTAGCTCAGTGCTGCCTGGAGCACAGGATCGGTTCCGGCCAGAAGCTGCTGGATCGTCGGCGCCACGTCGATGTCCGGAGCAGCGAGCAGTTTGCCTGTGCCGTTGACGATCGCCGTTGTGTAGATGACCTGAACGTCGGAGTTCGGGAGTGTGAAGGAGGATTCGTCACCGTACTCATCGATCGGATCTCCGGGCTCCTGCCCGATCAGCACCGCGTTCGGTACCTGCGCAAGCATGTTCGCATCCAGCGTGGCGGACGAGTCCGTGTACCTGTTGACCAGCCCAAAGACGCGGTCAGGACGGCGCAGGGCCGGATCCGCGGTGAGGCCGTCGATGAGCGAGGTGAACGGCGCCGTGTCGCCCCCGGAATTGTCACGCAGATCGACGATCAGGCGGTAGGCCGGCCGCTGGCGCAGTATGGCGAGTGCCTGGGCCGCGAGCTGCTGGAACCCGTTGTCGTCGAGACACTGGTTGTACTTCACGTACACGGCGTGCTGGCTGGCCAGGATCTGCATCCAGTAGGGCTTGTCCTGATCGCGCATGTAAAGCGGCGCGGGGACGCTGGCGAGGGCATTCGCCCGGAGCGCTGTCGCCGCCTTCAGCCGGAGCATGGCGCGGGCGCCGCTGACCGTCTGGACCGTGAAGGTGGCCTCGCTGGGTGACGGTGTTAGGCCTAGCCAGTTCAGCAATGACGGGTGGTAGGTCAGGTAATCGGCCTCTTCGTCCTCGTGCAGCACGGGACCCTGGTAGTCGATGACGCTCCCGATCTCGCTGAGCACCTGCGCGATCGGATGACCGCCCACCTCCACGATCTGGGCACCGAGAAGATCCCGATCGCCGTTCGGCACGCTGACCAGGTAGAGGTTGCCGTCCGCCCAGGTCAGGTTGAACGGGAACTGGGAATTCGCGGGCCATGTCACGACCGTCTCGTCATCGTGCAGCATGGCCACCATCCGGGCCATGCCGACGATCACCTGGCCGTCGCTCAGCCGGGGCACTTCTGCCTCCAGCCGTGCCGCGGCAGCGTTCCAAGACGTGGCGGGCACCTGGAGCAGGCCGTTGACGTGCACCTGCGGGAGCTTGGCCGCCAGGTAGGCGACGTCCTGGCGCCACCGCTGGTCCCTGGTCAGCGCGGTCTGGCCGCCGGTGGAGGCGCCGGAGCAGCCTGCTTGTGCCGCGACCGCGACGAGCACCGCCGCGCCCAGCGCGAGGAGCCATATCCGTGGTCGGCCGGGCCCCGGGGGGATCGGCCGGGACAGCCAGTGCACGGCACGGATGTTCCCCAGCCGTTTCCCGCCCACACCCCCGCAAAGCGGGTTATCCGGGTTATCTGGGTCGCGAGGGCCGAGCCGATAATCTGAGCCGGTGGCTGACGTGTGCCTTGTGGTCCGTTACAGGAAGGCGGTGACCTACGGGACGCACGCCCTGATGGCGACCCTGGAGGCGGCGAGCGCGGACTGCGACGTGCGGCTTGGCGCCACGGCGCGGGAGTGCGCGGAACAGATCGCCGCTGGCGCGGCCTCGGCCGACGTGGTTCTCGTCCTGTGGTCCTTCTACTCCCCCGACGCCGACGCCATGGCGGCCGAGCTCGCGGCGGTGCGCGCCGCCACCCCGGAGGCGGCCGCGGAGCGTGTCCTGCACATCGCGGGCGGAGTGCACGCCACCGCCGAACCCCAGCATGTGCTGGACTCGGGCTGGGACCTGTGCGCGATCGGCGAGGGCGAGTCGACCATTCTCGCGCTGGTGAATGCCCTGCGCGAGGACCGTGAGCTGACCAGCGTGCCTGGTCTGGCGGTGTCGGATCACGACGGCGTGGCGCTCCGCACGCCGGCCGCGCCGCAGCTGCCGCTTGACGCCTTCCCGTCCTTCCCGTCCGGGCGGCGCCATGTGGGACCGGTGGAGCTCACCCGGGGCTGCCGCTACACGTGCCGGTTCTGTCAGACGCCGTTCATGTTCGGCGGGCGCTTCAGGCACCGCTCGGTGGCGAGCGTGCGCGAGCACGTGCGCCGGATCGTCTCCTACGGGCTGCGCGACGTGCGGTTCATCACCCCCACCGCGCTGTCCTATGGTTCCTTCGGCCCCGAGCCTGATCTGGACGCGGTGGCGGAACTGCTGTCGGGGGTTCGCGCGGAACTGCCGTCGCACGGCAGGATCTTCTTCGGCAGTTTCCCGTCCGAAGTCCGGCCGGAGCACGTCACCCCGGAGGCGATGCGGCTCCTGCGGCAGTACGTGGGCAACGACAACATCATCATCGGGGCGCAGTCCGGGTCGGACCGGATCCTCGCCGCCGCCGGCCGTGGGCACGGCACCGCTGCGGTGCGCGACGCGGTGCGGATCGCGGCCGAGCACGGCTTCCGGCCGAACGTGGACTTCATCTTCGGCATGCCGGGCGAGAGCGCTGAGGACCAGCGGGCGTCGCTCTCACTCGCCGCCGAGCTGACGGACCTGGGCGCCCGTATCCATGCCCACACGTTCATGCCGCTGCCGGGCACTCCGTGGCGGGACGCAAGCCCGGCGTTCATCCCCCTGTCCATGATGCGGGAGCTGGACCAGCTGGCGCTGCGGGGAAGCTCGTACGGGCACTGGCGCAAGCAAGCCGAGCATTCGGCCCGGCTGGCCGAGACGGCGCGCGCCTACCCGCGGCGCTCCCGGCGCCGCCGCACGACCGATACGGTCACGGATCAGCCGGGTTGACGTCCTGCGGGTCGAGTGCTTCGGGCAGCGCCGACTGCTCGGCGGCGGTCACGGTGTCCGTGACACCGGCCGGGGCCGCCGGCGTGGCGCCCGCGGCGGGCGCGGCCTGCGACCACCGCTTGAGCTCGACTTGCGGGATGAACCAGGAGGCCGCGAACGCGAGAGCGGCGATGGGGACGGCGATGAGGAACACCGTCTGGATCGACTCCGCGTAGCCGGCCACGAAGCCTTCATGCACCACCGCGGGCAGGTGCTTGAGCAGCGCCGGGGTGGCGTCCGCGGCGCTGAACCCCGGTGGCAGGGTCACCCCGTGCAGGTGGCTGGCCAGGTTGCCGACCAGCACGTTGGAGAAGATCGCGCCGAAGATCGCGGTGCCGAACGAACCGCCGATCGACCGGAAGAACGTGGCTCCGGACGTCGCCACGCCCAGTTCGCTGTGCGGCACGCCGTTCTGCACGATGATCACCAGAACCTGCATCACGCCGCCGATGCCCATGCCGAGCACGAGCATGTACAGCGAGTCCTGCCAGGTGGCCGAGTCCACGCCCATCAGGTGCAGCAGGTACAGGCCAAGGGTCATCACCGCCGAGCCCGCGATCGGGAAGAACCGGTACTTGCCGGTCCTTGAGATGATCTGGCCGGACGCGATCGAGACCGTGAGCAGGCCGACCATCAGCGGCAACAGGTACACCCCGGAGATCGTCGGCGAGATGCCGCGGACGACCTGGAAGAACGCGGGCAGGTAGGTGATCGCGCCGAACATCGCGAAGCCGACGATGAAGCCGACCACGCTTGTCATGGAGAAGGTGCGCAGCCTGAACAGGTGCAGCGGCAAGATCGGCTCGGCGGCCCGGCGCTCGACGAGCACGAACGCGGCGATCAGCACAACGCCGGCCACGCCCAGGATGTAGATGGGCGTTGACTTCCACGGGTAGGTGGTGCCGCCGAGGCTGGTCAGCAGGATCAGCGAGGTGGCGGCGAGCGAGAGCACGATGATGCCCAGGTAGTCGATCACGTGATGCACGCGGCGCAGCTTGCCAGGGACCTGGCTGGCCACCACGGCCAGCGCGATCAGGCCGATCGGCACATTGATGTAGAAGATCCAGCGCCACGAGAGGTTGTCGACGAAGACGCCGCCGAGGAATGGCCCGATCACGCTGGAGACGCCGAAGACCGCGCCGAACAGCCCCACGTACCGGCCCCGTTCGCGCGGCGAGACGACGTCGCCGACGATGGCCTGCGCGCCGACCATCAGACCGCCACTGCCCAGGCCCTGCACCGCGCGAAACGCGATGAGCATGACCATGGAGTTGCTGAGGCCGGACAGGACCGAGCCGACCAGGAAGATGACGATGGCCGCCTGGAAGAAGATCTTCCTGCCGTACTGATCGCCGAGCTTGCCCCACAGCGGGGTGGACACCGTGGTGGCGAGCAGGTAGGCGGTGATCACCCAGGCGATATGCGAGCCACCCTTGAGGTCGCCGACGATCGTCGGCAGCGCCGTGGACACGATCGTCTGGTCGAGCGCGGCCAGAAACATGCCGAGCATGAGCGCGCCGATGATGAGCAGGATGCGGCGGTGGCCGAGCCCCGGCAGCGCGCCGTCGTCGGTCATCTCACCGGCCGGCACCTGAGTGCCGCCCGCAGGCCCGGGAGTGGCGGATGCCATCAGTGATCGTCCTTTCTGTCCTTCGCGTCTGCTCTGTCCTTCGCGTCCGCGGCGACCTGGCGCAGTTCGCAGTCTTCTGGCAGCCCGTCGGCGAGCGAGCGGAACGCCAGGTCAACGAGCCGCTCCAGCGGCACCGTCCCGCCGGAGCTGGCCCAGGAGGTCATGCTGACGCGGAACGCTCCGGTCGCTACGGCGCACAGCAGCCCGGGGTAGGGGTCCCTGTCCGGATCGGTGCCGAGCCGCTCGGCCAGCGCTTCGGTGATGGTCCGCTCGAGCGTCGCCATCTGCGCGGCGTGCGCGGCCCGCAGGTGCGGGTCGGCGCGCACGGTCTTCATCCGGCGCAGCCAGTCCGCGGGATCACCGCCGAGTTCGGCCAGGTCATCGGCTACCACCCCGGCCCCGGTGATCAAGAGCGCGCGCAGCACCTCCAAGGCGGGGACGCTGGGCGAGTAGTGCACGATGCGCTCGCGAAGCTCCATTCCCCGTGAGGGGTCCGGGCCGAAGAGCGCCGCTTCCTTGGACGGAAAGTAGTTGAAGAACGTGCGCGGTGACACGTCCGCCGCTTCGGCGATATCTTCCACGGTCACGTTCGCGGCACCGCGCTCGGCGATCAGGTCGAGTGTTACGCGGCGCAGCAGCCGGCGCGTCGCCTGCTTCTTGCGCTCACGCAGCGAGGCGGGCGGCTGCGCCAGCGCGGCGGTGCCAGCGGTCGTCATGGCACTCACTGAATCTTGCACCTCGTCTAAGTTTGCAGTCCGAGCAATGTTACACCGCATGCAACTAGTAGTCCAACCTGATGAGGTGCAAGCCGATGCCCGTGGAGGCTGCCCTGGGCAGCGCTGGAGCGGAAGGCGAGGGAGCTGGAGCGGAAGGCGAGGGAAGCGTCATGACCGGTTCGACGCCGGTGAAGATCGGTGGGGCGGCTGGGGATCGAACCCAGGACCGGCGGATTATGAGTCCGCTGCTCTGACCGGCTGAGCTACCGCCCCGTGCCTGGCGCAAGATTACCGCAATCGTCCGGCGTGCTGGGGCGCGCTGAATGTCGTCGCTGCTAGCGCGGGCAGCGCGATCGCGCCCACCGCGGGTAGGCCGGTCGCGCTAGCGCGGGTAGCCCGCCCTGCGCAGCGCTTTGAGTATCTCCCGCGCGACGGACTCCGGGTCCTGGCGGACCAGCCAGGCCGGAAACCTCAGCGTGCGATACCCGTCGAGATCCAGGCCGTTGTCGCGCGTCATGTCATCCCACCGCTGCAACGGGTCCGTGTGCTGCGCGCCGTCGATCTCCACCGCGACCTTCCACTCGTCCCACAGCACGTCGATCCACCGGCGACGACCCTGCTCGTCGCGCCGCGCGACCTGGCGGGTTGGCTCGGGAAGCCGGTGGCGGCGTACCACCTGGCGGGTGAAGTCGAGTTCCGACAGCGCCTGGGCGCCGCCGGCGATGTCGGCGAGGATGCCGGCCATCAGCGCCCGGCGGCGCACTGTCTCGATGCGTTCGATGACCTGGCTCAGGTCCTCGACTCGCACCAGTCGCTGCTGCACCCCTGCCGCGAGCACGGCCATCGCGCCTCGGTCGGTCGGCATCCAGACGGCCGCGTCGACCAGCGAGCGCGCGATCCGGGTCCGGTGCGGCTGCCGCGTGGGGTGCACGTCCCGGGCGCTGAGCGTCCGCGAGTAGTGCGTGATGACGTTCATGCGCATCGGCGCCGCTCGCCTCGGGGTTCCAGACGGAAGGAGCACGTGAATAGGACCATCTCCCGCGGGGAGCTTGTCATCGAACCCGGTGAACCCGTCGAGCCTGGCAGCCGTCAGGCCCGCCAATGCGGCGGCGGGACCCGCCCGCAGCAGCGCAACCCGCAAGGCCTGGCGATCAGTTAATGGCCCGGATTGGGTGACGACAACTCCCTTGCACGGCCGTTGCCAGCGGCCGGACGTAATTCGCCAGCGAATTTCGGAATACGTGAGGTACTTGAGCGCAACACCTGTTTCAAGCACCCCGTCATGCTCTGCACTTACGTCTGCGAGCAGCAGAGATTCCGCTACGAGAAGGGTCATACAACAAGCGTGGCCACGTCGCAAGCCCTTGTCATCAGTCAATTTATTTCTGTGGATAACCTGTGGATAACCTGGTTATCCAAGATCGTTAAGCTGAAATGTTTGAATTAACTGTCGTGGGGACGACAGTTAATTCAAACATTTCCCAGGGTGCGTGGCGTGAGTGGTGGAGGAGGCTCGTGGGGTGTGGAGCCGAGGGAACTGCGGCGCCATGGAGGCCTTGGAGGCAGGTGAGGAGTTTGTTAGGTGGGGGGGCCTTCAGCCGCCTTGGCGGCGGACAGCGGAGAGGCGCCGGAGGGAGATGGCGTGGAGGCATTAGAGGCGCGCGGGGGGCGGGAGGCTGCGGGGCGGAGGCGCGCGGGGTGCGGGAGGCTGTGCGGGCGAGGCCGCGCGGGGGGCGGGGGGTGAGTGGGGAGGGCGCGAGTGGGGTGAA
>Ga0335073_10004995_pt1 | contig 18608 bp, 15 predicted proteins | sample Lox_Sample_22_FD_207093 | JGI IMG/M metagenome (GOLD analysis project Ga0335073, IMG submission 207093) | Soil microbial communities from Loxahatchee National Wildlife Refuge, Florida, United States - Lox_Sample_2.2 | ecosystem: Environmental > Terrestrial > Soil > Wetlands | place: USA... | reverse complement strand
TAACCGCCGAGAAGCCAGGTGCGGTGCCCGACCGCGGTCGCGCTCGCCGCATGGCCGATGGCGACCAGCGTGTGCTGCGGCGAGAGCTGAAACACCTGCATCCCGACGAACTGCCGCGACCCCGACTGCCGCGCGACGTTCAGGATGAGATCGCCGTCACGCACCCACGCTCCCGTGCCGCCGCCAAAGCCGACACTATTGAACTGGCTGAACGCCTTCTGTTGGTTCGCCGCCTCCTGCAGCTGCGGCGCCATGAACTCCCCCACCGCGGCCTCGAATGCGATGAGCAGAGCCGCGGCGATGAGTGCGCTACCCGCGAGGCGCGCCACCGAGACGCCGGTGGCGCGGATCACCGTGATCTCACTGCCGCGGGCGAGCTGGCCGAACCCGATGACCGAGCCTATCAGCGCGGTGATCGGCAGGAGCTGATAGATCTGCTGCGGCAGATTGAGCAGCGTGTACCAGAGCGCATCCACCATCGTGTAGTGGCCGACGCCGATATCACTCTGTTGGCTGATGAAGACGAAGAGGCCGCCGAGGATGAGCAGCACGATCAGTACGAGCGCCACCGCCCCGAGCACGGTACGCAGGATGTAACGGTCGAGAATGCTCAAGTCGGCCTCGCGAGGCGATAGCGCAGCCGTTGCGAGACCCGCGGCGCGAAGATCACCGCCAGGGCGAGCAATGCCACCGCGGCGTGGGTCCACCACAGGCCGAGGGCGACCGGGACTGCGCCGCGCGCGATCCACGCCTGACCGGCCGAGATCAGATTCCAATAGATGAGAAAGACCCCGAGGGCGGGCAACACCCGCGCGTAGCGGCCCTGGCGGGGTCTCAACCGCGACAGCGGAACGGCCAGCACCGTGAGGACGATGCACATCAGCGGCATCGAGATTCGCCACTGCAGCTTCGCCTGGCTCTTGCGGTCGGAGGAGGCCAGCAGCGCGGCGGTGGGCCTGGCGTCGAGATCGGTGACGACCTCGGACACCGGCGGCAGCCGCACCGGGATGGTGAGCTCGGCGAAGGAGGGCATGGAGCGAAACTGCGCGCTGCCGGGAATGCCCTCGAACCGCTGCCCATCGAAGAGCTCGATCGTCTGGGTACCGGCGTCCGGTGTGACGGTTTGGACTGCACGCTGGGCCAGCGTCACCTCCACCACCGGTCCCTGGTTGTGCTCCACGAAGACATTCCGCAGCGTCCCGTCCCGGTCGATACGCTCGGCGTAGACCACCGCCGTGCCGCCGGCAAAGGAGCGGAAGGTCCCCGCCTGCAGAGGCGCGAACTGCCCCGCCCGTACCGCCGCATCGCGGATGTGCAGTGCCTGCTCCGTCGCTCCCGGCGCTACGACCAGCGTGAGCACGGCGAGACCGGCTGCCAGCGCGACGCCGAGCCCGATCACCCCGCCATAAAGGGTCGCCGGCCTGGCCCCGCAGGCGAAGGCGGCAGCGAGCTCGGTGTCGTGATAAAGCCTGCCGAGTGCGAGCACTATGCCGAGCAAAAGCCCGAAAGGAACCAGGATGCTGAGGTACTGCAGCATCCCGAGGTAGATGAGCTCGAACACCACGGACTGCGGAAACTGGCTCGCCGCGGCCCGCTCGAGCACGGCGGCCACCTGGTTGGCCAGTAGAATGACGAGCAGCACGCCCATCACCACGATCCAGGCGGTGACGACTTCGCGCAGAATGTAACGTCCGAGAATCTTCCCCACCGATGGCCTGCAGTGACTTTTCCCGCCGGAGCGCCGGTAGGTTAGACTAAAATATTACGGTAAAGCAGGCGGTTGCGCGCCTCTATGGCGCGCAATCGCAAACCGAAAAATAATCCGGCGCTCGGTGCCGGCACTTCCGGCACTGCCGGCACGGGGATATTGCGATGCGATTCGAAACCTGGAGCAAGGGGATAGCCGCGCTCGACGTGGACTGCGTCGTCGTCGGCGTTTTCGAGGATGGGGAGCTCAGCGAGCAGGCGCGCGCCGTCGACTCGGCGAGCGGCGGCCGGCTGAAGAAGCTGCTGAGCCGGGGCGACTTCCCGGGCAAGGCGTCGGAGACGCTCCTGATCGCGGATCTACCCGGTCTCGACGCCACCCGGGTGCTGCTCACCGGCCTCGGCAGCCGCAAGAGCCTGAACCGCAAGACCTGGCGCAAGGCCTGGGCAGCCGCCCTCGCGGAGCTGTCCAAGACCGCCATCGAGAGTGTCGCGCTCGCGCTCGAGAGACCCGACGCGAAGGAGCTCGATGACTACTATTTCGGCCGCGTGGTCGCCGAGATCGCCACCACGGGCCTGTACCGCATCAATGATCTGAAGAGCGGCAAGAAGCCCAAGCCCGCCCGGCTGGAGCGGGTCCTGGCGGGGCCGGTATCCAAGAGCGCCGTCGCGGCAGTGGATCGCGGGCTCGCCCATGGCGCCGCCATCGCCGAGGCCGGCAAGATCCAGCGCGACCTTGCGAACCTGCCGGGGAACGTCTGCACGCCCATCTTCCTGGCCGAGGAGGCGCGCGCGCTCGCAAAGCGCTACCGCTCGCTGCGCGTGCGCGTGCTCGATGAGCCGGCAATCCGCCGCGAGAAGATGGGCTGCCTGCTGGCGGTCTCGCAGGGCAGCGCGCAGCCGCCGCGCTTCGTCGTGATCGAGCACAGCGGGTCGGGCAAAGCGGGCGCTGGAGCAGCCCCCATCGTGCTGGTCGGCAAGGGCGTGACCTTCGACACCGGCGGCATCTCCCTCAAGGATCCGCCGGCCATGGACGAGATGAAATTCGACATGTGCGGTGCCGCGGCGGTGATCGCATCGCTCACCCTCGCCGCGGCGCTGGATCTGCCGCTGCGCATCGTGGGGCTCGTCGCCGCCGTGGAGAACATGCCGGACGGCAAGGCGATCAAGCCCGGCGACATCGCCACCAGCGCCTCCGGGCAGACCGTCGAGATTCTCAACACCGATGCCGAAGGCCGGTTGATTCTCTGCGATGCGTTGCACTACGCTCGCCGCTACAAGCCGGCCGCCGTCGTGGACATCGCGACGCTGACCGGGGCTTGCGTGGTGGCGCTCGGACACCATCACTCCGGCGCGATGGGCAATGACGCAGCGCTGGTCACGGAGCTGGTCGAGGCAGGAGTGCGCGCCGACGACCGTGCCTGGCATTTGCCGATCACGGAGGAGTACGCGGAACAGCTCAAAAGCAATTTCGCGGACTTCGCCAATGTCGGCGGCCGGGACGGCGGCGCCATCACCGCTGCGGCGTTCCTCGCTAAGTTCACAGAAGGGCTGAAATGGGCGCACCTCGACGTCGCGGGCACCGCCTACCAGAGCGGTGCGCAGAAGGGCAGCACCGGCCGTCCGACCCCTCTTCTGGCGGATTTCCTCATCCACCGCGCCGGGCTCTGATGCGCCATGGCGTGAGTCATGGGCGACAGCGACGACACCTCAGCATCTGCGGCCTCGACCGGCGCCGGATCCTCTCCGGCCGCCTCATCCGCCGCTGGCGGTCTACGCGTTGACTTCTACGTCATGGAGGAAGCCGCGCCGGCCACGCGCCTGAAGGTCGCCTGCCGCCTCGCCGAGAAAGCGTATCTCGCCGCCCAGCGTGCGCTCATCTGGCACACCGACCGCACCGAGCTCGCAGCGCTCGATGATCTGCTCTGGACTTTCGCGGACGGCAGCTTCGTGCCGCACGAGTGGCTGACTTCCAACGCGGCTGCGGCGGCGCCGGTGCTGCTCAGTGCCGGGCCCGTGCCCACGGAGGCATTCGATTTCGTCGTGAATCTCGCCGCCGGGCCGCCGCCCTTCCTGCACCTGGCGCGGCGGATCGCCGAGATCATCGACGGTGACGAGGCACGGCGGCGAGCGGGACGGGTGCGCTTCAAGGCCTACCGCGAGCTGGGCATAGTCCCCACCACGACTCATATGTAGCGCTGGATCCGAGCATCCTGCCCGGCCCAGCGCGCCGCAGGCAAAAAGCGCGGTTTTTTGCCCGCGGCTCCGCCACCTCCGGCGGCGGGGCACATCGCGCTGCGCAATCCTGCTTCGCGCAAGCCCGGGGTGTCCCTCCGTGGACACCCGCTCGGCGGAGCGAAGCGATGCTTCGCTGAAAGGCACCGCCTCGCCCCTGTGCCTGGACGCAAAGTTCTGCCGCTTCATGCCTCTATAATGCCCTGACAATTCACTCAGGGCCCGTCATTCCATGGACAAAGCGTATGCGCCGCACGAGATCGAGCGGCGGATCTACGAGCAGTGGGAATCCCACGGCTGGTTCGCACCGAGCGGCCGCGGGGCGCCCTTCTGCATCATGATCCCGCCGCCCAACGTGACGGGCACACTGCACATGGGCCACGCGTTCCAGCACACGCTGATGGATGCGCTCACCCGCTATCACCGCATGCGCGGTGATGCCACGCTGTGGCAGCCCGGGACCGATCACGCCGGCATCGCGACCCAGATGGTCGTCGAGCGCCAGCTCGAAGCGCAGGGCCGCAAGCGCAGCGATCTCTCGCGCGAGGCGTTCGTCGAGCGCGTTTGGGAGTGGAAGGCGCAATCGGGCGGCACCATCGCTTCCCAGATGCGCCGCCTCGGAGACTCGGTCGACTGGTCGCGCGATCGCTTCACGATGGATGAGGGCCTGTCGCGCGCGGTGGTGGAAGTGTTCGTGCGCCTGCACGAGAAGGGCCTCATCTACCGCGGCAAGCGGCTGGTCAACTGGGATCCGGTGCTGCTCACGGCGCTTTCCGACCTCGAGGTGCAGAGCGAGGAGGAGGAAGGCCACCTCTGGCATCTGCGGTACCCTCTCGAGGACGGATCGGGTCACATCGTCGTGGCCACGACGCGGCCGGAGACGATTCTGGGCGACGCCGCTGTTGCCGTGAACCCGGATGACGAGCGCTACAAACATCTGGTCGGCAAGAGACTGCTGCTGCCGCTCGCGGAGCGCTCGATTCCCCTCATCGCCGACGGGTACGTGGACCCCGCCTTCGGCTCAGGCTGCGTCAAGATTACGCCGGCGCACGATTTCAACGACTATGAGGTCGGACTGCGCCATGGGCTCGAGCAGATCAACATCTTCACGCCCCGCGCCGCACTCAACGACAATGTCCCGGCACGCTTCCGCGGCCTGGACCGCTTCGAGGCGCGCAAGCGCATCTTGGCCGAGCTCGAGGCAGCGGGCCTGGTGGAGAAGGTCGAGAAGCACCGGCTCGTGGTCCCGCGCGGCGATCGCAGCGGCGCCGTGCTCGAGCCGTTCCTGACCGATCAGTGGTACGTCAGGATCGCGCCGCTCGCGGCTCCCGCCATCGCGGCGGTCGAGAGCGGGCGAACACGATTCGTACCGGAGAACTGGGCCAAGACCTACTTCGAATGGATGCGCAACATCAAGGACTGGTGCATCAGCCGTCAGCTCTGGTGGGGGCATCGCATACCCGCGTGGTATGACGCCAAAGGCAACACCTACGTCGCGCGCACCGAAGCGGAGGTCCGCAGCAGGCATCATCTCGGTCCCGACATCCAACTGGATCAGGATGCCGACGTTCTCGACACCTGGTTCTCCTCGGCGCTGTGGCCGTTCTCCACGCTCGGGTGGCCGCAGCAGACGCCGGAGCTGGCGCAGTTCTACCCGAGTACCGTGCTGGTCACGGGGTTCGACATCATCTTCTTCTGGGTCGCGCGGATGATGATGATGGGCCTCGAGTTCATGCGTGACGTGCCCTTCAGGAGCGTCTACATCACCGGGCTCATCCGCGACGAGCACGGCGAGAAGATGTCGAAGTCCAAGGGCAACGTCATCGACCCGCTCGACATCGTCGACGGCATCGACCTCGAGGCGCTGCTCGCCAAGCGCACCAGCGGCCTCATGCAGCCGCAGATGCGGTCGAAGATCGAGAAGGCGACCCGCAAGGAGTACCCCGAGGGCATGGCGCCGCACGGCACCGACGCACTGCGCTTCACCTTTGCCGCCCTCGCTTCCCCCAGCCGCGACATTCGCTTCGATCTCGCGCGCGTGGCCGGCTACCGCAACTTCTGCAACAAGCTGTGGAACGCCGCCCGCTTCGTCACCATGAGCGTCGGCGCCGATTCCTCCACCGGTGCCGTCGAGCTCTCCGTCGCCGATCGTTGGATCCGCTCGCGCTTCGGAAGCATGGTGGCCACCGTCGAGAAATCTCTCGCCGAATACCGTTTCGACTACGCCGCAGCGGCCCTTTACGAGTTCACCTGGTACGAGTTCTGCGACTGGTACCTCGAGCTCACCAAGCCCGTGCTGCAGTCAGAGTCCTCCTCGCCCGCGGCACGCGCCGGCACGCGCCGCACCCTCCTCGAGATTCTCGAGGCGCTGCAGCGCGCGCTGCACCCCTTCATGCCGTTCATCACGGAGGAAGTCTGGCAACGGGTAGCCCCCCTCGCCGGCCGCTCCGGCCCCACCGTCATGCTGGCGCCCTACCCCCGTCCCGCCGACTTCCCGCGCGACGAGGCAAGCGAGCACGAAGTCGGTTGGCTGCAATCGTTCATTCTCGCCGTCCGCCAGATCCGCGGCGAGATGAACATCGCTCCCTCCCGTCGCATCCCGCTTCTCCTGCGTAACGCCGCCGCGCGCGATCTCGAGCTCATCGAGCGCCACCGGGCCTGGCTCGAGCGCCTTGCAGGCATCGAGCCAGCCCGCGCACTCGCTGCCGCCGAGCCCGTGCCGCCTTGTGCCACCGCTCTGGTGGGCGAGCTCACCCTCCTGGTCCCCATGGCCGGCCTGATCGACGCCGCCGCCGAAGCCGAGCGCCTGACCAAGCTCCTCGCCCGGGCGCGGTCCGACCTCGAAAAAACCGGCACCAGGCTGGCCAACGACGACTTCGCGCGCAACGCGCCGGAGGCCGTCGTGGCCGCGGAACGCCAGCGTCTCGCCGAGCTCGAGCAGACCGTCGGACGCCTCGCGAGCCAACTCGAGCGCGTGCAGGATCTGCTCGGCCCGGGAGCCGTATGAATGCGGCTGCAGCGCAGGACCGCGATGCGCCGGCCCTGCGGCGCGCCCTCGAAGCCCTTGAGACCATCGTACTCGGCAAGCCACACCAGGTGCGGCTGTGTCTGACCTGCCTCCTGGCGCGCGGTCACCTGCTCATCGAGGACGTTCCCGGCGTTGGTAAAACCACGCTCGCTCACGCACTGGCTCAGGTCCTCGGGCTCGCGTGGCAACGGGTGCAGTTCACCAGCGATCTGCTGCCGGCCGACATCATCGGCGTGTCGATCTTCGACCGCGCCGGCCAGCAGTTCAAATTCCGCCAGGGGCCGATCTTCACGCAGCTGCTGCTCGCCGATGAAGTGAACCGGGCCAGCCCGCGCACCCAGAGCGCCCTGCTCGAGGCGATGGAGGAGCGTCAGGTCAGTGTCGACCTGACCACCTATCGCCTGTCCGAGCCGTTCTTCGTGGTGGCTACTCAAAATCCCCATGAGCAGCTCGGCACCTTCCCCTTGCCGGAATCGCAGCTCGACAGGTTTCTCATGCGGGTGACGCTGGGCTACCCGGACGCCATCCACGAGCGCGAGCTGCTGAAAACCGGAGACCGGCGCGATCTGATCCCCCGCCTCGAGGCGGTGCTCGGACCCGAGGCGGTCATTCGAGCGCAGGAGGTGGTGCGGACAACGCACGTGTCAGAGCCCTTGCTCGATTACGCTCAGGGACTCATTGCCAGAACGCGCGAGCGGTCGGATCTGAAGCTCGGGCTATCGCCGCGGGCGGGGCAAGGGCTGATCCGCTGCGCGCAGGCGTGGGCGCGGCTCGCCGGACGCTCCGCGGTGCTTCCGGAGGATGTGCAGGCGGTGTTGCCGGCCGTGGTCACGCACCGACTCGAGCGCCGCGACACCGGGAGGCCTGACTCGCCCGGCTCGCCGCCGAGGGCGGATCTGGCGGAAGAGCTGATCAGGACAGTACCCGTTCCTTTTTGAGGCCACCTGCGGCGGCGGGGCAGATCCTGTGCCTGGAGTCGCAAGATCAGGCACAGGATTAGGCGATGGTCGCATTTGCAAAGCTGCGAGAACGCTTGCGCCAGAGGGCCGCGGAGTGGGCGCGGCGCCGCCAGGGGGCGGACAGACTGCCGCTGACGCTCGCGCGACGACGTCTGTACATTCTGCCGACGCGCGCCGGGATGGCCTTCGGGGCTCTGGTGCTCACGATGCTGATCGCGGCGCTGAACTATGCCAACAGCCTGGCGCTGCTGTTGGCATTCCTGCTGGCGGGTTTCGCACTCGTGGCCATGCACGAGTGTCACCGCAACCTCCTGGGCCTGTCGCTGCTGGAGGCCGACGCACCGCCGCTCTTCGCCGGCTCCACCGGCATCCTGCACCTGACGCTACAGAATGCGTCGCAAGCCGCGCGCTATCGCGTGCAGACCGCCGTGGTGGACCACCCTGAGGTGCCGGTGGATCTGCCGCCCGCTGGCCACGCACAGGTCGAGCTGTCGATACACGCGGCGCGGCGAGGCCTGCAGCGGATCGACCGGCTGCGAGTCAGCAGCTCGCATCCCTTCGGCCTGTTTCGGGTCTGGACCTGGGTGCACGCGCCCATCGCGGTGATCGTCTACCCGCGGGCCACGGGCTCATTGCCCCTGCCCGCTGACAGGGCCACCAGCGCCGGTACCTGGCCCCGAGGCGCAGGCGGGTCTGACGAGTGGTTCGGGTTGCGTCCATTCCGCGATGGCGATTCGCCACGTCAGGTGGCGTGGAAAGCCTATGCGCGCGAGGCGCCACTGCTCGTCAAGGAATACAGCTCCGCCGGCTCGCCGTTGCGGATGCTATCGCTTGACGCTGCCAGGCAACCCGACATCGAGTCGCGCCTGGCGCAACTGGCGCGCTGGATCGTGGACGCCGAGGCGGCTGGGGAGCTGTACGGGCTCGAGCTGCCGGGTGAGCTGATCTCACCGCATCGCGGCCCCGACCATCGCCACCGGTGCCTCACGGCACTGGCGCTGTACGGCTCGCCGGATGCCGCGGTCTCCGCCGCGAGGATGCGATGAGCGCCCCACGCGCCGTTGCGGAGATCGAGCGGCTGCCGTTGCTGTGGGTTTGCGCCGCCAGCGCGGCAGCTCTTCTGTTGCATGCAATCCAGGTCCCCGCGTGGGTCACGATCACCGCGCTCGGCCTCGTCGGTTGGCGCCTCGCAGCGCTCCTCGGCGCCGCACGCCTCCCGGGCGGCATCGTGCGCGTCGCGCTCGGGCTCGGGCTCGTGGCGGCGGTGTTTGCACAGTTCCACACGCTGAACGGCCTCCTTCCAGGCACGGCGATGCTGATGTTGATGGCGTCGATCAAGCTGCTCGAGACACGCAGCCAGCGCGATCAGTACGTCGTGATCGGCGGCGCGCTGTTTCTTCTCCTGGCCGCATGTCTCTACGCACAAGCGCTCGTGTGGGTGCCGCTCTACGGGGCGCAGGCGTTGCTGTGCTGCGCGGCGCTCGCCGTCGTAGCCTATGCGCCCGCAAGTGACGATGGGCGCGCACCGGCGCCGGGCCTGCGGACGCGCGAGGTCATCGTGCTCGCGGGCCGCACTCTGCTTTTTGCCATACCGCTCGCGATCCCGCTGTTTCTCTTCTTTCCGCGCCGGCCAGGCCACTTCTGGGCACTGACGTCGGGGGACGAGGCCATCACCGGCCTCGGCGACACGATGACACCAGGCGGCATCACCCGTCTAACCGCCTCCTATGCCATCGCCTTCAGAGTACGCTTCGAAGGCAGGCTGCCACCGCCCGCCGAGCGCTACTGGCGCGGCCCGGTGTTGCACGAGTTCGACGGCACTACATGGCAAGCAGGTCGTTACGCGGTTACCGACGCGCAACGGCTCGATTGCCTCACCACGCCGTACCGCTATCGCCTCTACCTCGAGCCGACCTTCAGACACTGGTGGCTCGCCCTCGACACCGTCATGGGCCCACCGAGCCCCGGCGTTCGTTATACCGAAGACTACCAGCTCATTGCCGCGGAGCCCGTAACCCAGTCGCTGAGCTACAGTGCGACTTCCTGCACGCGCGTCCGCTCATTGGCGCCGCTCTCCCCCGCGGCCCGCCTCGACGACACGCGCCTTCCCGCCGGAAGCAACCCCCAGACCCTCGCCCTCGCCATGCAACTGCGCGGCCGCGCCGGCTCCGATGTTGCATTCGTACAGAGCGTGCTCGCGTTCTTCCGCACCGGGGGATTCACCTACTCGCTCACTCCGCCCCCTCTCGGCCCTGACCCGATCGACGACTTTCTGTTCCACACCCGCAGCGGCTTCTGCGGTCATTACGCCTCGGCATTCGTCGATATGATGAGAGCCGGAGGTGTCCCGGCGCGAGTGGTCACCGGCTATCTCGGCGGTCAGTGGAACCCCTACGACGGCACGCTGACCGTGCGCCAGTCAGACGCACACGCCTGGGCGGAAGTCTGGCTCGCAGATCGCGGCTGGACCCGCGTGGATCCCACCGCCGTCGTCGAGCCCGAGAGACTCTACCGTGGCATCCTCGACCTGCTGCCGCTCGGACTCTCCGTCCCCGAGCGCCTCCTGCACACCTGGCCCCTGCTCAACACCGCCCTCGAGCGCTGGGATGCGCTCAACGGCTGGTGGAACGAGCGCGTGGTAGGCTTCAACTACCGCTCCCAACTGACCCTGCTGGGCGACCTGGGCTTCCATTCACCCGAGCTCCGCGACGCCGGCTGGGTATTCGCCGCGACCTTGTTGGCCTGGTTGGCGTGGGTCTCGTGGCAGGTCGGCAGGCAACAAGGCCGCGCGCCGCAAGACCGGCTCGGCCACGCGTACACGCGCCTGTGCCGCAAACTCGCCCGGACAGGCCTGCCGCGCGCCCCCCACCACGGCCCCCTCGCCTACGCGCAACTCATCGTCCGATACCGTCCCGACCTGGCCCCCCTCGTAAGCCCGCTCCTCGAGCAATACGCCACCCTGCGCTTCGGCCCGACCTCCGCGTCCGCTCGCGATCGCGACGTCCGAGCGTTCGAACGTGCGGTAACCCGCCTCTCCGTCCCGAAGATCCCCCCGCGCGCATCCACGGCGGGGCAGCGGTTGAAAAAAGATTTTCCGGGAGCCTGAAAAACAGGATGTTTTCCCGGCAGCCTACAGGGACGTATTGCTCGGCTTCATCCCTGCGCCGAGCCCTTCGGGCCGGCATTCGCCGTCCAAAATCGCTCCTGCGATTTTGTCGCGGCGGCCCAGGGAATTGCCTTTTCAAGCGAGGTGCCGGTGCCCTAAGCTCACACAGCGTGCTCTCGCGTCTCCCGAAACGCAATATCCGGCCACCTTTCCAGTGTCAGTTGCAGATTCACCCGAGTGGGCGCGAGATACACCAACGCCCCCGCATGATCGACAGCCAAATTGTCATGCGCCCGCGTTCTAAACTCCTCGAGCTTCTTGCCATCCCTGGCATCCACCCATCTCGCCGTATACACGTTCACCGGCTCGAACACACACTGCACCCCATACTCATCCTGCAACCGAAACGCCACGACCTCGAACTGCAGCTGCCCCACTGCCCCCAGGATGAGGTCATTGTTGCGCGCCGGCTTGAAGAGCTGCGTGGCCCCCTCCTCGCAAAGCTGCGACAACCCCTTCTGCAGCGCCTTCATCTTCAACGGATCCTTGAGCACCGCCCGCCGAAAAATCTCCGGCGCGAAGTCAGGAACACCCGTGAAGGCAAGCTTCTCCCCTTCCGTGAACGTATCCCCTATGTTGATCGTCCCGTGGTTGTGCAGCCCGATGATATCCCCCGCGTAAGCCTCCTCCGCATGCTCCCGCTCCGACGCCATGAACGTGAGCGCATCCGCCACCCGCACCTCCTTGCCGAGCCGTGTGTGATAAAGGCGCATCCCCCGCGTGTACTTGCCCGAGCACAGCCGCAGGAACGCGATGCGATCGCGGTGCCCCGGATCCATGTTGGCCTGGATCTTGAACACGAACCCGGACAGCGCCTCCTCGAGCGGCTCCACCTGCCTTTCGCGGGTCTCGCGGGCCTGAGGACCCGGCGCGTGCGTTGTGAACGTTGCAAGCAGCTCCTCGACGCCGAAGTTGCTGATCGCCGAGCCGAAGAACACCGGGGTCTGCCGGCCGGCCAGGTAGGCGTCGGGATCGAACACCGCCGTCGCACCCTTCACGAGCTCGATCTCCTCGACCACCGCCTGCAGGTGCTCTCCGAGAAATTCCCGCGCCGCATCGCTTCGCATTCCCTGGATGACCTGATTTTCCCCGACCCGACCGCGCTCGCCCGCCAGGTACACGTAGATGCGGTCCTCCAGGAGGTGATAGATGCCGCGCAGCTCCCTCCCCATCCCGATCGGCCAGGTGACCGGCGCAGTGGCAATCCCCAGCACCTTCTCGATCTCATCGAGCAGCTCGATCGGTGGCCGCCCCTCCCGGTCGAGCTTGTTGATGAAGGTCATGATGGGCGTGGCGCGCAGGCGGCACACCTCCATCAGCTTGATGGTGCGCTCTTCCACACCCTTGGCGCAGTCGATCACCATCAGAGCCGAGTCGACGGCGGTCAGAGTCCGGTAGGTGTCCTCCGAGAAGTCCTCGTGACCGGGCGTGTCCAGCAGGTTCACGACGCAATCCCGGTAGGGAAACTGCATCACCGACGAAGTCACCGAGATCCCGCGCTGTTGCTCGAGGCGCATCCAGTCGGAAGTGGCATGACGCGCCGCCTTGCGCCCCTTGACGGTGCCAGCCATCTGGATGGCACCGCCGAAGAGCAGCAGCTTCTCGGTGAGCGTGGTCTTACCGGCGTCGGGGTGCGAGATGATCGCAAACGTCCGCCGCCGACGGATCTCGGCAGTGAGTTCGGTCATGAATCGAATCGTCTAGAGCGTGTTACGGTGAGCGCGGCGTCCGCGCAGAGTGAGTCTGAGCACTGCGGCATCCTCCCTGCCGCCGACCGCCTGGTAGTAGCCGCGGCGCATGCCCACTTGCTCGAATCCGACGGCCTGATAGAGACGGATCGCCGCCGTGTTGGACGGTCGCACCTCGAGAAACGCCTCGCTCATGCCGGCGGCCGCGCCGCGCTCGAGGAGATAGCCCAGCATGCGCCGGCCGAGCCCGCGGCAGCGATAGGCGTCCGAGACGCAAAGATTCAGCACGTGCGCTTCACCGGCACCGACGCTCATGACTCCGTATCCGATGACCCGACTCTCCAGCGCGAGCACGCGGCATACGTATCCGACGCGTAGGCAATCGCGGAAGATGCCCTCGCTCCAGGGAAACTGATACGAAGCGCGCTCGATGGCGAAGACCTCGGCGACGTCTGCTTCCGTCATGGGACGGATGCCGACCTCCGGGGCGACATCGAGCAGCTCAGGAGCAATGGCCATCGTCGGTTACGTCTGCCGTCAGTTGCCGGAACACGCTGCGCGCGAACTTCAGGTCCTCCCACGCCTTGCGCTTGTCGGCGGGGTTGCGCAGGAGATAGGCGGGATGATACGTCACCACGAGGGGCGTGTTCAGCTCGCCGAACCGGTGCACCCTGCCCCGCAGGCGGCTCAGGGATTCTTCCGTCCCCAGCAGGTTCTGGGCCGCGATCCGGCCCACGGCCAGCAGCAGGCGCGGCCGCACCAGCTCGATCTGGCGCCGCAGGTACGGCAGGCAGGCGGCGACCTCCTCGGGGCGCGGATCGCGGTTGTTCGGCGGCCGGCTCTTGAGCACGTTGGCGATATAGACGTTCTGCGCGCGGCTGAGGCCGATTGCGCGCAGCATCGCATCGAGGAGCTGTCCGGCGCGCCCGACGAACGGCTCCCCGCGCCGATCCTCCTCGGCACCGGGTGCCTCGCCGATGACCATCCATTCGGCGCGGGGATTACCCACTCCGACGACCCCCTGGGTCCGGCCGGCATGCAGGCTGCAGCGCGTGCACCGCATCACGTCGGCCCGGAGCAATTCCCATTGCTCGACCCATCCTGGGTCTCGCCCCTGCGGGGCCGACGCTTCGCGTCGTCCAAAATCGCTCCCGGCGATTTTGTGCTCGACCCATCCTGGGTCTCGCCCCTGGGGAGCAGGCGCTGCAGGCGCTCCAGGATGACTGCTCCCCGCAATCTCGCGGCGCGGCACCCAGACGTCGATGCCGAGAGTCCGCAGGTACTCGGCGCGAAGCGCGCGGTCCATCACGCCGGAGCGCGCCGCAGGCGGCGCAGGCGGCGCACCAGCCAGATGATCGGCGCCGAAACCGCGTAGGTGCCGAAAATCCCGAGCAGCAGCGTCGGAGGATTGGTGGCGTTCAGCACGACCGCGATCAGGACGGCCACGAGCACCACCAGCAGCAGGGTCACGAATCGAACGCTGCGGTCGAGTTTGAACTGCTTGAAGCTCGGATACCCGAACCGGCTCACCATGAGCGCGCCGGCGACCGCGGTCACCGCGAAGGCCGCAATCAGCCCGGCGAGGCCGGGCTCGTGCCAGTGGATGGACGCCCACACGAAGCCCGCCACGATGGCGGCAGCCGAGGGGCTGGGCAGCCCCTCGAAGTAGCGCTTATCGGCCGTGGCCGCGCGCGCATTGAAGCGCGCGAGACGAAGCGCGGCGGCCACGGCGTAGAAGAAACACGCCAGCCAGCCGAAACGCCCCCATTCGTGCCCGAACTCCGCGATCCGCACCACGCCCCACTGGTACGCGACGATGGCCGGGGCGAGGCCAAAAGAGACCATGTCCGCCAGGCTGTCGTATTCCTTGCCGAAGGCGCTCTCCGTGCGGGTCAGGCGCGCGATGCGCCCGTCCAGCGTATCGAAGATCATCGCTATGAACACCGCCATGCCCGCGGCCGCGAAATGCTGGTCGATCGCGGCGACGATGGCGTAGAAGCCCGAGAAGAGGCAGCCGGTGGTCAGCAGGTTCGGCAGGAGATAGATCCCCTTGCGCCGCGGCTTGACCTCGTTGTCTGTATCCGGCTCCACGCCTAGGGCACTTTCGGGGATTGGGCTCGGGGACGTCACGGGGGCGAATTTTAACAGGTGGCTCTCCTGTTAAGATGCCCCTCTCTTCAACCCGGCAAAAGACCCGCGCACCGATGAGACTCTCGCAGTATCCGATCAACACCGCCAGGGAAACCCCGGCCGAGGCCGAAATCCTCAGCCATCAGCTGATGCTGCGCGCGGGGCTCATCCGGCGCGAGGCGGCGGGCCTCTACAGCTGGCTGCCGATGGGCCTCAGGACCCTGCGCAAGGCGGAGCGGATCATTCGCGAGGAAATGGACCGGTCCGGTGCGCTGGAGGTCGTCATGCCGGTGTTCCAGCCGGGGGAGCTGTGGCAGGAGTCCGGCCGCTGGACGGCCTATGGCCCGGAGCTGCTGCGCTTCAAGGACCGCCACGAGCGCGACTTCGTGGCCGGTCCCACCCACGAGGAAGTCATCACCGACATCGTCCGCCGTGACATCAAGAGCTATCGGCAGCTCCCGGTGAACTTCTACCAGGTGCAGACGAAGTTCCGCGACGAGATCCGCCCGCGCTTCGGGGTCATGCGGGCGCGCGAGTTCATCATGAAGGATGCCTACTCCTTCCACGTCGATGCCGCCTCGCTGCAGCAGGGTTACCGCGCCATGTACGATGCCTACACCCGCATCTTCACGCGCATGGGGCTCGATTTCCGCGCCGTCAAGGCGGATTCTGGGCCGATCGGCGGCGATGTTTCGCAGGAGTTCCACGTGCTGGCCGACTCCGGCGAGGATGCGATCGTCTTCTCCGACGAGGACGACTATGCCGCCAACCTGGAAGCGGCTGCCGCTCTGCCGCCCAAGGAGCCGCGCCCTGCCCCGCGGGAAGCCATGACCAAGGTGCCGACACCCGGCGCGCGGACCATCGACGAGCTCTCACGCATGCTCAAGGTAGAGCCGTCCCGCTGCGTCAAGACGCTGCTCGTCGACGGCTCAGAGGACGACATCGTGGCGCTCGTCGTGCGCGGCGATCACGACCTCAACGCCATCAAGGCGCAGAACCTGCCGGGCGTCGCCAGCCCCTTGCACATGGCGGGAGCGGAGCGCATTGCGCGCGCCACCGGCGCCCAGATCGGCTTCATCGGGCCGGTGGGCCTGCGCTGTCGGATCTATGCCGATCACAGCGCGTTGGCTCTCGCCGACTTCGTGTGCGGTGCCAACGAGAAGGACATGCACCTCACCGGCGTCAACTGGGATCGGGACGTCGGCAGCGTGACGGCCGCCGATATCCGCAACGTACGCGAGGGAGACCCGAGCCCGAGCGGCCGCGGACGCCTCAAGATCGCGCGCGGGATCGAGGTCGGGCACATCTTCCAGCTCGGAAACAAGTACAGCAAGCCGCTCAAGGCGTCGGTGCTCGATGAATCGGGCACCGAAGTCACCCTGCTCATGGGCTGCTATGGCATCGGTGTGACGCGCGTCGTGGCCGCGGCCATCGAGCAGAATCACGATGAGCGCGGCATCATCTGGCCGGAGCCGCTGGCACCCTACCAGGTGGTACTGGTGCCGCTCAACCTGCAGAAGTCCGCCCGGGTACGCGAAGTTGCCGACCGTCTCTACAACGAGCTCACCGCCCAAGGCATCGAGGTGCTCTATGACGACCGCGATGCCCGGCCCGGCGTCAAATTCGCCGATGCGGAGCTCCTCGGCATCCCGCACCGGCTGGTGGTCGGTGAGCGCGGCCTGGAGACCGGACGGCTGGAGTACCGCTACCGCCGGGACAGCGAGAGCACGGAGTTTCCGGCCGGTGAGGCCATCGAGTTCGTCAAAGCGCGGCTTCGCTAGCGCGCTGGCCGCGTTGCTGCTTGCCGCACTGGCGGTGCCGGCTCACGCCGACCAACAGCGGGATGCGGCGCTCGGCCCCGTTGTCCAGCGCGCGATCGCGCAGGCACAGTGCTTCGTCGACCGCTACGATGCCGCGGTCTGGTACACGCTCATGGAGCCGCGGCTGAAGCGCTTCGTGCCTGACACCCGCCAGCGGCTCGCGATCCTGCAGCAGGTCTATTGCGAGACACATCGCCGGGGAGAGTCCAAATTGCCGCCGGGGCTGGTGATGGCCGTGATGGAGGTGGAGAGCGACTTCAACCGTTGGGCGGTCTCCTCGGCCGGCGCCGTCGGCTTGATGCAGGTGATGCCTTACTGGCCGGAGCGGCTGGGGATGAAGGGCTATGAGCTGGTGCACGTCGAGCCCAATATCAGGATGGGCTGCGCCATTCTCAGGTTCTACCTGCAGTACGCGCACAACGACGTGCGCCTGGCGCTGGAGAAGTACAACGGCAGCGTAGGCCACCCGGAGTACCCCGACCGCGTGCTCACGGATTGGGAAAGGTGGTCCGGCGCAGACGATCTGGGATTCGTGACCACCAAGACGAGGTAGCCGGCCTACGCGGTATGAAATCCCGCGGGCGCGCCATGCTGCGGCGCGTCGCTGACCTCCACCGCGCTCACCTTCGCCGCCGACGAGCCGATCCAGAGCCAGCTCACGAAGGTCTGCACGGCCTCATCCTCGCCACACGCCAGCACCTCGACACGCCCGTCGGGAAGGTTTCGGGCATAGCCGCGCACGCCGAGCTCCCGCGCCCGCTGTGCGGCGGCGCCGCGATAAAACACTCCCTGCACGCGGCCAGAAACCAGGCATTTCTTGCAGATCACGGGCCGAATATACCTATTTCCGCCGCGGCTGCCCGAAATACCCCCTCGCCCTGGGCGCCACCACGACCGAGACTGCGCCCGACCAGGCTTCTCGGACGCATGGAAGGAGGCATCGCGCTGTGGCAACGTATCCGCATACTCGACCCAGGCTGGTGCGGCCGTACGCCGTGCCCGGCGCGCGGCCGGGGACAGGGGAAGCCTCGATGATCGAAATTCTGGTGCTCTACTACTCCCGCAACGGCTCGACCGCGGAGCTCGCCCGCCAGGCCTGCCGCGGCGTCGAGAGTGTCACCGGCGCCGCCGCGAAACTGCGCACGGTGCCGCTCGTCAGCGCGGAAACCGAGCGCCCCGCCAAGCTGGTGCCCATGACGGGCGCGCCCTACGTGACGCTCGAGGACCTGCGCAATGCCCAAGGCCTCCTCCTCGGCAGTCCGACTCGTTTCGGCAACATGGCGGCGCCGCTCAAGTACTTCCTCGACTCGACATCGAGCCTGTGGGTTTCGGGCGCGCTCGCCGGCAAGCCGGCCGGTGTCTTCACCTCGACACAAACCATTCACGGCGGCCAGGAGGCGACGCTCCTGTCGATGATGCTGCCGCTCCTGCACCACGGTATGTATCTCGTCGGCCTGCCCTACACGGAGCGGGCGCTGCACCAGACGCGCTCGGGGGGTACTCCCTACGGGGCATCACACGTCGCTGGGAGCGAGGATGAGCCGGCGGCGCTGACCGAGGACGAGCGGGCGCTGGCGCAGGCACTGGGTAAACGCGTGGCGTCACTCGCCGTGAAGTTGGGAGAGGTCTAACACCTCGCGGATGAACGGCACCGTCAGCCGCCGCTGCGCGGCCAGGGCCGCCTCATCGAGGGTGTCGAGCAGGGCGTAGAGCCGGCGCATGTCGCGCGGAAAGCGGCGCTGCAGCCAGCGCAGGGTCTCCTCCGGAAGCTCGAAGCCGCGTAGCCGCGCGCGCAGTTGCAGTGCCTGCTGTTGCTCCGCCTCATCGAGCGCGCGCAGTTGCAGAACGGCCCCGGCGCCGCAGCGCGAGCCGAGATCG
>Ga0335073_10004994_pt1 | contig 18613 bp, 16 predicted proteins | sample Lox_Sample_22_FD_207093 | JGI IMG/M metagenome (GOLD analysis project Ga0335073, IMG submission 207093) | Soil microbial communities from Loxahatchee National Wildlife Refuge, Florida, United States - Lox_Sample_2.2 | ecosystem: Environmental > Terrestrial > Soil > Wetlands | place: USA... | reverse complement strand
ATTTGCGGAGATCAACTTCCTGAATTCAAACACCTTCCTGAGCTTGTCTATGGACTGTGCATCATGTACGAAATAATGCGTTTATTTCCCGTCCTTTCAACTTTGCCTCGTAAGTCGGGAAAAGACTGTTTCTTGCAGGGAAAGTATTTGATCCCGAAGGGAACTTCAATCGGCCCTGACCTCATCAATCTTCACCGAAATCCTAAATACTGGGGCCCCGACTACAATGAATTCCATCCCTCCCGCTTTGACAACCGTGGTAAAGGAGATCAAGGATGGCATCCCATCATGGATGGGAAACTCAGGATTCCATCAAAGGGAGCGTTTATTCCTTTCGGAGAAGGGCCGAGGAATTGTTTGGGTGAGTCTCATAATTTTATTACTGTCCATTGCAAAGCTGAGAATAATGTAGGAAGAAGGTTTGCCGAAGTCGAGTTTGTTACTTGTTTGGCGCTGGTTCTTCAGAAATGGAGGATTGACTTGGTGGATGGGTGGGATAAAGAGAGAGTGTTTAAGGTTCTGGACGCAAGTGTCCAGTACGCGACGATAAGGCCCAGCTCTAAAATACCCATTGTGCTGCGAAAAAGATAGTAAGCACCGGAAAGGGTAGCCACCCAAAATCCAAATCTGTATCTTTCTCTATAATCCCCACTTTATACCCTGCTTGTAATGCAATGCGAGGTCGGCAGTATTCTAGGGCCCGGCGTCCAGCCCATGGGTTTCAGGTTACCATATTTGTTAGGGGATATCAAACTTATTGCCTCGATGTAGGACAGGATATAGAGTAGACGGTCACCTGACACAGCCTATTTACACCACTGCGCACAATTCTCCTGTCACCATTGATCAAACCAACTCGCCACCAAACTCGCCAGAAAATACCGCCCACTGCGCCCCTTTCACCAAGTTTACCTTTGGGCACCGTGTCCCCCGTTTTTTGTTTCAATCAGATGGAATGGACTTGTGAGATGTACATGTAGTATTATGGATTAGCTTAGTTAGTACCTCTTTATTCCACTCGAAATTTTAACAGCTGCCACCGAGTATCCCGGGGACCCAGTCGTTAAGACTTTTCCGGCAGATTTAGTCAATGCCACCTAAATCCTAAATTCCACCATTCATTATTTAAAGCGACCAAAATTTCAACGAGGTTCTCGTTGGATCGGCATGATAACCACTTCTGTAAGAGGGCAAGAATGATAAACATTTTTGTGTTCGTCAACTCTTTGGTTATCCACGAGCAGACTACGGGGAATCAGAACAGGAAAATCTTTGGGGCGTCTTACATTCATTAGCTTGGGCATCCGAGTAAACCGCGACTGCAAGCCCGACGACTGCGATATAACAAGAATAGACTCCCGAGTGATACTTGAGGGTTGGCTCGCCATTGCCATATTTCATTGCGGAGAGATGAATCTGCTCCGCTAGAACTCCGGTTTCATGGGAATGTAAGCCCTCCACAATAGAGGTGGGATGCTGTACTAGATATAGTACGAATGCCAGAACTTGGGCCCCAATGAATTGATAGCATTTCAACTTGTTTTCGGGCTCATTTGACCGATTATCTTGGTTGAGCAATGCCGTGAAAGTCTCATTGAATCCTCCATCATTCAGCTTGGCCTTGAGGTAACGAGCTAAGGCCTGTCTGTTTCCGTCACAATTTATTCCATTTCCTTCCTGGATTACAATTCTCCTCAGGGAACGAAGACATCCTGAGAGCGAACCCCACAAATAGGAATGGAGAGTTTCCAATCTGGGTTGATGCCAAGCGTCTCTTGGGGTCCCAGTTTTACATAATTCCCTGTAATATACCAAACGCTCTGAAAATCCGGAGCGTGGTGTTACCGGCGCCCCTTTACTCCTGGAGATAATGCTCTTCATGTCGTCCAGAATATATGTTGTAAAGGTACCGAGAAAGGCTGAATGACATCTGCTGTCCCGTAGGTGGTCCAATATCTTCAAACAACCACGGGCATGTACAACTGCTTCATCGACCTTTTTGCGGCTGAGCGCCGTCGACGCCAGGAACATTGCTGCCAATGCATCGCAATCAGTAATCCTGGCAGGCTCCTGTACTTTTCGTCTCAAAGCATGGCATGCCTGCTATGTGTGAAGTTCAAACAACTCGGCGAATTTGGGTGCGGATGCCGGATCCTCGGGCAGTCGATGAATTGCGTATGCCAAAACAGAGTTGCGCAATGGTTCCAGTGTAATCGCGACACCAAATGCCAATCCAACCTGCTTAATCAAAGAAGCGTTGATTGTAACCGTAAGGGAATAAGCATGCTGAAGCAGCAAGGCTTCTCCGTGACTCAGGGAGGAAGTGGAAATTGGTTGTGGAACGTTAAAAGAAGATGAGGTGAGTTTAAAACAAGGTGTCGGGAGTTCGCCGTTCTGGCTTTCGCAGAAAGCACATGGAAGCCAAACGGAAATAAACTCACACTGGCTACATTGAGAATTTACAGTACTGCGCCACATTCCTGGAGCGGATAACCATTTTACACTTTAAATGCCAATTTTTAGAGAGTCAGATGTCCATCAATACTTAACATTTTTAAAAATCTGAAAAACCACCTAGATGTAGAAGACTTTACTGCAAGTTCCACTCTTCAGATTTTTGATAATTGACTTGATACTTCTTCAATCAAGCATTATATCTCTTACCCTCAAATTCTAAATGCGTTATAATATAGAGATCGCATATTATAACGCATTCAAGATTTGAGTACAAGAGATAAAATGATTGATTGAAAAGAGATCAAATTGATTATCCAAAAGTTAAAGAGTGGAAAGTGAAGTAGAGTCTTATATCTCCAGCAATTTTTCAGATTTTATGAATACCTTCAATATTGACTGAGATTTGACTTTACAAAAATCGGCATTTAAGGTGTAAAATGGCTATCTGCTCCAGGAGTCTGTCCAAGTACTGTATTTGGCAGGACGAAACTAATCTTACTTTTTCTCTTGCGACATGCCGCACATCGCAAATTGCCTCGTCGACCATACATGTTATTCCCTTTTTCGCGTTTCTTCAAGTCGACACGCGTTCTGGCACATTAGTTACCGCAGTTCGGAGTTCAAACCTCTTCCTACTCGGCGACGCACCCTTGTGGACATCCGGTGCCGTAGATGCGAGAGTGATGGATCCTCTTTTTGCCGATGAAATTTGTGACATACGATCGTTGCACGTTGGGTGGCTCATGTTGCAGATGAACTGGCTTAGTCGTGCATTTAATATTAGTGAACAATGGAACTGTTGCACTTTAGCGACAAGCGTCAACGGTCGAGATTAGCTACTTCAGCCAATAGCCGTCTTTCTCTCAGAATCGCGCTCAAAAGCGACGGTCAGAGCATTAGGTAAGAAAACTCTATTAATGTGGCGAACTAGCGATTATGGTCTTTATCTTGACCCACGGGAGAAATCGTATCTTAGTAGTGCGCTTAACTGGGAATTTATGGTCTCGTGACTAAACTATAAATCGGTGGTAGGTAGGTACAGAAAATTTAGTGGATTTGGATATCCGACCGGGTATTTCCGTGCCGGTTCAGGCTCAATTAGTCTCAGGCGGGGAACATCTTTGTAACACGTGCAACATGATTGGTAGATACTTGCCGCAATAAACCTTTGTAAAGCAGCCAATGCTCATCTTTCTATCCCGGCATAGTGATCATCCTTCCACGGAACATCACCTAAGAAGACGACCAACTGCACGACTCAGCACCACCAGAGTTGATCAATTCTTGAGAAATGTTAAGAAACCTGAAGCGAGACCAATAACAGTTTCGAATTTTCTACGAGGAACATTGGGCTTCCGCCAGCAAAGATCATCAATGTTTGAACGTACATGCTTACAACACAAGGATCGAGACATTAAATGAACTAGAGCGACAATATTGGAAAGAATCCCTTCGGCGACGTGAAGTTTCACATTTGACTTGCCCCATGCCACGTTTTGGAGGCTCAAAGGTATCCGTCGGATTTAGCCCACAACCGCTTCACGACGAGATCTATACAAAATTTCTCCCAATCGCATTTTGATCTTAGATTATTGTGTTTACGATCCACAACGACAATTGATGGATTGCGAGGCAGCAACAGAGGCTATGCTTGCGAAAAGTAAAGGAATCGGTGATGGTGAAGAGAATGCATTTTGTGACTGCTTTCGAGCCAGCTAATAAACCCTACCCTAAAGAATATGTAACCTACAATAGATCTTAGATAAGAATTTCTTCGGTCAATGTCATGAAACCCTGTCTTCGCCACTTCAATCACCTCGTCAACCGCTGAGAGTAGGGCTCTCCTTCCTTCTATTCATTTAACTGCCGAGATGCCAGACTTGCCAGAACAACCCTCGAGCGAAGACAAGGATTGGGTCACCGGGTTTGAACCGAACCTCACTTGTCAATCAAAGCTTGGCGAAACGAGATAATAAGTGCGGCTCAAATCATCGAGAAGATGCCCAGTCCTGGCATGAAGGACTGGGCATGAAAACGTTATTCAAGTTCTAGGTCACGGATGGTTACCACGCAACCCTCTGTACTATTTCATTGATACTGAATTATGTGACGTAAATCTCGACACCTATATTCAAGGCGGAAACACGGAAATATTAACCGCACTGTTGTCGGAACCGACTCGTTTGAAACCCTCTGATCGCTTCAGGTCTACACTTCAGATTGCAAAACAAATAGTCAGTGGCCTTGCATATATTCATCACTTTCATGAGGCACATCGGAATCTGAAACCAAGCAACGGTATTTTCCATATTCCAGAGATTAACTGATTCCCTCGAAGTCCTATTTTCCAAGAAGAGCTCACAATGGAAACTAACGGATTTCGGTTTGGCGATCGAGGACCCCTCCAAACGTTCAGTAACAATCAAAGGTCGCATTCAGGGTGGATCATATTGCGCTCCAGAACTCCTCGACAATGATCCCATCTTCGACCCAAAATCGGACGTCTGGGCATTTGGTTGTATTCTATTCGAGATGGTCACCCAGCAGAAAGTCTTTGCGGGTGAACAGCAGGCATGGCAGTACTCCATGTCACCAAAACTGTTCAGAATCTCCCCCCCTGATCAATATGTTGTAGTAAATAAAACTTCGGCCTCCAAAAGTTTGGATGTTCTGATTAACGACATCCTGCACAAAACCCCAGGCAAAAGGCCATCGGGTGATGAACTGGTTAATAGAATCGAGATTAGGATTCCTGCCGGGCGGATTAGGGACCCGGGCAAGATACGCCGAAAACATCTTGCCTAGCTTAGCTGCAAATTCATCATGAATGGGAACGGAGGTATTAACATGGCGTAAGTGTCTTCCGTTGGTCTATTATCTGAAATAATTTTTATTTGTAGAGTCACAAGGAATTTAAAAGTTCGGTGTCTTTTTCAAAAAAGCTTGTGGTGGTCAGGATTTTCACAAATAGTATTTAATTCATGGTACGGTCTATCTCTCCATAATCTGTGTATTGCTCCGACGTACCCTGGTCTTCGTCAACCAATGTCACTCTGATTTAATTGCCGTGGGTTCTAGCGGCTGGGAGTCGCTTTGAATACAAGAGTTGCTCGCAAAGCAGCTTTTTGCACGTTAACAATATTGCACCGAATTGACAAGGGCTTTCATGTAATGAAGGACATTGGACATGGCATTGAATTCATCCACCGCTGCGGAGGGATTTAAAGCCCGGAAACGGTTCTCATCATTCGAGAGCCACGTTAATGATAAAGTTTTGCATTCTGAGCATGACAGCTTGGAAAATCGCAGACTTTGGGATCACCACTCAAGGCAACACAACGACGTTAATTGCAACACCAAACAGACGGCACACCGTGCTACACCGAAATAATCGATGGAGAATGCCATGGAACATTCAATAAGAAGAGCGATGTGTGGGCTATGGGCTGCATTATGTGGGAATTGATTTAATTATTACAAAAAATTGTTTGACGTAGAATGGAGGGTCATGCTGCACGCAATGTCCGAGAGCTCGATATATTGGGTAGAGGTTAGTAGGTCCGACGTCAGTACGGCGGTCAAGGAGCACGTCGCACGAGTTGGAATGACTGTCATAGGCAAGCAATAAAAATAAAGCCTGCGAGGCGAGAAGTATAATTATAGGTATAATAAAGAGTAGGACAGAATTTCTAGATATTCGTCAAACTCAAATCCAGGTTTTAGAGGTCGAATATTCGATTTGCCGTTCACTGGTCCGAGGTTTGACAACTCAGCGGTTGAAATTCTTTGAGGCGTGCGCGGAACGTCGATCAAACGAGAATAGCGAATTTATCTACTGCGAAATCCATTCAATAAAACAATCTGACAATTTTACGAATTTGGCATTGCATATTTATACTAAACAACAATTCTAAGTATCAACTTCCATCATCGATCCGGTTAACGATGGACTATAAGAAGAATCCCCAGAAGACTCTTGACCTCCAGACCTCTCTCCCTCCTCCGACCCATCATCCTCATCCCCAAGATCATATTCATACTCCCACTCCAATTCCCCATCCCCATCCCCCTCCTCAGATTCATAATCATCCTCCACACTCTCCAAATCAATCTCACCTTCTCTCCGTTCTCCCATCTCCATTACTTGTCCCTATCCCCATGTTAGCAACCTACCTCAAAAACCGGGGAGGAAGGGAGGGGGGTACGATTTTGTGAATTGGATTTTCGGGATAATTGTAAAGGTATCCAACGTGAGAATTCCCACTGACTAAATACCTCCATAATTGAGCGATAAGGTGAAACAAGTCAACTCGCTCTGAAGTTTTGCGCAAGTGAAATGGTTTTGTGCGACGGAGTTTAACTACACCACTGCCACGCGGGGAGCGCATGTCCGAGTATTGGGCGCCGTATTTCGTAATTTCGGCTAAATACCGTTTGGGGAATTTGCAGTAGTAGATGTAGACCGTAGTATGCACAATGTGAATAATAAAAGCCTATTGGGTCAGATTTGGAAACGTATGGGAGAATGTGTGGGAGAGTATGCGGGAAATGTGAAGGGAAGGGAATCGGAGGGGAGGGGAGGGAACTTCTTGATATGTCATGTGTGGATTCATGAAAAAATCGTGGAAACAGACTTGACCTAACATTTCGCCGAATACTTGTGCAGCATACCAATATTTGAAGTTTGGATCTGCTCTCTTTTTGGCACTCATGCGTTTTGCCTTATAATCAATTCGACGAAGAAGTAGAGGGATACCTCTATCCCAAGGACAGGCGGAACAGCTTTATATTTCCATGTGGAAGTGATATTATTCTGTACGTAGGAGATTGTGAGACAGCCGTCATTTTTCGGAGAAACCATCTCCTTACCAAGGCAAAACGTGACACCTGTCTGTCGTCTAGTAAAATGAGCTTTGGCAAGAAAAGACTTGGCGTTCTTACGAAAGAGCGAGTCGGACGGTATTTTGCGTTTGTGGCCATGAAAGTTGGCGAAAACTTCGTCCAAGACAAAAGGTACAATCCCGAAGGAAGTCAAGAATCAATGCATTGGGCGCAGCTTCTGGTTTCGATTCGGCTGATGAGCCGGAGTCTTTTGGATCTTGAGGACGAGTAGGCTGATCAGGTGTTCTTGGCGCGTCCCATATGATCGGAGATGGTGCAGGGGGGACTGTGGCAGGAGTTTGTTGGGTCGTCCGTTGTTCTAGTCCTGCTTGTTTTTCGACCTCTTTAGTATCATCCCTCACCATGGAATCTGCTAAACCCATGAAGGTGGGTCGAAAATCTGGGGCGCGTTCTCTATAATCCTCATCATCAATTCCAAGCCGGATCTCATCCAAAGTAAACGCCGTAAGTTGTTTAACACCCCTATCAATGACTGCATAGTCAGAGTCGACAATACCAGTGATACATACGGTCTTGAAGTTGAGAAGCCAAAACCCCTCCGAACCCAGGAATTTCATTCAAGTCGAGCTCCTCCTTAACAAACTTGACTTTGAGCCAATCCAACTGTTTTGCCCCCCACTTATTGACAGCCCCAAATTTCTTCTTTTCAGGCGTAGGGTCAGTAGTCATCACAATGTGTGCTGCCCTCTGCGGAACACGGGCTGATCGTCGTAGTCCTGAATCGCTCATTTCGTCTTCAGTTTCAGGCGGTGGCGATGGTGGCGGAATCAGGAATCGCACACACTTTGTTTCGTGTATCCTGCTGATTAGAATGACGGAGTTGTGGGAGAGAAAGGGGTACTACTTGTCTTGTTCTGCTGGGTCAGGTTGTGCGTGTGAAAAAGCAGGTGAGGAAGGTGCTGTGATACCGCTCGACGCCAGTGGAGAGGACGATGGTGGGGAGCGCCGGTTTGTTGGCGGGATGCTTGTGGGCAGTTCACAGGCGAACCGACGGGTCATGAGTCATCACATCGCTCTTTTGGAGGAATCGCGTTGTAGGTGGAAGAAGGTTGGTTGTGTTTAGTTGAAGGAAAAACATTTGTTATCCGACACGTCAATTTTTGTTCCGAGCCGTACAGGGCCCCGTCCCGCCACACAAACCGCGATGATGCACGGGTAATGTTTAGCTCATAACTTACGCTCCTTCTTGTAGGCCTAGCCACTCCGATCCAGTATATATGGACCAGATTATGACTAAATTCCATGTAGCTGTTTGACATGGCCGTTTGGATTGGGACCAATCTCGGTTGTTTGAGTTATAGTTTGAGATGGATTAGGACAAGGTATGATTACATTTGGTGGGCCAGGGCATCGATAACTTTAGACTGCCCATCGTGCTCTTGAGATAGCTTGATTTTGAAGAAACATAACTGCAAGGGCTTTATGAAGCGGATGATGCTTTTGATGTAAAGAGGAAGAAACCATTGAGACGCCCCAGTCTGTCTACTGGTACTTAGGAATCCATTTGGGTATACCTAAATACCTCTTAGATCTTTTTATAAAAAACCTGTAATACAATGCGTGTTAGCGGACTGCCTTTTGATTGGGATAACGGTGGATTTGCGTCTGTGATAGACTGAAAACTATGGGCAGTGAAAAAGACTACTTACTGTACTTGCGCGTTTTGTGCAAGACTAGGGTCCATCAAAGCCGGTTGAACCAAACCTAGAAACGTGGTCTCTCGAATGACATACCGGCGTGAGCCCTGGCAGCTCGAGCGGAGAGGTGCGTTTTGGCAGAAGGCCGAGATTTCATGAAAAGAGAGAGAGAGAGTGGAGAAGAGGATGACTAGAGCAATGAAGAGAACAAGTCGGAGAAGATGCAATCGATACGAACCCTCCCTCTTATCAAGCACACTCAAAAATCAACGAATGCTAATAGGAACAGTTACTTCACATTGCAAGTGTCATCCATTGCTAGCCCAACTTTTAATCAGATTTGGCTTCGTTATTTCAGCCACGAATGCTCCAGCACGTTCACTGCTTTAGGTCTCTCGTCAGGGCCGTATATTAGCATCGACTTAACAAATGAGGCAAATGATTCGATTTCCAGACGCTCCAACTGTGGCAGTCTTGATTTTATCACGTCTTCAAACGTCATATGATGAATCGCCTTGATTCGCCTTAGCTTGCCTTAACATTAGCCCAAATCTCCTACAGCAGGCATGCCTTCGTGATCGAAGAACTCGTGTCTTCTAGGACACATACGCAAAAACCGTTCAGGGAAATCTCCTAATATTTCAATCATTTGAGCGAGATGCATGTCATCAGGACTCCAATCTTCTGATTGCTTCCACCGCGGCCAGAAGAGATTCTTGTTCAAGACGAGTTCATATATCTATATGGTCAAAATTGAATCAAAAGACAAAAACAAACCACGCATCCGAAGCTCCAAATATCGATTGGTGTTCCCCAATGCATCCCGAGAGTAACTTCCGGAGCACGTAGAGCCTCGGGTTGAATGATGCCTTCAAAATCATGATTCACCGATATGGCTTTTGTTAGCAGAAAACGCAGTGGAGTCTACCAACTCCGAAATCTGCAATCTTGATCGATATCTTGTCATTGGGCAGGTAAGTCTCGATTATAGGTTGCGAGGCCACAACTGGCTCTGCATTTGTGGTCGTTTGCGGTTCGAGTAAATTCGAGTCCCTTATGTCTACGAGAATATTGGCAGGTTGTATGTCTTAAATTAATTTGCGCAAGCTTTGGATCTACTACAATGAATAATACCGTGTTGATGAATAAAATCCAGGCCTAATAGCATTTGCCTAGCCACCTGCATTGCCAAATGCATCGGCAACTTGCCACCCTCGAAGCCACGTTGCAGCGTCGTAAGATCCATTCCCATTAGCTCGGTAACGAGGCATAAGTGATTTCCATTTGGTCCATCTAGTCGAAAAAAGTCGAGCGGAGTCAATACATGCGAGAACCCACAATGCAAAGCATCCGCGTTTCTGAGGAGGTTTAACAAGCGCAATTCCTCCAAGTCAGGGTCCTGGCTTCGGCTAGCTGTGAGAATTTTGATAGCAACGGATTTGGTGCCACGTCCATCAGTCGCAAGCCATACTGTAGAATGTTGTCCGAATCCCAGCTTCCGTTTGACGGTGTATCGGTTGTTGAGCGTCATCCCGGGATACATCGGATGATAACCCCCGGGACAATATTGCTCTGCGCTTTCTTCTAAAGCAGAGGATGCAAAAGTTTTGGATATCGATGATGGACGGAATGCACGCTTTGCCCGAGATAGCGCTGATTTGAACATTCTTCGTTAGGCGGATTTTCGAGACGTGGTCACAACGGAAACTGGTTGAACGTCCCAGAGTCAATGGGAGACGCCTCACGGATCTTATCTATGGGGTTGAGTTTCAGCGTGAGGCGGTTCCCTTTTCACTCGAATAAATTATTGGCAATAGTCCTTTGTCAACACGCCTGCATGGTCTGGTTGGACCCAGTGAACGGAATTTTGACTCGGGCGAATTCGAATATTCGAATATTCGACGTCGAATCGGTGATGCATACCTCAAATATTCGAATATAGACATCGAATATTCGAATATTTGGCACATTCGTCGAACCCGAATCGTGCTTCTGGGACTCGAATATTCGAAATTCCGTTCACTGGTTGGACCACAATCCCCCAAGGGTTTCAACGCTATCGAAACAAAAAATAATTCAATAGAGTCAGTGTGAAACAGTGTTTCAGGGAAAGGGGTTAGATAGCATTCTCCCAGTGGCCCGGGTCCCCATTATTTATAACTATAAATAGTACCATCATTTCGCACTAAGGGAAAATATTGAGGCCATTTGCAACAAAAACGTGCCAGTTTATCTACAAAGCCGCAATCCATCATGGCCTCAACAGTAGAAACTTTAACGGCAACCCAAGTCCGTTGCTATTTGGAGCGTGTCTGTTTCGATGGACCAAAGAGCTCAGCTACTGTACCGGCACCGACGCTCGAGACACTTCACCGTTTGGTAGCTTGCCACCTTCGAGTAATCCCTTTTGAGAACCTCTCCCTTCACTACTCAACTCACCGCAGCATTGTCATCGAAAAAGAGTTCCTCCTTGAGAAAATGGTAAATAAACGCAAAGGCGGCTACTGTATGGAACACAATACAATTTTCACCATGGTCCTTCGTACTCTAGGCTACAATTTGTACACCATTGCAGCTCGAGTATATCTCCCGAACGACAGCGAATCTGCATATCCCGGCGGACTCATACATATGGCGATCATCGTTACCATTGATGGGGTTGAATACCTCGTTGATGTAGGGTTCGGCGGAAACGGATTGACAGCGCCGTTACCAATTTTCGACGGTGACTCCATCGAAACGCCGATAAATGGGGTGCTGCCAGAAGAGCATCGTGTCCGCAAGATTGAGTTATGCGGCGCCTTGAAAAACGGCCACAAATCCTGGGTTTTGGAGCGACGACAAGACACCCAAACAAAATGGGCGCCGGTGTACGTTTTTGAAAAGGATTTTGAGTTCTTCCCCGCCGATTATGAAGTGTAAGTCTGCTTTAATTTTGACCTCTGACCTCCAGGATCAATATGTTTACCTCCCAGAACCCACAGTCTCTTTTTGTCAATAATATTCTTTGCACGAATGTCGTATTCAACGAGAACTTGGAAGCTATTTCACGTACCATTCTGTGGAATCTGGTATTGAAGCGTCGAGAAAACGGGTCGACAAATATAATCAAGAGATTTACAACGGAAGAAGAACGGATCACAGCAATCGAAGGAGAATTTGGAGTGAAACTCACGCAGGAAGAGAGGGAAGGGATCAAAGGTAGTAAAGTCGCTGTAGAACACATCGATATGGAAGCCCAAAAGTACGAGTTTTAGAGAAAGAAAAAGGTAGTGTACAAGGTTCAAGGATATCCAGGAAAACTTCGACTACATAACAAGACTATACAATCTATGTCATTGCTACCCAGACACAGTTGTCTGAAATCCGCCCTTCTCATTGTCCTCCTCAAAGTGAGTCAGATACGCCGCAACGATCTCAGATGTAATTGTCTCCTGCACCGTCTGAACAGGTCCCCTGTCGTTTAGCACCTCCCTCAATGAATACGTACGTGAACCAGTTACGAGCGCCGTACGTTGGGAAGAAGTAATACGACAATGCGGCACCAATAACGGCTACGAACACGACACAAGCATAGTTCATGGTGTCAGCTCCAGGATCAGGTGTGCCGGGCTATCGTTAATGGAGCAAGTGTCGGGGTCTACAAAACACAGAATGACAATTATGAAACACATGTAAGCCAGAGCACTCCATCCGATTGGCCTCGAGAGCTTGCCTAGATAAAATGGACCAGGCTTGAAAATGTTATTTCCACACACTAATCGTGCAAAAATGGGAATGCTCTACCCAGTCAACGCACCGCCAGATGTTATACATATGCGGCATAAGTTCCCAACACAGTAAGCGCAAAGACAGCCTGGGCCGTGGCGGTATTAATCAATGCCAACAGTCCTCAAGTTAACGAAGTCAACGTGGGTTGTACCAAGTAAGACAGAACACAAAATCGCCCCCCAAACAGCAAACACCGGTACGGCTCGCTTCGTGAGATGCTTGAGTAACCTTGACATCGGCAACCCATTATCTCGACTGAACGCCCACATCTGCCGACTGCAAGCCAGTACAATGCTTGTGCCCATAGCAAATTGGGTTACAATTATCAGGCTCCAAATTGCCAGGGTTCCTTGCTTTCCAAGTCGAAGCGCATAGATGCTGGCCATGGGTTGTCCGTAGGGAGAGTCAAGATGGGATCTAAGATCACTTCCCATGCAGGCAACAATCACAATGATGCATAGCCAGCCTAGCAAACCAGCGCAAGATATCGCGGAGACAATCGCAAACGGCACGGCAGTAGAAGCGTTGGATGCCTCTTCTGAGATATGAACACAAGCGTCGAATCCGCCAACGCTCCAAACCGGCGAGAGCCAGGCTACGTATCAGGAGGAAGAAAGGGAGGAATATAGGTGATGAAAGCGAAACCGTTAACCCATCCCGTCATATTTTCCCATCCACCAAAGATGAACTGGGAAGAATTGCGTTCATCAGATGGTGTTGTGGCAGGTAAGGCAATGAAGGTAACTAGGATGATTGCAAAGTTGGCAAAAATGAAAGCGTTTTGAAGGCGAGCAAGAATCCGAGAGGGCGAACAACAAACCAATCCCTGAAGGACATGAAGACCTAAAAATATTGCATAAACTTGTCCTGTCGAAGCAGTCCAATTTCCATCTTGCGAAATGGAAACCGCAGATGTAAGCATCAGTGCACCTCCCCAGTTCACCGAACAGATGCCTCCTACAATCCCCAGAGTATTCAGGTACCCAACCAAAAAGCAGAGACATCGTCGCATGCGCCGAGGGGAAAGATGAAATGTCCACCAATATAAGCCACCGCTTACCATTAGAACCAGTCTCCAGGGGTACAACCTAGTTGGCATACTGCTTGCCAATTCCCCCAAGCTGAGACCCACTTGGAAGATGAGACCAATAGCAATGACCCAACCCCATACCTATCATAAATAATAAATCTGCATGGCTGTTAAAATACCATGCCAACTGGTCCTCCCGCCGGCAGTGAGTACACCAAGGTCGAGGCAATGCTGGGCAAAAGTCCAAAGATACTGAACATCAAACCAAATACCTCTACAGCCTTGAACTCTCTCTTCAATTCTGGCCTGTAACCCAGAGACGCTAGCAGGGCATCATCCCTTCCAAGGGTATCACTCTCGGTAGCCGAATCCATTTCTTCAGAAAGTTTAGATCTGTTCGATCCGACTTGTGAGAGAGAATCCCAGGTTGTGTGCGAGGATACGGAATGGAAGTATGAATTCAAGCATTAGTTGTGTCCATGTCTTATACTCGCCGTTGTTGCTATTATTAGAGATGAAACGTCCCGCACGTCTGGAAGTTCCTCCTCGCCGACTCCTTCGGGCCGAGAAAATAATCGAATATAATGAGTTGTCACCCTAAAACGACTTGCTTCAGCGTGGAAGCCTTCGAAGGCTCCGCGACGACCTACGAGTTAGGTTATCGAGGTGTGGATTTTGGTCGACGGTTTGTCACGGAAGTAAGTTCCAGAATTTAATAGGGTGTCTCTAGGGAGTGTAAAGAATTTGTACACATGAGGAAACTGCCCTTTTAGAATACAATTAGGTAGAGATCAGTCCTAGTGCCGTTCTTTCCAGCATCTTCACTATTTCCGTATGAACGTTCCGTGATGCGGCATGCAATGCTGTGTCGTCTCATTTGTCTTATCTCGACATTGGCCTTTGCATCCAGCAACAGATTGACAATTTCCGTACGCCCGGTCTGTGCTGCAGAAAAATGCTGTTTCGTCATATGCGTTATGTATGTCGACATTGGCTTCGCATCTTGACAATATCGGTCTGACTCAACTGGCGGGACTTTGGCAGTTCTACGTCACAGAACAAAGGGCTCTTCAATGTTGTAGATACACCTTCGCAAAAGAACTCATTTCGAGGCATATCATGAATTGCATAGATGATAACGCACAATAATGTGTCAATTACGCGTTCAGGGTTCCAGTAGGCGAGAGAAGCCCGAAATAAGCAGGAGAGCTACCATTCTACTGGAGATCTGCCCACTTTAAATAGGTCCTGTGAGTTCAAACGTCTCATGTCTCACAATTGCAAATGCAATTCCAAATCTATGGTTTCAGATTGTGTTGCGTCCTTGCAAAATGCTTGACGCCTATGTATTCTATTTTTCGCGTGGATCCCATAATATCCAACCCCTGAAGTGGGCAGCAGCATGACAATTTCGATTGAGATCCGTTCATGTTTCCCTCCCTCTGTCCGAAACATTTCGGATCTTTGCCGTTTTGGGACAGGTAATCCAGTTGCGCTGCCTCAAGGTCATGTCGTAAATGGTTGTCATATGATGACGGATCGACAGTCATATTAGCTAGCTAGCTAGCGTAGATACAAATCATATCTTTGTCTCCCTCACGTCTTTTCTGTATCAATGGTTCGAACAGGCCCATACCATTCCCGGATGCCGTTCTAGTTCGCCACAAGGGAAGCTTCAAAGAGTGCTAGCACTCGCCAGATTCGTTCAAATCGCACGGATTACCAATTTCATCTGAAATCTCCTTATCAAGATCCATCCGATCGATCGATCCGATCCTCATCAACCCATCTCCTCATCACCACTTCAAGTCACCGCTTGTTCTGTCGCACAACGGATTCGCAAAGTCAGCCACCCAGTCCACGTCCTCAGATCTCAGATCCTCCTCCGGCACCCAGCACCCGGTACACGTCGGAAAACGCGTGCGCAATCATTTCGAGATCTGAGACCTGTTCCCGATCTTTGGACGCGTAGCCTTGCTGCACTCCGTCAAAAAGGAAATGTGTTCGGACTGCTATCGATGATGAAGGATGTAGTTGTATTGTGCTTAGTCTCACACGGAGGAACTAGTTAGATAGGGCCGAGTCAAGGACATGCTATCTTGAAAAATTTGATATTTATGGATCCTCAACTCTGTATATGTACAGTACATCGTATTTTATCTTCGTCTTGTTGTCAACTATATACGTGCAGTAATGTACTAATATATTCCTCAGGTTTGACGCTGCTGATTGGCGATGCGTGGGATAATCATATGGCTCATTTAGAATTGGGAGTCGGGACTGTATTTCCCCGCCATGCGATTTGGAATTCCCGCTGTGTGGCGACAGGTTTAGTGTAATGGAGTCCCGCCTTTGTCCTATCCATAATCCCCAGGAATATGGCGTAGTCCTAAGACATCTACGGCGGAAAAGGACATTAAAGTTTGCAACAGCAGAGTGCAGTTACGCAAATGGAACTGAGCCTGAATAAGGTCGCATGACCAAAACTGTATTCCCGCTGGATTGAAGGTGCAAAAATTCAGTGTCACCCGAAACTGCATTTTCCTGCCGTTGAATTGGGGCTTCACTAAGAAAATCTGACAGTTCACTGTGCAGCGCCCGGGACATCCAATCGGAAGTCCATGCAACCACACGTGCGCATGGAACGAGGCTGTGTGAGAAAAGGTTTAAATTTCGACGCATAGCCTCTTTAGTCCGTAGAATTGAGCCTGAACCGGCACGGAAATACGGTCGCATGACCAAAGCTGTATTTCCACTGAATCGACTCTGCGCCACCTGGAACTGTTTTCCTGCGGCTAGAGTTTTTCAGTCTTTCTCTTTGAATTTTCCACTCGATCGGCGGTGGAAATTCGGATCAACATCAAATCAGTTTTGCCAAAGGTAGAATCGAGCGGTATCTTGATCAGCTTCAACGCAGTCAATGTGAAAAGGAGCTCATTGAAATCGGCTTGAAAAGTTTGATCTAAATTTGGGTAACCTTTCCCCTACCCACTATTCTTATCTTCTATAATGCTGGACAGGGAGGATTCAAGACTCTAATGTAGAGTAGACTCAAACTGTCGATTGGTAAAATGTTATCCAATAACATGACATTGACAGAAATGGACCAGTTGTTGGCTATGTTCCTCAAACCGGAATTCCTCACCTCTGTGCTGTCGCGATACTCAGAATCGGAAAGAGGAGTAGCATTGTCTGATGTGGGAAGTATATACTGCGAGACGTCTGAGCGTACTGGTTCAACAGATTATCTTGAGTTCGGAATCACGATGATAGAAAAAGGGCTTGAAATGGTGCCAAGCGAGAGTCCTTATCGCGCAAATGTGCTCAACAAACTTGGTGTAGCGTTGAGGAGCCGATTTGAAAGAACGGGATCCATCGAGGATTTGGGTCGTGCTATTGAGGCAATCGAGGAAGCGGCGGATTCTATGCCTGTGGATCATGATAAGTGGGCAACATACTTGAGCAACTTGGGATATGCACTACGAAACCGATTCGAGAGAATGGGATTGATGGAGGACATCAATCGTGCCGTTGTAACATGTCAACACGCAGTGGACTTAACTCCTGTAGGTCCCTCAAATCCAAGGCGGCCGATATATCTAAATACTTTGGGAACTGCATTAATCAGGCGATTTGAGAGGATGGGGTTAATGGAGGATCTGGATCGCGCCATCGAAGCAACCGAGCAAGCCGTGGAGTCTCTCCCTATTGAGCACCCTGATTACGCATTATACCACAGCAATCTAGGGTGTGCATTGCAAAACCGTTTCGAGAGGACTGGACTGATGGAAGATATAGATCGTGCAATTGACAAATTTCAAGAAGCATTAGACCTAACAACTCTGGACCATCCAAAACGGGCAATGGTCTTGAGCAATTTGGGGTTAGCACTGCGAAATCGATTCGAGAGGACAGGATCGATGGAGGATCTCAATCGTGCAACTAATGTAAGCAAGCAAGCAGTGGAGTTAGAGGCAGTGGATCTTTGGCAACAAGCAATGTATCTCAATATTCTTGCAATTGCATTGCTGAGGCGATTTGAAAACGCAGGAGCAATGGATGATATAGATCGTGCGGTAGAGGCACTGGGAGAAGCATTGGAGTTAACGCCAATGAGTCATCCGAATCGAGCAATATACCTAAACAGTCTGGGAGTTGCATTGCGAAGCCGATTTGAGGGGACAGGATCAGTGAAGGATTTGAATTGCGCCATTGATACAAACTTGGAGCAAGCAGTGGAGCTAACGCCTTTGGACCATCCAAAGCGGGCAATATACCTTAACTCTCTGGCGGGGGCATTGGTGAGGCGATTCGAAAGGGCAGGCTCAATGGAAGATATAGATCGTGCGGTTGAAACAAATAAGAAGGCAGTCGAGGAGACACCCGCGAGTCATCCAATTCGAGCTCTGTATCTCAGCAATTTGGGATTAGCATTGCGAACCCGATTTGAAAGGACAGGATCAATACAGGATCTAGATTGTGCAATTGACATAACCCAGATGGCAGCAGAATTAACACCTGTGGGTCATCCAAATCGGTCAATGTATCTCAACAATTTGGCAATCGCATTGTGGGGCCGATCTAAGACGACAGCATCAATGAAGGATCTCAATCGTGCAATTGAGGCAAACAGGCAAGCAGTGGAAGAGGCGCCACTGGGTCATCCCAATCGAGCACTGTATCTCAACAATTTGGGGAGAGCACTGCGGACGAAATTCGAACTTACAATGGAATTGATGGAGGATTTAGATTCTGCAATTGACGCGGTCCGTGAAGCAGCTGAACTAACGCCTGTGGGTCATCCAAATAGGTCAAT
>Ga0335073_10004993_pt1 | contig 18613 bp, 14 predicted proteins | sample Lox_Sample_22_FD_207093 | JGI IMG/M metagenome (GOLD analysis project Ga0335073, IMG submission 207093) | Soil microbial communities from Loxahatchee National Wildlife Refuge, Florida, United States - Lox_Sample_2.2 | ecosystem: Environmental > Terrestrial > Soil > Wetlands | place: USA... | reverse complement strand
ATCCCCGGTCACGTCCGGGAGCGGCTCGGCCGGGGCAACGCGGCGGTCGCGTTCATGCGGCTCGGCAACGCCGAGGACGCCCGGGTGGCAAGCGAGCAGATCGGCACCGAGCACCGCTTCGTGATCAGCCAGCTGACCGACACCATCGGCACGTCCGTCACCGACACCGCCGGCGACTCCTACACCAGCACCGTCGGCACCGCCGACTCGGTGGCCGACACCGCCTCGGTCAGCGACACCGTCGGGCACAGCAGCGGGCGCGGGACCGCCCGCCAGGACGCCTTCGCGCCGTTCGGCCACCTCACCGGGTCGCGCAGCCGGGACTCCAGCCAGTCGCACGGCACGTCCGACTCGCGGTCGATCACCGAGGGCATCAGCGAGAGCACCGCGTGGGGGATCAGCACTTCGACCGCGCTGGGCACCAGCTCCTCGACCGCCCGCACCTCGCAACGGTCCCGGGAGTTCCTGGTCGAGCCGCACGAGCTGCAGCAGCTGCCGCCCAGCGCGGTGATCGTCAGCTACGCGTCGCCGGAGGGGCGCCGGGTGGTGCTCGCGGACGCCAACCCCGCGATCATCGCGTTGCGCACGTCGAGCCTGCTGAGCCTGGAGGAGGCCGTGAACGCGACCGCCGCGGGGAGGCCTGGGCGCGCGGACGGGGCGGCCGCGGCGTCGGGGGAGCCGGAGTACGCGGGCGGGCCGGGCGGCCCGGGAGCCGGGCCGGGGGACCCGGGCGGGCCGGGCGGCGCGGAGGCCGACGGGCCGACAGACGCGGGCGGGCCGGGGGCCGGCCTGCCGCCGAATGCCGGCCTGCCGCCGAATGCCGGCCCGCAGCCGACGCCCGGCGCGGAGCCGCCGCCCAACCTCGGCCCGCCGCCGGAGCGCCTGGACTGGCGCAAGCCGCGCTGAGCGCGCCCTCCGAACATGATTCTGTTTGCGAAATGATGCGGCCCGATGATCGCCGCCACCGTGACCGCCACCGCGGTCGGCCGTCACGTCGACGGCTGCTCGAGCTACTCCGCGCGGTTGCGCGCCGGTCCCGGCCCGGCTACGGCTGCCGCGTCGGCGCGCCGGCGGACGCCAGGCAGAGCCCGGCGGGCCCGGCCCGGCCGAAATCCTCGTCGACGCTGACCACCTCGCGCCCGCGGGCGGCCAGGATCGAGGCGGCGACCGTGGCCCGGTAGCCGCTCTGGCAGTAGATCCAGACCTCGCCGGGCGGCAGCTCGCCGGCCCGGGCCGGCAGCTCGCTGAACGGGATGTGGACGGCCCCGGCCACGTGGCCGTCCGCCCACTCCAGCCGGCGCCGCACGTCCAGCACCACTAGCCTGCCCGTCCCGCCCGGGCCGCCCGGCCCGCCGTCCCGCCCGGCCGCCGCGGCCAGGTCGCCGAACGTGGCCCGCCGCAGCCGGGCCAGCGGCCGGCCGTCCGACCACTGCTCCGGCGGGCCCGCGGCCGCCGCCAGCCGGTCGATGCCGATCCGGGCCAGCTCCCGCTGCGCCCGCGCCACCTGCTCGAGGCTCTGGCCGAGCAGCGTCACCGGCGTCCCCCAGGGCAGGACCCAGCCCAGGTAGGTGGCGAAGCTGCCGTCCACCGGGAAGCTGACCGAGCCCGGGACGAACCCGGCGCAGAACGCAACGCGGTCGCGCAGGTCGACGACCCATTCCCCGGACTCGATCCGGCGGCGGATCTCCGCCGCGCCGGCCGGCCGCGGCGGGGACAGGTCGGCGCCGCCCGGGCCGGCCAGGTTGGCCGGGCCCATGTGCGCGTAGTACGACGGGTACGCGTCCAGGCCGGCCAGCAGCGCCTCGACGTAGGCCTGCTCGTCCAGCGTCAGCGCGGGGTTGACCTGCTTCTCCCGGCCGATCGTGGACGCCGTGGACTGCGCCTGAGTGGCCGCGCAGAAGCTGCCGAACCCGTGCGTCGGGAAGATCTCCGCGGAGTCCGGCAGCTCGCGGGCCAGGCGCCGCGCCGAGGCGTGCTGCGCCCGGGCCAGCGCGGGCGTGCTGGCCGGGCCGAGCAGGTCCGGCCGGCCGGTCGAGCCGAACAGCAGCGATCCGCCGGTGAACACCCCGGCCACCTGGCCGCCGGCCTCCAGCACGTACGACAGGTGGTTGAACGTGTGGCCGGGCGTGGCCACCGCCCGCAGCCGCATCACCGGGCTGATCGCCGTGGCGTCGCCGTCGCGGACCGGCTCGCGGCGGAAGCTCACCGGGTCGGCCGCGCCCACCAAGTACGCCGCGCCCACCTCGCGGGACAGGGCCAGTCCGCCACTGACGTAGTCGTTATGGATGTGCGTCTCGGCGACGTGGGTGATCCGCACGCCGTGGCGCTGCGCGAGCGCGGTGACCCGGTCGATGTCCCGCTGCGGGTCGATCACGACCGCCACGTCGCCGTCGTGCGCGAGGTAGCTGCGGTCCCCGAGCGTCGGCGTCTCGATCCGCAGGATCTCGACCATGCCTGGACCCCCTTGTCCGCCGACGGCAATCCGATGCGGCAAATGTACGCTGACCTGCCAGGAGAATAGGTGCGGGAGGTCGCCCATGAACCAGGTACCGGTGCAGGCGGCGTCCGAGGGCGTGCCCGTCGCGGCGACGCTCGGCGGGGCGGCGCTGCCGCTGGTGGGCCGGGCGCGGGTGTACGCCTGCGGCATCACGCCCTACGACGTCACCCACGTGGGCCACGCCGCGACGTTCGTGTGGGTGGACACCCTGGCCCGGGTGCTGCACGCGGGCGGCGCCGAGGTGATCGTGTGCCGCAACGTCACCGACGTCGACGACGTGCTGCTGTCGGCCGCGAGCCGGGCCGGCGCGCCCTACGACCGGTTCGCCGCGATCCAGCAGTTCTACTTTGACCGGGACATGGCCGCGCTCGGGGTCGGGCCGCCCGCGATGCAGCCCCGGGCGCACGCCTACATCGGCCAGGTGATCGCGCTGGCCGCGGGCCTGCTCGAGCGGGGAGCCGCCTACGAGCGGGACGGCCGGGTGTACTTCCGCGGCGCCGCGGTGGCCCGCCGCGCGGTTCCCGACGCGGGGCAGGCGCTGCGCCTGGCCGCCGAGTACGGCGACCACCCCGACGACCCGCGCAAGGACGACCCGTTCGACGTGGCGTTGTGGCAGGCGTCCGGCGACGGGGAGCCGGCCTGGGCCAGCCCGTGGGGGCCCGGGCGGCCAGGCTGGCACGCCGAGTGCACGGCCATGGCGCTGCACGCGTTCGGCCCGGCGGTGGACGTGCAGGCCGGCGGCGCGGACTTGTGCTTCCCGCACCACGCCTACCAGGCGGGCCTGGCCGAGGCGCTCACCGGGGTCACGCCATTCGCCCGGGCCCGGCTCAACGCCGGGACCGTCCGGGTCGGCGGGACCAAGATGGCCAAGTCGGCCGGGAACCTCGTGCTGGTCAGCGACCTGGTCCGGGACTACCCGGCCGCCGCCGTCCGGCTGCTGATCCTGGACCGCCGGTGGGACGAGGACTGGGACTTCGAGCTCGCCGCGCTGGACGCCGCGGCCGCCCGGCTGGAGCGCCTGCACTCGGCCGCCGGGCGCCCCGGCCGGGCCACCGCGTCGGCCGACGCGGTCCGGGCCGCGCTGGCCGACGACCTCGACGTGCCTACCGCGTTGCGCATCGCCGAGGACGACGGCGGCCCGGCCGCCCGCGGCCTCGGCTCCCTGCTCGGGCTGTGGTAGCCGGGCGGGTCACGGTCACGTTCGCCGGCTCCGGCGACGCGTTCGGCAGCGGCGGCCGGTACCAGGCCTGCATCCACCTGCGGGGCCCGGGACGGCGCGGCGCCTGCCCGAGCTCATGGAGAGCATGTTCCCCGGCTCCTGGCGGGTACGGCGCCGGTGCGCTTCGAGACCGCGCACGACGGGCTGGTGCTGCGCGTCTGAGCGGTTACTCCAGCGCCGCCTGGTACGGCTTGGGGCGCCGCAGCAGCCACTGCCAGAACGTCCGGCGCGGCGGGCGGGCCGTGACGCTGCCGCTGCGGACCTGGCCGACCAGCTCGATGCGCAGCGTGACCGGCACGTCGTGACCCCACGGCTGCCTGATCTTCACCTCGCCGCTGCGGACTGCCACGTCGTCGGCGTCCACCACGATGCCCGGCTTGGTCACCAGCCTCAGGTGCCCGCTGGCCACTTCGGCGTCGATCCGCAGCGTCGGCTGGGTGATGACCGCCTGGGTGAAGTCCAGCCTGACGCTGCCGCTGGTGACCCGCACCTCCATCCGGCTCGGTACCACCCAGCGGCCGTCGCGGCGGGCGTGGCCGCTGCCGCAGTCGATCCGGACCACGTCCTTGGGCTCGACCGGCGCCACCGCGGCGGCCGCGCCGGCCGCGGGCAGGTCCGTGGTCAGCACGGCCAGGTCGGCGTAGGTCCGCGCGGTCAGCGCCGCCTCCAGCCGCTCGTCGAGCTCCTCCGCGGTCAGCCGGCCGTCGCCCGCGGCCACCCGCAGGATCTCGACCACCCGGTCCCGGTCCTCGTGCGACGCCCTGAGCTGGCCCGGCTTCGCCGGCTCCGCTCCGCGCTCCGCCGGTGACGTCCCGTCCACCATGGAGCTAACTGTAGGACCCGCGATCGCCGCACGGCAGCCCCGCCCGGCCGGCCGTCAGCACGGCGGGATGACCCGCAGTCCCGGCCACCGCCGGGCGGGCTGGTGGCGGGCCAGCCGGGCCAGGCTGACCTCGAGGCTGGCGCGCCGTGCGTTGCGGCGCCAGACGCCTTCCAGCAGGTCGGCCACGCCCAGCGGGGCGCAGACCGCGATCTCGCCGGACGCCTCCAGGCGCACCGCGACCGCGGTGGCCGTCTCCGGCCAGGTGGCCACCGCGTCGGCGATCGAGCGCAGCGGGGCGACCGGGCCGCCGCCGAACTTGCGCGCGTACCAGGTGTGCACGGCCGCCTGGTTCCGGGCCTGCCACGGGATCCCCGGCTGCGCCCGGGCCAGCCGCTCGGTGGCCTGCTCGTCGCGGCGCCGGGACAGGTCGGCGGGATCGAGGAACACCACGTCGACGTCGCGCACCTGGCCGGGCGCGAAGCCGGGCCCGTAGAGCTCGCCCCAGACCAGGTCGCGCAGGACCCCGGCCCCGACCCAGGCGTCGGGCAGCCCGGCGTCGCGCACGGTGGCCAGGACCCGCATCAGCCACGGGCAGGACCTGATCATGTCCCGTAACCGGTCCTCGTCGGCCGCCATGAACGCATCCTCTCGCGCGGCAGGAACCTCGGCGTATCCGCGCCAACCGGTGGCAGCCGGGCCCGCAGCCTGATATGCACGGCGATATGGCCGCTGCGTCTGGTATCGGGGGAGGTGCCGCGGGCCCGTGGTACCGGGTCCAGGCGATCATGGCCGACGGCCGCCGCGGCGGCTCCGCCGAGCAAGACTACGCCTCGGTCCTGCCCGCCGTGCTGAACGCCGCGCAGCACCGCCGCCCGTTCGTGGCCGGCTGGCTGTCGCGCGGCAGCGGGGCGCCTCTCGAGCTGATCACCAACGCCGGGCCGCTGCCCGAGCCGGGGGTGGCGGACCGGGCCCGGATGGGGCCGGTGCCGGTGGCCCGGCTGCCGCACGAGCGGCCCCAGGAGCGGCCCGAGCTCATCGACGCGCCGGTGGTCATCGAGCCGAGCCGGGTCATCGGGCCGAACCGCGCGGTCGAGCCGGCCGGGACCATCGACCCGGCCGCGGCGTTCGAGCCCAAGGAGCTGTTGTTCCCGTGGGGCGCCCGCGGCGTGCCGATGCCGGGCGGGCTGCTCGCCGACCTGGACCGCCTGGTCTGGGCGCCCTGCCCCGGCCGCCAGGCCCCCTCGCTCGGCTGGGACCTGGCGCAGTCGGCCGGGGACCTGGCCGGCGGCTACACCGGCCGCGGCGCGCCGTACGGGTCCCAGGGGCGCCGCAACGGCGACGAGGCGGGGGGTCGGCACCCGACGTTGTTCGAGTCGGCGCTGGTGACGCTGATGTCCCGGCCGTTCGGCTGGCTGGTGGTCGCCGAGCCCTCCGACCTCATCGACACCGAGATCGGCGAGCTGCGCACGCAGCTGAACGTGCTCCGGCGCTACGACGAGGAGCACGCCCGGTTCGACGCCGGCCGGGCCGAGCGCCGCCTGGTCGAGCTCGACGCGTTCCGGGAGGCCGGGCTGTGGAACGTCCGGGTGCTCGCCGGGGCGGCGAGCGAGGCCGAGCTGGGGCTGATCGCCCCGATGCTCGTCGGCTCCGTCGACCTGTCCGCGCACCCGTACCGGCTGCGCAGCGCCGAGGAACCCCGCGACCTGGCCGACGCGCTCGCGGCCAAGCTCGCGGACCCCATCGACGGCGCACAGGTGCCGTTCGCGGCCACCGCGGGCGCCCTGGCCGCCCTCACCGGTCTGCCGCGCGGCGAGGTACCCGGGGTGCGGGTGCTCGAACCTGGCTGCTTCGACGTGACCAGCGAGACCACCAGCGAGGCCAGCGGCGAGGCCAGGACCAGGATCGGTGCCGGGCTCAGCACCGAGACCGCGAACGGCGACGGCGCCCGGGCCCGGGCCGAGGGGGCCGTGGAGCTGGGCGCGATCCTGGACGGCCAGGACCGCAAGGTGGGCACGTTCCGGGTCCCGCTGGCCACCTTGAACCGGCACGCGTTCGTCACCGGGGCCACCGGCGCGGGCAAGTCGCAGACGGTCCGGCACCTGCTGGAGCAGCTGACCGGGGCCGGGATACCGTGGCTGGCGATCGAGCCGGTCAAGTCCGAGTACGCGGCCATGGCCGGGCGTATCGCGGGCGCCGGCCAGGTGACGGTGATCAACCCGTCCGACCCGGCGGCGGTGCCGCTGTCGGTGAACCCGCTCGAGCCCGAGCCCGGCTACCCGGTGCAGGCCCACATCGACATGGTCCGGGCGCTGTTCCTGGCCGCGTTCGAGGCCCGGGAGCCGTTCCCGCAGATCATCTCGCAGGCGCTGCAGCGGGCCTACGAGGGCTGTGGCTGGGATCCGGTGACCGGCGTCGGCCGGCCGGGCGCGCCCGCGCCTCCGGCCGTCCCCACCCTGGCCCAGCTGCAGCGCGCGGCGCTCGAGGTGATCGAGGACGTCGGCTACGGGCGGGAGCTGCAGGCCGACGTCCGCGGGTTCGTGGACGTGCGGCTGCGCTCGCTGCGGACCGGCTCGGCGGGCCGGTTCTTCGAGGGCGGGCATCCGGCCGACATCGCCGAGCTGCTGCGCCGCCACGTGGTGCTGGCCATCGAGGACGTGGCCAACGACGAGGACAAGGCGTTCCTGATCGGGACGCTGATCATCCGGCTCGTGGAGCACCTGCGGCTGCGCGCCCGCGCCGAGCCCGCCGACGGCCTCGCCCACGTGATCGTCATCGAGGAGGCGCACCGGCTGCTGCGCGCCAGCCGGGAGGGCGCGAGCGCGCATGCGGTCGAGCTGTTCGCCAGCCTGCTGGCCGAGATCCGCGCCTACGGCGAGGGGATCATCGTGGTCGAGCAGATCCCGGCCAAGCTGCTCCCGGACGTGGTGAAGAACACCGCGCTCAAGGTGCTGCACCGGCTGCCCGCACACGATGACCGGGAAGTCGTGGGCGCGGCCATGAACCTGGACTCCGACCAGTCACGGCAGGTGGTCTCGCTGCGGCCGGGGGTGGCGGCCGTGTTCGCGGACGGGATGGACCGGCCGCTGCGGATCCGGGTCCCGTTCGGCGGCGCCCGGGAGCGGGCGCAGTTCGCCATGGGGGTGGCCCGCGTCGGCCAGCCGGCGGACGGCAGCGGCCCGGCCGGCCCGCCGGTCCCGGTCCGCGGCCGGCGCTCGGCGGCCTGCGGCCCGGCCTGCGTCTCCGGCCGGGCCTGCAACCTGCTCGAGCTGCGCGCGGCCGACCTGCTCGCCGGCTCGCCGGAAGACGCCTGGCTGCGGATCTGGACCGAGGCGCTGGTCCTCGCGTTCCTCACCAACCGGCCGCTGCCCGTGGTGCCCGCCTCGCTGCGCAACCGGTGGGCCGAGCTGGACCAGCGGCTGCGCGAGTGCCTGCTGGCCACGGCGGTCGACCGGTCGCTGCGCGGGCGGGCCCTGGCCGTGCGGGCCTTTTACGACCCGCAGCGGCTGGCGGCCGCCGCGGCGGCCAGCGCGCTCCGGCTGCTCGACGGGGGATCCGGGGCCGGGACCCCGATCGGGGCGGACTGGGTGATCCCGCAGCTGCAGTGGCTGCACGAGGTCGAGCGCGTGTGCCCGTTCGGCGACGGCCAGCCCGACCCGTTCGCCCCGGCGCCGCCGCTCGACTACCCCCTGGACGGCCTGGCCGACCGGCCGGGCCTGCGCATCGGGCAGCGGGTCAGCGGGCTGCGCCGGCACCCGCTCTCGATGGAACTGGACCGCAACCGGCAGCCGGCCTGGACCGTCCTGCTCGGCGAGGACGAGCAGCGGGGCTTCGCCGATGACCTGGCCGCGGTGGTGATCGGCGTGAGTCACCGCGGCCAGTTGCGCCAGGCCGCCGGCGAGATGGGGATCGTCGGCTGGCTGGAAGCGGTGCTCTCCTGGCCGCGCCGGTTCATCGTGGGCAGCGACGACCAGGTGGCGGCGGCCGCTCCGGCCTCGGCCGGCTCGGCGAGCAACCCGCCCGCCGGATAGCATCGGCGGCGATGGGAAAGCTTCCGCTGCGGGCCCGCCTGGCCACCAGCATCGGCGGTGCCGCGGGACGGGTGTCGCGGCTGTCGGGCCGCGGCGACGGGTCGGTGATCGGCGGCGTCGTGGGGCTGCGGATGGAGCCCGACCTGCTCCGGCTGCTGGCGGCGGACCGCCAGATCGTCCTGGTGACCGGGACGAACGGCAAGACCACCACGACCAGGCTGATCACCGCGGCGCTCAGCGCGCTCGGCCTGGCGGTCGCGTCCAACGCGTTCGGCGCGAACATGGAGGCGGGGCTGACGTCCGCGCTGGGCCGGGCGCGCAGCGCCCCGTTCGGCATCCTGGAGGTCGACGAGCGGTACCTGCCCGCCATGATCGGCGAGACCAGCCCCCGGGTGGTCACGCTGCTGAACCTGAGCCGGGACCAGATGGACCGGGCGGCCGAGATCTGGCTGGTGGCCCGGCGCTGGCGGCAAGCCCTGGCCGACACCCCGGACTGCCAGGTCGTGGCCAACGCCGACGACCCGCTCATCGTCTGGGCGGCCGCGGCGGCGAAGCGGGTCACCTGGGTCGCGGCGGGCCAGCGCTGGCACGAGGACTCCTGGTGCTGCCCCGAGTGCGGGTCGCACCTGCGCCGCGATGACCTCGGCTGGCGGTGCGGCGAGTGCGGCTTCACCCGGCCCGCGGCCCGATGGGTGCTGGACGGGGATTCGGTGGTCGATGCGACCGGCCGGGTCCGCGAGCTGTCCCTCGCCCTGCCCGGCCGGGCCAACCGGGCCAACGCGGTGGTCGCGCTGGCCGTGGCCGACTTCTTCGGCGTCGACCTGGACCAGGCTCTGCCCCGGGTCCGCGAGGTGACCTCGGTGGCCGGCCGGTATACCCAGCTGGGACGGCACGGCCGGCGGCTGCGGCTGCTGCTGGCCAAGAACCCGGCGGGCTGGCTGGAGGCGTTCGACGTGCTCGCCCCGGCGCCGGTCCCGGTGCTGCTGGCGGTCAACGCGCAGGGGCCCGACGGCAAGGACACGTCCTGGCTGTGGGACGTGGACTACCGGCTGCTCGGCGGCCGCCGGGTGCTGGTGGCCGGCGAGCGCAGGCTCGATCTCGCGGTGCGGCTGGAGGCGGATCAGGTGGATTTCGAGCTGGCCGATGACGTGGACGACGCCGTGGCCAAGGTGCCGCCCGGCGCCCTGGACGTGATCGCCAACTACACAGCGTTCCAGCAGATCCGGACCGCCCTGGGCCGGGCCGAATGACGGGCCCCCGGCACCGCGCGTCAGCGAGCAGCCTGCAGCTGGTCTGGGTTTACCCGGACCTGCTCAGCACCTACGGGGACCGCGGCAACCTGCTGGTGTTGCAGCGCCGGGCCAGGCTCCGCGGCATCAACGCCGAGGCGGTCACGGTGAACGCGGACGAGCCGGTGCCCCGCAGCGGCGACATCTACCTCATGGGCGGCGGTGAGGACCTGCCGCAGATCCTGGCCGCGCGGCGGCTGCGCGCCGACGGCGGCCTGGCCGCGGCGGTCGGCGCCGGGGCGGTGCTCCTGGCCGTGTGCGCCGGCTACCAGGTGATCGGCGGCGAGTTCGGCGGCACCGAGGGCGAGCCGGTGGCCGGGCTCGGGATCCTGGACGTCTGGAGCGGGCGGGGCGCGCGCCGCGGCGTCGGCGAGATCGTGGCGGACGTCGACCCCCAGCTGGGCGTGCCCCGGCTCACCGGGTTCGAGAACCACCAGGGCATGACCCGGCTCGGGCCGGAGGCCCGCCCGCTGGCGCGGGTCGCTACCGGGGTGGGCAACGGTGACGGCACCGAGGGCGCGTACGCGGGCAAGGTGGTCGGCACCTACCTGCACGGCCCGGTGCTCGTGCGCAATCCCGGCCTGGCCGACTTGCTGCTCACCTGGGCCGCCGGGCCGCTGCCGCCGCTGGAAGCGGCCGACGAGGACTGGGCTCGGCGGCTGCGGGAGGAACGCCTCGCGGCCGTGTCCGCCGGGTAGCCCGGGGCCGGGCGCTCAGTACACGAGCGCCTGAGCGCCGTCGGCCATGACCTCGGCCAGGAAGGTCGACGCCCCGGCGATGCGGACTCCCGGGAGCGTGTCCGCGGCGGCGATCTCCCGGCGGGACGCGCACTGGCTGCAGACGGTCACCGTCCCCTCCTCCAGGACCTTCGCCAGCAACTGCGCGAGCGGTGCCGCGTGCGGCAGCGCCACGTCGTCCGCGCGGTCCGGCAGGGCGAACCAGGCCGCCTCGCCGGTCAGCCAGAGAGACACCTGCAGCCCGCTCGCGACCGCCGTCGCCGCGATCGTGAAGCCCTGGTTGCAGCGCTCCTGGTCGTCCTTGCCCGCGGTGACCTTGACGACGAGTGACCGGGAAACCATGGCCGCAGCTTAGTGCGCAGGGGCCGGCCCGCGCACCGCGACATTGGCGCTTGCGGCCCTCGCGCCTTCATACTCGAGAGGTACGGTTGTGGAACCGCTGTTCGGGCCACTCCAATCCCGGGGAGGGCGCCTGTGGGTCTGCGACATCTGTTGAGTGTCGCGGCGCTGATCATCGTGGGCCTGTTGGTGGCCGGGTGCGTGGCACCCCAGTACACGTACGTCACGGACTCCGCGGATAGCGCGTACTTCAAGGTGCCGCCGAGCTGGCGCCAGGTGAACCAGTCCAGCCTCCAGGCCACCGAAGGCTCGTCCAGCCAGAACGGCACCTACCTGTGGTCCCGGGCCTACGACGACTCGGCCAAGCCGTCCGTCGGCAACGTCTTCTCGGCATCGGCGAACCCGATCGCCTACTCGGGCGTGCTGGGGCTGTCCGCTAGCCAGCGCAACGACGTGTCGTTCAACAGCATGCGGGACCTGCTGCTGCCGGTCACGGCGTCGGCGCGCCAGGCCGCGTCCGCGGCGCACGAGCAGCTGTCCGGCTTCGCCTCCCTCGCCGATCAGGTGGTCACCGATAACCATAACGACCGGGGCATCCGCGAGATCTTCGACTACGACCTGGGCGCCACCCTGGAAACGTTCGACCTGACGGTGATGACCAACAGCGTCACCACCAAGCTCTACTTCCTGCTGGTGCACTGCACCGCGTCGTGCTTTGCCAACGACTACAACCAGATCGCCGCGGTCGTCGGATCGTTCACGGTCGGAGGAGGATCCTGATGCCTGCCCGGTCACGTAAGGCTGGCCAGGGGGGTCCGAACCCCGGGCACCCCGGCCGCGTTCACACCGAGCGCCCCAAGGACTCGGAGCGGACCACCCGCAAGCCGCTGGCCCTGTGGGACCGGCTGAAGTTCCTCCTCCTGCTGGTGCTGCTGTGGCTGGTGCTGGTGTGGTCGGACATGGCCAACAACCCGGTGATCGGCTTCGCCGACGCGGCCCGCCAGCAGCTCCGCGACGCGCTCTGGGTAGAGGTCCTGATCGGCCTGGAGATCCTGCGCCAGCTGCACTTCCTGGTGGCCGAGCACTGGTCGGCCTACTACCGGCTGTGGAGCCGGGGCATCTTTGGCCGCGTCGACCGGGCCAGCCACCGGCTGAGCGACTGGACCAGGTTCCGGATCGCCCGGGCGGCGAAGTGGCTGCTCGCGATCGCCCTGCTGGCCCTGATTTTGGGCAAGGTGTACCACACCTCGCCGGTGAACGGGCTGTTCCTGCTGCCGGGCACGATTCTGCACGCGCTGCCGATCATCCTCTACGTGATGGCCATCGTCTCGCTGGGCATCCTCCAGTTCGTCGGGATCTTCTGGTTCATGTCCCGGGGCGGGGTGGACGTGTACTTCCCCGATGACATCTCGACCCGGTTCTCCGACGTCTGGGGCCAGGACCACGTGCTCGAGCGGGTCAAGGAGAACATGCTCTACCTGGAGGATCCCGAGTCGATCGAGAACAAGGGCGGGTACGTCCCGGGCGGGATCCTGCTCTGGGGACCGCCAGGCACCGGCAAGACGCTGATGGCCGAGGCGGTGGCCGGCGAGACCGGCAAGCCGTACGTGTTCGTCGACCCCGGCGCGTTCATCAACATGTTCTTCGGGGTCGGCATCCTCAAGGTGAAGTCGCTGTTCCGCAGGCTGCGCAAGCTGGCCGTGCGGTACGGCGGGGTGATCGTGTTCTTCGACGAGGCCGACTCGCTGGGCAACCGCGGCGGCTCGGTCGGCGGCCAGGGCGCCAATTTCAGCCCCACGCCGCAGTTCGACGGCTGCCACGGCTTCTGCTACCTGTCGCCCGATACGCAGGCGGCCCTGTTCGCCGAGGCGCTCAAAGCCACCCCCGCGCCCCGGCCGCCGGGCCGGTTCCGGCAGATGATCCCCGCCGGCATGGGCGGGGGCGGCATGGGCACCCTGCAGGCGCTGCTGACCGAGATGTCCGGCCTGAAGAAGCCCCGCGGGTTCTTCAACCGGGTCGTCCGGCGCACGCTCGGCATGCGCCCCAAGCCGCCGCCGAAATACCGGATCCTGATCATGATGGCCACCAACATGCCCAGCGCGCTGGACGAGGCGCTGCTGCGGCCCGGCCGCCTGGACCGCGTCTACCGGGTGGGCTACCCGTCGAAGGAAGGCCGGCGCCGCACCTACGAGGGCTACTTCGGCAAGGTCAAGAGCGACGTGACGCCGGAGCAGATCGACCACCTGGCCACGATCACCCCCTACGCCACCGGCGCCACCATCAAGGACCTGGTCAACGAGTCGCTGATCGTGGCGCTGCGCGACGGCCGGGCCTCCATCACCTGGACCGACGTGCTGCAGGCCAAGCTGCTGAAGAGCGTCGGCCCGTCCGAGGGCGTGGAGTACATCGAGCGCGAGCGGCACGCGGTCGCGGTGCACGAGGCCTGCCACGCGGTGGTCAGCTACCGGGTGCAGAAGCGCAACGTCATCGACACGGCCACGATCCAGAAGGGCGCGGACTACCTCGGCTTCGTGAAGCCGATCCCGATCGAGGAGCAGTTCACGTCCTGGCGCACCGAGTACGAGGCCGACGTCATGGTCAGCCTGGCCTCGCTGGTCGGCGAGCGGATGTTCTTCGACGGGGATTCCTCGTCCGGCGTCTCCGGCGACCTGCAGAACGCCAGCAGGATCGCGCTGGCGATGGAGGGCCTGTGGGGCATGGGCGGCCAGTACGGCTCGTTCGCGGTCACCCCGGCGCCGCACGACGCGCACCCGGTGGCCGACGGCCAGGACCGCGCCGTGTTCGAGACCACGCTCGGGAAACGGGCCGAGGCACACCTGGCGGCGCTGGCCGACCGCACCGGTGTGCTGCTGGGCGAGGAACGCCGCAACGTCCTATCGGTCGCGCACGCGCTGGAGGTGCACAAGACCATCACCGGCGAGGACGTCAGCGCGATCGTCAACGGCACGGAGGGGCCCGTCGTCGACGGCAGGCCGTATCAGACCGCGGAGTTCGCCGCGACCCTGGAGTCTTACCACGAGCAGGTCAAGCTGGCGCACAGCGGCCGGGATCGCCGCATGCCGATCCCGATCCCGGTGCCCGCGGCCAAGGCGGCGGAGCCGATCTCCGCGTGGGAGCGGCAGGCGACAGACCCCGGCGTGGAGCGCTGAGGACCGGTCAGAACCGCGAGATCCCGGACCTGCCGGGTCCGTGGTCATCGCGCCCGGGCCGCGTTATCGGAGTCCAGGGCGGCGGTATGAACGGCCTGGGCGCCGGCGGTGTCTGGACGGAATCGGGTGATGTGGCCGGGCCGGGCCGGGCGGGCTCAGGCCCGTTCGTAGGGCTGGGTCCTTCGGCGGGGCCGGGTCGCTCGGCGGGGCTGGGTCGCTCGGCGGGGCTGGGTCGCTCGGCGGGGCTGGGTCGCTCGGCGGGGCTGGGTCGCTCGGCCGGGCCGGGTCGCTCGACGGGCCCGAGTCTCCTGACGGTGTCGGGCGCGGCGGGCGGCTCCGCCCTGACCAGCCCGAGACGGCCGAATTCCCGCGAGATGAGCGTCTCCACGGCGCGGATGGACTCATCGTGGACCAGCGCCTTGAAGCACGCGCTGGCCAGGAGGGGATGACCCCACATCGCGCCGAGGACGATGCCTCCGATCTGGATGATCCGCACCACCGCGTCCAGCTCGCGGTCGCCGGGGATCGCGGCCGCTTCGGCGATGCCGGCGAGCGTGCCGGTCACCGGCGCGGGCAACCCGATCCAGGTGCCTAGCTCCTGCACCGGCTCGCCGAGCACGAGATGGTGCAGGTCGGCCTGGAAGTCGATCACTGTCCCGGCGGCTGCGTTGATGTCGGCCCAGCTGGTGGCCACCCAGCGCTGGCTGACGACGTTCCAGACCGGCTGGTCTATCGACTGGGCCGAATACCCGGCGACGGCCCCGTCGATCTCCGCGCGCAGGTGGTCCTCGGCCCTGGCCTGCAGCTGGCCGGGCGACTCGCCGGGCCGGAGCCAGATCCGCGACGTCGCGCGTTCCACGGTCACCTGCGCCAGCTGACCGGGCTGGCTGACCGCAGCTGGCTGGCTGACCGCAGCTGGCTGGCTGCCCGCCGGCGGATCGACGGTCAGCCGCAGCATGACCACCTCGACCGCCTCGCCCGCCGGGCCCAGCCCGGGACCGGGCGATGCGCCGCCCGGCACACCCGGCGGGGATCCGGCCGGTACCCCGTCCGGTGGGCGGCGGTACCACGCCGGAGGCTGCCGGGCCAGCGCGCCGAGGGCGTCGCCCAGCTCGGCGCGCGCCTGCTCGAGGTCGGCGCGCACCCGCCGGAGCTCGGCCTCCCGCTCGGACAGCCTGACGTCGCGCCGGCCGAGCTCGGCCTGCTGCTGGGACAGCCTGGCCTCGCGCCGGCGCAGCTCGGCCTGCTGCTGGGACTGCGTGTCCTCCAGGTCCCGCACGGTTCGCTGCAGCTGAGCGTTCTGCTCGTCCGCGGCCAAACGCTGCCGCTGTTCCGTCTCCAGGTCGGAGGCCACTTTCTCCGCGCGATGAGCCGCGTCGCGCCGCTCGGCGGAAACCGCGCTGGCGACCCGCTGCCGCACCGTGCGCTCGAACAGGACCCAGCCGCCGTATTCGGCCGCGACGAGCGCCACGACCGTGACAATCATGATCGGGATGTCGGCGGGGTACAGCCAGGAGATCGTGGGCCGCAGGATCAGCAGCCAGATCAGCCCGCTGAGCGACACCGAGGCCAGCAGCGCCTGCCGCAGCTGGCCCGGGTCCGGACCCCGGCCCCAGCCCTGCCGGACGATCGTGACCACGGCCGCCACCACGTGCACGGCCAGCCCGCCGATGAGGTAGTCACGCCAGCTGACCACGCCGGCCAGGATCAGCGCCAGGCCCAGCGCCGTCACCCCGGTCACCAGGGCGATGCCTACCGGGTAGGGGAGCAGGGCCAGCGCCGCGAGCAGCCACAGCGTCCACAGCGAGAGAAGCACGACCTGGCCCGCTGACAGCGCGCTCATCACGTCACCCCTGATCAGAGACGTTGCGCGTACCCGGGACGGCTGGCAAGTATCCACGCCGCCTTAGTTATGTACGGTATCGATCAACCTGCCCGCGGGCGTGTCGGGCCGGAACGCCCGGGCGAGCCAGGCCGGGGAACTACACTCCGGCTACATGGGAGGCGGAATCAGCTGGCTGGTCCTGGTGGCGGGGTTCGCGGCCGTGACGGCGTCGTGCGGGGTCCTGATGTTCCGCCTGTGCCGTATCGGCTCGCCGGCCCGGCCGGTACCCGGCGGCGGCGCGCAGGCGGCGGAGCCGGCGATCGGTCATCGGCGTGACTGAGGACGTCACGCCGCCCCCCGCGCCGCATGAGGGGACAGTGCACGAGGCCCTGGCCCCGATCCGCTTCCTGCTCGGCCGCTGGGAAGGCGCCGGGGTGGTCGGCTACCCGACGATGGAGAGCGCCAATTTCGGCCAGGAGATCACGTTCACCGAGAACGGCAAGCCCTACCTGATCTACTCCAGCCGCACGTGGCTGCTGGACGAGGAAGGGCGGGTGGGGCGGCCGCTCGCCATGGAGACCGGGTTCTGGCGACCGCAGCCGGACGGCCAGCTGGAGGTGCTGCTGGTGCATCCGAGCGGCATCAGCGAGATCTACCTGGGCGAGGTGACCGGCACGAAGGTCGAGATGGCCACGGACGCCGTCCTGCGCACCTCGACGGCCAGGGAGGTCACCGCGGGCCGCAGGCTGTACGGGCTGATCGGGGCCGACCTGGCCTACGCCTACGATATGGCCGCGATGGGCCAGCCGCTGCAGGCCCACGCCTCGGCCCGGCTCAAGCGGGTCGGCTAGAAAACACTAGGGAAAATAAGAGCCCCCGGGCGTCTCCCAAAATTAGGGGACCGGCTGGACAAGGCCGGTCAGCCCGGGGGTCCGGTGTCTGCCGTGTATTAGCCGGCCGCCGCTTGCGGCAACCAGTTCTGGTTACACGGGACGGCGGCTAGCTGACAGCCACCTCGCGAGTCCGACATCTATGCATTCTGTTGGACCACCTCCTTTCCCGCGTTAGCCAGGAGGCTATGTCACCCGCGCGGCGCGAGCAAGCGTGTTTCAACGTGGGCTCACTAGACTCGGGTCATGTCGCAGACGTGGGACGCCACGCTGCGCGCCAGCGGCTATCGCGTTACGCCCCAGCGCCAGCTCGTCCTCGAGGCCGTTACCAAGCTGACCCACGCGTCGCCCGAGGAGATCTTCGCCGAGGTGCACCAGAAGGCGCGGGGCGTGAACGTCTCGACGATCTACCGCACCCTGGAACTGCTCGAGCAGCTCGGCCTGGTGACCCACACCCACCTAGGGCACGGCGCGCCCCGGTACCACCTCGCGGCCGAGGCCCAGCACGTGCACCTGGTCTGCCGCGACTGCGGCCGGGTGACGGAGGTGGCGCCCGAGGCCGCACGTCCCCTGGTCACCGCGCTGCACGAGGAGCAGGGCTTCGAGACCGACGTGGGGCACCTCACCGTGTACGGCACCTGCCGGGACTGCCGCGGGCGCGCAGCCCAAGCTGGACCTGACGCGGCGACCGCATAGCCTGGCCAGTATGTCCATGCCGAGCCCGCTACTGGCCGCTCCCGGGGCGGTCCCCGCCGACCCCGCAGGTCCCGACGCCGGGGTGGCCGCTCACTACGGGAACCCGTTCGCGGAGCAGCGCGCGCTGGACCGCGGCCTGGGCCTGGTCGACCGGTCCCACCGCGGGGTGATCCGGATCACCGGCCCGGACCGATTGTCCTGGCTGCACAGCCTCAGCACGCAAGATCTGGAGCACCTCCCGGCCGGCGCCACCGCCGAGGCGCTGATCCTGAGCCCGAACGGGCACATCGAGCACCATCTCATCCTGACCGACGACGGGACCCAGCTGTGGGCGCACGTGGAGCCCGGCACGGCCGGCCCGCTGGTCGAGTTCCTGGAGTCGATGCGGTTCATGCTGCGCGTCGAGCCCACCGACGTGACCGGCGAGTTCGCCGTGCTCACGCTCATGGGCCCGCAGGCGGCCGGGGCGGCTGCGGCGGCCGACGCCGTCGCGGCCACGGACGCGTTCGGGACGGACCTGATCGTCCGCCGGGAGCAGATCCTGTCCGCGGCCGCGCGGCTGGCCGACCGCGGGGCCGTGCTCGCGGGCACGTGGGCGTATGAGGCGCTGCGGATCGCCGGCCACCGGCCCCGGTTCGGGCTGGATACCGACCACCGGACGATCCCGCACGAGGTGGGCTGGATCGAGACCGCCGTGCACCTGTCCAAGGGCTGCTACCGCGGCCAGGAGACCGTGGCGCGGGTGCATAACCTCGGCCACCCGCCGCGCCGCCTCGTCTTCCTGCACCTGGACGGGAGCGAAGACCGGCTGCCTGGCCACGGCGACCCGGTCACGCTCGTGGAAGGCGGCGACTACACCGGGTTCGTCGGGTCCGCCGCCCGGCACTACGAGCTCGGGCCGATCGCGCTGGCCCTGGTCAAGCGGACCGTCCCGGTCGGGGCCACGCTGCTGGCCGCGGGCCTGCCCGCCACGCAGGAGGTCATCGTCCCGCCGGACGCCGGAGCGAACGTCACCGCCGCTGTGCGGGGGGTCCGGGGGGTCGCCCCGCGCGGCTAGCACGGCGGGTGCTGGGGGGTCGTCCCCCGGGCTGGCACGGCGG
>Ga0335073_10004992_pt1 | contig 18614 bp, 20 predicted proteins | sample Lox_Sample_22_FD_207093 | JGI IMG/M metagenome (GOLD analysis project Ga0335073, IMG submission 207093) | Soil microbial communities from Loxahatchee National Wildlife Refuge, Florida, United States - Lox_Sample_2.2 | ecosystem: Environmental > Terrestrial > Soil > Wetlands | place: USA... | reverse complement strand
GACAAGTAACGCACCGACGGCGCCCCGGTAGTATCTATTGTATCAAAATTATCGTCCTTGAGCCACAAGGCAGGGCGGGGTACGCTGATGTGATTGCTCGGTAACGCTCTTGTCCGGCTATTGGCATTAGTAGATGAAACCTTCCAGGGATATCGAACCAGTGTCCCAGATCTGGGCTTTGATGGTTTTCGAGTCGACGGCTATGCTCCTTGTGGCAAACTCGACGCCAATGGTGGATTTTGACTCCATGCTGTTTTAAGTGAGCTGGGGATGCCCTTTGGGGAATATAGATTTACCTGAACTCATTTCGAGTGAATCGACTCAATAGATTCGATTTCCCTAAGAAACCACGTCAGTCCATCATCAAGCAAGAAATCAAAGTGGAGAGGAAACAACGTACCGACACCAGAGTCACCGATAAGGACCACTAGAACAAAACACGCCCATCAGCATAATCCACCATGGGAGTTGAAGGGAAGTCGAGTTTTCTCACCCTTGAATAAAAAATCGTACTCGTCCTCGCGAGACATTCTCCCAGATGACACGTGTTTGACAGAAGAGAGAAAAGGGGATAACAATAGGACACGGACACAAGTCGATCGAACGGATCTAAAATCGGGGAGGGTGAGGATTAGAGAAAGCAGAGAGATGGGCGAATGTTTGGTGTCGTCGTTGCCGCTGGCCGATGGTTGGGTGATACGGAGTTTACTGTGTGTGCTAAAGAATACGCGAAAACCAAGAGAGTGCAAACCAGGCTAGGCCCCCCCTTTACGCATAAATATTTCCGCGAGTGCGGACAGTGGGCTGTACTAAATAGTGAAGTTTGATCGCTGATTTCTCAGCGACAAAGATTTTCCAGGCACGATCTTGGGTTGAGGGAGCACGAGAGAAGATGGATACAGGGAACTTGATGATTCTTCCTGAGGATGGAATGGAACATATTAATCCTCAGTTTCAGCAGGTACGTCTGTTTAGATTTGAGATGTTCTGACGTTCGACATAGGCCACAATCTTGTGCTGCAACTGCGGAGTTCCGATTGCACCGAATCCAGCAGTACTGAAAGCAATGTTAATCGGTGTTCTGACAATAGGTAATGTGTATGGACTGTATAAAAACAACGACGGATATAACTCAAGGGATACCTCGAGAGGGTGTTGTCCATTTCTGTCGAGGATGTGAGGTTTCTCCGACTCATCATCAGTACTTATGATAGCGTTACTTACAACTACCGTCCGGATGGGTCAACGCCCAACCCGAGAGTCGCGAGCTCTTGGCACTGTGTCTCAAGAAACTACGTGGTCTCAACAAGGTAGTTTCGCAAGTGTGACCTCAAGTCGACTAATCATCAGGTCCGTTTAATCGATGCTGGCTTCATCTGGACAGAACCTCACTCACGGCGAATCCGAGTCAAACTCACCGTTCAAAAAGAAGCCTTCACTTCCACCATCCTCCAACAAACGTTCGAATGCGAATTCGTAGTAGCATACCAACAATGTCCAGACTGTGCCAAAACTTACACGAAACATACCTGGAAAGCCGTCGTCCAAATCCGCCAAAAAGTCCCGCACAAACGCACCTTCCTGTACCTCGAACAACTCATCCTCAAACACCACGCTCACAAAGACGCCACAAATATCCGCGAAGTCAAGGATGGTCTCGATTTCTACTTCCAGTCTCGAGCTGCGGCGGCAAAGATGGTGGAATTTCTGAACGGCATCGTTCCGACTCGATCCAAGAAAAGTGAGGAATTAATCAGCACAGACGTAAAGAACAGCACTTCAAGCTACAAATTCACCTTTTCCGTCGAGATTGTTCCCATCTGCAAGGACGATCTAATTTGTCTGCCCCCGAAGCTCGCAAAATCGTTTGGTAACATCGGACAACTTGTATTGTGTCACAAAGTGGCCGGGAATACGGTTCATTTACTCGACCCAACGACACTCCAGACCACCGATCTCCCTACGACGACATATTGGCGACAACCGTTTAATGCATTAGCCGCAATCCCGGAGATGGTCGAGTTTGTGGTGCTGGATGTTGAGTTTGACGGACGAACAAAAGGCAAGATGGCTCTTGCGGATATCGAGGTCGCTCGCTCAGCAGATATGGGAATTAATGACGATTCCTACTGGATAAAGTCGCATCTCGGTGGAATTCTCCATCCGGGTGATACTGCCATGGGATATTTTCTCGCCAACTCTAATTTGAATAATCCAGAGTACGAGGGCATGTTGAAATCAATTCAAAACCTGCCGGATGTGGTGCTTGTCAAGAAGGTGTTTCCCGAACGACAGAAACGGAAGCCTGGCAAGCTTCGTCAGTTGGATAAAGAGGTTGGAGAGATGGTACCAAGGAAACAAGATGTAGAAAAGTTGGAGCGGGATTACGAATTGTTTTTGGAGGCGTTGGAAGAGGATGAAGATATGAAGCAATTGTTGTCCGGGGTCGAGGGACTGGGGTTATACGAAGCGCAGCACGACGACCACGAAATGTTGGATGCATAGTTCTCGTAATTTGATTGAGTAGAATGGAACTGTATGGGCGAGAAACATTTTGCGCCTGATGAAAACGGCTTTGAAATACGAATCATCGAGCGAGTACAGGACACAATGGAGAGCAGTGAATGACAATGTATCTATTCCTACATTTCGAACAGATAATGCAGCCTCAAGAAGAAATTAGAATACCCATCTCCTACGATCCTGGAGCCTGACTAATTCTCCTGCTAGACTGTCTTCGCTTCTTGACTTCAGCCTTCTTTGCTTTCTCCTCCTTGACACGACTAGCAATCAAAGCAGAATATTCCTGAGCAGCATTCTTCTGGGCCTCATAACGTCTACGCTTGAGCGCTAGACGATGACGTTTCCTCTGCAAAGTAAGAGGAGTGACTGGGCAGTCAGCACAAACACGAAAAAAAGAAGGGGGAAAAGATACCCAATCGTTGAATCTTGGGAGCCTTGGTGTATGGCTTCTTGTCGGGATTTTTGGGTTGAACTTCCCTCCTGATGACAAACTTTCTGACATCATCTTCCTTCGTCAAGTTGAAGAATTTGCGGATTTTGCTGGCTCGTTTCGGACCAAGACGTTTGGGGTGAGTGACGTCCGTTAGGCCAGGGAGATCATTGTCGCCTTCTTTTACGATGACGACGGAAAGAACTGAGAGATCGGGACCAACGATGCATCCTCGAACAGATTTGCGTTTGCGTTCACCAGTACGACGGGGACGATAACACGAGTGACCTTTGGAAAGGAGAAGGCGAACACGAGTGGGGTGGAGAACACCCTGCAAGGAAATGTTAGAAAATCAAAAAATCAAACACAGGCGGCATACATTCTTCATGGGGAATCCTTGTTTATCGTTTCCTCCAGTGATTTTAAGGATATAGCCTTTGAATTCGTCACCGATTGAATCTCCAGGGACTTCTTGCCCAATCTTCGCGGGTCAGCTCTGACATTCGAGAAAAGGTGATGGTCGTACCCTCTTGTCCATGAATACACGCAAACGACGCTCATCTTCAATTTCAATGAGCTTTTGACTGCCATTCGCAGGATATGCAATCTTTTTCAGAGTCAGTGACCGGCGGGCTACAATGGGGAAAATACGTTGAGCTTCATCCTGCTGACGGTGATGGTGGTCCGGCAAAGTGAAATTGGTGGTGATGCTGATTGCGGTGGTCAACTTTCAAAAGGCAGTCACAAACACCAGTCAAAATGAAGCCCTAAACGCGGATACCCTGTTTATTTCCTTTCCTAATAAATCTGGTGCCACAGTGACTCACGGACCTTCGAAAGAACTAAGAAAATTTTCGACATCACTAACTGCACGCCGTATTCCTCTTCTCTTTAACGCAGACCTATACAACAGCTTCTGAACGTAACGACAAGCTTGCTCACCGAAACCATGGCAGTGAGAGCGGCATTTGAAAAGTCCGGCGAAGTCGGCGTCTTTGCAACGCTGACAAATTCTTACGCTCTTGTGGGAATCGGAGGATCAGAGAACTTCTACAGGTATTATCCTCCCGCGATCGCAGGATTCTAAAATGTCAGTGTCTTTGAAGCAGAATTGGGAGACGTCATTCCCGTAGTTCACACATCCATTGGAGGAACTCGGATTATAGGACGACTGACTGCCGGTACACTCCTCTCATCCTTTGCCAGCAGTGTTACTGACAGTTAGGCAATCGAAAGGGTCTACTTGTCCCTACCTCAACGACGGATCAAGAACTACTACACCTTCGAAACTCGATCCCCAGTAGCGTCAAAATACAACGGGTTGAAGAACGGTTATCAGCATTAGGAAACGTCATTGCCTGCAACGACTATGTCGCGCTAGTCCATCCCGATATCGAGCGTGAGACAGAGGAGATTATAGGAGATGTCCTCGGTGTAGAAGTCTTTCGACAGACTGTGGCTGGAAACGTCTGTGTAGGATCTTACTGTGCGCTGTCAAATCAAGGAGGACTGGTAATCCCCCCTCCCAACGGGCTGTTCGCTCTTCCCCCAAACCTCTTTCAAAGCAGGAGCCTAATGACAGGTACATCCACGAACCACGATTCAAGATCAAGAGGAATTGTCGTCATTGTTGCAAGTGCCTTTGGCGTGTGGATCAGTGAATCGTGGAAGCGATGTTATCGGTGCTGGTCTCTGTGTCAACGAGTATTAGCCCCACCCACCTGTCGTGGCTTTGTTAATGGGATAGTTGGGTTGCTTTTGCGGGATTGGACACTACCGCGACGGAATTATCTGTTATTGAGTCGATATTCAAGTTGCAGGATGCGCAGCCTACTGCTATCGTTGGCGGATTAAGGGATACGTTGGTTGAAACTTACTCATGAGCGAGCATCGGTTGTACAGTAGCTAATCTGACGCAAAAAGCTTTGACGAGCCTCTTTTCCCCTCTTTTTCCTTTTTCCAATCCTTTCTGCTAGCCGTTGAGTACGAGTGATGAGAGTGATTTGTGTCCGTTGATTGTCTCTACACGTTGGCGCGTGCGAAAATGTGAGTGGAAGAGACGAAGAGGCAAAGATGGGAGACGGACGATGTGTGGAAAGGAAGAGATTGAGAAAAGTTTTCGGAAGACGACACATTGCATGAACACAGTCAATAAGCTGGCGTACTTTGCTTTCTCTGCTGCTTACTGTCTATCCATTTTACTAATAATAATTTCATCAATGTCATGGTACCAAGCTTCGTAAATACAACTGAACTAATTTTGAACGTCGATGTTCTCCCATCTAATGCGAGTGTACCAGAGGCACGAATCCTTTCTGGCGATTGATTGTAACGATGCGTAAATCAGTAAACCCATTGACACCTTCACTGCCTCCGAATCGTCCGTATCCGCTTGGTCCTCCAAGACCTCCAGCAGGACGGTTTGTTTCGACCTACAATTACTCACTTTCACAAAATTGATGTTACAGAGACGGTAGGTCCATTGATGTGAGCCGATCCCGATCTCAAGGCTTTGGCGACGGTCATACAGTCCTCGATGTTGGTTCCGTACACAGAGTTTGTCAGGGTATATTCCGAGGAATTGACAAGATCGATCATGGCCTGAATGCCGTCGTTGACTCTGGTAACCGTAATCACTGGACCGAATGATTCTTCGATAAATAGTTTGCAGGACGTGGGACAATGATCAATGAGATGAGGTTGAATAACTGCACCTTGTCGTTTGAGATCACCGACAACCAGTTTCCCTCCAGCATTCACAGTATCCTCTAGCATCTCAAGAACCCCTTTTGCGGAAGATTCGCGGAACAGACAAGGGAGCTTATGGCCATCGTTTTCGTCGCCTGCTGATAGAGCCTTCATGCGATCCGCAAGTTTGGAGACAAGTTGATCGCCGATTTTGTCAGAACAGATGACCCGTTCCTGTTTCTCAATGAGGTGCAGGTATGGCAAGTACCGTAGACATACAGATTTGTCCTGCATGCATTAGACCCGCAAACACAATCTTATCTGCTGCAACGTCAAGATCAGCGTCATCGAGCACAACAGCTGCAGCCTTTCCGCCCAACTCGAAAATAGCCTAAATTAGCTCACAGTTAGGCCGGGAATGATGCCTGTTTGAGATGTCGTCCACAGGTTTCGGCGATTTTCCGGCCCACTCTGTCTGATCCCGTAAAGTTGATCCTTCGAACGGGGCGCATGCCGATGATTTCCTCAGTTCGAGCAGGGGCGTCTTGAGTTGAAAACATGAGAAAGTTGACTACGCCTTTCGGAATTCCCACTTGCTCAAATGCTTCGACGACGGTCCGCTGAGTGAGCGGAGAGTACTCTGATGCCTTCAGAATAACTGTGTTTCCACAAATCAGTGGAGTGGCAATGGCACGCAACGAAAGCGTAATAGGTGCATTCCAAGGCGATATGGCAAATACCACTCCAACTGGGTCCCGAATCAACATGACCGTTGTCCCTATCCTTTAGTCTCCAAAGATAAAAGTTGCTACCAGGAAAATCAGATGGGATAACTTCACCCTTGATATGAGTGGCAACACTCCCCACTTCTCGTAAATGAGCGGCCGCGCCCACGGTGTTTGCCGGATGAATCCAGTTTGAATTGGCACCTGTTTCCGAGGACATTCTCTCTTTGATCTTGGCTTGCCACTCAGGCGTTTCGTACAAGTCTGCTGCTTTGTAGAAGAGCATCCGTCGTCGACTCGGAGGCCATTCTTTCCATTCTTTGAATGCCGCCTCGGCGGCGTCGACTGCCGCACGACAGTCATCCGCAGATGCAGAATGAGCGTTGTAGAGGAATTTCCCGGTCAAAGGATTGTGCACTGGGAAGGTCGAGTTTGTAGAAGATGAACGTGAGATCCCGTTGATATATAATTCAACGTCCTTGGAGGCTGCGGCGCCGTTGGTGGCAATAGACGGAGCCATTCGAGAGAATCTTCGATGCGCGGGCAAAGTTGAAGGCCTGTTAGGCAGAGAGGCGAATTTCAAAAGTATCGAGAGATTTCTATTCGTGATGACTGTTGGACTACTGAACGTGATTTGGATTTCGAAATCCGCAGTAAAATGTGGGGTTTTTCGGCCGGCAGTTGACGGTGATCTCGGCATCTTGTCCTGAATTGGGGGTCGGATATCTTGATTAGAAGAGTCGCACAGATACCAACGGAAAACAAGCTACAAATAGCATCCAGAGAATGAGGGTCTAGGGAGAACATGATTTCCACGCTTTATTCCTGCTTGGCTTCCGCCTGCTGAACTTTGTGATTTGCGCGAAGAAGAGACGCAGAAGTCGGGGAGATCAGATGAAATTGGGTCAGTTGATATGGAGAGATGAGAGCCGTGGATCCTCAGAGGCATCATCTACCTCCAGATATAGAAGTTACCCCACCTTCAAATTCCAAATTCCAAACGCATTGGCAGCTATGCCGTTTCCCTCTGTCCTGGGCACTATCTCAATTCTCAGCCTTCAGAAAGATGATATCCAAGATCATGCATAAACATCACTATCAAGTTCTACCACTTTGTTCCCCTCTTCCAATGCCCCTTCAATGCCCTCAAAGCACAGATAGCGATGATTCAGAGTTGGATCCTCCTCATCTCCCTTCATCCACCCCAACTCTCTAGCTCCGGTCTTTGTCGGTTTCCAAAATATTAATCTCCGGATCCGACTGTGTACTAACGCCATACAACACATAGTGCAGGGTTCATGTGTCGTATACACATCATACATTTGCGCATAATATTGTTCCTCCTCGCCATCGCTCGCTTTCTGAGCGGGCTGGCTAAGAAAATGTTTGCTGAGTTTGCTTAAGAGGTTCATAACGGCGTGGTTGAGGGGATGCCCGGTCGATACTCGTGTATCGTGGGTGGTGAGAAGGACTTGCGATACCTTCGGGTCGATGAGCATAGCCATGATTGGCAAGTCATTTGGATGGTTATTGATGTTTTCATTGTACAATAATATCGTCTGCATCATAAACTCTCGCATTTCCGCAGCTGTTTTCTCTGGATTCTTCACAGCTCTAGACATTAGACATCATATACTTTGAGGATGGCTACCTCAGAGTGTCCTTCCGTAACGTCACGGGCCACAATTTCCCGAATTCTTGAATTTGACGAGCATTGTACGCGGGCCATCGTGAGACTGTTTCGACTCGCGGTTTGATCTGAAAGCCCTCATTTCGGGCGTCCATTACAATGGGCTTTAGTTCGTCCTCTGACAAAGTCGCTTTGTCGCAGAGCAGGATATCCAGAATCTTCTTGTCGTCTTGGACCTCTCCTGTGGTTCGTACGCGCTTCAAATGCGTCAAATGCGTCCCCTTCTCATTATCCAGGGGAGTGAACCTGCGTTGCACAAAGCTAAATCAGAGTCGTCTGTGACGAGTCGTACCTCAATAACTCCTCCGTTCCGTTTGTTGCTGGGGTCGAAGTTACCCAAACTTGCACCGATGGTCAGAATCAAAGTGAACTTCACAAGGGACGCACTTGTTTCCAGTCCTCTGGCCTCTTGTGGGGATGGAACGAGTCTGAAAGGCGCATATGGGTCATTTGGATACACTTTGCGCCGTTTTGGAGGGCGGGCCTCATTCAATAGTCCGTCCCCGACAAGTTGTTGAACAGTCATCATCCACGAATCAAAAAGACCAACAGAAAAAATCGGCACGAAAAGACGGATCGGATCGTCAGTTTGTCAAAATCATGTCCAATCCATCGGGACATGAGAGACATGTCCAAACAGAAGACGAGCCTGATGAATGGGAACAACGGATAGACAGAGGAGGATGTGCAAAAGAGCATTACAAGCTTCAGGACTGCTACATGGGAACAAAAGACTGGAGGAAATGTAAGGAGGAGGCATGTGTATCGAGTTTCCATACTGACGGTAGATGGAAGCATTCAAAACATGCTGGGCGCAAAAGTCAAACAATACTAGGAAAGCATAAAAGCAAATCTTTTGAACTATGTCTCTCTGGCCCGATTGTATTAATCAACGTAGTCAAGGATATCATTCTCTGTCGAGAATATGAGTGAAATCAACAAAATCGAAAACCTTGAGGTAATTCTTCGCTAGCATCACGTGTAAGGGCCAACAAAGTTATTATGAGATCCAATATAGACTTTGAGCTACTCTATTGGATCCGTAGAAACAGATCTTGGCCTTCAACCTTGAGCTCATCAGTCATCCGGAGAATCTCTAAGGGCATTTTCCTTTCGTCATCCATCACAACCAACCTCGGCAGCCTTGCCCACTCTGCGACAACCGGTATTACTATCACCTTCAACTCATGTGTTGTGAACGCGAAGAGATTGACGCTAAAAGCTTTCGGTCCCGCAAATCCACTCTCATCACTGGATTCGAAGTGTACGTCGATGTGCAGTAATGCTGGGGTCGGATTCTCAAATGTGTACGAGACAAGATACTGTTTGAGGTCGGAATGTAGGGTATGCGGAGTGACGACATCTACAATCAAAAAAAATATAAAAAATGCCCGAAGATCACCTGCTAGTATGCGGGGCGCAAAGGGGAAGAACGTCAATTCTGGTACCGGAATGGATATTGTATTCCATTCATAGATATCAGATGGGGATTTTCGTCGCCAAGTGACAAGTAAATTTACCGGCAGAATCGTAGTATCCGTGTCGGTCACTCTCGTGAGAGTCAGAAGCGTCTCGGCGGTATGGGGGAGTGTATCGAGCACTAATTTTAGATTGCTTTGACTATCGTATACCAGGTTGTGCCGTCGCAGATTCAATGCTTGTAATCTCTTGGACATCAAGTTGATGATCTTGGGAAGCTAACGATCCGTCTACACCGATATGTTTGAGCTGGACCTTTTCCGATCCAAGTCTCGTAATCGAACTTATCAATAGCCATGACTGGGACACGTCCAAACGGTATCCTCCTTCTCCAAAAGGATCAGGCATTCCGCCATCCTTTGCAATCCGCGGCAGTATATCGAACGTAGCATGAAAGGGTTGAATGACAGGAATGTCCACCGACATTGCTTTTTGAATTTGAGTCTTTCCGTCTGACTCGAGATTGTAGGTCATGACCAAATTCAACGTACAGTCTGATGGCTTGGACGGTGCATTAAAGATTAAGGTACGTTGAAGTCGTTCTCCCCGTTTGATTTTCCCAACAGACAGCACATGGTCGTTTACAGTTGGCCCCGACTGCCAGGAAAACAATTTACCTGATAATAAGCATTTAGCAGGAACAAGTTCATACGCTGACTGCTTTCAACAGATGCGGATTCGTACTGTATCTCCAGTGTCACAGACTCATCCTCTCCGTTCTCCAGATTTATTACGATGGGTAATCTTTCTCCGATGTATGCAGGCCCGTGTAGACTTGTAGAGATGGAGACCTTGGGCGGCTTGGGAAGAACCCTGAAGGTCAGCTTGAATATGCTAGGGCGATGACGTTAGTTGTCGCGGATTTCCCAGCCGCAGCATCTTTGGCACTTTTGAGTCTATTGTAAACCCTCTTCCATGGAGCAACTTACTTCCATAATACCAAAACCCATCCGTCCACAGACTCATGTCCGGGAATGAGAATTGAGTAGTAATGAAATGGCCTTCGGTCTCCAGAGAAAGATGTAAGCTCAGCACCTATGGTCAGCGTAGGTCGAGAAAAGAGTTTACCTCAACTATACCCTGGGCAATCGGTGTAAAGCAGAATTCTAAGACTCTGCTCTGGCCAGCGTGGAGAGATAAATCAGCTTCTCCACTGCTCGTAATCGGAGAAATCTTTTGAACTCCATCCAGATTGTTGGGAGAGTGGTGCACTTGAATCTCTGGAATCTGTTCATTGAATGATAGTCGGAGCGACCTAATGACTATCGCCGGGATTGACTTGCGAGCATGTGATTGGAGCGACAGCTGGAAGGAGACTCGAGAGCCAGCAAAGGCTGACTTGGATTGAAATGTGAATAACGGATTGACTGAATTATGAGAACTTGAGCTAATGGAATTATTACCGAACGAGACCAAGTCAGCGGCATTAACTATTAATTCCGGCTTGGTAGTGTCCTGAGTAGGGGATGAGATAAAGGCAGGGATCTTGAACGAATCCCGAGTATTTTCGAGACAAAATTCTAGATTGGTTAACAGCAGGAAAGGAGAAATACCATCCGAAAGCAGCTCGAGAGAATATCTCAGAACCCCTTCTTCATCGCCCGTTTGCCTTGCACAGTCCAATGCCACGAGTAACGCTTCCTCCAGTAAATTGTACCACTGTTCGCTGCGATACGTTTGTATCACCGGCCGCAGTAATCTGACATTAGGTAAACCATGAAAGAGAGCTCACTCTAAGGCCGCATCATACTTTCCTGCGAAATTATGCGACATGCACCTCTCGAGTTCAATATACGCATCTATCCTTCGACTCCCACGCTTTGCGAAATGCTCTGCAGATAAAGACAAATTCTCAAACAATCCGCCGTTGAGATCCGCGGAGCTTTTCTCTTCCGTTACGGCCTAATTTCACTTAGCCACAATCCTTGCAACTTAAATACCTCTGTCCGTGAGTGTTCTTGTCGCACACAATCCGCCGCAACCAAATAATAATACCCAGGATGGTGCAAAACCTGATCGACATTGACAATCATATCCCCCGTCATCATTTTGGTAGCTTCCTCAATCTCTTGTTCCCCGACGATAATGGTTTCGGAGATGTCCAGCAAATCCGCAAAAATGAGAAAGTTTCGAGCCAACCAATGCCAATATTCAGCAGTCTCAACGCCCAAACCCCAACCATTACATAAAGTCGACATTCGCTTATTATGCGCGTTGAATGTTTGAACACACCGAGAATGATCGCCAAGGTATAACAGTAATTTACATAACTTCCCATTAGACTGCGTTCTAGTAGGGGGCAACTTTATATGAGATTGAGTCTGCTAGGACGCGAGCCTCTGTCCATCGCTTGGTCCGGGGTGGTAGAACTGCAGTGGAGGAAAATAGGTCCATCAGTTCGTTGTAGGCAATTTCGTAGAATTTGGCAGCGACATCGAGTTCTTGTTTATACTCCGAGTATGCCGCTAGCTTATAGTTTGTCCTGACAGTCCATCCCCTAGTGTCCAGCGGAGCTGGGAGGTTGGGAATTGGGGGCGGTATTTTGGGACGACGTTTTTTGGTCTTGTTGAAGCGGAGTCGGTAGTGGTCTATTGCGAACGGATATTGACTTTGTCGGAGACTGGATTTAGAAACGAGAACAGGCATGTGATGTACGTTTTGAAGAATTCAAGGAGGTAGGTCTCGCTTTGCGGAGACGGAAGATAGAAAAGCCCTGTTTTTGAATCTAGTGTCGCATTTCTTCGCAGGTATTCTAATCTTGCACTTATCTCATCCGCTAAAAATTTAACAATTGTATTAAGAGAATGGTTACCTTCCCATGGACCTGTCAGGACAGCACACAATCTGACGCCTCGTTCCGCATATGATTTCCTGATATCAATTTTAGTCAATAAAAGGTGTGCACTTCAATTCCACCAGATGCCTAGCCAAATCTTCGTCTGAGAGATTGTGCGGTGTCTCTTCAGATTTCAGTTCGTAAAATGATACGAATACGGACGGTATAATGTCTCGATGCTTCCTGATCCACATGCTGGTCATGATACCGTCTGGATATAGTGGTGAATCGGGTGTAAGAGGCGATAGAGGAGAATGTAGCTCCTTGTCCTTCTCAGCAATGGCATCCCCAGCTATGCGCGCCTTCTGAGGTGGAAGCCGGAAACTCTAATCGATAAGCTTGTCCTTTCAGAAAGAACATACGCGATCCACAGGGATTATTCGAAACATTCCCTCCAGTGAAGCCCCCGGAATTTGTCTCTCTTTCGAAGCAAACGGTTCCCATAGAGCAAGAGTTCTCCATTGATCTATAATTTTGAGAATTGCGCGGCCAAGGTCTTCATTAATGTATGGAATCGAAGCCAAGGTAGGTGCCGGTCGGGGGGAGCCTGGTTTGGTGAAGCTGGGGCTTCTCTCCGTTCGGTTTTCATTGGGAGAGGATGGAGAAGGTTGAGGCGGAGGGATGCCACATATGGCCATAAGAGGAAGGAGATGAAGGACATATTCTGGCGGGAGGTCCATTCCATCACCAAGGCCTGTTTCGTGGACGCAGCAGACACGACATTGGCGAAGATCAGCCCCTAAATCCCGATTTTCGGGACGGCTTTATTTGGGATTTTAAATTTCTGTTCGATATTTCCAGAGGCAAACTCCGATCATGAACACAGTTTCATTTCTGTTTCGTAACTAGTTTCTTTTGTGTGCCTGTGATGATAGCACAGATACTTCTGATCGCATGGCTTGTAAACCTCTCGCAAGAGTATGGTTTCGTGTATTTGCCTTCGCGAAGAGATGAAGGAAAGGCAAGTCTGAGGCAACCGGTTTTTCATTTCGCATCTGTTTTGACTACTGTTCAACAGATCTGGATATAACGAAGTGCTCTCTGTTCTTGATGAAGCATTATTCAGTTGTTGAAAATCCTTCGTCGTAGATAGTTGGAAAAACAGGACAGACCTAACCTTCCCTCAAGTTTGATACATTTCACTTAGAATCTTTCTGCTCATGTCCAATCCTACTGGAACAACTACTGTCAAACTAGACCTGCGATACTATAATAGTAAAAGACGGAAGACGCTCTTCTTGGTGAACCACATTCTCGCACGAATCACACCAAGCACAATGCATCAGTCATCGAGATGAATTACCAATATTTGCTATAAGCAATGCTATTTACTAGTCAGGCAAACACGATTTTGCGAATTCGCAACTCAAATTAAAATTACCCCCATAAAAGAGCGCGCAAACGCTGTCCGCGGAGTCTGGACGCCTCCAACACATGATTAACGAGCCAAAGCTCTCTTCCGGAGGAACTTTCTCGATGACGAGAAAGAATTTGGAGACGGGGCTTGAAATGGCAGGATGGAGCAAACATGGGCTTTCACTTGAGAGTTTGTCCGGGGTTGATTGCACGGGTGTTGTGGAGCAAATGGCGGGAATGATGTAAATTTACTTTTAAGTGACCTATTACATAATCGATAATAGATATTTGCGGGCACCCACTCTTCAAGTTTTGCCGGTATTCGTCTGCGGCGGAGCCGCCAACTCTTCGAGTCTGCCGGGATTTGCATAAATTACACTAGTGAAATGTACCTGTATTGCGAGGATCGACATGCTATCTGCTTGAAACTATTCATTAATAACTGAAAATGATTTGGTATCGCCGAATTTGAAGCATGTCACAGAAGCGAGATCGATCGGACGGTTCGGGGAATGGGGGAAGGCACAGCTCAACGCACAAGCAAGCAATTGAAAAGATGAGAATCAAGCCTGAGGTGTTCCACACCTTGAGTGACCGAAAGTTGAGCACTCGAAATTGAACCTCACCCATAAATCTTCTGACGCTTTGCATCTTATTAGATGAATCTACTCTAATGGCCATGAGGATCTTCCTCCACCGGTTTTGGGTCCACTTTGATGGCTGTATCAATCCTTAAAATGCTAATACAAGCCTCCACCGCACTCTTCAAACTCCTCACTTTGCTCATACTTGGCTCCAAGACTCCAGCCTCAAGATTATTCCTCACCTTCCCCTCCATCAAATCCAGGCCATAGAACCTGTACTTGCGCTTCTTCTCCTCTCCCTGAGTAGCAGATTGAGAGGACGCGTGGTAAGCCCGAAGCTTGGCAACAAGATCAGAGGAATCTTTGGCAGCATTGACAGCGAGTTGTTTTGGGATGGCGAGTAGTGCGGACGCGAATTCTGCGATGGCCAGTTGTTCTCTTGAGCCCACTGAAGCAGCAAAGTTTTCGAGATAGATGGATAGTGCGGTTTCAACTGCACCTCCTCCGGGAACGACACTTCCACTTTCGAGGGTCCGTTTGATCACGGAAAGGGAATCATGTAATGATCTCTCCATCTCATCAAGTTGGTAGCCTAAATTAGTGTCGCCCACAAGAACAGAAAAGCACCGTTAGATCCACGAAGGATGACACTTGCACTGGTATGTGCTTTTGTCCCCTTGACGAGCAGACACTCATCATCTCCAATCCGCTCTTGAACGACTTCCTCTGCGGTACCAAGACTGCTCGCATCGAATACTTCATCGCCCTCCAAATTACTCAACGTACTCACCATTGTGGCTCCTGTTGCCCGTGCAACACGTCTCATGTCTTCTCTCTTGACTCTGCGTACAGCCATCGCTCCCGCCTCGACAAACAACTTCAAACATAAATCGTCAATCCCTTTGGTCGTGAGAACAACGTTGGCACCTGAGGCGAGAACTTTGCGCACTCTGTCTAGTGTGATCTTAGATTCTTGGTCTCGGATTCGTTCCAATTGCGACGGATCAGAGATCTCAATGTGCACACCCAGTGCCATACGAGTTTTCTGCAAGTTCATGTCGAGACATGCAATTTTGGCGGATTTGATCTGAGTTTTCATTCCTAAAATTAAGGTTTGAGATGGGGAGGAGGAACCTTGAGATGCGACGGTGCAATTTATCGCATAGCCGTGAACGAGGATGGATTCTGTCGCAGATTTGCCATGCGATTTGAGGATGTTGACTGCCTTGACCGGATACTTTATTTCGCCTTTATTATTGACCGTCTTGACTGCAAGCATAGCATCAACCGCCATCGTTGCAAAGAAATCCGAGTCACTTCTTTTAGCGAGCACAAAAAGTAGAACGTACCTCCCAATAATTTTTGAACTCATACTCGTTTTGGCAATATTTTTCAGCGTGTCTTTACCCAGACTCTCAACTTTGGTGGACAATGCTTCTGGGAGATATTTTGTGGCTTCGCGTAAAGCTAGACGATACCCACTGATAATAGTAGTAGGATGGATCCTATTTTTGACCAACTCGTTTGCGCGACGTAGCAATTCTGCAGCAATGATGACGACTGACGTTGTTCCGTCACCAACTTCCTTGTCCTGTTGCTGAGCCAACTCGATCAAGATCCGTCCGGCTGGATGTTCGACATCCAACAACGAGAGAATCGTCGCTCCATCATTTGTAACGGTGACATCGCCAATATCGTCCACGAGCATCTTGTCCAGACCGACTGGTCCAAGAGAAGATTTCACCACGTTTGCAATTGACTGAGTTGCCAACACTGCCGTCAAAGGATGGTCTTAAAGGGGGTGCTATACCATTCTGGTCTCTGATATCTTGATCGGATATTTTACTACCACCGAGGAAGAGGTTCCCTCCTCCTCCTCTTTGCTGGTTAAAGATCTGTGACATTTGGCGAGAAGATGTGTTGGATGCGTGACAACTGCAGAGACGCGCGATGAAGAACGGAAAATTTGGATTGCAACCACCGGGGTTCTTCTTAACAAACAAGAAGCTGACGATCCCGCCTGGCACGAAATTTTTGGACTTCCTTGGACTTGGTTAGATTTCCTGTATTTGCATCATGTCGAACGGTGTGCCTTCACAAATTTCACTGGAAAATGCCGTTGTCGCACAGGATGAGATGGGGAGACCTTTCATCATCGTAAGAGAGTATTTATCCCCTACTTTTTCTCCTTGAGAGCATTGCTAATCATTCGCAAAGTCAGGGACGAAAAAGAAGGTAAAGTCTACCTTAACTTCTCCCGAGTTGGTGGGAACTTCGTTGGTTAATGTTATCTAGGCTTCATGGCACCGATGCGATCAAGTCACATATTCTAGCTGCCAGAACGGTGTCTGGAATCCTAAGAACATCGTTAGGCCCTCGGGGTAAGCTTTGCATGATTTTACACTGGGTGCTCATTTTCAGGTCTCGACAAAATACTCATCTCCCCTGATGGAGACATCACTGTCACCAATGATGGCGCCACAATCTTGGGTCAAATGCAAGTCGAACATCAAATCGCAAAACTTCTTGTACAACTGTAACCATCCTCAATTTTTTTTTTTTAGCAATCCCTGATCCACATAGTTCGAAATCGCAGGATGACGAAATTGGTGATGGAACAACCGGAGTTGTAGGTATCGTGAATCTGGCGTCATATAAGCTAACTATCCAGTGCTTGCAGGAGCGTTACTCGAACAAGCAGAAGAGCTCATCGATCGGGGCATTCATCCCATCAGAATCGCCGATGGTTTCGACCAGGCTTGTAAACTCGCCGTCCAAACTCTCGACACCATCGCTGATACATTTGAATTCTCCAAAGACAATACGGCCAACCTCTTCAAAGCCGCAAAAACAAGTCTCGGAAGTAAAATGTACTCAACCTCCCCTCAGCTGTTACTCCAAGTCTAATTTTATATCAGTGTCTCCAAAGCCCACGACAAGTTTGCACAGATTGCCGTTGACGCGGTGCTTGCGGTCGCGGATCTCGAACGTCGCGATGTAGACTTCGAACTCATCAAAGTGGACAGCAAAGTCGGAGGAGCATTAGAAGACACGGCTCTTGTGCGAGGGGTTGTCATCGACAAGGATATGTCGCATCCGCAAATGCCTCGACAAATCAAAAACGCAAATATCGCTATCTTGACTTGTCCGTTTGAGCCTCCCAAGCCAAAGACAAAGCACAAACTTGACATCACGACCGTCGAGGAATTCAAGAAACTGCAGAATTACGAGAGAGAGAAGTTTCAGCAGATGATCCAGAAGATTAAAGATGTCGGTGCTTCGTTGGTAATTTGTCAATGGGGGTTTGACGACGAAGCCAATCATCTCCTCTTGCAGAATAAATTGCCCGCTGTGAGATGGGTGGGGGGACCAGAAATTGAGGTATCATTCCCCTTGTCCTAATCTGTTGTTGATGGCCTTAGTTGATTGCTATTGCCACGAATGGCCGTATTGTTCCGAGATTTGAGGATTTATCTGCCGAGAAACTGGGTCGAGCAGGACTTGTTCGGGAGCTGGAATTTGGAACCACGCGAGACAGAATGCTTGTCATCGAGGAGTGCGCAAACACCCGTGCAGTAACTGTCTTTGTTCGAGGAAGTAACAAGATGGTATAAGCCTATTCTAGCCCCCTTTCTAAATGACCTAGATTGTTGACGAGGCGAAACGGGCGCTCCATGATTCCTTGTGCGTCGTTCGCAATCTAGTGAAGGATAATCGTGTTGTGTATGGCGGCGGTGCTGCCGAGATAGCCTGCTCCCTTGCGGTTGCTGAAGCAGCAGATAAAGCATTCCCCCTTCTTGTAAATATTATTGACCTTGAAGACCCCTGGAATCGAGCAATATGCTATGCGTGCTTTTGCAAGTGCTCTTGATACGGTACCGATGGCATTGGCTGAGAATTCGGGGTTATCACCTATCGAAACACTGGCGTCTGTAAAGTCAGGACAGGTCAAGGAGAAGAACACACGCTTGGGAATTGATTGTTTACAGTTGGGCAACAATGGTACCATTCTCCCTATCTCTCTGCTGACATTTTATAGACATGAAGGATAACTTTGTTCTTGAGCCTCTGATCGGTAAGCGGCAGCAGTTCTTGCTCGCCACTCAGTTGTGCCGAATGGTCCTGAAAGTCAATGATGGTACTCTGATTGACACACATGGAGCTAATAACCAGTTATAATTTCAGGACAGGGAGACGAAGAGTAGATCCTTCTCGGCTCGTCGGAAAGCGACGATAGATTTTATTTAGTAATCGAAACCATTTATTGAACATATCCGATACATATTTGAGGTCCTCAGAGACC
>Ga0335073_10004991_pt1 | contig 18615 bp, 16 predicted proteins | sample Lox_Sample_22_FD_207093 | JGI IMG/M metagenome (GOLD analysis project Ga0335073, IMG submission 207093) | Soil microbial communities from Loxahatchee National Wildlife Refuge, Florida, United States - Lox_Sample_2.2 | ecosystem: Environmental > Terrestrial > Soil > Wetlands | place: USA... | reverse complement strand
TCACCGAATGCCACGAGGCGCTCGCCTTCCCCGGCGATCCCGGCCGCGTCGTGGTGCTCCGGCAGATCGTCGCCCGCGACTGCCCGGCCGAGGTCGAGATCGCCCTGGACTTGCGAGCCGGGTTCGGCCGCTGCGGGTTGCGGTCGGTCAAGCGCAACGACCGGGGGGCCTGGACCGGCCGGGCCGGCGACCTGCACGTGCGCTGGTCCGGCGACGTGGCGCAGGCCCGGGTGCACCGCGCCGGGCGGGCGTCCGTGCTGGCCATGAACGTGACCGTGGCCGCCGGGGACACCCGCGATCTCGTCCTGGAACTGTCCGCCGACCCGTTCCGCGATGAGCCGGCCGGTCCCGCTCAGCTGTGGAGCGCCACCCGGGAACGCTGGGCGGAGGCCGTGCCGCCGCTGGACGGGGTCGTCGCCGCGCGGGACGCCCGGCACGCGCAGGTGGTGCTGCGCGGGCTGACCAGCGCGAGCGGCGGGATGGTCGCGGCCGCCACCACCAGCCTGCCCGAGCGGGCCGAGCAGGGGCGCAACTACGACTACCGGTACGCGTGGATCCGCGACCAGGTCTACGCCGGCCGGGCGGCGGCCGCCGCAGGCTGCTATTCCCTCGCCGACGACGCCGTGCGGTTCATCGCCAGCCGGCTGCTCGACGACGGCCCGAAGCTGGTCCCTGCGTACACCGTGGACGGCGGCCGCGTGCCCGACCAGCGCCGACTCGACCTGCCCGGCTACCCCGGCGGATTCGACCTGGTCGGGAACTGGGTGAACCGGCAGTTCCAGCTCGACGCCCTGGGCGAGTCGCTGCTGCTGCTGGCCGCCGCGGGCGAGCATGACCGGCTGGACTCGGAGAGCCAGAAGGCGGCCGAGACTGCCGCCGCCGCGATCGCGCAGCGCTGGCGCGAGCCCGACGCCGGGATCTGGGAGATCGACAACCAGCCGTGGACGCACAGCCGGCTGATCTGCGCGGCCGGGCTGCGGGCGGCGGCCCGGACCTGCACCGCCGGGCCACAGGCCGCGGAGTGGTCCGGACTCGCGGACGTCATCCTGGCGGACACGACCCGGCACGCGGTACACCCGTCCGGGCGCTGGCAGCGCTCTGCCGACGACCCGGGCCTGGACGCCGCGCTGCTGATGCCGCCGGTCCGCGGGGCCGTGGCAGCCGACGATCCGCGCACGATCGCGACGCTCGAGGCCTACCTGGCCGAGCTGACCCAAGACGGTTACGCCTACCGGTTCCGGCACGACCAGCGGCCGCTGGGCGACGCCGAGGGCGCGTTCCTGCTGTGCGGGTTCCTCCTGGCGCTGGCCCTGCAGCAGCAGGGCCGGGAGCTTGAGGCCGCTCGCTGGTTCGAGCGCAACCGTGCCGCGTGCGGCTCGCCCGGCCTGTACGCCGAGGAGTACGACGTCGCCGAACGCCAGTTGCGGGGAAACCTGCCGCAGGCGTTCGTGCACGCGATGCTCCTCGAATGCGCCGCCCGGCTGGCGTCGCCCTGGCACGAGCTGTGACCGGGCGGCACGCAACGAGTGAAGGAGGACGAAGATCCATGACCCAGACAGTGATGATCACCGGGGCCAGCGCTGGCATCGGCCGCGCGACGGCCCGGCTCTACGGCGAGCGCGGGGCCAACGTGGCGCTGATCGCGCGCGGCCAGGCCGGCCTGGACGGCGCGGTCCGGGACGTCGAGGACGCGGGCGGCAAGGCCCTCGCGCTCAGCGCCGACGTGGCCGACTACGCGCAGGTACGAGACGCCGCCCGGCAGGCGGAGGAGTTGTTCGGCCCGATCGACGTCTGGATCAACGACGCGTTCACCTCGGTGTTCGCGCCGTTCGCGGAGATCTCAGCCGAGGAGTTCCGGCGGGTCACCGAGGTCAGCTACCTCGGGTTCGTGCACGGGACCATGGTGGCGCTGGCCCTGATGCGGCCCCGCGGGCACGGCACGATCGTGCAGGTGGGGTCCGCCCTGGGCTCGAGGAGCATCCCGCTGCAGTCCGCCTACTGCGGCGCCAAGCACGCGATCAACGGGTTCACGTCCTCGCTGCGCTGCGAGCTGCTGCACGAGCGCTCGGGCGTGCACGTCACGGTCGCGCAGATGCCGGCCGTGAACACGCCGCAGTTCTCCTGGGTACGCTCCCGGTTGCCGCGGCACCCGCAGCCGGTGCCCCCTATCTACGAGCCCGAGGTCGCCGCCCGCGGCGTGGTGTTCGCAGCCGACCACCCCCGCCGCAGGCAGTACTGGGTGGGCGCCACCACCGCGGCCACCGTCACGGCCAACAAGGTCGTGCCCGCGCTGCTCGACCGGTACCTGGCCCGCACCGGTTACGACTCCCAGCAGACCGGCCAGAAGGTGGACAACCGCCGGCCGGACAACCTGTACCAGCCGGTCGACGGCCCGGACGGCCGGGATCACGGCCCGCATGGGATATTTGACGCCAGGTCGCACGCGCGCAGCGCGCAGCTGTGGCTGGACCAGCGCCCGCGCCTGCTCTCCGGCCTGGCGGCTGGCGCGGCGCTGGCCGGCGGGATCGCCGCCGCGCGGCGGGCCCGGCGCCGGTGAGGACGGTGCCTGCGGGCCTGCTCCAGGCGGCCCGGGCCGGGTACGGCGGCGCCTTGCTCATCGTTCCGGGGCCGGTGATCCGCCTGGTCGCGGGGCGTCCGGCCGGGTCCCGCGCCCGCGCCGTGGCCCGGGTGCTCGGCGCCCGTCACCTGCTGCAGGCCGCGCTGACCGCCGCCGCGCCGGACGGCCCGTCGCTGGGGATCGGCGCGGCCGTCGACCTGGTCCACGCAGCGTCGATGGCCGCGCTCGCGCTGGCCGACCGGCCGGCGCGGCGCCTCGCCCTGTCCGACGCGCTGATCGAGAGCGCGTTCGCCGCGGCGGGCGTGTCGGCCGCCCGGGCCGGGTAAACCGCAGCCTGCCCGCGTGGGGCACGCACGTTTCGTTATGGCCCGAAGTGTTGATGCCCAACGATGGACGCAGGGAGACAGTCGAGCGACAGCGGACCGGGCGGGCCGGGTCTGCGCCGCGGGCCGGGGTGAGTCTCAGCCGTGAGCCGGGCTGGTCCACTGGGCCACGAGCTTGCCCAGGACCGGCGCGAGGCTCTGCAGCTCATCGAGGTGAGCCTGGGACAGCCGGGTCAGCCGGGCCTCGCCCTCCTGGGTGAGCCGGACCCGGGTCACCCGGCCGTCCTCGGCGTCGCGCCATCGTTGCACCAGCCCGGCCGCCTCGGCCCGGTCGGTCAGCTCGACCGCGCTGTGATGCCGCAGCATCAGGTAGCCGGCCACGTCGCCGATGGTCGGGCCGTCCTGCCCGCGGTGCCCCTTGACCGCCAGCAGCAGCTGATGCTGAGCCGGGGTCAGGCCCGCGGCGCGCGCCTGGGTCTCGCTCCAGTGCAGGAAGCGGCGCAGGCTGGTGCGGAACGCCAGCAGGTTCTCGTAGTCCTCGCTGGTCAGTTCCTGCACATCCGCCTCGCTCCCCCGCGGCGCACCGGCCGCTCGGTCAGCATAAGGCCTCCCGGCCCGGCGCCCCAGGCGCCGTGAGGGCTTGCATCCCGGAAACCCGCCGCGCCGCATAACGAGCGCTCCGGCCTCATCCGCGTGCTGTCCGCGTGGTCACAGTCCTGCCTCCCGGTGAGTCCGCCGGACACTGCCCGCAACGGGCCGGCGCAAACCAGGCGGGCCGGGAACAGCGGCGCTGACCCCGGGCGCTGATGTGTAAGGAGGCGCGCCCGGGGCAGCAGGTATGGTCTGGCCTCCGGCGGCCCCGGGTCATACTGGGCAGGGACGAGATATTTACCAAGGTGGGCGGCTATGTTCTGGGGGACTTCCTGACTTGAGCCAACGGGCCGCGCAGGCAGACCAGCACAAAACGCCACCGAAGGGATGGCGTGCCCGGCTGCGAACCGCCCGGCGCCCGCTGCGCCGCCTGGTGATCCTCCTCATCCTGGCGCTGATCGTCGAGTACCTGGTCATCCCCGAGCTCGTCGGGGCCAGCAAGGACCTGTACCTGCTCGACCGGCTGAACCCGTGGTGGATGGCGGCCGGCCTGATCCTCGAGGGCTTGTCCCTGTTCTGCTACGCGCTGCTGAACCGGGTGCTGCTGCCGCCAGAAAATCGGCCCAGCCTGTCCCGGCTGTTCCGTATCGACCTGTCCGCGGCCGCGGTGGCGCACGTCATCCCCGCGGGAACGGTGGGCAGCGCAGGGCTCGGCTACCAGCTGTTCACCGCGGAGGGCATCCCGGGCACCTCCGTCGGCGTGATGATGGCGACCAAGGGCATGGGCTCCACGATCGTGCTGAACGTGCTGCTCTGGACCGCGCTGGTGATCTCTATCCCGCTGTCCGGCTTCCAGCCGATCTACGGGACGGTGGCCATCGTCGGCGCGGTGATCCTCGCCATCATGGCGGCCCTGATCCTCGGCATCACCCGCGGCCAGAAGCGGGCGGAACGGATCGTCCGGGCCATCGGCCAGCGGATCCCGGGCGTCGGCGGCGATCGCCTGGAGAAGATCCTGCGGGAGGCCGCGGATTCGATCCGTGCCCTGGGCACCAACCGGGCGGTGCTCGCTCAGTCACTGACCTGGGCGTCGCTGAACTGGCTGCTCGACGCGGCCTCGCTGTGGTGCTTCATCGCCGCCTTCGGCAAGTTCGCCAACCCGGTGGGGTTGTTCGCCGCGTACGGGATCGCGAACGTGCTCGGGGCCATCCCGCTCACGCCGGGCGGCCTCGGGGTCATCGACACCGTGACGCCGGTGCTCCTCATCGGATTCGGCCTGACCCGGAGCGTGGCCACCCTGGGCGTGCTCGCCTGGCGGCTGGTGAACTTCTGGCTGCCGATCCCGACCGGAGCCATCTCCTACCTCACGCTCAAGGTGCCCAGAGGGGCCAACCTGCGCGACATGCGGCGGGCGCTCGCCGACATGACGCCGTGGGGCTCCTCGAGCCGTGAGCCGTCCGCCACGGCGCCAGAGTCCATCCCCGGGCCTGGCGATGAGGACGTTCCGGGGGCCAGGGACGGTCACGGCCGCGGGGACGGGTACGAGCCGACGGCCGAGACGCCGATCGCCAAGCCGCCGATCGCCGGGCCCCCGCAGGCCGACAGCCACGACGCGCGGCGCTGACCACGACCCGGCCTGTTTAGCCCCGTCCCTGCCCGGTAGTGGAAGAGCGGCGCCAAGAACTGCCCACCGTCCGACGTCGCCACGTCGACCGCAGGAAAGAAGAGGGTCATGAGCAACGACGCTGAGGCTCAGGAAGTCAACCCGACGGTAGCCAGGCCCGGATCTGATCAGGGGCCGACGGCTGGCGGTCCGGCCAGGCCATCTGGCCTCGTCGGTGAGGAAGGCGTCGCCGATCCCGACGCTGTGATCATCGAAGAGGACGACGTGATCACCGGACAGGCGCCGCCCGCGACGGCCAGCGCCGATGCCATCCCCGAGGCGGCGCGTCCCCAGGCGCCGGTGAACGGGGATACCGGCCTGGTCGGCGATCCGGAGCGGATGCATGAGCGCTGGACCGCCATCCAGTCCACGTTCGTCGACGATCCCCGCGGATCGGTGGCCGCCGCGTCCGAGCTCGTGACGGAGGCGATCGCCGCGCTGGTGGCCAGCGCCGAGCAGCGCGAACGCGGGCTGCGCGGCGAGTGGGAGCGCGACGGCGCCGACACCGAGGACCTGCGCAACACGCTGCGGGGCTACCGCGGCCTCCTGGACCGGCTGGTCACCTTGTAGCCAGCTCACGGGAGCACGCCGCCCGGGACGGATTCGGGCGAGATCAGCCCCTGGCCACCGATGATGCTGGCCAGGGGCTGATCCTGTCCCAGGTTCCACGACTGTAGCCAAACGGCGTCTGGACTGTATCTGAGCGGCCGTCGGATCCTCCGTTGTAGCAAGACGGGGGGCTGACGATGGCAAGAATTTTTCCCGTTTCCTTGGGCCCGGGCCAGAACCAGAACGCGGGCAGGCCCCGCGAATGGGGCCTCCTGGATCTCGTTGTCCTGCCGGTCGCCGCCATCGTCCTGTTCGTTGTCGTGTTCTGGGCGGCGCTCGGCGAGCCGCCGCTCGGCGGGACCGCGATCGAGGCCGTGCTCGGCTACGCCCTCATCGTCTTGACCAACCTCAGTCTCGGCGCGCTGGCCAGCGGCACCGTTATTGAGATCCGGCACCCCGACTGGAGCCGTCTGCGGGGCGCGGACCACGTTTTCGTGTACATCGCGCTGGCCTTGGTGGCGGCGGTGGACGCCGGGGTGGCCTGGTGGGTGTTCACGTCGGACACGGGGGGATCCACCCGCTGGCTCTTCGTCGGGTTCGCGCTGGTCGCCATCGCCCTGGGCGCGATGTGGGCCTGGCCTGGCCTGCTGTTCCGGTCCAGGCTGCGGGCCGCCGGCGGCAGGTCCGCGCGGGCGCTGTGGCCGCAGCACCGCCCGAACGCGGACTATGACGAGGCGTGGCGCCTGTTCACGCCGCTGACCGGGATGCTCGGCGCCGCGCTCGGGGTCGTCGTCGCCGTCGCGTACCTGGGCATCTCGGCCTGGCACGAGAACCAGGACGTTCCGGCCGGCCACTCGATGCCGGCCGCCGTGACCGGCATTCACGGCGGCTACGTCGCCCTGGGCGATTCGTACTCGGCGGGCGAGGGCCTGACGCCGTTCGCCCCGGGCACCGCGGCCACCAGCTGCGACCGCTCGGTGAATTCCGCCTACCCGGACCTGCTCATCAAGCTGCTGCGCCGACAGGACCCCGGTGCGTCGTTCAGCTTCACCGCGTGCTCCGGGGCGCTGATCAGCCAGATCCTCATGCCCACGCACCGGGCCACGCTGGTCCCGCCCCAGATCAGCGGGACGGTTCAGCCGTCGGTCGGGCTGGTGACCCTGACCATCGGGGGCAACAACGCGATCTTCTCCAAGGTCGTGCTGACCTGCCTGGAATCCGGCAACTGCCTGGACCAGTCGTTCCCGCCGCCGGGGGTCAGCGAGGCGACACAGAAGCGCATCCCTGTCGGCCCGCTGCTGGCGCAGTGGGGCCCGGCCACGATCGCGCAGATCGGCGATCAGGATGCCTCGCTCTTCCGTACCCTGCGCACGGACTTCCCCCATGCCCGCATCGTGGTGGTTGGCTACCCGTACCTGTTCCCGAGCCGGGCCGCACCAGGCTTCCCGTTCTTCCCGCCGGAGTGCGCGAGCATCCTGAACCGCCTGAACGTCACCGAGCGGGCGGGCATCCGGACGCTGCAGGACGAGCTCACCAGCCGTACCTACGAGGCCGCCGCGGTCTCCGGCGTCGAGTTCGTCTCCCCCGTGGCGATCTGGGACGGTCACGAGCCGTGTGGGGCGAGCGGCCAGTACACAAACTCGGTGAAGCCGTACCTCAACTTCCCCAACCCGGTGAACGGCGGCTCGTTCCACCCGAACGCCGGAGGGCAGCAGACCCTCGCGTCGCTGGTGGCGTGCTACCTGGACGCGAACCCCCAGCCTCCGGACCCGTATACCGCGGGCGCCCCGCCCGTCCGGATGCTTCCCGCGCAGCTGGTGAGCCCGGCGCAGCTGCATATGGTCCCTCCGCCCGGCCTGGACTCGGTGCCGGGCTCCGGTACCGTTCGCGGCTGCTGACCGTCACCCACCATCGGCCATAACGGGCCCGGCGCCGCTCAGGCCGGGCGCATCTCGTCGAGGGTGCCGGTGGCGAAGACCAGCCCGTGCCCGGGCCTGGTCTGCGCCCGCAGGCTGTCGCCGGTGATGACCACCCCGCTGGGCCGGGCCAGCGCGCCGAGCGCGGCGAAGGACCCCTCGTCGATGTCCTCCACCATGCCCGGCAGCGGCAGGCACAGGGCCAGTTGCCCGGAGATGTCGGGCAGCAGGTGCGGCATGACCGGGATGTCGAACAGGCGGGCCAGCCGGGCGATGCGCAGGAACGGGGTGATGCCGCCGACCCGGCAGACGTTCGGCTGCACGTAGTCGACGGCGCCGGCCAGCAGCAGGTCCCGGAACTGCGCCTCGGTGTACAGGCTCTCCCCGGCCGCGAGGGGGATGTCGATGGCGGCGCGCAGCCGCGCGTAGGCGCCGACGTCCTCGGCCGGCAGCGGCTCCTCCAGCCAGAAGATGTCGAACGCCGACAGGGCCCGGGCGGCGCGGCGGGCGGTCGGCAGGTCCCACAACTGGTTCGCGTCCACCATGAGCGGCCGGCCGGGCCCCATGATCTGCCGGACCGCGCGGACCCGCTCGAGGTCCTCCTCCAGGCTGGGCAGGCCCACCTTGATCTTGACCCGGGTGTGGCCGGCCGACGCCCAGCGGCTGACCTGCTCTTTCAGCTCCTCCAGGGTCAGGTGCCGGTTGACGCCGCTGGCGTAGACCGGCACCGTGGCCCGCTGCCGGCCGATCAGGTCGGCCAGGCTCAGCCCGGCCGCCTTGGCCTGCAGGTCCCACAGCCCGATGTCGACCGCGGCCATGGCCAGCGTGGTGATCCCGCCGCCCGCCTCGCGCAGGTGCCACCACAGCCGGTCCCAGGCGGCCGCGGGGGCCACCGGGCCGCCCGTCGCCACCGGGCCGCAGTCCGCCTCGACCATGGCCCGGATGGCCTGCGCGCCGGCCTGGACCGCCCAGCTGAAGCCCTGGCCGGTGCCGCCGTCGCTGCTTTCGATGGTGCTGGCGATCAGGTACTGGCAGGTGACCGTGGGGCCCCACGGCCGGGGCATGGGCAGCCGGTAGACCTGGCTGGTCACGCTGGTGATGTGCGGAGTCACGCTGCTACACCTACCCCGTTGGCGGACCGAGAAGGCCGCCGGAAAGCCCGCCGCGCCCGCCGTCCCGAGGCGGGGCGGGACGGCGGGCGCGGTCGGGGGGGCGGGGTCAGGAGCCGGCGCTGGCGAGCCGGCCGGCCGGAGCGGTTTCCTGCAGGCCGAGCAGGCGCTGGCGCAGGTAGCCCAGGGCGTGGGCGAGCAGCCGGGAGACGTGCATCTGGGAGATGCCGAGCTGCTGGCCGATCTCGGCCTGGGTCATGTCGCCGTAGAACCGCAGCAGCAGGATCTTCTGCTCGCGGCGGGGCAGCTCACCCCAGTGCGCGGCGACGGACTCCATGTCCAGGGTGTGCTCCACCTCCGGGTCCTCCTCGCCGAGCACGTCGGCCAGGCTGGCCGCGTCGGGCCGGCCGGCCAGCGGCGCGTCCAGCGAGGCCGGCTGGAAGACCAGGTCGGCGCGCCGGGCCTCGCGCAGGTCGTCTTCGCTGATGTCCAGGTGGCCGGCCAGCTCCTCGTCGGCCGGCACGTGGCCCAGCTGCTGGGTCAGCTGCCGGGTCGCGTCGCGGACCTGCAGCACCAGCTCCTGCATCGACCGCTCGACGTGCACCTGCCACCGCTTGTCCCGGAAGTGCCGCTTGATCTCGCCGGAGATGCACGGCTGCGCGTACGCGGCCAGGCTGCCGCCGACGTCGGGGTCGAAGTTGTTGATGGCCTTCAGCAGGCCGACGTACCCCACCTGCATCAGGTCCTCGGTCGGCTCGGGGCTGCGCTTGTAGCGCTGCACGCACGACCGCACCAGGTGCCGGTGCCGGCTCACCAGCAGCTCGCAGGCCGCGCTCCGGCGGACGCTCGCCAGCGGCTGTGACCGCACGATCCGCAGTAGTTCGCTGTCGTCCAGCCGGGCCAGGCTCTCTAGCGTCCGGCCCGCCGCGGCCGGCGGCACCGCCGCGTGCCGCGCCTCGGATACTTGACGCATAGAAATTGTTGACATGAGGAAAGACTCTCACGCCCGGGGCTGCCTGGCAACCCCAGATCACGAAAATGTAACGGAGATCACGGACCGGTGCCCCGCGCGCTAGCCGCCCGCCGCGAGTTCCCGCAGGCCCCGGGCCAGCGCCGCCCGGCCATCGGGGGTCATCGCCTGCAGCACCTGGCTCAGCGCCGCCCGGCGCCGCCCCCGGACCCATTCCGCCAGCCGCAGGCCTGACTCCGTCGGGACCAGCACGATCTCACGCCGGCTGGCCGCCGCCCGGTCCCGGGTCAGCAACCCCGCAGCCTGCATGCGGTCCACCAGCCTGCTCGCCGCCGACGCCGACGCCCCCAGAGCTTCGGCCAGCCGGCTCAGGTTCAGGCTGCCCGCGCCGCCGATGATCAGCAGCGCCCGCATCTGGGCCGGCGGGACCGCCGCTCCCAGTTCCTCCAGGGACCGCTCACACGCCTCCAGCAGCACGGCCAGCCCCGCCTCTGCGGAACTCACATCCACCTCGCCATCGGCAGCCGCCCAGGCCATGTCATGTCCCATCAGCCACTACCACGTCCTCGGCGGCAGAAACACGTCGCGGCTCGCCTCCCGCAGCGACCGGCCCGCATCCTGGGAATCTGAGCCAGCCATGACTAGCGCGCTGCCCGATATCGCCGGCTCCTAACGTCGCTCGCGCCGGGCCAGGCGGCCCTGGCGACCCCGCGCGCCGTGCATCCTTGCCCGTCAGCCTGGCCATTGCCCTCCGAGTCTAGATCGCAGTGCACCGGGCGGACTCCGCGACACCACCGCCGGCCCGGGCCGTCTGGCCGTTCGCGTTGACCCGCGGGGCCCGCGCGGTCATACTTGCACCGCGGTTCGCGCCGCAGTGTCTAGTCCGGCAGCGTGGCTAGCAGTGTCCTTCGTGACCTCCGGAGTTAGCCATGCTGGAAGAGCAGACCGTCAGCAGGCTCGTGTCGCTCTCAGCGGCACCTGTGCCCGGCCGGGACGGCATCTGGCCCCCGGCTCCCTTCCCGTCCTTGACCCGAGAGTTGCGGATGGTGCGCAGCTCAGGCTGGCCCCACGTGACGCTGGGCATCACGGCAGGCCGGCCCGATTAGCGTCCCGGCGGGGGCCGCCGGCAGGCGGGTGCCCGGATGGAGGGGCTGGGTGACCCACCTGCCGGCCCGGGCCGACCGCCTGGAAGACGATCAGGGCTTGATTTACCTTTTGCCGTATATGCCGCATTCGATCAGCCGACCGCCCGGTATAGTTTGGGGACTCGAGCGGCACAGCGACAGATGACAGACCGAATCCGCGCTCGGCGCGGCGCCACCGTCCGTTCAGCGGGCACCGTACCGGCCGCTGACCTGTCGAGGGGTGGAGATTCGCGATGACGAGCTGCCCCGTGTACGACGACGGAGTCTTGCGGATCACCAGTACCAGCCATCCGCCGGGCCTGGCCATCGAGGGCGAGATCGACGAGTCCACCTACCCGGGCCTGGTTCAGGCGCTGCAGGACAGCATCAGCGGCCGGGCGGAGCTCCACCTCAGCCTGGCCGGGGTGAGCTACTGCGACCTCGCGGGGCTGCGGGCCATCGTCTGCGCGACCGGAGCCGACGACTGCGAGACCAGCGGTAACGGCTACGGCGACAGCAGGCGGGTGATCCTGCACGAGGTCCCCGCGCAGATCGTCACCGTGCTGCAGATCGTGGGCTGGGACTCCACTCCCGGACTGGCCCTCGACCCCGGCGGGATCTCGCCGGGACCTGGTCGCCTGCCCGGGGGCGGCAGGCAAGGGAGCGCCGTCTGATGAGAACCGACGGAGCCTTCCGGCACTGGGCCTGCATCTACGACAGCGACCAGCAGTTTGTCCAGACCGCGGTTCCGTTCCTGGCCGAGGGGCTGGCTGCTGGCGATCCGGTGCTGGCCGTCACGACTCCCGCCCACCTCGAGCTGATCAGTGCCGCGCTGGGGCCACGCGGCGGGGAGGTGGATTACGCGGAGTCCGCGTTCTTCGGCCGCCGACCGGCCCAGCGCGTGGCCGCGTTCTACCGCTACTGGAAGAATCACGTCGGCGGGAGGGGCGGGAACGGCGGCGGAGTGCGCATCCTGGCCGAGCCGGTCTGGGCGGGGCGCTCGGCTCGCGAGATCGCAGCCTGGACGCGGATGGAGTCAGCGCTCAACGTGGTGCTCGCGCCCGCCAGCATCTCGATGATCTGCCCCTACGACACGCGCACCCTCGACCCGGACATCGTCACCGGTGCGCTGCATACCCACCCGGCGCAGATCACGGGGTCGCGGTTGAGCCCGTCGGCGGACTTCACCGAACCGGCGGAGTTCGCGCGGTCGTGCGACACCGGCCCGCTTCCGGAGCCGCCGGACGGCGCCGCCGCCTTCCCGTTCGACGGGGACCTGCGCGGGCTGCGCCGGTTCATCGCCGGCCGCGCCGCCGCCTACGGCGTGATCGGCGACCGCGCCGACATCCTGGTCCTGGCCGTCAGCGAGGTCGGCGCCTACCTCAAGAACTCCGGACCGGGCACCGCCGCCGTGCGGACCTGGGAGCAGCCCGGCGCGGTCGTGTGCGATTTCCGCCAGCCGGGCCTCAGCATCGACGACCCCTTCCTCGGGCTACGGCCTGCGCGCCTGGAGCCCAGCGCGGGAGACGGGCTGTGGCTGGCCAACCAGGTCTGTGACTGGCTGGAGATCCGGTCCGGCGCCGACGGCTCTACGATTCAGTTGCAGGTGCCGAGCCGCCACGATCAGGAGATGGCAGCCCAGCCGGGGCTCAGGTACCGAGGCTGACGCAGACTTCTGTACCGCCCTGACCGGCGGCTTTGACCGAACCGGGCACCTCGGCCATACTGACACCGCGCGGCACACGCGCCGCAGCAAACGTGGTCCGGCAGCGTGGCTACCCTACGTCACTCGTGGCAGCAGGAGTCAGCCATGCGCGCAGGCCGGGCCGGCTGTGGTCTCGTTACGGATATCGCGGCCCCCTCCTCCTTCCTCGACCAGAGCCCGGCCCCGGACGGGGGCAGGGTGCACAGCCTGTCTCGCGGCCTGCCTGGCGGGCATCATGTAGTCACTGTCGGGCGATACCCCGGCTGGATCAGGGGAGATAACGACCGTGACCCACGACGCAACACCTGGATCCCTGCTCGGCGAGAGGTACGAGGATCTCGTCGAGTCGCTGACCGAGTTGGCTAGAACCCTGACCGAGAACGAGTCGGTCCGCGACACGCTGGAGAGCATCCTCGCGCTCGCCCTGCGCTCGATCCCGGGTTGCCACGCGGCGAGCGTCACCGTGCTCGACGCCAAGGACCAGCCCAGCACGATCGCGGCCACCGACGAGAAAACCCGCGAGATGGACCGCCGCCAGTACCTCCTGAACGACGGCCCGTGCCTGGATGCCGCCCGGCGCCAGCAGGTGAACCGGTGGAGCTTGCACGAGGCGGAGCAGCGGTGGCCGGACTTCACCAGCCTGGCCGAGGAGATGGGGCTCCGGAGCTACCTGTCGGCCGGCCTGGGCCTGGCCGGGCGCCGCCTGGGAGCGCTGAACCTCTCCAGCCACGACACCGACGGGTTCAGCCAGCTGGACGAGGACCTGATCTCCCTGTTCACCGTGCCGGCCTCGGCCGCCATCGTGGTGGTAGGCCGTTACGCCGAGGCCCGTGACCTGGCCGCACAGCTCGAGCACGCGCTGCGGTCGCGGGCCGTCATCGACCAGGCCATCGGCATCGTCATGGCCGAGTCGCGCTGCGACGCCGACCAGGCCTTCGCGACGCTGAGCCGGGCCTCGAACAACCGCAACATGAAGCTGCGTGACCTCGCGACCGAGATCGTCATGCGGGTCGGCGGCCGCCCCCCGGCCCCGCCAGCCGACTGAATCCGGACCCGGCGTCCGCCGCGCCTCAGCCCGCGTCGCCGCCGACGTCGAACGTCTCCAGCCGGAACCGGACGTGCAGCTCGAGCCCTTCGAGGAAGTACCTGGCCTCAGCGTCGTCCGGGTCGTAAGCGATCTGGAACCGGTGCCTGATGCCGTCGGCGTCCTCCCAGCTGACCAGTGCTTTCACTTAGGTTCCTCTTCCTGCCGTTCCGCATCTGAAACACGGCGCTGGGCCTGGATCCTCGCGAACTCGTCCGCGAGCGCCTGCTCGGCCTGCGCCGCGGTCAGGCCGAGACCGGTGAGGCTGGATCCGGTGCCGTCGTCAGCCACCAGGATCCCGAGCAGCAGGTGCTCGGTGCCGATGTAGTTATGCCGCATGCGCAGAGCCGTGCTCACCGTGGTCCGCAGTGCGGCCCGGCCGGCCTCGGTGAAGCGCAGCTCGCGCAGCGTGTCCGCGCCCGCGTCGGGACCGCCGGGAGCGGGCTCCAGGCCCAGCACCGCGAGGACCTGCTCGTCGGTCAGGCCAGCGCCGTGGATGACCTTGGCCGCGAGGCCGTCCGGCTCGCTCAGCAGGGCCGCCGTGAGGTGCCCCGTGTCGATCACGTCCGCGCCCGAAGCCGCGGTGGTCCGGCCCGCTGCGGCCAGCACGTTTCGCGCCCGCTGAGTGAACCGGGAGAAGTCGGCGCTCTGCCACTGGGCGACGAAGCGCTTCTGCGCCGCCTGCTTGGACACGCCCATGCTGGCGCCGATCTGGCTCCAGGTGGCACCCGAGCGCCGGGCCTGGTCCACGAAGTGCCCGATCAGCGCATCGGACTGCTCATCAAGCCCGGCCGCGACGCCGACCGCGTCGGAAAGGTTCTCCAGCGGCCCTCCGGCCGGATGCAGGACCTTGACGTAGGAAATTAGCCTGTCCAGGGACACGGGGAATTCGGCCACACGTCAACGTTAGGTTGACGGAGAGCTCATGTCAACCTGAGGTTGACCAATGGTGACAGCTCGCGCGCCTGTTCCGGGAACTCCCCCGGCCGAGACCTGTTTCGTTCCAGAAAACCGGGGGACCATGCTCGCGTTATGACCTTTGCGCCCGTTGATCCGACAACCATCATCACCTCGCGGGCGGCGCTGCGCCCGCAGCGAGGACGTTGACTGCACGCCCGCCGATCAGCCCTGCCTGAGCCCCGGGCACGCAGCGCGAAACAACCAGGAGGCATGTCAGTGACCACCAAGCCCGAGCCCACGACCACCGATGCGGCCATCCCGGTCGAGAGCGACGAGTTCTCGCTCACCGTAGGCCCAGACGGCCCGGTGCTGCTGCAAGATCATTACCTGATCGAGCAGATGGCGAACTTCAACCGGGAACGCATCCCCGAGCGCCAGCCGCACGCCAAGGGCGGCGGCGCGTTCGGGCACTTCGAGGTGACCGGCGACGTCAGCGCCTACACCAAGGCCGCGGTGTTCCAGCCCGGCACCCGCACGGACACGCTGATCCGGTTCTCCACGGTGGCCGGAGAGCGCGGCAGCCCCGACACCTGGCGCGACCCGCGCGGCTTCGCGCTGAAGTTCTACACCACCGAGGGCAATTACGACATGGTCGGGAACAACACCCCGGTCTTCTTCGTCCGGGACCCGATGAAGTTCCAGCACTTCATCCGGTCGCAGAAGCGCCGCGCCGACAACAACCTGCGCGACAACGACATGCAGTGGGACTTCTGGACCCTGTCCCCCGAGTCGGCCCACCAGGTGACCTACCTGATGGGCGACCGCGGCATCCCGAAGGACTGGCGGCACATGAACGGGTACAGCTCGCACACCTACATGTGGATCAACGCCGCGGGCGGGCGGTTCTGGGTGAAGTACCACTTCAAGACCGACCAGGGGATCGAGTTCCTCACCCAGGAAGAGGCCGACCGGCTGGCCGGCTCCGACGGCGACGCCCACCAGCGGGACCTGTACCAGGCGATCGAGCGCGGTGAGTTCCCGAGTTGGACGCTGAAGATGCAGGTCATGCCGTTCGAGGAGGCCAAGACCTACCGGTTCAACCCGTTCGACCTGACCAAGGTGTGGCCGCACGACGACTACCCGCTGATCGAGGCCGGCCGGCTGACCCTGGACCGCAACCTGACCGACTACCACACCGAGATGGAGCAGGCGGCGTTCGAGCCGAACAACCTGGTGCCCGGCATCGCGCTGAGCCCGGACAAGATGCTGCTGGCCCGCGGGTTCTCCTACGCCGACGCGCACCGCGCCCGGCTGGGGGTGAACTACAAGCAGATCCCGGTCAACGCGCCGAAGGCTCCCGTGCACTCCTACAGCAAGGACGGCGTGATGCGGGTGGTCAACGTCTCGGACCCGGTGTACGCGCCGAACTCCAAGGACGGGCCGAAGGCCGACAGCGAGCGCTACCGTCCGGCCAGCTGGTACTCCGACGGGGAGATGGTGCGCACCGCCTACACCCTGCGCGAGCAGGACGATGACTTCGGCCAGCCGGGCACGATGGTCCGCGAGGTCCTCGACGACGCCGCACGCGACCGGCTGGTCGGCAACATCGTCGGCCACCTGCTCAAAGGGGTGACCGAGCCAGTGCTGCAGCGCGCGTTCGGCTACTGGCGCAACGTGGACAAGAACCTTGGCGACCGAGTCGAGGCCGGCGTCCGCGCCCAGCAGGGCTAATCCCGCCGTCACGAGCATCCGGCGCCTCCCGTCCGGGGGAGGCGCCGGATGCGCTGGGGGCCGCGAGCGGCGGATCTATGCGGATCAGCGGGGGCGTGTCCGGCGCGGCGCTCCGGTCGCGCCGGGCCAGCTCGTAGACGTCCCCCTCGTCGCCGGCCGGCGTCCGCAGGAGCACGCCAAGTTCGGTGAGCTCGTCCAGGACCTCGCTGGCCGTCTGGTCATCCAGGTCGCTCACGGCGACGATCTCGGCTCGGGTGACCGGGCGGCCGGAATATTCCGGGGTGGCGACGGCCTCCTACACGCAGGCGTCGAGATCGGTGAGGGCCTGCGCGTCGACGTACGGCCGGCCGCTGTCGGATGTCATGAGCTATCCTCCGTTCTCCTTGGCTGGCCCGTGCCCGCCGAGCATCCCGGCGAGCAGCTGGGCCAGATGGATGCCCTCGCGGCCCAGGTGCCCGGCCTGGATCTGGGTGCGGCAGGAGAATCCGTCGGCCAGGATGGCGGTGTCCTCGTGAGCGTCCCGGACGGCTGGCCACAGGCCGTCCTCGGCGCAGGCCACCGAGACGTCGTAGTGGCCACGCTCGAAGCCGAAGTTGCCCGCCAGCCCGCAGCATCCGCTGTCGAGCACGTCAACGTCCACGCCGCAGGCGCGCAGCAGGTCCAGGTCGCGGTCGAACCCCATGATGGCGTGCTGGTGACAGTGCACCTGGGCGATGGCCCGCGTGGCGCCGGCGTGGATCCCCGCTGGGTTCTCCCCGCCGGGGCGCCAGCCGACCTCAGTCAGCAGCTCGGCCAGCGTCCTGGTCTGCCGGGCCAGCAGCCGGGCATCATCGGAGCCGGTGAGCTCGGCGGCGTCGGAGCGGAAGACCGCAGCGCAGCTCGGCTCGAGCACGACCACGCGCCTACCCGCCTGCAGCGCGGGCCGCAGGGCCCGGAGGGTCCGGTTCAGCACCCGCCGGGCCACCCCGAGCTGGCCGGTGGAGATCCAGGTCAGCCCGCAGCACACCGCTTTGGCGGGCAGTTCCACGCGGAACCCCGCGTCTTCGAGCACGGCCACCGCGGTCTGCCCGACCTCGGGGTGGAAGTTGTTGGTGAAGGTGTCCGGCCACAGCAGGACCGGTTCTCCCCCGCCCGCCTCCCCCCTTATGGTCCGGCCCCGGCGGCCATACCAGCGGGTGAAGCGCTCCCCGGCGAAGCGCGGGAGCTCGCGGCGGCCGTCGACGCCGCCGGCCCGCTTGATCAGGCGGCCAAGCCCCGCCGCGCGGCCCACGGCGTTTACCGCACCCGGGGCCGCCGACGCGAGCAGTGCCAGCGCGGGAAGCCACCCCATCGAGTAGTGCGCGGCCGGACGCAGCCGGCCCGCGTAGTGATGGGCCAGGAACTCGGCCTTGTAGGTGGCCATGTCCACGTCGACCGGGCATTCCTTCCGGCACCCCTTGCAGGCCAGGCACAGATCGAGGGCGTCGCGCACCTCGGCGGAATGCCAGCCATCGGTGATGACCTCGCCGCGCACCATCTCCATGAGCAGCCGGGCACGGCCGCGGGTGGCGTGTTCCTCTTCACGGGTCACCCGGTAGCTGGGGCACATGACCCCGCCCTCGTCGCCGCGGCACTTGCCGATGCCCACGCAGCGTGAGGCCGCGCCGGCCGAGAACTTCCCGCCGTCCTGCGGGTAGTGGAAGAACGTGACCGGCTCCTTGGGGAAAAAGCCGCGCCTCGTGAGGTTCTCGTCCAGCCGGTCCGGGTGCACGATCTTGCCCGGGTTCATCTTGTTGCCCGGGTCGAAGACCGCCTTGTACTCGCCGAACGCCTGCATCAGCTCGGGACCGAACATCTTCGGCAGCAGCTCGCCGCGCGACTGCCCGTCGCCGTGCTCACCGGACAGCGACCCCCCGTAGGACACGACGAGGTCGGCGGCCTCCTCGATGAAGGAACGGTAGGCGGCGATGCCCCTGGGCGTGCGCAGCTCGAACGGGATCCGGGTGTGCACGCAGCCCTGCCCGAAGTGGCCGTACAGCGAGGCCCCGTGATAGTCGTGGCGCTCCAGCAGCTTCCGGAAATCCCGCAGGTAGTCGCCGAGCCGCTCCGGCGGCACCGCGGCGTCTTCCCAGCCTTCGTGTGTCTCATGCTTGCCCGGCGGGTAGGCGGTCGCGCCCAGGCCCGCCTCGCGGACGTCCTGCAGCCGCTCCTCAACCTTCGGATTCTCGGTGTAGGCGACATGCGGCTTGGGATGGCTGCCGTCGCCGTTGACCTCGTCGATCAGCGCGTGCGCGCGGTCGTCGGCTTCCTGCTGGGTGTCCCCGTCGAACTCGATCATCAACCACCCGGAGCCTTCCGGCAGCTCTTCCAGCGCGTCGACCGACAGGTGCTCC
>Ga0335073_10004989_pt1 | contig 18619 bp, 16 predicted proteins | sample Lox_Sample_22_FD_207093 | JGI IMG/M metagenome (GOLD analysis project Ga0335073, IMG submission 207093) | Soil microbial communities from Loxahatchee National Wildlife Refuge, Florida, United States - Lox_Sample_2.2 | ecosystem: Environmental > Terrestrial > Soil > Wetlands | place: USA... | reverse complement strand
GACGCCCCGGCGCGTTGTCAAGCACTCAGGTTTCTGGGAGCATGGCAGGCGCATGCGCTTCAACAAGACCATGTGCCCCCGCTTCCAGGCCGCCCTCGAGGTGCTCGGCAAGCGCTGGACCGGCCTCGTGGTGCGGGCGCTCCTCGACGGCCCCCAGCGCTTCTCGGCGCTCACGAAGACGCTCGAGGTCGTGAGCGAGCGCATGCTGGTCGAGCGGCTCAAGGAACTCGAGGCCCAGGGGATCGTGGTCCGCCGCGCGATCCCGGGCTCGCCGCACGTAGAGTACGCGCTCACGGAGAAGGGCCAGGGGCTCGGCGAGGTGCTCGCCGCGGTGAGCCGCTGGGCCACCGAGTGGGTGGAAGCGCCGCCCGACGAGCGCCCCCGCCGGGCCAGGGCGTGAGCGAGGCCATCCCGGGGCTCGCCGCCGCGCCGCTGGCGCCGGCGCGCGATGCCAGCGTCGTGCTCCTGTGGCGGCAAGGCACGGCCGGTCGCGAGATCTTCTGGCTGCGCCGAGGCGCGCGCCTCGCCTTCGGCGGCGGCATGTACGCCTACCCCGGCGGCAAGCTCGACCCGGCCGACGCGGGCGTGCCGGTCGAGGGCGCGACGGGCCAGGACGCCGCCCTGCGCGCGTGCGCGGCGCGCGAGCTCTTCGAGGAGACCGGCGTGCTCCTCGGCGCGCGGGCCGGCGCCACCGAGCTGGCGACGCAGCGCCGGCGGCTGCTCGACGGCGAGGTCGGCTTCGACGAGGTGCTCCGGGCCTGCGGCGCCCGGCTGCGCGCCGCGGACCTGGCCGCCGCCGGCCGCTGGCTCACGCCGCCGTTCCTGCCGGTCCGCTTCGACGCGCGGCTCTTTCTCGCCGAGTTGCCCCCGGGGCAGAGCGCGTCCGTGGACGCGGCCGAGGCCTCGGAGGGCGGCTTCGTCGCGCCGGCGGAGGCGCTCGCGCGGTGGCGCGAAGGGCGCGCGCTGCTCCACCCGCCCACGCTGCACGCGCTGCGCTGCTTGCAAGAGCCGGCGATCGAGGACGCGCTGCGCCGGCTGCGCGACCCGCCGTTCATGGACGGCCTCGTGGCGCGCCGCATCGAGTTCCAGCAAGGCGTGGTGCTCGTGCCGCTGCGCACGCCCACCCTGCCGCCCGCCACGCACACGAACTGCTGGCTCGTGGGGCTCGAGGAGCTGGTCGTGATCGACCCCGGGGCGGACGACCCCGAAGAGCTGGCCGCCCTCTATCGGATGGTGCGGGAGCTTCACGCCGAAGGGCGACGGGCCGTGGCGATCCTGCTCACGCACCACCACCGCGATCACTCCGGAGGCGCGGCCGCGGCGGCGCGCGAGCTGGGGCTCCCGCTCTGGGCGCACCGGCTGACGGCCGAGAAGCTCGAGGTTCCGTGTGCGCGCCTGCTCGAGGATCGCGAGCCGCTGGGCCTCGCGGGCTTTCCGCTGAGGGCGGTGCACTGCCCCGGCCACACGCGCGGCCACCTGGCGTTCCTCTACGAGCCGTCGCGGGCCGTCTTCGCGGGCGATCTGGTCTCGAGCCTCAGCACGATCGTGATCGATCCGCCCGAGGGCGACATGGCCGTCTATCTCGCGTCGCTGCAACGACTGCTCGATCTGTCGCCGGGCACGCTGTTCCCCGCTCACGGACCGCCCATCCCCGACGGACCGGGCAAGCTGCGGGAGTACCTCGAGCACCGGGCGATGCGCGCGGCGCTGGTGCTGGCCGCGGTGCAGGCGGGGGCCGCCACGCCGGCCGAGGTGGTGGCGCAGGCATATTCCGACACTCCGGAGCCGCTGCACCCGATCGCGGAGCGACAGGCCCTGGCGCACCTGCTCCAGCTCGCGGCCGAGGGCAAGGCGAGCGAGCGCGACGGCCGCTGGCACGCCCGCCTGCCCTGAGACGCGCCCGCGCGAAGCAGGAGGGTCCCCGGGAAGATGTCCGGCGGCGCGCCTGTTGCGCGAGACATGCCCTTCCCGGCCAGCGCCCTCGCCCTGCTGCTCGCCCTCCCACCCGTCGTGCCGGCGTCCCCCGCGCTCGACGCGCTCGCCCGCGGCGACCTCGACGGCGCCCTCGCCGCCCGGGCCGCGAACGCCGCGGAGGCCCGCTACGTGCGCGCCCGCGTCCACGTCGCCCGCGGCGAGCTGGGCGCGGCCGAGCTGGAGACCGCGACGCTCGGAGGTACGCTCGGCGCGCAGGCCGCCTTCTACCTCGCCCACGCGCGCGGCCAGCCTCGCGAGATCGCCCGATCGGCCGCCAAGCTGTGCGCCGCCGGCGACCCCACCGGACGCGCCTGCGCCGATGCGGAGCTGTACGACGGCGCGACGCGGCCCACGGAGGTGACGCTGGCGGCGCCGACCGAGGTGCCGCTCGCCACCCGCGCGCCGTTCCCGCTCCTGCTGGCGCGCGCGGGCGGCGTGAAGACGGGCTTCGTCCTCGACTCCGGCGCGAGCGACAGCGTCATCTCGACCGCGCTGGCGAAGCAGCTGGGACTCCACGTGACGCGGGCCGCCTTCCCGGTCGGCGTCGCGGCGGGAGGGGCCCGCAGCGAGGCGCACCTCGCCCTCCTCCCCGAGCTCACCGTCGGATCCCTCACGGTGCGCCGCCTGCCGGTGCTCGTCCTCGACATGGCCGACCTCGATCGGGCCGGCGTCTCCGGCCTGCTCTCGCCGCAGGCTCTGCCCGGCGTGACGCTGGCCATCGACCTGGGCCGGCACGTGCTCTCGGTCTCGCCCGGCTCCGCCACGCCCGCCCCCTCGCCCGACGCGGTGACGCTGCCGTACGTCTCGGCGGGCCTCGACCTGGCCGTCACGGCGAGCGCCGCGGGGGGCCCGCGCGCGCTCTTCGGCCTCGACACGGGCATGGAGGGCGGCCTCGCGCTGTCGGCGACCTACGCGCGCGCGGGGGACGTGCCGCGCCCGGCCTCGGTCGTGGAAGGCGCGGGGGGCGCGGCCTCGCTCGAGTCGGTGCCGCCGGTCCCGGTCAACCTGGGCCCGCTGACGCTCCGGCCCCGCGGGCCCTGCGTCGTCTCCCCGATGGCCAAGGCGGACGTCGGCCTGGCCGGCCTCCTCGGCGACGGGCTGTTCGAGGGAGGGGTCGTGGTGCTCGACAACGCGCGGCGCCAGGTGACGGTGGTCATCCCCAACGCGGACGAACGGGAGCGCCCGGCCCCTGACGGGCGGCCGGGCGCTTTCGACCTCTGAGCCGAGCGGAAACGGGCTCAGATGACACGACGCCGGAGGCGGCGCGGCCCTCGGCGTCCCCCAGGTGCGGGGGACCGGGCCGGAAGCGCACCTTACCGCTGGGTCCCCTCGTTGACCGGCGCGTTGCTCGGCGCCTCCTGGATGCTCGAGACCCAGTCGCGGCCGCCGATGCGCTCGAACGAGAGGCTCACGAACTGCCCGGGCACGAGGTTCTTGATGTCCAGGGGGTGGGCGAGGAACGTCTGGTTGCGGGTCGGGCCCATCAGGGTCAGATAGCCGCGGGCCTTGTTGAGAGCCGACACGGTCCCGGTCACGGTGCCCGAGATGGCGAAGTTCTGGTTCCCGATCGATCCCTCGTTCATGTTGCTCGCCAGCCACAGCACGCCCGCGAAGTCGTCGTAGTTGACGCTCACGAGATCGCCGGGCTGGAAGTCCGCGAGCTGATCTGGCTTCGCGTGCAGCGCGATGGTGCGTCCCGCGCTGTTGATCTCGAGGATGCCCGCGCGGAAGTTGATGGCCCGCACCGTCCCTTGCACCACGCCCGTCTCGGCGGGGGTCATGCCGCTCGAGGCCATCGACCCGGCCTGCGGCGCCATCATCTGGCCCTGGTAGGGCTGCGAGTTGCTCCGGGAGTTCTGCGAGTCCGCCAGCGCCGGCGTCGCGAAGGTCAGCGCGAGCGGCGCCAGGAGCCCGGCAATCGAGTAAATCCAGATCCTCTTCATGGCACACTCTCCTCTTAGAGTTTCCTGCTCGACCACCGCCCACGCCGGGCCTGGGACCCAAGAGCCCCCAAGAGTGGTCGATCGAACGATGCGCACCCCCGGGCGCGAAACAAGCGAGGCCGCCTGGCGTGACTGCCGTCAGGGCGGCGGTGTAGGGATCGGGAGCTCGCCATGACGCCCGCCTCCCCGGCCAGCCTGCTGTCGCCGCCACCGCAGGCGGTGCTGACGAACGCGTTCGGGCTGCCCTTCGACAACGCCGTCGCCACGGCGCGCACCTGCTACGCGCCCCGCATCGTCACGACCGCCGACGTGTCGAAGGACGAGCGCGCGCGCGAGGTGCGGGACCGCATCGCGCGCGAGACCTACCAGGCGGGCCACCACACGACGCTGCAGCACGCCTCCTTCCAGTTCGCCCTCGAGCGCGTGAGCCGCCAGCTCCTCTGGTCGTTCCTGCACGCGCACCCCTTCTACAACTCGGAGCAGGTGAGCCAGCGCTACGTGGAGGTGAAGCCGGGCAACGCGCTGGTGCCGGCGCTGCCTCCGCGCGAGCTCGCGCTGTACCGGGAGACCCTCGACCAGCAGCAGGCCGCCTACCACGTGCTGTGCGAGCTGCTGCTCGAGCCCGTGGGCGCGGAGTACTTCCGGCTCTTCCCGGGGCGGCGCGGCGCGCGCGACAGGTGGCTGCCGAACGTGAAGAAGAAGGCCCAGGAGATCGCGCGCTACGTGCTGCCGGTGGCCACGCACGCGCACCTGTACCACACGATCAGTGGCCTCACGCTGCACCGCTACCACCGCTTGAGCCGATCGCTCGAGGCACCGGTCGAGCTGGGGCTGCTCGTGGAGGCGATGGTGGCGGCGGTGAACGCGCACGACCCGCTCTTCTTCCGCGACATCGAGGATCCGCTGCCGCTCGAGGCCACTCCCGAGGCGCAGCTGCTCGAGGAGCTGGGCTGCGGCGCGGGCGTGGGCGGCCGGCGGGCGCGCGCCTTCAACGACGCGTTCGACGAGTCGCTCCAGGGCCGCCTCAGCAAGCTCGTGGACTACAAAGTGCACGCCGAGGCGGTGCTGGCGGAGGCGGTGCGCGTCACGGTGGGGCTCACGCCGCGCGAGCTGTCCGACGCCGAAGCCATCCGCCGCGTCCTCTCGCCGGCCGAGAACCGCCTCTTCGCCGAGTCGCTGACGCTGACGACCCTCTCGAAGTCGGCGCGCGCCCTCTCCCACCCGCACTACACCTTCCGCAAGAAGCTCTCGCATACCGCCGACAGCCAGGACCAGCGCCACCGCATGGTGCCGGGCAGCCGCCCGGTGCTCGCGGCGCAGTACGCGGGCGGCGAGCCGGACGCGGTGCTGCCCGAGCTGATCGCGCGCCAGCCGGCCGCGCGCGAGGTCTACGACCGGTCGCTCGCGCAGACCTTCCGCGCCATCGACGCGCTCCTCGACGCGGGCGTCGCCGCCGCGGACGCGCTGTACCTGCTCCCCAACGCCTTCCCCGTCCGCTTCGAGGAATCCGGCGACCTCCTGCACCTGCACCACAAGTGGACGTCCCGGCTCTGCTACACGGCGCAGGAGGAGATCTGGCGCGCGAGCCTCGAAGAGGTGAAGCAGGTCCGCGAGGTGCATCCGCGCATCGGCGAGCAGATCATGCCGCCTTGCACCTTGCGGCACGAAGCCGGCGTTCGCCCGACCTGCCCGGAAGGGCCGCGCTACTGCGGCGTCCCCGTCTGGCGGCTCGAGCTGGAGCGTTACCAGCGGCTGATCTAGCCGCCGTCGCCCGCGTCGGCAGCCTCACCAGCGTCGCTGCCGGCGTCTTCGAAACCGGCGTCCGAGCCCGCGTCCTCGAAGCCGGCGTCTCCGGCATCCTCGACGCCGCCGCTCGTCCCGCCGCTGGTCGTGGTGGCCGCCCCGGTGCTCGAACCGCCCCCCGACGAGCTCGCGGCCGCGCCGGTCGAGCCTCCAGCGGTCGAACCTCCGCTCGCCGTGGAGGTGCCCGCCACGGAGCCGCCGGTGGTACCGGCGCCGCCCGTCGTCGTTCCGCCGCCGGTGCTGCCCGAGCTCGAGCCTCCCGTGGTGGGTCCGGCGTCCGGCGCGACGTACGTCCCGCACACGCCGCCGCCGTCCGCGTAATCGTAGAGACAGACGCCCTGGCAGCAGGGCGTGCCGTCGTGGCAGGCCTTGCCGAGCGGGGTGCAGACCAGCTCCGTACCCGTGGCGCCGCCGGCTCCGCCCGAAGTCCCTCCGGAGCCGCTGCTGCTGCACGAGCCTGTGACGAACGCGGCGGCGACGGCGAGAGCTGCGAGGGCAACGCGCTTCATCGGACCTCCTGCGGAACCGGCGCTCATCCTGCCAGACGCCCGGTGGGTCCGGTCAAGAAATCGGCGATCAACCGGTTGAAGGCCGCGGCGTGGGTCACGTTGAAGCCGTGCGGCGCCCCCTCGAGGAACACGAGTCGCGAGCCGCGCACCGCCTCCGCGGCCCGGCACACGGCCGCCGCGGGAATCATCCGATCCTCGGATCCCGCGACCAGCAGCGTCGGCGCCCGGATCCGCTTCGCCCACCGGGAGGCGTCGTGAAAGAAGACGGCCGCCGCCTGCGCGGTGACGCCGTAGCTCGCGCGCGGATCGTCGAACGCCGCCATCTGCTCGTCCACGAAGCGCTTTCCCTCGCCGGCGAGCTGGCCGTTGAAGACGAGCGGCCGCCACGCCGCCTCCACCGCATCGCGCGAGCCACGCAGGCCGCCGCGAGGGAAGGCGAGCGCCGCCTGCCTGCCGATGCCGAGGGTCGTCAGCCGCACGTGCCGATCGGCCGCGAGCGGCGCGGCGCCCAGGACCAGCCGATCGACCCGCTCCGGCCAGCGGCCGGCCACCTCGAGCGCCACCATGCCGCCCATCGAGACGCCGATCAGGTGGGCCCGCTCGAGCCGCAGGTGATCCAGCAGACGCAAGGCGTCGCGCGCGAGCTCGGGGACGCGGATGGGCCGGCGCCAGTGGGCGGTCCGGCCCGACCCGCGCTGGTCGGGGGCGATGGTCCGAAAGCGCCCCTTCAGGGCGTCGATCTGCGGCCGCCAGCCCTCGCCGGGACAGCCGAGGCCCATCAGCATGAGCAGGGGAGGCCCCTCGCCCTCGATCTGGTAGTCGAGGGTGGTGCCGGCGCTGACCCAGCTGCCCCGGACGATCGCCTCTTCGGGCACGCGCATCGTCGAGCGAGGCTACACCCTCCCGTGTTAGCTTGTCGCGGTGGACCTTCCTGCCGACTTGAACCCCGAGCAGCGCGCGGCCGTGGTCCACCGCGGCGGGCCGCTGCTCGTGCTGGCCGGCGCAGGCTCGGGCAAGACGCGCGTCATCGTCCACCGCATCGCCCACCTGGTCGAGGCGGGCGCGCCCCCCTGGTCGATCCTGGCGGTCACCTTCACCAACAAGGCCGCCGGCGAGATGCGGGACCGCGTCGAGCGGCTGCTCGGCCCGGCGGCGCGGGACGTCTGGGTGAGCACCTTCCACTCGGCCGGGGCGCAGATCCTCCGCCGCGAGGCCGAGGCCGTCGGCCTCACCCGCGAGTTCACCATCTACGACGAGGACGACCAGCTCTCGCTCGCGAAGCGCATCCTGCGCGAGGCCAACCGCGAGGCGGACAGCGCCTCGGCGCGCGACTTCCTCGCCGCCGTCGACCGCGCCAAGAACGGCGTCGCCGACCACGACCGCACCGGCGACCTCCCGGAGCTGGCGGAGCGATACCGCCGCAGCTTGCGCGCCGCCAACGCCGTCGACTTCGGCGACCTCCTCGCCTTGCCGGTCGAGCTCTTCCAGAAGCGCCCCGACGTCCTGGCGCGCTGGCGGCGGCGCATCGACCACGTGCTGGTGGACGAGTTCCAGGACACGAACCTCGTGCAGTTCAAGCTGCTCGAGCTGCTGGCGCCCCCGGGCACCGACCTGTGCGTGGTGGGCGACGACGACCAGTCCATCTACCGCTGGCGCGGCGCGGACATCTCCCACATCCTCGGCTTCGAGCGCGACTACGAGGGCGCGGCGGTGGTCAAGCTCGAGCGCAACTACCGCAGCGACGGCAACATCCTGGCCGCCGCCCAGGGCGTCATCGAGAAGAACGAGCACCGGCACGGCAAGCGCCTGTGGACCGAGCGCGGCCCCGGCGAGAAGCTGCACCTGCTCTGGGCGCAGGACGAGCGCGACGAGGCCGACCGCATCGCCGCGGGGCTGGCCGAGCTCCACGAGGGTGGACTGCCCTACGGCGAGATGGCGGTCTTCTACCGCATCAACGCGCAGTCCCGCGTGCTCGAGGAGGCGATGCGCATCGCGCGCATCCCGTACGTGATCGTGCGCGGGCGAAGCTTCTACGAGCGCGCGGAGATCAAGGACGCGGTGGCCTACCTGCGGCTCATGGTGAACCCGCGCTCCGACGTCGACCTCCTCCGCATCGTGAACTCGCCGCCGCGCGGCCTCGGCGAGACGACGATCGAGCGGCTCTCGCGCCACGCCAGCTTCGCGAACCTCTGCCTCTACGACGCGCTCGCGCCGCAGGAGGTCCTGCGCATCGAGGGCCTCAACGCCGGCGCCCGCGCGCGGCTGGGCAAGCTGCGCGTGCTGCTCGACGAGCTCTGCGAGCTGGCGCACACGGCCTCCGCGGGCACGGCCGCGGAGGCGGCGATCGTGCGCACCGGCCTGCTCGGCCGCTGGGAGGCGGCGCAGGAGCCGGAGGCGGTGGAGCGGGCCGAGAACCTGCGCGAGCTCGTGGGCGCGGCGGGCGAGATGGACGCGCGGTTCGAGCGCGATCGAAGCGAGGGAGCTCGGCCCGAAGGGCTTCCGGCGTTCCTGGGGCCCTCGGAGGCAGTCCCTGCGGCCGACGGCGTGCCACCCGAGCCAGGCTCGGACCTCGACGAGACTCCCGAAGGCGGCGCCCTGCTCCGCTTCCTCGAGGAGATCGCGCTGTTGGGCGAGGCCGACGGCAACACGCCCGCCGACCGCGTCTCGCTCATGACGCTGCACGCCGCCAAGGGCCTCGAGTTCGACGCGGTGGCCATCGCCGGCATGGAAGACGGCATCCTCCCCCACTCGCGCGCGCTCGGCTTCGGCGCGTCGCCCGAGGAGATGGCCGAGGAGCGCCGCCTCTGCTACGTGGGCTTCACGCGCGCCCGCCACCACCTGATGGTCTCCTGTGCCCGCGCCCGCGCCCTCTTCGGCGACCTGCGCTTCAACGCCCCCAGCCGCTTCCTCGCCGACGTGCCCGCCGAGCTGTTCGACCGGCCCCTGCCGGAGCGCGAGGAGTCCCCCTGGAAGCGGGAGCGCGCCGCGAGCGGCGTTCACGTGGACTACAGCTACGACCAGAGCTACCGCGCTCCACGGTCGTTCGGCGGCGGCCGGCGCTACCCGCCGCGCGGGCGGCGCACCATGGAGCTGGAGGTGGCGCCCACGGTCGCGCCGGTCGGCGCGACGGGCATGACGGTGCGGCACGCGGTCTTCGGCGTGGGGCGCGTGGTGGCGGCAGACGGCGACGGGCCCGACGCGAAGTTGACCGTGCGCTTCCCGAGCGTGGGCGACAAGCGGATCGTGGCCAGGTTCGTGACGCCCGTCTGACCGGGACGACCGGAACGTTTGAAGGCCGCTTTCCCCTGGGGCGTTGAAGAGGTAGCGTAGGGTTCTCGGAGGCGGCCATGGGCAGCACCCTGGTCCGGGACAAGCGGCGGGGGGGTGGCGGCGCGGGCCGCATGCCCGACGTCGGCGATCGCCTCGGCGCCTACCAGCTCGTCGCGAAGCTCGGCTCGGGCGGCATGGGCACGGTGTTCGTCGGCGAGCAGGTCACCGTCGGCAAGCGCATGGCGCTCAAGGTCCTCCACGCCTCCTACGCCCAGGACGCCGAGGTGGTCGGGAGGCTCTTTCGCGAGGCGCGCGCGGTCAACCAGGTGCGGCACGAGAACATCGTCGAGATCTTCGATTTCGTGCAGGGCGCGGACGTGGCTTATCTGGTGATGGAGCTGCTCGAGGGCAAGGACCTCGGGACCGCGCTGCGCGAGGAAGGCCCCTTCCCGCTCGCGCGCACGCTCGCGATCGTGCGGCAGATCGCCGAGGGCGTGGCGGCGGCGCACGCGAAGCAGATCGTCCACCGGGATCTCAAGCCCGAGAACGTCATCCTGGTTCACCGGGGCGGCAAGGCCGACTTCGTCAAGCTCCTCGACTTCGGCCTCGCCAAGGTGCTCGACGAGGGCCAGAACCCCGAGGTCACGCGCGCCGGGACGATCCTCGGGACGCCCGAGTACATGTCGCCGGAGCAGTCGATCGGCGAGGCCGTGACCTTCGCGAGCGACATCTACTCCCTCGCCATCCTGCTTCACCACCTGGTGACCGGGAAGCTGCCCTTCGAGGGCGCCTCGCTCGGCGAGCTCCGCGTGGCCCGGCTGCAGCGGTCCGCGCCGCCCCTGCCGCTCGCCACGCCGGGGGGAGAGCTGGTCCCCGAGCGGCTGCGGGCGCTCGTCGCGCGCTGCCTCGCCCTCGAGCCGGACCGGCGCTGCGGATCGATGCGAGAGATGCTGGCCGAGCTGGAGGCGATCGCGGAGCGGCCCTTCGAGAAGAGCGGGCCGACCGAGGAGCCGCGGCCGGCGCGGCGCGCGAAGCCCGCGAAGTCCCGGCGCCTGCCGAGCTGAGAGCACCCGCGCGCTCACGCGGGAAACAGCCAGCGCCAGAGCGTTGCCGGGCTCGGCGCGAGGCGGAAGCGTACCCACGCGATTCGCCGGCGCAACGCCGGGCTGCCTTTCGCCGCGAGCTCGTCGAGCAGCTCGTCGGCGCGCTCGGGCTGGCCGTCCTTCGCGCACAGCCGGGCGAGGTCGAGCATCGCGTCGGGTTGGCCAGGCTCGATCTCGAGCGCCCGCGAGAGGCACAGGATCGCCTGCGGCCGCTGCGCGGCTCCGCGCAGGCGCCCCCGCGCGTCGAGGAAGGCCCGCACCGCGTCCGCCTTGCGGCCCACGGACAGGTGCAGCTCGGCGATGCGCTCCCAGAGGCCGTAGGTCGTGGGGAACCAGTGCGTCGCCTGCGCGTACACCGCGACGGCCCGGTCGACGAAGCCCGCCGCGAGGTGGCCGTCCGCCGCGGCGTGGAAGGCGGCGAGCGCGGCCTCGCCCTGGCCCCGACGGGCGAGCAACGGCGCGAGCTTCTGCTGCACGCCCGGATCCGCCCCCCCCTGCGCCAGCACGCGCCGGTACTCCTCGATGGCCCGATCGAGCCGACCTCGCCGGGTCGCCTTCGCGGCCGTCGCGAGCGCGCGCTCGCGATCGAATGGCTGCTTCCGCCCGAACAGGCCCGGCCTCTAGCCCTGCGTGGTCTTGTGGATCTGGAAGGCGAGGAGCTGCCCGTCGCCGGTCACCGCGTAGAGTCGATCGGCGTCGATCAGGAGATCGGCCTGCACCTTCGTGCCCGTCTCGTAGGTCCAGAAGGGCTTCCCGGTCTTGGCGTCGAAGGCGTAGAGCCGCCCGTCGCCCGCACCCGCGCCCACGAAGACGAGGTTCTGGTAGAGGGCGGCGCGCGCGTACACCGGCCCCCCGACGGCCTGCTGCCAGAGCTTCTTTCCGCTCGTCGCGTCGATGGCGTAGAAGACCTTGTCGCTGCCCCCGACGTAGACCACGCCGCCCGCGAGGAGCGGCGAGGCGTTCACCTGATCGCCCGTCGCGAAGCTCCACTTCACCGTGGGGGCGCCGCCCGAGAGGCCGGTGAGCGCGTAGACCTTGTGATCGTTTGAGCCGAAATAGAGCGTACCGCCCTCGAGGAGCGGGCTGGAGGTGATGCCGTCGCCGGTCTTGAAGCTCCAGCGGAGGGCGCCGGTCTTCTGGTCGAGCGCGTACAGGAGGCCGTCGAGGTTGCCCGCGAAGACGAGCCCCTCGCCGATCGCCGGGCGCGCGTAGGAGAAGGCCTTCGGGGGCGCGGGCAGGGCGGCGGGCACCACTCCGCCCGTGTCGGTGGCGACGGCCACCGCCGCGACGCCCGCGAGGGGCCCGGGAGCGGCGGCGGGGAACTGCCAGACGAGCTCGCGGTCCGCGGCGCGCAGGGCATACAGGTGGCCGTCGTAGCTCCCGAAGTAGACCACCCCGCCCGCGAGCGCCGCGCCGCCCTTGATGCGATCGTGCGTCGGAAACTCCCAGACCGCTCGGCCGGCGTGGAGCTCGAGGGCGTAGAAGCTGTAGTTCTCGCTGCCGAAGTAGGCCCGCGTGCCGTCGGCGACCGGCGCGGCCACGACCTCCTTGGTGGTGGGGAAGCGCCACCGCGAGGAGCCGTCGTTCCTGTCGACGGCATTGAGGTAGCCCGCCTCGTTTCCGAAGAGCACCATGTCCTTCACGAGCGCGGGCGACGAGCGGCTGCCTGCTCCGCTCTGGAAGGCCCAGAGAAGCTCGATGGGCTTTTGACATCCCAAGCAAAGCGCGGCGGCAGCGAGCGCGCCTGGCGTCCAACGCAGCATGGAGCCTCCTCTGGATGAGGCAGTATGGCCACGGAGGACCCCGAGTCAACGAGCGATGGCGGGCGCCAGGGGCTTTGCCTCGCGGGTGAAGCGGCACTATGCTCTCGGGCCGCATGAACGACCCGCGCCGAGTCCCCACCCTGGCCGACGCCACGCCCGAGGGCGAGGCAGACCGTCCCCTCGCGATCCCGTCCGCGGCGCGCCGTGGCCTGCCGCCGCCCCCCCCGGTCGAGGTCACCGAGGAGCTGTTGCGAGCGCTCCCCAAGACCGACCTGCACTGCCACCTCGACGGCTCGCTCCGGGTGGCGACGATCCTCGAGCTCGCGCAGAAGGACGGCGTCCGCCTGCCGGCCGAGACGCCGGAGGGACTCGCCAAGGCGATCCACCAGGGCGAGATCTGCGGCAGCCTCGAGGACTACCTCACCGCCTTCGACATCACCCTCTCGGTCCTGCAGACCGAAGCGAGCCTCTACCGGACGGCCTACGAGCTCGCGGTGGACGCCGCCGCCGAGAACGTGCGCTACCTCGAGGTGCGCTATTCGCCGGTGCTCCACGAGCAGCGCGGCCTCAAGCTCACCGCCATCATCGAGGCCGTGCTCGAGGGACTGCGCGTCGCCAAGCGCGAGACCGGCATCAAGGGCGGCGTCATCGTGTGCGGCATCCGCAACCAGGATCCGCAGACGAGCGTGCGCATCGCCGAGCTCGCGGTGGCCTACAAGAACAAGGGCGTGAAGGGCTTCGACCTCGCGGGCGCCGAGCACAACTTCCCCGCGAAGGACCACCGCGAGGCGTTCCAGCTCATCCTGAAGAACAACGTGAACTGCACCTGCCACGCGGGCGAAGCGTACGGCCCCGAATCGATCGCGCAGGCGCTGCACTACAACGGCGCGCACCGCATCGGGCACGGCACCCGGCTGCGCGAGGACGGCGACCTTCTCAACTACGTGAACGACCACCGCATCCCGCTCGAGGTCTGCCTGTCGTCGAACGTGCAGACGGGCGCGGTGCCGGACATCGCGAGCCACCCGCTCAAGTTCTACTTCGACTACGGCCTGCGCGTGACCGTGAACACCGACAACCGCCTCATCACCGACACCACGGTCACGAAGGAGCTCTGGCTCGCGCACCGCCACCTGGGTTTCACGCTCGAGGACCTCTGCACGGTGCTCGTGTCCGGCTTCAAGAGCGCCTTCCTCCCCTTCCGCGAGAAGCAGGACCTGCTCGCGCAGGTGAACCGCGAAATCTCCGAGGTGGTGGCCCGCTTCCACCGCGTCGAGTCGCTCGCCGCCCGCCGCGGCTAGGATCCCGTGCCCCACCTGCTCGCCATGGTGCTCGCCGGGGGCGAGGGGCGCCGGATGGAGCCCCTCACCCGCGAGCGCGCCAAGCCCGCGGTGCCGTTCGGCGGCCGCTACCGCATCGTCGACTTCGTCCTGTCGAACTTCGCGAACAGCGGCATCCTCAAGGTGAAGGTGCTCACCCAGTACAAGAGCGACTCCCTCAACACGCACATCTCGCGCGGCTGGCGGCTGTCGCCCTCGCTCGGCCACTACGTCGAGGCGGTGCCGGCGCAGATGCGCACCGGCCCCGAGTGGTTCAAGGGCTCCGCCGACGCCATCTACCAGAACCTGAACCTCATCACCGACGAGCAGCCCGACCGCGTCTTCGTCTTCGGCGCCGACCACGTCTACCGCATGGACGTCCGGCAGATGCTCGACTTCCACGAGGACCGCAAGGCCGACTGCACGGTGACGGCGATCCCGGTCCCCCTCGCCGAGGCGTGCGCCTTCGGCGTCATCGAGGTGGATCCGGAGGGACGCATGGTGGGCTTCGCCGAGAAGCCGGCGAACCCGAAGCCGATGCCGGGCGACCCCGAGCACGCGCTGGCCTCGATGGGCAACTACTTGTTCAACACCGACGCGCTGGTCCGCGAGGTGACGCGCGACGCGATGGCCGATCACTCCACCCACGACTTCGGCCGCGACATCATCGCGCAGATGTACGGCCACTCGCGCGTCTACGTGTACGACTTCGCGAAGAACGACGTGCCCGGGCAAGGGCCCAAGGAACGCGGCTACTGGCGCGACGTGGGGACGACGGACGCGTACTTCAAGGCCAACATGGACCTCGTCGACGTGGATCCCATCTTCAGCCTCTACAACGACGACTGGCCCATCTACACGGTGCAGTACAACTACCCGCCGGCGAAGTTCGTCTTCGCCGATCGCGCCGCCGGCCGCGTGGGCACCGCGCTCGATTCACTCGTCTCCGAGGGCTGCATCCTCTCGGGCGGCGAGGTCGTGCACAGCATCCTTTCGCCGAAGGTGCGCATCAACTCGTACACGCAGGTCGAGGACTCGATCCTCTTCGAGAACGTGAACGTGGGCCGCCACTGCCGCATCCGCCGCGCCATCATCGACAAGAACGTCGACATCCCGCCGAACATGGTGATCGGCCACGAGCCGGAGCGCGACCGCGAGCGCTTCCACGTCACCGAGGGCGGCGTGGTGGTGATCCCCAAGGGGATGAAGCTGGACGGCTGACCGCGCGAGCGGCCTCGGCGCTAGAAGCGGCTCATGAGCTACGCCCTCCGAGCAAAGCGCTTCACGACCGATACTCCGCGTCAAGTGACGGCGTCGACTTGCGAGGCGCGCGTCTGCTAAGCTCTGCGCCTTCTCATGCCCAACCTCGACCTCGTCAAGAAGAAGGACGTCAGCAGCTTCCGCAAGGCGGCGCTCGGCACCTGGCGCAGCGTGGGCGATCCCTCGGTGTACGGGACGCTCGAGATCCGGATGGACAAGGCCGTGGAGTACATCGCCGCCTACCGGCAAGCGACCGGCAAGCGGCTCACCGTCACGCACATCCTCGCCAAGGCGGCGGCGGCGGCGCTGTCACGCATGCCCGACGCCAACTCCATCATCCGCTTCAACCGCATCTACCTGCGCAAGGTCATCGCCATCTTCATGCAGGTCGTCATGACCGACGAGGGCGAGGGCAAGGCCGATCTCTCCGGCGCGACCATCTACGACGTGGACAAGAAGTCCCTGGGCGAGATCGTGGACGAGGTGGAGGAGCGCGTGGCGAAGGTGCGCGCCCGCAAGGACGAGTCGCTCGAGAAGGCGCGCTCGTCGCTCCGGCTGATTCCCTTCCTGCTGATGCGCGCCTTCCTCACGCTGATGGGCTTCCTGCTCTACACGCTGAACCTCGACCTGCACGCGCTCGGGATGCCCAAGGACGGCTTCGGGTCGCTCATGATCACGAACATCGGCTCGCTGGGCCTCGACCAGGCCTACGTGCCGCTCGTGCCCTACTCGCGCGTGCCGATCCTGCTCGCCATGGGCGCGGTGAAGGACGCGCCGGTGGTGGAGAACGGCGAGATCCGCGTGGGCAAGGTGATGAAGGTCAACGCGACGTTCGACCACCGCATCATCGACGGCTTCCACGCCGCGATCATGGCGAAGACCCTGCACGAGTATCTCGAGCACCCCTTCGAGAAGCTCGACGAGATTCCGAAGCAGCGCGAACCCGCCGCGGCGGGGTAGTTGCCGGCAATCAAGGTGCGCAGAAGACGCCGTAGAGCGTCGTCGTGCCACCAGCGAGGGTGCCTGCGTTGACGGCGTAGACCACCAGCACGCCGCCGGCACCGTCGGCCAGCGCCACCGGTACGGCCTCGCCGTCGACGGCGGTGACCGTCGCCCCCCCACCCAACGACACGACCCGGCCGCAGCCTTCCCGGTTGACCACCGCGTACCTGGGCGCCAGCGTCTGTATCCCATCGTCCACGGGGCCGGCGATTTCCAGCCATGCGGTGGCCAGGCAGTCGTCCCCACACGAGGTGGCCGAGACTCCCTGTGCTACCTGGTTCGAGACGGTGGCCCGCTGGGACAGGGCACCCGCATCGTAGGTGTACACGGCGACACCCAGGCTCGTGTCCGTGACCAGCAGGGAGAAGCCGGCATCGTTCGCAACCGCCACGACGTGCGGCGCACCCTGGGAGCCGATCGACGTCGCCGACAGCTGTGCGCCGGACGGGATCGCAAAAAGAGCCAGGACGTCCGGGCCGGAGGGGTTGGAATAGCTGGCGGCCACGGTGAACTGGCCCGCTGGTCCGGACGGGAAGATGGCGCTGTCGTTCGCCGCCGGGAGGCCGATGACGCTCGGGTCGAGGTCGGGGAGCTCGGTGAGCGACGACGGGCAGCCACCGTTCGGGGGCCCGATCGCCCACTCGACGGTGCCGTAAAACGGATCTTCGGGATCGACGTCGACGAAGACGGCGCCCAGCGTTCCGTCGGCCGCCCGCGCCGCCCTCACCAGGTTGATCTGCCCGCCGAACTGCAGCGGGGATCCGGCGTCGACGCCATCGTCGTAGGGCGCCAGGCAAACGGCCTCGTCGAAATCCTGATTGCGGGAGTCGTAGGTGGCCGCGATCAACGTGATCGGGTTGGATCCGTAGGCCGGAGCGAAGGAAAGAGAGGCCGCCGGTAGAAGGGACGTTCCGGCATCCATCAGCGCCCCTCCATCGGCCGCCAGCGTCCAAAAACTTCCGCCGTAGAGACCCTGACCGCCCCAGGGGACGATGCCGATCAGATAGCCGGCGTCCACCGCCAGAAGGGAAACCCCGCCAACCGCGCCCGGTCCCTCGCTCAAGACCACTGGCGCTCCGCACGTGAGCGGCCAACCCGCGTCGGGTGGCGCGCAGAGGCCTCCTCCGCCCGAAGTGCCAGCCGCGCTGCCGCCCGAGCTACCGTTGCCCGAGCTCGACCCGGTGGAGCTTCCACCGGTGGTACCCGCCGCCGTCCCGCCGGTCGAGCCTCCTCCCGTGGGTCCTCCTCCGGTCGTCAGGCCGGTTCCTCCCGTGGACGAGCCGCCCGCGGATCCGCTGGAGCTCGCGCCGGTGGCAGTGCCCGGCGCGCCACCCGACGTCGAGGCCTCACACTGGTAGCCGCCACCGACGGGGACGCACGCAAGGCCGCCGGGGCAGAGCGGCCCGTCCTGGGAGCAACTCTTGCCCACGAAGTCGCTCGCCGGCAGCGGAGTCACCGGGCAGGCGGCCAGCGCCACGGCGAGGACGATGATGAAGGCGGGTCTCAGAAGTGTCCCGACAGTGACAGTCCGCCCGGCGCGACCCCGACAGACGCGTCCTTTCGCGAGCGAGCGGAGGGACGTTCCACGAAGTAGAGAACGATGGCCGCGACGATTGCCGCCCCGCCGGTGGCATACAAGACGTCGGCGACGATGCCATCCTGGGCGTAGGGTTGCCCGTCGTGGAGAGCGGAGGTGAGATCTCCGTCGGACTTCTCCGCGTTCGCCGCCGAGAGCTGCAGGTAGCCGAAGAGCCCTCCCACCGCGAGCGCCCCGAGGCCGGCTCCGCCCGTGGCCCACGCGGCCGCATGGGAAGGACCCGCCTCGGGCCGCGACGAGACCGCAGGCGGTGCGACGGCGAGCACCGCAGGCGCCGCCGCGGGCGGCGCGGCGCTCTGCGGGGGCATGGGTGGGGCTCCCGGGGCAGCGATGGGCGCCGCCGCGAGATCGCGCCGCGCCTGGGCGAACAGGACCTGTGCCTTCGGCGATTGCGCCGGAGGAAGGTCGACGAGCACGTCGGTCGCGATGGCCTTCTGGAACTCGGTCTTCGCCCTCTCGGCGTCGGTGGCGTTCAACGCGATGAGTCCCAGATAGACATGGGCCTTTGCGGCAACCGGGGACCCGGGCGCCCGGTACAGGACGTCTCTCAGCAACGCGGTGGCCTGGGCGTCCTGGAAGCTCTCGAAGAGACCCACGGCGCGGGCGAATTCCTGCCGGGGCGTCTCGATCGCCCGCGCCGGGGCTGCGAGAACCAGCACGACCGCGGCCGAGAGCGCGCCGGGGCTCACGGCGTGCAGTAGCTCGCCAGGATCTGGCTGCTGCTCGCGAAGGGCGCGATGTAAGCGATCACGGCGCTGTTCCCGTTCGAGGCGACGGCGGCGATGAAGGTCGGGAAGAACGGCTGCGCCACGGCGTGGAATCCGTCCCCGGCGGCCACCGGCCCGGCGACGCCGCAACCCGACGCATTGACGAATGCCACCTGCGGTTCGACGGCGACGTAAGTGCCGGCATCCGCGGTGTCCGCCCACGAGGCCACGATGCAGTCGGGGCCACACGAGGCCGCCGCGAGGCCCAGCGCTCCCGGTGCGGTCGAGATTGCAGCCACGGAGTTCAAGGTGCTGCCGCCGAGCGCCGCCGAGAAGAGCTGCACTCCCGTCTGTGCATCACTCGCGACG
>Ga0335073_10004988_pt1 | contig 18620 bp, 14 predicted proteins | sample Lox_Sample_22_FD_207093 | JGI IMG/M metagenome (GOLD analysis project Ga0335073, IMG submission 207093) | Soil microbial communities from Loxahatchee National Wildlife Refuge, Florida, United States - Lox_Sample_2.2 | ecosystem: Environmental > Terrestrial > Soil > Wetlands | place: USA... | reverse complement strand
CTGGGTTGGGCTGCGTTGGCCGTCGGGCCCGGCGCCGGTAATGCGGGCGAAGGCGCCGCGCGGCCGGATCACTGGGTCGAGCAGCCTGCCGGTGGCGATGCCGTCGCGGAATTCGAGACGGTTGGCGATGACCCATTTGGCGCCCAGATGGCGCGCCAGGGGGCGCATCACGTGGTCCAGGCCCTGGCTGACGAGAACTACTTCTTGCCCGCTATCGATCAGGGCTTTGATCTGGAGGGCGCCGTCGGGCTTGATTTGCGGCTTCAGTTCGTATTGGAAATATTCTTCGCCGAGCAGATCGAGCCGGTCGCGGCTGACCCCGCGCAGGACACTGTGCACAACCCGCGTGGCGAAGACCCGGTTGGCGGCGTAGAGGAACGGCCGCAGCAGGGCCATGACGAACACCAGGCCACGACGCATCCAGCGGGCGGTGAAAGTCTGCGAATTCCAGGTGAAGAAGGCGATGGGACGGACGGTGGTCAATTCCAGAAGACTGCCCTCCACGCGCCAATACACGTGCGCGTCCTCGCGGGGGGCGTCGGAATTTCGTGGTGAAGGATTCAAAGTGCTTTACAGCCCTGCGCTTACAGGTAGACCGACTGGACTCGGCAGGGAACGAAAGAGCCTATTGTAAACAATCGCGGCCAAAGGCAGAAGCGGGTATGTAGAGGCGGGCGTTATGGCTCGTGCAGGCGTTTCCGTAGCCGCCAGGCCGGCCGTTTCCGGATGGCCGACGATACGGCCAGCGACAGGAGTTCCGATGCGAGTACTTCCGCACCGGTGGAGTGAACGCGCCTGGTGCTGGTTTCGCTGAATTCTGACCCCGACAGGAACCGGTTTTTCCAAGAATTGCCAGCCGCCTGCTGGCATAAAGAATAAAATCGCAAGGTCATGGCCGCTTCCGGGACTCCCGTCCAGGCTGTACCGGCGCCTCGCATTCAGTCGGTGGATGCTCTGCGTGGGGCCATCATGATGTTGATGGCGATCGATCACATCCGCGATTACGTGGCCCGAAGCGCCCAGCAGTTCTTGCCTACTGACCTGACACGCACGACCCTTGCCATCTTTCTTACCCGCTGGATCACGCATTTTTGCGCGCCGGTCTTCATGCTCACGGCCGGCTTGGGCGCATATTTCTGGATGACCCGTGGGCATCACTCGAAGGGTGAGTTATCACGGCTGTTGATCAGTCGTGGTATTTGGCTGGTTGCCCTTGAAGTGACGATACTTCGATTCATCATGTTCTCACAGATGAGCTTCACGGCGAATCCTGTGCTTCTGATTATCCTTTGGGCAATTGGGCTTTCCATGATCGCGTTGGCCGGGCTGATTTATCTTCCGATGCGCGCGCTTATGGGCATCAGCATCGCGATCGTCGCGCTGCACAATCTACTCGCCGATGTTCCGGCCGAGCGCTTTGGGCGGGCAGCGTGGATTTGGAACATTCTGTATACGCGAGGTGTTATCGCCCTCGGCGGCATCAAATTCAGGCCCGCATATCCGGTGTTGCCCTGGATCGGCGTGATGGCTGGGGGCTATTGCCTGGGCGTGGTCTTTGATTGGGATGCTGGCCGCCGGCGCCGTTTTCTGGTGCGGTTGGGGCTGGCCCTGGCTGCGGCATTCGTTGTGGTCCGCGCCATCAATATCTATGGCGATCCCGAGCCGTGGGGCCATCAGGCATCGCCGATTTTTACGGTGCTCTCTTTTCTCAATGTCACAAAATATCCGCCTTCACTCGACTTTTTGCTGATGACGCTCGGCCCGGCTCTGGTCGCCATGGCGTGGCTGGAAAACTTTCACTTTCATTTCACCAATCCGCTGATTGTTTTCGGGCGCGTACCGTTCTTCTACTACGGGGCGCACTTGCTTTTAGCTCATCTGATAGCGATTGCGATGAACTGGGTGCGCTACGGCGCAAAATCATTTCTGCTGATTGCGCCGCCCTCAATGGGAGGCCCAAGTGAACTTTTTCCGGTTGACTACGGGTTCCCGCTTTGGACGGTGTATGCGGTGTGGGTTGTGGCATTGCTGCTCCTCTACCCGTCATGCCTTTGGTTTGCGCGACTCAAACAGCGTCGGCGCGATTGGTGGCTGACCTACCTGTGATTTCTTGTGGAGAAAGGGTGGTAAGCGCTGCAGTTGTTCGCACCCTCTGAATCTCGAGTGAGTAACCGACTGACAGGCAATCCGGAAGCATTCTTAGATTTCCGCCTAAGCGGGCATTCAAGGTGCGGCACGAGCGGGTACAGGTTGATCCGAGGGCGGGTGACATGGACTCGGCAAGGCCTCAGTCAAGGCAGCGTTCACGATAGGTACGACTCATTCTTAGGTAATAAACAACAGAACCCAGCAAAATTTTGCAATAGAGCAGCCAGGAGAAGAAAATGAAATCAACGCAAACCAAACCTAGCATCGTGTTCTGCCACGGGCTCTGGGCCGACGGCTCGTGCTTTAGCAAGGTGATGCCCGCACTTCAGGCAGAAGGGCACGAGGTGATCGCCGCCCAATACGCGCTCAACACAACCGCGGACGACATCGCCACCGTAAGAAGTACGCTGGGGCGGGTCAGCAGCCCTGCCATTCTCGTCGGTCACTCTTACGGCGGAAGCGTCATCACCGGCGCCGGAATCGACGACCGCGTTGCGGGATTGGTCTACATCGCCGCGCTCGCTCCGGACGCCGACGAGACATCTCAGACCCAGCAATCTAAGTTCCCGACGACAGACGTCTTCTCTTACATCGAAGTCGTGGACGGACGTATCTGGCTTCGTGTGGAAGGCATCGACTGTTTTGCAGGCGATTTGTCCGAGCAGGAAAAGAAGCTGGTTTGGGCGACCCAGTGCGTGCCGGATGCCGGCCTTTTCAGCGCGAAAGTCGGAGGAACTGCCTGGAAATCGAAGCCAAGCTGGTACATCGTCGCCAAGAACGACCGCACCGTCCACCCCGACATGGAGAGGTTCGTTGCTAAGCGAATGGGAGCCACCACGACGGAGGTCGCCAGCAGCCACGTTCCCATGTTTTCCCACCCCGACTCGGTGATAGAGGTCATCCGAGCCGCCGCAGCGACGGTTCAAAAAACAACCCTAGCAGCGTAAAGCGCATTCTTAAGTTTAGGTTTAGGAGTGCACTCGCATGGAATGGCACGAACGGGGACGCTCGTGCCTACATGCCGCCGTATTTCTTCGAATAGCCGTTTCTTGTGTTGGTTACGGTGAACCTACCATCCGCGCGGGCCTTGACTTCGATGGAATGGCCGTCGGACTTTTCGTCCAGGTTAGCGATGAAAGTCTCGGCGACGTTATGTTTTGCGTCGGAGCCAGAGGCGTAGTGGAGTTGCCAGAAGTCGGCCAGGCCGGGTGAGTCGTGGACAATTTGCCAAGAATCGGGATTGCCGCCTTTGCGGGCGCCGTTGTTGGAGATCGCCACCAGCGGATGCAGCGCCCAGACCAGGGCCTTGGGATTGTCGGGGTAGCCGCCATGATGAGTGGCGAGATAGAGACTGACCGTCCCCAGAAGATTGTTGGGGCAAACCAGGCCGAGCTCTTTGATCTTGGTTAAATCGCCCAGGTCGAGAAATTTAAACTTGCCATAGGTGATCAACATGCCGATGGACTGCGAGTTTTCGCTGGTGTCGGCAGGGGGTGGCGCTTCCGAGTAGCAATATGGATTCGCTTCGCCTGCGCCGGGTAACGGGCTGGTGATGGATTCTCCGGCGGCGGTTAGGAATTCCAGTTTGATATTAGTCAAAGGAAGTCCTTCGCCGGGCTTTACTACCACGCGGGCCGCGCTCTTCGTCGCTTTCTGGTAGGCGGCGTAGAGACCTCGGGCCTGGTCAGAGTCCTCGGTGTCGGGGCCGTGGTCGACGAAGGTGGCAATCTTCAGACGGTTGACAAGATCCGCGACTCCGCCGACGTGATCCTCGTGAAAGTGGGTGATGACGACGTAATCGATTTGTTTGAGGCCGGCGGACTTGGCCGCGCCGGCGATGCGATCGGCGTCCCGCGCGCCGGGCCAGCCGGTGTCGATGAGAACTGACTTGCCCGAGGGAGTGATCAATAGCGTTGATTGGCCGCCCTCCACGTCGATGAAGTAGATGCGCAGGTCATTCGACCGGGCGTGAACCGGTGGCGTGAAGCCTGCCAAGGCGACGATCAGCGTGGCTGCAACAAAGAGACGCGTCATCAAACTCCTCATGGACGGGCTTTGCCCGGCGGGCAGACGAGGACGTCCGCTTCTAGGCGGTTCTCGCCGTTACTGACATGCGGGTGCAGTTAGCGGGCTGCTTGCGACAGGAAGTGGCGTCAAGCTGTATTTGCGCAACAGGTCGTTCACCGGCGCAATCGTCTTTTCGTTCAACTCCCGCCACTCTGCGACTCGCTTGGCCAACATCTGACAGGTCTGCAGGACTCCGTCCTGCACCTGGGCCGCCGGCCTGGTGTCGCTGCTTTGCGCCATGGTAGCAAGGCGCGACAAGTCCCGGTTGGCAGAGCCGATCCCAACCTCTGATGCGTTACCATTCTCTATTTGCGCCGCTTGACCGTCCAATGATTTCAAGGCATCGGCCAGGTCTTTCTTTTGCGCGTCAGAAGCTGCGGTTTTCTGGCGGTCGGCAATCGCGTTTCGCAATGCTTCTATTTGCCAGTAGCCGTCGTAGCTGGTGTCCATTTGTGCAGAGATGCTTCGCTCGGTATCGAGCTGCTGCACCAGATCCGCCTGCGATGCATGGACCCGGGGATCCATGGTGACTTGCAGCGGCTGGCGATACGACTGGCCGTTGACCGTCAAAACCACGGAATAATTGCCGGGAACCGCGTAGGGCCCGAGCGGCTGTTCGTGCGGGAAGTCCCCGGGAATGGCATGATCGGCGAGGGTGTATTCGATGTAATCCAGATGCTGGCCGTAATAGCTGTAGTTGAGAGCCTTAGGCGGGGGATAACGGAGATCCCAAGCGAAGCGATTGATGCCCGAATATTCCGAGAGCGCGGGTGGTGAGGCGAACCAGTAATCCGGAACGTTGGCCGGTGCGGCTTCGAAGGATGGGGGATTGTCGGTGTACTCACGCACCAGATTATTTTTCGCGTCGAAGATTTGCAGCTTGATGCTCCCGCTCATGTGTTGCTTAAGGAAATAGTCGATGATGGCGCCGTCGGGCGGATTGTGCCCGGCTGGAGTCTCCGGCGGCAGAGGCGTGTCCTGATAGACATCCCAGCGGGTGCGAATGGCGGGTTCGGGGGGCAGCAAGGTGACGTCCGATTGCAGAAGTTTGTCACTGAATTGGCGCAGGGGAGTGACGTCATCGAGAATCCAGAGCGAACGCCCGAAAGTGGAGGCTACGAGATCGTCGCCGTGGACGTCGAGATCGGTAACTGGGGTGACCGGCAGATTGAGCTGCAGGGATTGCCAGTGGCCGCCGTCATCGAAGGAGATGTAGACGCCTCTGTCGGTTCCGGCATAAAGCAAGCCGCTGCGTTGAGGGTCGCCTCTAACCACGCGGACATTTTCGCCGGCGGGTAGCCCCATGGAAATGGGTTGCCAGATGTGACCATAGTCGCGGGTGCGGTAGATCGATGGTCGAGTCTCATGCCGGGTTTGGGTGACAGCGTAGGCAGCGGACTCGTCGTGGTGCGAGGCTTCGATCACGGTGATCTGAGTATGATCGGGCAGGTTAGGAATGGTGACATTCTGCCAGGATTTGCCATCTCTGCTGACCTGAATGATTCCGTTTCCGGTACCGACCCACAGCTCGCCGGCCTTTAAGGTCGAGAATGACATGGTGGTGATCACATCGCTGCGCCGATTGGGTGGCTCCGAGTTGCTCGACGCGACCTGGGCAGGTTTCTGCGTAAGGTCGGGACTGGCTTCTTTCCAGGTCACGCCAGCATCCTTGCTTTTCAAGACATATTGCGCACCAATATAGAGGGTATGTGGGTCCTGGGGCGCGAACGCAATGGGCGCCATCTGGTAGGTGCGGTACTTGGGAGAGCGGATGAACAGATGCGTGATCTGCCCGGTGCTGCGCTCGGCGCGCAAAACCGAACCATACCAGCCTCCGGTGTAGACATAGTTGGGGTTGGCAGGATCTGGAACGATGTAAGCAAATTCGAATCCTCCCACCGAGTCCCAGTCGCGATAGGTGATTTCTCCAACGTCGCTGCGACTTGAAACCGACGCGGTGCCACTGTCCTGCTGCGCTCCATAGACATGGTAGGGGAACTGTCGGTCGGTGCTGACGTGGTAGAACTGGCCGGTGGGCTGGTTATACCACGAGCTCCAGGTGGAGCCGCCATTGACGCTGACGGCAGCGCCCTGATCGACTCCAAGAATCATGTGCTGGTTGCTGCGCGGGTCGATCCAGAGGACGTGGTAGTCATCTCCGCTGGGCGCGCCCTGCCAGGCTTCGAAGGTCTGGCCGCCATCGCTGGAGCGGTACATGGAAGTCTGCGCGACGTAGACGTTGCTCGCGTTCGTGGGATCGACAAATACCCGGCTGAAGTAGCCGTCTCCGCGAACCCGTGGATCGTTCGTGCTGCGCTGCCAGGTATCGCCGCCATTTTCGGAGCGGAACAATCCCTGCTCCACGATGGCATAGACTCGCTGCCCGTTTGTTCCCGGCGCTATCGCGACTCCCACGCGGCGCATAGGGCTGGTTGGCAGTCCTTTACCGGGGATGAGTTGCCAGGTGGAACCTTCATCGGTCGATTTGTAAATGGCTGCGTCCTGGCTCTTCATTGGTTCGCCTGGATCGAACGGGTCGACGGCGCGGGTCCAGAGAGCTGCCAGGAGAATGTTGGGATTGTCGGGATCGGACTCCAGATCAACGACGCCGGTCTCCTCATCCTTATAGAGAACTTTTTTCCAGTTCTCGCCACCGTCGGTTGTCTTGTAGACTCCGCGCTCCCCGCCGGAAGTGGAGTCGCCGGCCGCGCCGATCAGAACGATGTTGGGATCGTGAGGATCGATCACCAGACCATTGATGGCGTGCGTCTCGCGTAAACCGATGTTGGTCCAGGTGGCGCCGGCGTCGGTGGATCGATAAACGCCATCGCCGCGCGTCTGCTCGCCGGTGGCAACGTAAATGATCTGCGGATTGGAAGGGGCAACGGCCACTGCGCCGATCGATGGAATCGGCACGCTGTCGAAGATGGGTTTCCAGACGCGGCCGGCATCTTCTGTTTTCCAGACACCGCCGCCGGGAGTGCCGACATAGTAGACGTTCGGCTGGCCGGAAACTCCGCAGACTGAAGTGATGCGTCCGGCGCGGAACGGGCCGATCAGCCGCCAGCGCATCGCGTCGAACATGCCGAGAGGGATGTTCTGCGCGAGAAGCGGAGCGAGAAGGCTGAGAAGAATGGTGACAGAAATGGAGGAGAGCACACAAATAACGGTTTTTTGCTTCATGTTTGATCGAGGATCGTGTTTTTCGGAAAACGGCAGTGTACCACTGAGTTTCGCAGGAGCGGCGGAAGGTGGGCTGAACAGACGGCAACAAATTGACAGGCGCTAGGATTTCTCCATGGGTTGAGTGGAATCCGGTTTCTGGCATTTGTGGCGATTGAACTGCTCCTGGATTGCGGATTGGGCGTTGCCGCGGTTCGGGTCTCCCGCAAACTGAGCATTGCAGGATTCGCAGATTCCGAGTACGGGAACGTTCCTGACTCGCTTTACGATGCGAAGATTTCGCTTAGGCATAACGCAAGTCTCCCACAGCTGGGCGAACAGCGCCAGTTGCTGGCTTGTTTACGCGATCGTCGCTGCCTCCGCAGTCAGGAACGACCAGGGCCGGGATACCGCCCGGACGGGTCGCGTGGACAAACGACTTTGGCCGGGATATGATGCGCGGTTCAGCGGAGACATCGCTGAAATTAATTCGTGGACGCCGAGCGCAGATAGCTCGCAGCGGCAGAACTGACTTCCCGGGACAGACCAAGCGCTTGATCACCGATTGTCACATCCACATTCAGCCTTTAGAGATGTTTCATCCTCAGGCTCTGGAGTTGATCAAAAAGAAGCGCCCCAACTACGATCAAATTGCCGAGTTCTGCCGCTCGCCCAAAGCTTTTCTGAAGCATCTGGACGCGGCCGGAGTGGATCGCGCCGTTCTCATCAATTATGTGGCGCCAGAGGTGATCGGCTTCACCTCCGGCGTGAACCAGTTTATTGCCGGCTACGTTAAGGAAAATCCGCAGAGGCTCATTTCCTGTGGCGGCCTGCACCCGCGGCACAGCCAGAATATCCTGGCGGATGTGGAACAGATTCTGCGGCTGCAGATTCGCATGATCAAGATTCATCCACCGCACCAGCTCTTGTTTCCCAATGACTACCAGCACGGGGTAAAGGAACTGGAGGTCATCTATCGGGCGGCGGAAGCGAATGGCATTCCGGTGATGTTTCACACTGGGACTTCGATTTTTGCCGGGGCGCGCAACCGCTACGGGGATCCGATCTATGTTGACGATGTGGCGGTGGACTTTCCCAAGCTGAAAATCCTGCTGGCGCACGGCGGGCGGCCGCTGTGGATGCACACGGCATTCTTCCTGCTACGGCGGCATCCGAACGTGTTTCTCGACATCAGCGGAATCCCGCCGAAGATGCTGCTTAAATATTTCCCCCGGCTGGAGGAGATTGCCCACAAGACGCTCTTCGGCACGGATTGGCCGGGGCCGGGCGTGCCGGAGATCAAGCAGAATCTCGATGATTTTCGGGCGCTGCCGTTGCCGGAGGAGGTAAAGCAGCAGATTTTGAGTAAGACGGCGTTGAGTATCTGGCCGGGATAGCGGTGGACACGAACTGCCGGGCTTTGCCCGACAGGGCCGATGGCGTCCCCCTGCGTGGGGCTTACCCGGGCACAAATGTGCAAGTATTTGCTCTTATCTGTGGCAAGCGTCTGCAAGCATGAGACTTCGCCCGCCTAGTTTGGTACCAGACTTGCCCCTGTCTTGGGTGGAGTGGCTGTCCCCGGGGCCCTCCAGTCTGGAGATCATAATGAAAACAATCGTATTCGCATTGTGCATGTTTTGCGCTACCGCGGCCCTGGCGCAGTCGGGCGCGGTGTACAGCAGCCCCCTGCAATTTTCGGGGAGCACGGAGCACGCGAGTTTCGCTTCCATGGGGCAGGAGCACAGTTTGTTCAGTGGATCCGGTGCGGTAGTTTCGGCGCGAGGCGAGCAGCCGGTCGGTGAAGTAGTGCCGGAAAAGTGGGAGATGCCGCTGGGGGACGCGGCGCGCATTCAGCGGAAAGAACACGCCTCCGACAAGAGGTCGCAAGTGGTGTGGGAGAATCGGGCCTGGGGACCCGGCTTGGCCGTTTCCACCGCGCCGCGGCCTCTGTTTCGGTAGGTCCGCAACGGGTTCAATAGCGGCTGTGGGTCTGGAACCTCCAGCCGCCTGCAGGTCGTCCTTTGGCGCTCTAGTTGAGCAGTCCTTCCATCTGCACGATGTCGGCATCACCTTCGCCGACGGCGGCGAAAACTGATTTGCCGTCCGCCGACCAGGAAACCCGCCGCGCGATAAAGGTACGCCGGTCACCAAAATCCGTGATCTGCCTTAATTTCCCGTCCTTCGTGGACGCGACCCAGATATTGGTTCCCAATTTGTCGTCAAGCGGCATCACCAGCCATTTGCCATCGTTAGAGATCACCGGCTGAAGGCCCTGCCACAGGGGCGCTCGCTCCCCCGATATGCGCGCCAGCAGGGTCGAGGGTCCATTCTCAGGCCGGGCTACGCGCAGCTCGTAGTCGAGCGAACCGTTAAGGTTCTGCAGTGGAACCACGTAATACAAGGCTGAACCATCCGCGGCTACAGCAGGCCCTCGGGCATTATCGGTGCGCACTACTACGGGTGCGCCGCCATCGATTGGAACTTTCATGAGGCGAAAGCTATGCGTGGGCTGGAAGGGCGAGGACTCGGAGTAATAGAGCCACTTGCCGTCACCCGACCAGGTTGCCCAGGCACCCAAGGGAACGAAAAGATGCAGGTCACTGCCATCGGGATGAAGGACCCAATAGCCGACTCCGCGCACGTCGGACGACAGCCGTCCAGTTGCGAAGGTAATGAGATTCCCTTGCGGGGACCAGATCGGAACGCCCATTACCATGTTCGGGTCCTTCTCGAAGGTGATCTGACGGGGCTCGCCGCCCGCCAGCGGCAAAACCCAGAGATTGCCGTGCCCGCCGCTGTCCGAAAGGTAGGTGAGTTCGCGGCCGCTGGGATCCAGGGCGGGAGTCTGAACCTGTCCGGTCTGGTGAGTGATGCGAACCGCGCCGCGCACATTCTCTGCCGCTTCGCCGTCGACAGGAAACTTCCAGATGTCGAACTGCATGCGTCTGCGGCTGACCACGATGCGGCCGTCCTGATCGACGTCCGGGTTCTCGTCCCCGGCTTCGCCGAATGTGAGCTGTTGGGGCTCGCCTCCAGACTTTGGGATTTGCCACAGGTGCAGCGTTGGAAGATAGAGCAATGTACTGCCCCGCGCGGTGCTGTAAACCAGACGAGAGCCATCTGGTGACCATGCCAACCCGCTCATAAGAGTCGCCTCGTTGCTGAGGCGCTGCGGCTGGCCTCCCGCCGCCGGAACCACGTAGATATCGTCAGCCCAATTTTCCTGGCTGTGGAGGTAGGCAATCATGGCGTCATCGGGCGACCAGCGCGGCTGACGGTAGCTGAAAGTGGTAACCGCCTCGGTTACAACCCGCGGGTTGGAGCCAGCGCGATCGGCGACCACCAGTTCAATTTGCCTGCCGTTGAGGCGGAAGAATGCCAAGCGTTTGCCGTCATGGCTCACATCGGCGCCACTAATGGCGGAAGCCAGTACTCGAGGCGCTCCGCCCAGCGCAGAGACCTCCCACAGGCTGCCCTGGGCATCGCCCTCCGGAGGTGGTGTGAAATAGATGATGGATGCGGAGTCTTGCGACCACCTGGGCTCCAGGTGAGCACCGGAACCGTTGGTAATCTGGAGTGGAGCTCCTCCCGCCAGCAAGCGGACCCAAATCTGCCGTGACCCGGTTGAGTCACTGACGAACGCCACCGACTTGCCGTCCGGCGAAAAAGCAGGGCTCTCTTCGAGGCCGGCGAAGTCGGTGAGGCGAAGAAATTCTACCGGCGAAGCCGGGTGGATGATTCGCCTGCGAAACCACCAGGCGCCGGCTACGACAGCCGCCAGGGCAAGAACCGCGATTACAGGGCGCAGCCACGCTGCCAGCCGCCGGTGCGGCAAAGGCGCCGCCGCGCCGGACCCTGAGTCCGAAGTAGACGATATCGATTCCAGATGGAAGGCGAGATCGCGGGCAGATTGAAACCGTTCTTCCGGATTCTTCTCCAGACAGTGGCGGACAACGCGATTCAGAGTCGGGGAGATATTTTGTACCTTTGTCAGTAGATCGGGAGGATCCTCTTTCAGGATGGCGCTGGCCCGGTCGACCGCGGTTCGTCCGCCGAAGGCTTTCTCTCCGGAGAGCATTTCGTAGAGGACTGCTCCCAGGCTGAAAACATCGGAGCGCGGCTCAGCCTTTTCGCCGCGTACTTGCTCCGGCGACATATAGCCCGCCGTACCCATGACCACGCCAGTTTCCGTCTGGTTACCCAGGTCAAGGTCGGTGGCGGTGGCCTCGGCGGCTTCCGCCCCGGTGAGTTTGGCTAAGCCGAAGTCCAGTATTTTGGCGCGCCCATCACGGCAAAGAAAAATGTTATCCGGCTTCAGGTCGCGATGAATGATTCCCTTCTCGTGGGCCGCCGCCAGACCGCGGGCGATCTGCACCGCGTATTCGACAGTCTTATGTGGAGAGAGAGATCCGCCCTGCAAACGTGCGCGCAGGGTCGAGCCCTCCAGAAGCTCCATGACCAGGTAGGGGATGCCATCCTGGGTTCCAACGTCGTAAACGACGACGATATTGGGGTGATTGAGCGCACCGGCCGTCCGGGCCTCCTGTTCAAAACGGCGAAGGCGGTCGGGATCAGCGCGGAAAGAGGCGGGCAGAATCTTGATGGCAATTTCGCGGTTTAAGCGTGAATCGCGGGCGCGGTACACCTCTCCCATGCCGCCCTCACCGATGGGAGCGATGATCTCGTACGGCCCGAGTTTCGTTCCGGAAAGAGGGGCCATGAGTGGAGTGGATTATATCGTCTTGCGGGGCGCCTTCCGGGAAAATCGCGGGTTGGGGCGTGCGTTTAGGCTGTTTAGTTTCTGGGCGACGGAGCCGCCGCAGCCTGCGCGGCGAACGAGTACTTGTCGATCAGGCTCTCGATCTGGGACCACAGCTGCGGGTCGCATTCGATGGAGGTATGGCCGGGGAAGAGATGGCGGGTAAGCCAGGGATATTGGCCGCACTCCACCGGCTCCTGCGCATAGTCAAAGTAAAAATTGCCCAGGATTTCGGTGCGCGCGGGATCGGCCGCGGTGATTCCGGCATGGCCGTGCAGCAGGCCGCGACTCTGATAGTAGTTAATGGCGCGGGCCACGTTGGCGGGAACCACCCGGTCGTTCTGCCCGGGCTTGGCGATGCTATCGACCTGCACCGTGAGTAGAACCGGAATTCTCTGCCGCTGCAGCTCGCGGGCTAAAGAGATGACCGCCGCCCCACCCCAACTATGACCGTAGAGGACGATGCGCGCCTCGCGCTTCTCAACTTCAGAAAGCTCGCCATCCTCGTCCGTGTCCAGCCAGCGCAGAATAGCGCGGTACGCCGCCCTGCGATGCCAGTTTTCGAAGGTCGCAATCCGGAGATGATCGGGATGAGCGGCGCGAAGTTTCTGGGCCAACTGCACCTCGGAGTGGCGCAGATCGTCATGATGAACGAATCCACCGACGAAGCCTACCACGATCATGGGGGCGGAACTGCTGGCAGCGGCCGCAACTACCGGCTGCAGAGCTTTATCGGCAGACAGAGCGACCGCTGACAAGTTGGCAATGATGCAGATAAGAAGGAGAGGCAGAGCCACCCCAAGTCCCAACGGTAGAGCGTGCCGCGGGAAGCGTGTTGCGGCTGGCAGGTTTCTTCGAATTTCGCAGGCCCGTCCTGGCAACGGCCGGTTCTCCCCGCCGGGATTGTGCAAACTGTTTGCCATTACACAAGCACCTGGGTTGCACTCTGGACCTGTTGATGGATCAGGAGTTAGGACAAAGTACAACGATCCATCACTGTGATGCGTGTTCAATGGCTTGCGTTTGATGTGCAGCCAATCTGCCCAAGCTGGTAATTGGTTTGCCCCTCGGACTTCGCGCCGGGCTGCGGATGTGGTTCGCATACAATGCCCTGATGATCAGTCTTCTGCTGTTTGCCGTCCTCGCTCCTCAAGCTTCGCCGCATGCCTCGGATCAAATCACGGCAATGCTGCGCGCCAAAGATCAGATGCTTCTGGACGCCATCGCGCCGGGTGACCGGAAAGCCTGGGATGCCGTGCTGTCTGGCGATGCCGTCGTGGTGGACGAGAACGGTACTGTAATGGATCGGGCCGAATATCTCAAGCAACTCGAGCCAAGGTATTCGAGCGCACCGGCGACGGCGTCCGCGCCTTATTTTTTATTGCAGCCGAACCCGCCTGACTCCGAAGGCGAGCATGCGGGCGGGAAGGTCGCGGAGGACGGGTATCTTAAAGAAGAGCCGGACGTACCAGGGCACGGTGGGCACGGTCTGTGAGCGCAATACGTTCGCCAGAAGGCGGTTCTGGATGGCCGACTGAATAGCCTGGATCACTTTGGTGGGCCATTCGCGTTCCTGCTGCACCTTTGCGAGATCCTCGACCTGCACGTGACCTGCCTTCAGAGGAGCAGTGAGAAGGTTCGCCGCCACCACGGCATCCTGAACCGCGTAGTTGATGCCCACCCCGCCGATCGGAGACATCACGTGCGCAGCATCACCGATCAGCAACAGGCCTGGTTTGAACCAGCGGGGACAGCGGCTGGATTCGACGGACAAAAGTGAGAATTGATGCCAGTCGGTCAAGGTCTTAACATGCTCGGCGAAGTGCGGCTCAATTTCGACAATCGATCGCCGTAACGAATCCAGCCCGGCAGCCCGCAGGTTCTGATACTGGCCCTTGGGGAAGACGAAACCCACCTGCCAGTAGTCAAAGCGATCAAACACAACCAGGATTCGTCCGCCGGCGGCGCCGCCAAAGACACGGCCTTCAGCCTCGGGAAGATCTCCTGGGATGTGAGGTATCCGGAACCAGAGGATATCCATAGGCGACGAGGTAACGACAGGTTCGAAGCCGAGAAGATGCCGGACGCGCGAGAAGCGCCCGTCGGCGCCTACTGTAAGCATAGCCCGCAACTCATGCATCCCGTCGGCGGCCAGGTAGCGCACGCCGCGCACCTGACAGTTCTCCTCGACCAGTTGCTCTACGTTGGCACCCATCAACAGCTGGAAGCTGGGGTACTTCGACGCCTCGGCGGCGATAAATTCCAGGAATTTCACCTGTGGCACCAGCATGATGTAAGGAAACTTTGTTTTCAGCCGGCGTAAATCGACCGGACTGAAAGTGCTGTTCGCGACACGAAGGGTGGGTCCGTAAATCTTTGCGTGGCGCAGCTGGTGGAGCGGTGCAGCCAGGCCGAGCTGATCGAGAATTTCAAGAATAGACGGATGCAAGGTGTCGCCGCGGAAGTCGCGATCAAAATCCTTATGCTGCTCCAGCAACGTGACTGGAACCTGCTGGCGAGCCAAGAGAAGTGCCAGCATCATGCCGGCGGGGCCTCCGCCCACCACACAGCATGTGGTTTCCCGGGAGTCGCGGACTTCTTCGCCTGGCGATGGCTTTGCAATAACGGCCGGGCTGGGGGGCACAGGGAACCCTCCTGATCACCTTAGTCAGAAGACAATTCGAGCAATATAGCCGACACAAAAAAACGTGTCCACATTGTGGCGGCGCCACGCAAGAACGCCGGCCGGGCACGGCGGCCAAGAATCCCGATTTAATCGATTTTTTAATGGAGCCGTCATCCTGCCATCACATTACGGCTGTAGCATCGGGCAAGCTGAAGGCGCGCGTTCCATACCTTTAACCATCAAGACAGCAAGTTCAGATGCACCAGCGAATTGCACATTCGGAAGGTGCAGCTTCGACTGCATTGCAGAGGCCTAGGCCGTAGTTCAAAACAAATTGTGGAGGAATGTTGTGAAGAATCTGCGGAGAATTTTGACGGTTGGCATCACTGTGTCGCTGCTTTTCATCCTGTCAGCCATGAGCAGCGCGCAAATGAGTAAGGTGAAAAATGTGTGGGTGATACTGATGGAAAACCACAACTGGACGGGCGACAATGCCGGGGCTGCCTTCGGCGATCCGGATCTCAAGAATAACCTGAAGGCTCCGTACATTAACGGGACCCTGCTGGACACATCGGCGCACGCGGAGCAATATTTCAATCCTCCGGGGAACCATCCCAGCCAGCCCAATTATCTCTGGCTGGAAGCGGGGACGAACTTCGGCGTGCTCGCCGATACTCAACCCGGCCAGCCGCAACTCGACACACACCTGCATCTGGTGAGGCTGTTGGAAGATGCAGGCATTTCCTGGACGGCCTACGCAGAACCTGACTTTGGCAGCTCGGTGTTCGACAACTGTCCGCTTGATTTTAGTTTCCTGGACGTTGAGCACCTGGCATTTGTGTATTTCAAGGATGTAAACCGCGGATTGAATCCGGAGTCGGCGGAATGCATCAAGCATGTCCGGCCGTATTACCAGATGGCGACGGATCTGGCGAACCAAACCTCAGCCCGCTACAACTTCATCACACCCAATCTGTGTCACGACGGGCATGAGGGTATCTCGCCGTGCGACGCTCTGGAGAGCAAGGACAACACGTTGCGATCGGACACCTGGCTGAAGAAGAATGTACCGCTCATTCTGAACTCCGCCGAGTACAAGCGTGGCGGAGCGTTATTCATCATCTGGGATGAAGGTGAGGATGATGGAGCCTTCAGCGACGGCCCCATTGGCATGTTCCTGCTGTCACCGTTCGCCAAAGGCGGAGGGAAAACGGCTTACACCAATTTCATTCACTACGACCACAGCTCCACTCTTAGAACCTTGCAGGAAATCTTCCAGGTTGGACCGTTGCTGGGAGGAGCCGCGAACGCCAATGATCTGAGCGACCTGTTCCAGTAACTGGTTCCCGCTTGCCATGGATTCCCCGGCTCTTTGCCGTCGCAAAGGGCCGGGGCCTTTCAGATCCGGATCTGTCTACCCTTCACCGGCCGGGCTGGTAATACAGGGCAAGCACAAAGATCACTCCCACCACGACCGCAATGCCGAAGGTAAGGATCAGCCATTGCAGGGTGCTGAGCGGCAGCTCTTTTCTGCGCCTTCCGCGCGTAGCTGCGTTCCGTTTTTTCCGGTCTACTCCCAAGGCTTGCCGGATGAACGAACTGATCACCGTCAGATCCCCGTGGTCTCGTAGGTCAGGACTGCCAGGCTCAAGCGATAGTCATAGCCGGCTTGCGCATAACTGATCTGGGCCTGGGTCTGCTGCAACTGGGCCTGGCTCAGCTCAACAATGGATCCGAGGCCCAGGTTGTAGCGCGACTGGGCAAGATCGAGCGCCAGGTTGGCTTGTTGCAGGAGTTGCTGCGTGACCGACAATCGCTGATACGCAGTGTTCGCATTCAGCCAGCTGGTGCGGACATCGCGTGAGATCAGGTTGCGCATATCTGCCAAGCGCTCTTGAGTAGCCTGCGCCCGGAGATTCGCTTCGCGAGCGCGTGCCGTATAGAGGAAACCGTTGAAGAGCGGGATTTCCACATTCGCTCCGACTGCTCCGTAGGTGTTGCTGAGAGCGCCGGGATTGGGAGCCACTGCCACATTGCCCACCGGTGTATCACCCACTGCGCCAAGAGCGCGAATACTGGGGAAAAGGAGGTCCCGTTCCGCGGTTTGGAATTTTCTGGCCGACTGGTACTGGAATTGAAGCGAAAGGATTTCCGGGCGGAGAGCGAAAGCTTGCGAGATCAGGTCGTCGACATTTGCCGGCGGCGGCGCCAGTTGGCTGGTGTCTTCGACAAGCTGAAAATTCTGCAGAGTGGGGTAACCGAGCACCATCGACAGCGTGGCGAAAGCGGAGTTTTCATTATTCTGCGCGTCCAGCAGAAGCAGCTTGGCCTGCGCCAGGTTGACGCTGGCAAAACTGAAATCCAGCTCGGATTTCAATTTGCTCTTGTAGAGCGCTTCCACCTGATTAGCCACGGTCTGGCGTTCGTTTACCGTTTGCTGCGCAACCGTGAGCACAGCCTGGGCCTGCAGAGCGCTGTAGAAGGCCCGGTCGACGGCCAGGAGAACCTGCTCTTTGGTGGCAACAGCGTTCTCGTTCTCAGACTTGGCGGCGTAGCTCGCGCTGGAAACCAAATTCGTAGAGCGCCCAAAGTCGGTGATCAGCTGCGTGACCATGACGCCGGCTGCGGCGCGTTCATAGATGATGGGGTTGTTGAGAGCGCCCGCCGTGATGCGGCTGCCGGCCTGGGCGTCAACCCCGGTTAGATCCCCGGTAGCGGTTGGCCACAAATTCGACTTCACCTCGCGCGTAACTTGCTGAGAGGCGAGGGCAAGCAAGCGAGCCACGGAAATTTGCGGATTGCTTTTGATTGCCACAGCTTCGGCCTGCTTCAGGCTCAGGGAGATAGCCGGACCGGAACCAGCCTGCGGGGACTGTGCGCCGGGCGGCGGGCTGGAGGGCTTTTGATTCGGAGCGGCCTGCGGCATCGGAGCGGAAGGCAGCCCCGATGCGATTTGCACGTTGACCGAGGTTTGAGCAAAGCCCACCCAGGCCATGAAGAGGAATAGTGCGAGTGAGAGGGTGCACCTATGGTTTCGGTTCATCGATCAGCCTTTTTGCGAAGCATCAGCGTCAATCCCCTCGCCTTTGCGAGGCGGCGTGGGCGCGAGAGTTTCCGAATTATTCGCGGTTCTGCCCGCACTGCGACCGGCGATGGACAATCGCCATCCGCAGGTCCTCGTGATCGGGCAGGTTGAAGTACATGACATGTTTGGTCAGGCGCAGCTGGATGGGCTGGTCTGGTGTAAATAATGATGGCAAGTAATTGAAAGGCGTTTCGTACCGGCCTACATAAGTTTTGCAGTCAATCCGGATCGAGACTACATAGGCGTAGTACCGCGAAGTTAAGGGCGCGTCTGAGGGATTGTTGCCGCCCATCGGGAAATCCGGCGAATAGACTTTGTACTTTTGAACCTGCACGACCGTTCCTTGAATGTAGGCGCGGGAGGGTTGCGCGGGAGAGGCATAGAGCCTGGGCGCAAGAACCACTAACGCAGCCACCGTCAGACAAAGACTTGTTTTCATGATCTCCTCCATCAGAGCGCGAGCTGCAAATCGCGGGGGACAGAACGGAAGAAACGCTTCCGCCGCGGATCTGTTGGCAAACTGTTCGCGGATTCAGCAGAGAGGAGGAGGCCGGCTGTAGAGGCAATCTTCGCCATACCGCCGCGGAGAAGCAGGAGCGACCGGTGAAATGCCAAAGGCAACCGGCGCAGGCCGGAACAACACCAACGCCGCAGCCGGAGCAGACCAGTGGTGGCCGTCATTGAGCAGGTGCTGCCGCTTGGCTTCAGGCGACTGCGAATGCGCAACCTTTACTCCGTCCGCACTCCATGCGGCGACCTGGCAGTAACGGGTA
>Ga0335073_10004987_pt1 | contig 18623 bp, 19 predicted proteins | sample Lox_Sample_22_FD_207093 | JGI IMG/M metagenome (GOLD analysis project Ga0335073, IMG submission 207093) | Soil microbial communities from Loxahatchee National Wildlife Refuge, Florida, United States - Lox_Sample_2.2 | ecosystem: Environmental > Terrestrial > Soil > Wetlands | place: USA... | reverse complement strand
GCTACCTGGAACGCCGCAGCGTGGACTCGCGCCTACGCCCCGGCGGCGGCAATCACGGCCGGCGGAACGCTGGACTTCCGTCTCGGCAGTTCCCCGGCCCGCGGCTGGGCCGCCCGCGGCGCGGACGCACCGCCGTCCTTCGGCCCGTGATTGGCTCGCCCGTGACCGGTCCGGCGGTGATCCGTCACCAGCCGTTCTTGCGAGCCCGCGCCTCGTAGAGCAGCACGGACGCCGATACCGAGACGTTCAGCGAATCGGCCGACCCGAGCATGGGGATACCGACCCGCTGGAAGCCCTCCGCGTACCAGGGCGGTGAGATGCCATACCGCTCGCTGCCGACGACTATCGCGGTCCGCCCGCGGAAATCGGCCTGCCGGTAGCTGATGCTGTCATCGGTGTCCGCCAGGTACACCGTGAAGCTCCCGTGCTCCAGCCAGCCGATCGCGTCGCTGATCTCGGCGAACTCCAGCGACGGCACTTTCATGCTCATGCCCTGGCTGCTGCGCAGCACCTTAGGGTGAGTCAGCCTGGTGCGCTTGCTCGTCAGCACCAGGCAGTCAGCGGCGCACGCATCCAGCGTCCTGATGAGGGTGCCGAGATTGCCCGGGATCTCCATCGCGTCCGCGACGAGGACCAGCGCGTCACTGCCTAGCGGGATGTCCTTCGGCTGCCAGTCCGGCAGCTGGGCAACGCAGATCAGGCCGTCCGGATTCGGCCGCTCCGCCAGCCGGTCCAGCGTCTTGGCCGAGATCTGGTACGACCTGCGGGCACGTTCGGTCAGTTCGCGAGCCCGCTTCGCGGACTCGTCCGAGTACGCAGCTTCGGGGCACCACAGGAACACCTCTACCGGGGTACCGGTGGACAGCACCATGTTGATCTCGTACAGCCCTTCGGCCACGAAGCTGCGCCTCGGGATGCCAGTCCGGTTCTGCTGGACGTCCCTGACCAGGTCGGCGGCCGGGTGCCTCAGCCCGATCTGCTGCAGCTCCACCACTGGCTTGCTCCGAACGCTCGGCGCCGCGCGGGCTACCGGAGCCCTGCGCCCGGCTGGCGCTGCAGGCAGTCCGGGCCGACGTCACCGAGGCCAGCCAGCCCGGACAGCCGCATGGCGAGTTCGAAATCCTGCCGGAAGGCGCGCAGCACGTGCCGGACTCCTGCCTCGCCGCCGAGCGCCAAGCCGTACACGTAGGGCCGGCCGATCATCACCGCCCGGGCGCCGAGTGCCAGCGCCTTGAGGATGTCGGCGCCGCCACGGACGCCGCTGTCGAACAGGACGGCAAGTCGCGAGCCGACCGCCTCGGCGATAGCCGGCAGCGCGTCCAGTGCCCCGATCGCGCCGTCGAGCTGACGGCCACCATGATTGGAAACGATGATGCCGTCCAGCCCGGCCGCCGCAGCGCGCAGCGCATCGGACGCTGACAAGATGCCCTTCAGAACGACCGGCCCGTTCCAGTGCTGCCGGATGAATGGTAGATCGTTCCAGGTCAGCGAGCTATCACCGAAGATCTGCGTCCACCGCAGGACCGCGGCGTCCGACCCTCCCCCGCCGGCAGCGCCGTCAGCCACGCCGGACAAGCTGGCCTGGAACGCCGGATCGGACACGTAGTTCTGGATGCCGATGCCATTGAGGAACGGCAGGTAACCGCGCGCCAGGTCACGCGGCCGCCAGGCCAGTATCCGGGTGTCCAGCGTGACGACGAGGACGCTATAGCCAGCTGCCTGCGCCCGGCCCAGCAGGCTCGCCGCGACCGCCCGGTCCTTCGGCCAGTACAGCTGGTACCAGCGCTGACCGTCGCCGTTCGCAGCGGCGACGTCCTCCATCGCCGTCGATGCCGCCGTGCTGAGAATCATCGGCACCCGCAGCGCCGCTGCCGCCCTGGCTACCGCGAGCTCAGCGTCGGGGTGCGCGATGGACAGCACGCCAACCGGCGCGAGCAGGAGCGGGACTGTCAGCTCCGTACCGAGCACGGTCGAGGCATACGACGGCGTGCTGACGTCCGTCAGCATCCGCGGCACGATCCGCCAGCGACGGAATGCCTCCAGGTTCTCCCTGGCAGTGTCCTCAGCGCCGGCCGAGCCTGCCACGTAGCCGTACGCCTCCGGAGTCATGACCGCCCGCGCAGCCTCCCCCAGCCGGCTCAGGTCAGTCGGGAAGTCAGGCACGCTGCCGGTCATCCCGGTCAGGTAGATCTCGTCCTGGTAGCTCTCCAGTTGATGGCTCACGAGCGCGGTGCCCTTCCTGGCGGTCCCGGTGCGTCTCGGCAAACCTACAAGCGCGGGTTCAGCGGCGGTATCTGAGGATCACGCCCGCGGAGCCGGTCCCGTTGTTCAGGTCGGCATCGCCGGCCGCCCAAACCGACGTGGTCCCTGGTATCCAGGCCAGTCCGGACAGCGAGTCCTCGTACTTGCGCGGCGACGGCACGGGCTGCCGGGTCCACCTGCCGTGGCTGTAGTGGTACACGTACTGGATCAGGTTGTAGAACGCGGTGCCAGCCTCAGCCAGCAGCCAGACCCCACCGCGGCCGTCCTGGGCCATGGCGTCGAGGCCGCCGACTGCCGCCGGCAGCTTGATCTCGTGCCAGCGCCCGCGGAACCAGTGCAGCAGGCCAGCGAGCGAGGGCCTCACGCTTGTCACCTGGTAGGCCCACCAGATGTCGCCTGGCCCGACCGTGGCCACCAGGCCTGATGACAGCGAGCCGGTTGTCTTAGGGGCCTTGATCGCCGGCACGGTTATCGTGCGCCAGCGCCGTCCGGTCCAGTGCGCGGCGAGGAGGACCTGCCTGCGCAGCGGTTTGGCGGCGGTTGCCGGTGTCGGTCCTACCGCCCACATGTCGTGTGCGGACCGCGCGCTCATGCCCAGCGGCGCTACCGGCACCGTCGCCTTGCGCCAGGAGTGACCGTTGTACCGGACCGCATAAGGCCTGACCGTGCCGTCCGCATGGTCGATGCCGCCGAAGGCCCACGCGTCCGCCGGCCCGAATACCGCGGCGAGCAGAACGCTCAGGCGGGCCGGAAACACTGATCTGCGCCACCTCGCGCCATTCCAGCGCAACGCGTAGTCATAAGCCGACATCGGCAGACTACGGAGGACGTTCGGGAATATCCACGCATCGGCAGCCGAGCTCGCGGCGACGGGCAAGGGCACGGTCAGCGAGGCGTCCCGGCCGGCGATCAGCCCGCGCGGAACCGGCACCCGGCGCCAGCTCGTGCCATCCCAGTGCTCAACGTCCGCGCCGCACCGGGGCCCGCCGCCCGATGGTATGCCGAGCGCCCACGCATCGCGCGGTCCGGTCGCGGTGACGGCCGACATGCTGTCGTCCACGCAATGCCTGAGGATCCTGACGACGCGCCAGCCCGGCGACGTCGCCGCCCGAGCGATAGGCACCGCACCGACGCCAGCGACAAGCACGGCTATTCCGGCGCTAACCAGGCCACGTCGCAGAAACGGTACATACATGCGCCCGACTATAGGGTCCGGCAGCCGATCCGTCTCGCCGCGAGGAGCCGGAGCGCCAGATCACCGGGCACAATGACGCCATGCCCAACGCCAACGACACCGCAGCGGCGCTGCTGGACGAGTACGCCGAGCTGACGGTCATGACTGGCGGCGATGCGTTCCGTGCGCGCGTGTACGGCAAAGCTGCCCGCGCGATCGCAGCGCACCCGGAGGACGTCTCCGAGCTGTCAGCCGCGGACCTGCTGCGGATACCTGGCGTTGGCAAGTCCATCGCTGGCAAGGTCACCGACATTGTCGCTACGGGCACCTTCGCCGAGCTTGAGGAGCTGCGTGCCGATATTCCGGACGGTGTCAGGCAACTAACCCAGATCCCCGCGCTCGGCCCGCGACGGGCACTGCAGCTTTACCGCGAGCTCCAGGTCAGCACCCCGGAGCAGCTGAAGGCATCGATCAGCGATGGCCAGCTCAATGATCTCAAGGGCTTCGGACCGAAGAGCGCGGAGAAACTGCTGCGCGGGATCGAACTGCTCGAGAGCGCCGGCAGCCGGGTGCTGCTGAACGTCGCAGCCGAGACAGCGGCGGCGGTCATCGAGGTCGTCGGAGCCGCGCCCGGCTGCCTGCGGATCGGGGCGGCCGGCTCGCTGCGCCGTGCCGCCGAGTCTGTCGGTGACGTCGACGTGCTCGCCGCCGCGGACGACTCGGCGCCGCTCATGGCGGCGCTGATCGCGATGCCCGAGTCGGCCGAAGTGATCGCCTCCGGTCCGACGAAGACGTCCGTCCGAACCCGCGCCGGGCTCCAGGTAGACCTGCGCGTGGTGCCGCTGGACTGCTGGGGTGCCGCGTTGCAGTACTTCACCGGATCGCAGCACCACAACGTGCGGATCCGGGAGCTTGCGGTGCGCAGGAAGCTCAAGCTGTCCGAGTACGGACTGTTCGACGCTGAGTCCGGCGAGCTGATCGTGTCCCGCACCGAGGAAGAGGTCTACCAGTGGCTCGGACTGGCCTGGATCCCGCCGGTACTGCGTGAGGACACCGGTGAGGTAGCTGCCGCCAGCCGGGGCGAGCTGCCCGCTCTAGTTGCCGAGTCGGACATCAGGGGCGACCTGCATACCCACACCAACCTGACCGATGGCATCGCCACCCTTGAGGAAATGGCCGGCGCAGCGCAAGCACGCGGCCTGGAGTACTACGCCATCACAGACCACGCGCCGAACCTCGTCATGCAGCGGATGACCGACGAGAAGATGCTCGCCCAGCGCGAGCAGGTCCGGGCGCTCGGGGCCCGGCTCGCCGAGACGGCCGCCGCCGGCCGCGCTGGCGCGGGCATGGTGCTGCTGCACGGCACCGAGCTGAATATCGCGCCTGACGGCAGCGTCGACTGGCCTGAAGATTTCCTGGCTGGCTTCGACATCTGCGTCGCGTCCGTGCACTCGCACTTCGACCTGCCGCGTAAGGAGATGACCAGGCGCTTCATCACGGCTTGCGAGAATCCGCATGTCAACGTCATCGGTCATCCGCTGACCCGCAAGATCGGCCGCAGGCCACCAGTCGATGTCGACCTGCCGGAACTCTTCCGCGCCTGCGCGCGCACGGGCACCGCGCTTGAGGTCAACTCTCACCCGGCACGCCTTGACCTGCCCTCCGCGCACATCAGGGCGGCGCGCGACGCCGGCGTGAAGTTCGCCGTCGACACCGACGCTCACTCGCTGCGCGACCTGACGTACCTCCAGTACGGCGTGGCGACGGCGCAGCGCGGCTGGCTCACCGCCGAGGACGTGATCACCACCTGGCCGCTCGGCCGGCTCACCGAGTTCCTGCGCAAGAACCGGTAACGCACTGGCCGCTGCCGGCAGCGAACGGCGTGACCGCAGCTAGGACGCGGCGTTTGCCGCCAGGCCGGCCTGCCCCTGCGCGAGGCCGGCCTTGGCCGCCGGCGTCTTGGTGGCCGGATCAAGCGGGTTGCCGTGGATGATCGCGGCCGACGCCGCGTCCGGCACGATGACCGTGACAGCGGAGCCATCTGCGTGCAGCTTCGCCACCACCTCGCGCAGCGGCCGGGACGACGGAATCAGCGAGTCGAATCCGACCGGCGAGATCACCGTGACGGTGCCGAAGCCGGCGGCCAGATCGGCATTGTCGGCAGACCGGACGCCACCGTCCACATACCGGCTGTCCCCGATGGTGACCGGCGGCCAGATACCCGGTACCGCTGAACTCGCGGCTACCGCGTCTATCAGGCTTGCGCCCGAGGCCGCGTCGAACACTCGCAGCTCACCGCTCGCCGCGTCGACCGCGGTCAGCCGGATCCGCCGGGCAGGCCAGTCGTGCGCGGGCAGCCGGCCTTCGATGACGCGACGGCGGACGGACTCCGGAACCGTCTGCGCCGCCAGCGCATACGCGCCGATTCGCCGGAGCCTCTCATCCGGCGTGCTGGCACCTGCCAGGTATCCGCCGAGCTCAGCGGCGAACTTCGCGATATCCAGCTCGGCCATGATCTCGGCCGACTGCCGCGCCGGATCCGCCTGCCTGGCGTACAGCTCCCGCAACGGCAGCCCGCTGCCCAGCAGAGCGGCGACGTTCGCGCCCGCCGACGTGCCGATGATCAGGTCTGCCCAGGACACGTCGTCGCCGGCTTCGGCCAGCCCGGTCAGCAGCCCGATCATCCAGGCGAGGCCGGCGACACCGCCGCCGCCCAGCACTAGCGCGTACTCGTCTGCCATCCGGTCAGGCCGAGATGCGCTCGAGCATGCCCGCGATGAAGATCCTGGTAGCCGCGGAGGCGGGCGGAGTGAGCGCCGCCGGGCCGGTACCGGCCGGGCGGGCGGCAGGATCGGCGTCGGCACCGGCCGGTGCGCCGTATTGCGTGCCTGCCGTCACCGCGCGCATCGCCAGCAGGTGCGGCGCCAGCAGTGCCGCCAAGCGCTGGGCCGCCTCAGCGGTCATGGGCGGAAGTTGATCCGCTTCCCCGGCCGGAGGCAACTGCCCGCCACCGTCTGCGTGGTGAATCTCGAGCACCCGGTCGATCGGCTGCGTCTGTTCGATTGCGATAGTCATGCCAAGCCCCCAGTTCAGATACTCCAGACCGGAAACTCCCCAGGTCCTGGGCTCAGCCAAGCACGGCAGAATCGTGACGGCTACGCATTCGACAGGATCGGTGACGATCTGTAACTGCCATTCGCATTTGTCGTAGGCAGCTACCGCCTAAGCGCGGATGTCAGGAGCGACGGAAGGACACCGAATTAACGGTCCAGAGCGGTTGCTCGCCCCGGCTGTAGCGCATCAGGTTCGCCGCGAACGCTTCGCTCGTCTGAGCGAACATGAACCGGGTGTGCCAGCCGATGTGCGGCGTGGCGATGACGCTCGGGTGTTGCACCAGCGCCGACTGCGGGTCGGCGGGCTCGCGGCTGAACACGTCCAGGCCTGCTCCGCCGACGTGGCCGGACTCCAGTGCCGCTAGCAGCGCGGCCTCATCGACCAGACGGCCCCTGGCGACGTTGACGAACAGCGTTCCAGGCCGCATCGCGGCGAACTCGGCCGGGCCGAACATCCCCTCGTTTCCATCATGAAGAACTGCGCAGCACATCACCGCGTCCGCCTGGGGCAGCAGCTCCGGCAACTGATCGGGGCCTGCCACCAGCTCGAGCTCGGCGGGACCGCCAAGCTCGGGGCGGGCCCGGATCCCGACCAGGCGGGGCCCGAACGGCGCGAGGCGACGGGCAAGCGCCGCCCCGATCGCGCCCAGGCCCACGATCAGCACGGTCGCGTCGAGCAACGACCGTCCAACCGGCCGCTCCGGCCAGCGTCGTTCGGCGAGCACGATCCTGGACTCGTCCAGCCGCCGGGAGAGTGCCAGCAGGAGCAGCACCGCGAGTTCGGCGCAGCTGTCAGCGTTACCGCCGACGTCACCCGGTACCCGTGCGACCAGCACGCCCAGCCGCGTCGCCGTCTCGATGTCGACGTTCTCCAGACCGACACCAAACTGGTGCACCAGCCCGAATGAGCCGCTGGAGATCACCGGTGCCTCGATCCTGGCACCGAAGGGACAGATGACGTCGACGCCATCCAGGTGGTCAGCGACCTTGCCGGGCGGGCAGCTCGCGATATCCCAGCCCGGCAGGTGCGCGGCCAGGTGTTCCCAGGAGAGGTCAGCGCTGATCTGCTCCCGCCCGAAGAGGACTTTCACGCCGTCACGGGAGTGCGGCGATCAGCTCGTCGACGGGCTTGCGGCGGCCGGTGTAGAACGGGATCTCCACCCTGGTGTGCCGCCGGGCCCTGGCGCCGCGAAGATGTCGCATCAGATCCACGATCCGGTGCAGCTCGTCGGCCTCGAACGCAAGCATCCACTCGTAGTCGTTGAGCGAGAAGCACGCGACCGTGTTGGCCCGCACGTCGGGATACTCGCGTGCCATCTTGCCGTGCTCGGCCAGCAGCTCGCGGCGCTCGGCGTCGTCCAGCAGGTACCACTCCAGCGACCGGACGAACGGGTACACGCTGACGTAGTTCTTCGGGTCCTCGCCGGCCAGGAAGGCAGGAATGTGACTCTTGTTGAACTCCGCGGGCCGGTGCAGCGCCATCGCCGACCAGACCGGGTCGCTGGCCCGGCCGAGGCCCGTGCGCCGGAAGCGCGCGTACATCTCCTGCAGGTCATCGGCAGTCGGCGCAACCCACCAGAACATATAGTCGGCGTCCGCGCGCATGCCCTGGATGTCGTAGCAGCCGCGGGTTACCACGCCCTTGCCCTCGGCCTGATGGCACAAGTCGGCGACTTCGGCCGCGAGGCCAGCCCGCCCGCCGTTGACGGCTGCCGCGTCGATCGCTTCCGGGCCGCTGACCCGGAACACCGACCACATGACGTACCTGATCAGATCGTTGAGGTCCCGTGCTTTCGGCCGGCCGGCAGCCTGCCCGGGTTCCTCCTGCGTTCCTGCCATAGCTCTATGTCTACCAGAGTGATCAGACGGCCGTTCTGAGCACTTGACGGACCTTGAGCCTGCTCCCAGTCCGCAGAATGGCCCGCCCGTAGATGGTGCCGGCCAGTCTGGCCATCCAGACCGTCGACACCACAGTGATGCCAGCGGAGAGGGCTACCTGCCAGGCAGGGGCTGCTCCGAGCGCAACCAGCACGGGCATAGCGACCGGGGCGGTGAACGGGATGAACGCCAGCACGTGGAAGAACGGGTTGACGGTGGTCGAGTAGATGACGGTGTAGACCAGCACGTAGGTCAGGATGAGCGGGATCTGCAGTGGCAGAGCGGCGTTATAGGCGTCTGCCTGCCTGGTGATCAGCGAGCCGGCGGCCGCGTACGCGGTGCAGTAGAAGCCGTAGCCGAGCACTATCCAGAGGCCGGCGGCCAGCACGATGCTGGTCGCTGCACTGCGCACTTCCGGAGAGCCGACGGCGTGGCCGAGCGCCAGGTAGACCGCCACCATGGCGGCGATCTGGCACAGTGCCATCAGTCCCATGCCGATGACCTTCCCGGCCAGCAGCTGTACCGGCCGCAACGTGGTCAGCAGCACTTCGACCACCCTGGTCGCCTTCTCCTCGCCGACGCCGATCGTGATCCTGATGCCGTAGGTGAGAATGATCACGTAGATCAAGATCGCCGCAGTCAGGCCAGTGATGCGTGTCGCCAGGTTCTTGGTGGGCGGCGACAGGCTGTAGACGGGCAGTGCGATGCCGTGTGCTGCTACTGCGGCCGCCGCCGCGGGCGGCAGCTGCCCGTATAGCTTCTGCAGGCCGCCAATCTGGGCGAGCGTCGTGCCGATCGACGAGCCGGAGAAGGACTGCTTGTTGACCAGCACCTCGGTGTCGCCGATCAGGGCCGCTTGGAGCTTCCCTGCGCGCAGTTCGGCCCGGGCCGCTGCGACGCTCGGCAGCTCGGTGACGGTGACTGCGGTTCCGCTGATCTGGCCGGCCTCACGGGCGGCCTGCGCCATGGCCACGGCCGGCCGGCCCACGATGCCGATGCGGGCGACGGAGTGTTTCCCGGCCAGCAGCGCCGGAATGACCGCGCCAGCCGCGACCGCGACCAGCAACAGGATCGAGGCAATCCAGAACGACTTCGCCCGGGCCCGGTCGGTGATCTCGCGGCGGGCGACGAGCCAGGTCAGTGTCCACCAGTTCGCGCTCATCGGGTCGCCTCCGTAGCTGGTTCTGATTCAGCGCCCGCTAGCGCCTGGCGCTCCGGCGGCGGCCCGCTATCCCGTCCGACCGCATCCCGGAACACCTCGGACAGCCGGCGCCGCACGAAGCCGAACTGCTCGACTGGCCCTGCCTTCCTGGCCAGGTCGAGAATCGTCTGCGCGTCTTCGCGGCGAGCTAGTGAGATTGTCGCGGTGCCGCCAGCGATGCCCTCGACCGTCGCGCCTGCGGGCAGTTCGCCCGGACCAGGGCTCAGCCCGGACAGCCAGCGCGCCTGGTCGTCTCCGGCCACGCGCACGGCGATGCGCAGCTGGCCGCCGTGCGCAAGGTCCTCGACAGTGCCGTGCGCCACCAGCGCGCCGCGGTGGATGATCGCGACCGAGGTGCACAGATGCTCGACCAGGTCGAGTTGGTGGCTCGAGAAGAGCATCGTGACCCCAGCCGCGGCACGTTCAGTGAGCACCTCGCTCATCGCGTCAACGCCCACCGGGTCCAGGCCGGAGAACGGCTCGTCCAGCACGAGCAGTTCGGGTTCGTGGACCAGGGCCGCTGCGAGCTGCACCCGTTGCTGGTTGCCGAGCGACAGCGCCTCGATCTTCTGCTGCGACCGGCCGGCCAGACCCAGCCGGTCGCTCCAGTACCGGGCCGCGGACAGCGCCCTTTGCTGAGTAAGACCGTGCAGCCGGGCCAGGTACTCGAGCTGCTCGACAACCCGCATCGACGGGTAGAGGCCACGCTCCTCGGGCATGTAGCCGATCCGGCGCCGGGCATCCTGGTCGATGGGCGCGCAATTCCAGCGGACGGCGCCGCTGTCCAGTGCCTGCACTCCGACGATTGCCCGCATCGCGGTCGTCTTGCCCGCGCCGTTCGGCCCGAGGAAGCCGAACACTTCGCCGCGCGGCACCGTGAAACTGAGCCCGTCGAGCGCTACCGTGTCGCCAAAGCGACGCTTCAGCTCTATCAGCTCGAGTTGTCCGTCGTCGCTCACTGGCCGCCTTCCGGATGGCTCCGGGCCTATTGCTATCAGAATCTGATATCACTATGCTAGAATCGTGGTATCAAGCAGGTCAAGTGGAGGTGGGCCAGATGGCAGCCCAGGTTGTCGCAGCAGAAGGTAACCAGTCCCCGAACCAGCCGGTCAGCGAGTACCCGGCCCGCTTCACGGCCGGATTGCAGATGCTGGTACTCGGCATTGTCTTGGTGCTCGTCGGAATCGGGCTGGTGGTGCTAGGAACCCGCCCGGGCAACGTGGCACTTCGCGCCACCGTGGTTGTGCTTGGCGTCCTGCTCTTCCTCGTCAGTTCGATGCTCTTCCGCGGGCTGACGGCTGTCGTGCCCGGGCGGGCGCGCGTCGTGCAGCTCTTCGGACGGTACCGCGGCACCATCCGTGACGCTGGCCTCAAGTGGGTGAACCCGTTCACCGAACGCATCGAGGTCTCCACCAGGATCCGCAACCTGGAGTCGGCCCAGGCGAAGGTCAACGATGCTGACGGCAACCCGATCGAGATTGCCGCGGTTGTGGTCTGGGAGGTGCGGGACACCGCCAACGCGATCTACTCGGTCGACGATTACAACAAGTTCGTGGCTATCCAGACCGAGACCGCGGTGCGGCACATCGCTAGCAGCTATCCCTACGACAGCCGTGGCAGCGGAGCGCTGTCACTGCGCGACAACGCCGACGAGATCACCGAACGGCTGTCGGCCGAGCTAACCACCCGGGTACAGTCGGCCGGCGTCAACGTGATCGAGACGCGGCTGACCAGGCTGTCCTACGCCCCCGAAATCGCCCAGGCCATGCTGCGCCAGCAGCAGGCCAGCGCTGTGGTCGGTGCGCGCCAGCGCATCGTCGAAGGTGCCGTCGGCATGGTCAAGCTGGCTCTTGAGCGGCTTGAGGACGAGGGCGTCGTCGAGCTCGATGAAGAGCGGAAGGCTGCGATGGTGTCGAACCTGCTGGTCGTCCTGTGCAGCGAGCAGGCGACTCAGCAGGTCGTCAACACCGGCTCGCTGTACGCGTGATAGCTGACCTGATGACGAGTGCTGTGAAGACGGCGGGATCGGGCGCGGCGTGACTGAGCGTAAGGGCATCTTGCTCCGCCTCGATCCCGCCGTGCATGATGCGCTGGCCCGATGGGCGTCAGATGAGTTGCGCAGTACGAACGCCCAGATCGAGTTCCTGCTGCGGCGCGCGCTGGCGGAAGCCGGCCGGCTGCCCAGCCATGCCCGGCAGATGCGCAGGCCCGGCCGGCCGGCTGGCAGCCGGGCATCAGCTGGCCAGGACGCCGACCGCGACGATGACTAGCCGGGGCTGCGGAGGAGCGGTACCGTCCTGCGCATGACCGATGTGATCGACACGACGTGGCTGGACGCAACAGCGCAGGCTGATCTTGTCCGCAAGGGCGAACTGACCCCGAAGGATCTGGTCGAGGCGGCCATCGCCCGGATCGAAGCGGTGAATCCGCAGCTTGATGCAGTGCTGCGGACCCGGTTCGACCAGGCGCGTGCCGACGCAGCTGGTGACCTGCCCGATGGCCCGTTCCACGGCGTGCCGATGCTGCTGAAGGATCTGGGCTGCATGGTGGCCGGCGAGCCGACGGCGTTCGGTCTCGGGCCGCTCCGCGACCTTGCCTGGCCAGTGACGTCGTACCTTGCCGAGCAGTTCCGGGCGGCTGGCTTCATCCATCTCGGCCGCACTAACGTGCCGGAGCTCGGCACTACGGTGACAACGGAGGCGCGCAGCTTCCCGCCGGCCCGCAACCCGTGGAACACCGGTCACTCCACTGGCGGGTCATCCGGAGGCTCTGCGGCTGCGGTCGCCAGCGGGATGGTCCCGGTCGCGCACGCCAATGACGGCGGCGGTTCCATCAGGATCCCGGCAAGCGAATGCGGGCTCGTCGGCCTCAAGCCAACCCGCGGCCGGGTGAGTCAGGGTCCCCTGATCGGCGAGGGCTGGGCCGGTGCGACCATCGACGGCGCGGTGACCCGCACGGTCAGGGACGCTGCCGCAGTGCTGGACGTGATCAGCGCCCGCCTGCCCGGCGAGCCCTATTACGCCCCGCAGCTGCCCGGCCCGCTCGCCCGGGAGGTCGGCGCGGACCCTGGCCGGCTGCGCATCGGGCTGGTCGGCCAGCCCGGCGGCGAGGGCTTCCTTGACGACCCGGAGTGCCGTGCTGCCGTCGCAGCGGCCGGACGGCTACTGGAGTCGCTTGACCATCATGTCGAGGACTCCGGGCCGGAAGAAATGTTCGATCCCGCCTTCATCCAGCACTTCACGCTCATCATCGCCGCCGACACCGAGGCGTCGATGCGCGCATACGAGACCGCGCTGGGCCGGCCGATCGCGGATGACGAGATCGAGCCGCGCAACGCGGCCTACCGCGCAATCGGCCGGTCCCTGGAGGTAGTCACCTACCTGCAGAGCCGGGCCTGGCTGGGCACCTGGGCGAGGAAGATGGCGGGCTGGTGGACGGAGCACGACCTGCTCGTCACGCCCACCGTCGGCGCGCCGCCGCCGGAACTCGGCTGGTTCACGGCCGGCGGAGCAGAGTCAGAGGGTCCGCGGGTCGTCAGCTTCATCCCGTACACGGCGCAGTTCAATATGACCGGCCAGCCGGCCATCAGTCTGCCGTTGCACTGGACGTCATCCGGCCTGCCCGTTGGCGTGCAGCTAGTCGCGGCCTACGGCCGGGAGGACCTGCTCGTCCGGGTGGCCGCACAGCTGGAGCAAGCCGCGCCGTGGGCTGGCCGGCGTCCGCCGGTCCACGCATAAGGTCGGGCAGCGGGCGGATGCGCTCAGTCGGCTGACCGCAGATCCATCGCGAAGGTGACGAGGCCAAGTCCTCGCGACTGCAGCCTTGGCACCAGGTTGATGTGCAGGTGCGACGGGTAATGCTCGGCAAGCCCGTCGGGTGTAGTCCCCTGGGCATGCATAAAGCTGGCCGCGCGCTGATCAGGCGTCCACTGATCCTGAGGAAGCGCCGCCGGCGGCGCGGGGTACCGGTCGCGCAGCGCAGGCCACCAGTCGGTCTCCAGTCGCTTCTCGAACTCCTTGGTCAGCAAGCAAACCCGGTACAGGTCGTCTAGATCACTGGCACGGTAGGGCCGGATAACCGCTTGCGACACGGTGCTTAACCTTCGCCGCTGCGTCATCCGTGCCGGGCGGGATACTGGTGCCGTGCCGTATGACCCGACCATCTACCTCGGTTCTGCTGCCCACTATCGCTACGGCCGCCCCGCGTACTCCCCAGAGCTCGAGGCAGTCCTGACGCGGGAGGCGGGCCTGGACGGGCAGGGCCGGCTCCTGGATGCCGGCTGCGGTCCCGGTGTGCTGACAGTTCGCCTGGCTCGCCTGTTCGAGCATGCGGTAGGCCTGGATCCTGACGCCGACATGCTCGCGGAGGGCCGTCGCGCCGCCGAAGAGAAAGAAGTCACGAACATCCGGTGGGTCCAGGGCCTGGCCGAGGAACTGCCCGTGGTCGCGCCGGGGCCGTACCGGCTGGTGACCTTCGGCACCTCCTTCCACTGGAGCGATGAGCAGCAAGTGGCCGAGGCCGTCTACGACATGCTGGAGCCTGGTGGTGCGCTGGCGCTGGTCGTCCACACCGTGCAGGGACGGCCCCGGCCGCCAGACCCCGGCGTGCCTGCGATCCCGCACGATGAGATCAAGGCACTGGTCGGGAGATATCTCGGATCAACGCAGCGCGCCGGCCAGGGCACCGCGCCGGAGCGACGTCACCGCTTCGAGGACGTGCTGGCCCGGACTCGCTTTGGCGTTCCGCAGCAGCTCTTCGTGCCGGGAATCCCAGATCTGATACGAGACAGCGAGAGCGTCCTGTCCGGCTACTTTTCCTTCTCGTGGTCGGCGCCGCACCTGTTTGGTGATCGGCTTGATGACTTCGCCGCAGAGGTGCGGGCGCTGCTCGCGCAGCGTTCTGCCAGCGGTCTCTTCTGGGACTGGCCAGGCGACACCGAGGTGGTAATCGGCCGCAAGCCGAAGAGCTAAACCAAGACCAACAGGGAAACGATGTCCATCCGGTCAGTCCCGTTCGTCGAGGTGACGGACTACCGGAGCTGATGGAGGACCCATGAAGTACATGCTGATGTTCTGGGACGACGACTCAGCCGAGGCAGGAGCTGAGGTGGATGCGGCCACGCTGACGGCCATCAGGTCGTGGGTGGACGAGATGACCAGCCGCGGCATACGACTTCACGGCAGCGCCCTGAGCTATGCGAGCGAGGCCGCGATCGTCCGTGTGCGCAATGGCGAGATGCTTATCTCCGACGGGCCGTACGCGGAGACCAAGGAGCAGGTTGGCGGCTATGACGTGATCGAGTGCGCGGACCTAGACGCGGCTATCAAGGTGGCCGCTGCGCATCCGCTCGCCAGCATGGCCACGGTGGAGGTGCGGCCGATGTCCGACTTTCCTGGCTAGGCACCGCCAGCCCGGTTTCGGTCAGCCTGGGAAATGGCTGCACCTACCATTCGCGGTCACGGATGTAGTAGCTGCCTGGCGCCCCGTCGAAGCGGCCCGTGCTGCGGCAGCACTGACGGAAAGCGGCGGCCGGAGCCGCAGGGGCACGGGTCGTTGCGGCCGAGCTTTTCGATCAGTTCTGTGTCTATGCCTACGACGCGGTCGCCGCGCTTGACGCTGGACTCGCTAGAGGGAACCCCCGGCGGCGTTTGCTGGTCGGGTCAAAAGGACGCCTCGGCGTCACGGTTACGGTGCACGGCTGGCCTCCTGATATCGCGGTGAGCCCCGAGATCGTAACTAAGACAGCTGCTGGGTGCTACCTGATATCACCGAGCCGGGTCAGCAGCGGGGCCGCGAGGTCGGCGGTAGTACGGTCCGCTACCGTCGCCCAATGACCCGGCCTGCCCTGAGGAGTGCCTCGTGCCCGTACCGCTTCCGGACGAGCTGATTGACCTGCTCCGCCGCCCTAGCCTGTGCTTCGTGGCAACCGTCATGCCCGACGGCTCGCCCCAGCTCACCCAGACCTGGGTCAGCACTGATGGCCAGAACATCCTGATCAACACCCCGGACTGGTCGCAAAAAGCCCGCAACGTCGCCCGCGATCCGCGCGTGGCAGTCAATATCGTGGACCCCGGCAACACCAGGCGGTATTTCGCAGTGCGCGGCCGCGTCATCGCCACGACTACCGACGGCGGCGCGCAGAACATCGACGAGATCTCCGGCAAGTACCTCGGGAAGCCATATCCGAACTTCAGCGGACGGCCTGAGACACGCGTGATCGTGACGATCGAGGCTGATTCCGTCCGCAGCATCGGCGCGCGCTAGCGCCGCACAGGGTGCCAGACTCGCGTGTCGGTTCGCGGCACGAGCGGAAGGGCGCGGGCCCGCTCAGCGTTTAGGTGCTCCTCGCTCCCACCAGTCAATCGAGGGGCGCTCGCTCAGCAGGCCGACTGTCCACTCGATGTCTGTCATATTGCAGAACTTCCACAGCTCTCTGGCGCCACGCGAGTACTGGAACAGAACGTGATCGACATCGAATGCATCCAGGTCGCCGCTGCGAAAATCATCAATCGCGGCAGCTACATGCGCGACGAGCTCGCCGAGCGCCGCCTCGTGGTAGGCCGCTACCACCTCGCGGGCTTCCTGGCGCTCTGACTTCCGGGGCACAAACTGAGGCTAGTCCGAACCCGTCGCAACAGCACATACCGATCCGCGGCAGATGAGGATGTCGCTGTCGATTGGTTTCCTGGCAGGCAGGGCCGCTACTGCGACTCTTCGTTCTTTCGCAGCCCTTGCGGGTCGGTGCGGAAGCTCCAGTCCAATGGCTGCGAGAGAATGTCCTGGTCGTCAGCCATTCTGTTCAGCCGCCGGATGATTCCGCGCACTGGCCGGTCACCGGCATCATGACGAGTTTCGATGATCTCGGCCAGCCGGCGGAATTGCGGCCCAGTCAGCAAGTACCAGCCCGGCCCAGCCAGCACGAGCCGGGCGGGCGTGCTTCTGTCGTTCTGATACGCGAACAAGACGGCGAACACCCAGCCGCCGTTAAAGACGGGCACGGGACGTCCCCGGATCCGGATGCGGGTGGCGGTAACAAAATCACACGTAGCCGACTCGCCCCTGAACTCGACGGTCAGCTTGCTGCCCTGAAGCCAGGCCTGCTGCGGCTGAAACGGGTAGAACGGCGCTTCAAAGCGCCAGCGGCGGCGTCCCGGCGAGCCGCCGATCGGCTCGCGCGGGCTGGCCGCGGTTCCGGTAGTGGCCCAGTCGCTGGTATCCCGGTACCCATCGGGAACGGCGTTGGGATCGCGGCCGCCACCGCTGGGGCTGGAGCTCACGACAGCAAGTATCCAAGGGACAGTACAGCCAGGGCCAGGGCCGCACCCGCTCCGCGAGTCGACCGCCCTGCGGCAGGGTAGCGCGTTGTAGTGCGTTCTCAGACTGGACAGGACGGCGCCCCGCCGCTGTGGTAGGGGTGCGATCATGTGCTGGTGCCAGACAACGTGATTTCCTGGCCTGAGGTCGCCGCGCGCCTGGCGGCGGCGCGCAATTACTGGCTGTGCACCACGACGCCCTCGGGGGCCCCGCACGCCGCCCCGGTGTGGGGAGTGGTGACCGGCCACACCCTGTACCTGTGCAGCGAGCGCCGCACGGTTAAGGCACGCAACCTTGCCGCCGACCCGCGGGTGGTGGTGCACCGGGAAAGCGGCGAGGACGTGCTGATCATGCGGGGCACAGCCGAGGACCTGGGAACTCCGGCCGGCGTGCCGCAGGTGGTAGCAGCTCTGTCGGCGAAATACACCGGCGAGGGCGACAAGCAGTATCTGGCGGACGCCGACCCCGATTTCGACGTGGTCTATGCCATCAGGCCGGAGTCGGCGATGGTATGGCGCCTGGCCGACTACGAGGCCTCACAGCGCCGCTGGACTTCCTGAACACCCAGCACCGGCCCGGCGAAACGCACGAAGAACGGCGGCATGACCGGACATTTCCACGGAAGCGACTGGCGTGGGGCCGGCGCTTGCGTGTCACTCATGCGGTCACGGGTGCCTGCCGCCGGCACCTGTTGCTTCATTCGGAGTGCGGTTGAATGGGCGCGGCTTCCGGGTAGAACCAGGCGCCGCCGCTGTAGGGAATACGGTCAGAAGCGAGTTGACCGTCGAGCCGGACACCGTGGCTGCTGAATTGCTGCACGAGTTGCTGCACTACAGCCGGCCTGGCGAAGAAGTAGACATACTGCGGCCGTCCGATGGTCCGGAGCCGGATGCCCCGCTGCCGCGGCCCGGCAGGAGCCGCGAGCACGACGAGCTGCGTGATGTCGGTGTAGCGGATCTCACGCGGTGTCACGACTCTGCCGACCAGGCGCCTGCCGCGGAGACTTATCCCCACGCTGCCAAACTCCAGCCACATATAGGGGATATTGACCTTGCCGTTATCTCCCAACCCGCCATGTCCGGCATCCAGTTGCGGACCGCCGCCAGGGAATCGCGCGGTCGGCCCGGCGCTCATCCAGCCACCATCCGGAGCAAGCGCCTGCCCGTCGGCGATCCCATGCTGGAAGAGTAACCACCGACTTGAATCCGAGCCGCCATCACTGAGCGCGCAGTCGCGGTGTTGCCTTCGGCTCGCACTGGTCTCCGGGCATCGCACACGGAACTGCCCCATAGCTCGTCGGCAGGATCCCCAGTCTCGATATCGTGCACCGTCCGCGAGGTCGCGGAGCCTGGCGTCCCGACCTTGTGAAATCGGGCACCAGGCGCTTCCGCGGAAACGCCGTCACACGCGCCGCAGCATCCCCTGGGCTCCGCCTCCTCACGGCGGCAACAATGTCTGAATCGAGTGATCCGATCCCGGAGATCGTGGCACCAGGCCGCGAGGTCGTTCCGGAGGATGTCGAATCCCTCTGGTTCGATCTGATTGATGGACGAAGCACCGCCCGGGAGGTAGCCACACGGGCGCGGGTGCTGATGGAGACCGCGAACGCAACGCACGTGGCGAACTGGGGGTTGAGCAGCCTGTATGCCATCACTTTTCGCGGGCTGCCAGCGGCAGAGGA
>Ga0335073_10004985_pt1 | contig 18625 bp, 15 predicted proteins | sample Lox_Sample_22_FD_207093 | JGI IMG/M metagenome (GOLD analysis project Ga0335073, IMG submission 207093) | Soil microbial communities from Loxahatchee National Wildlife Refuge, Florida, United States - Lox_Sample_2.2 | ecosystem: Environmental > Terrestrial > Soil > Wetlands | place: USA... | reverse complement strand
GACCTCGATCAGGCAATTCTTTCGCTGCCGATCTGGAAGCTTGGCTATTCGCATTTCGCGCGACGTCGAAATCGTCCCGTTGCGGCGTTACGAAGATTGGGCCGAAGACCTGAAGAAACTCTCACAGGAATAAGTTAGATGTCACGCGCGGCCGGTCGTCGCGGCCGCGCCACACTAACTGATGACGCGGCGCAAATCGTTGAAGAATTCGGGATAAGTTTTGGCGGCGCAGGCCGGATTGCTGATCCGCAGGCCGGGCTGGCGCAGACCCGTTACCGCGAACGCCATCGCGAGCCGATGGTCATCGTAGGTTTCGATCGTGGCTGGATGGAGTTGCGACGGCAGAATTGTCAGGCCGTCGTCATGCTCCGTCACGGCTGCCCCGACACGTGCCAACTCAGTCGCCAGCGCGCGAATGCGGTCGCTTTCGTGGTGGCGAATGAAACCGACCTGACGAATTCGTGTCGGCGAGGAGGCGAACGGCGCTATCGCGGCCAGCGTCGGCACCGTATCGGGAATGTCGTTCATTGCGATGTCGATGCCGAGCAAATTCCCTTTGCCGGTAACCGTGACCGCATCGAGGCGCCAATCCACCTGCGCGCCCATCCGTTCGAGAATAGTAAGAAAGCTGAGGTCACCCTGCACCGAATTACGCCGCATCCCGGTTAGCGTCACCGACCCACCGACGAGGGCTGCGGCGGCGGCAAAATAGCTGGCGCTCGAGGCGTCGGGTTCGACCGTGAAATCCATCGCATGGTAATGCTGCCCGCCCGGCACGACAATTAGTTCGCCGTCCGTCGTGCTCGCGGCACCCCACTGCTGCATCAAACGCAGGGTCATCAGAATGAAGGGCCGTGCGGTATCGCCGTTGACTTTGAGCCGGAGTCCGTCACGCCAAAACGGCGCTGGTAGCAGAAGCGCTGAGACAAATTGTGACGAGAGGCTGGCGTCAATCGTCGCTTCACCGCCTTTGAAGAGCGCCGTCGATATATCGATCACGATCGGGGGGCACGCGTTCTCGAATTCGCTTACGGCGCTGACACCAAGGCCATTCAATGCGTCGAGCAACGCGCCGATGGGACGCTGACGCATCCGCGCATTACCGTCGAGCCGGTAACGTCCATGGCCTAGCGTCAGAAAGCCCGCGATGAAGCGCATCGCGGTACCCGCGCCACCCGCGTCCAAATCGGCTGATGCGGCTGGGATAGTGCCGCCACGTCCATCTATGGTGATGCGAGGTTCATACGTATCAATCGCGACTGCAAAGCCGAGCGCGGTAAGCGCCGCTGTCATGCGAGCTGTGTCGTCGCTAAGCAGGACGTCACGCAGCGTAGAGCGGCCGTCGGCCATCGCCGCCAGCAGCATCGCGCGGTTAGTGATGCTTTTTGATCCGGGTACCTGAATTGAGCCGTTCAGTGGATGCGTCGGCTGGGTTATCTCAATGCTATCGAATGGCACTAGGGAGGAGCTTAGCCGTTGCAGCGAGACTCACTCAACGACATTTTCATAACGGGCGCGCTACCCTAGGAGCGTTGCGCGGACAACGCACGGCTGCGAGATTGCAATCGATGCCGCTGACTGGAGACAAAATCGTTCAACCCGAAATCTATCAACGGCTGATCAGGCCAATACTGTTTCGCTTCGACGCGGAAGCCGTCCATCGCCTGACTTTGGCGATCTTGTCGCGATGGCCCGCACGACAGCCAATCGTGGATTCGCCGCAGCTTGCGGTTAATCTCTTCGGCCTCCGCTTCGCTAATCCAGTTGGGCTTGCCGCCGGGATGGACAAAGACGCACGCGCAATTGCGGCGTGGCAGTCGCTCGGCTTCGGTTTCGCCGAATTGGGCACGATCACGCCGCAGGCGCAGCCTGGGAATCCGCGTCCGCGCATCTGCCGCCTGCCGAATCATGGCGCGATGATCAACCGGCTAGGATTTCCTAGCGAGGGGATGGAAGTCGTCGCTAGGCGGATCAAAGCAGTGCGCCGACGCAAGCTTGGGATGCGTCTCGCGCTTAATTTCGGGCCAAACAAGGAGACGCCGCCGGAAAAAATCGCTGCTGACTATGCGGCGTTAATGGCACGATGCGGCAGCCTGGCAGACTTCGTCGTGGTGAATCTATCGTCGCCTAACACGCCGGGTCTGCGCGACTGGCAAGCGCCTGAGCGTATTCGCACGATTGTCGAGGCTCTTCGAACAGCTGAATTGCCCGAGGCTCTGCGGCCGCGGACGCCGTTGGTGATGAAAATCGCGCCGGATCTGGAGCTGCCGGTCATCGATGAAATTGCGGCTACCGCACTCGGTTTGAAAATTGATGGCATCGTCGCAACCAATAGTACGATCAAACGCGCCGAAGTTGGAGTGACGAGTCCCTATCAAGGTGGATTGAGTGGCCAGCCCCTGACGAATCTCGCGCGCGGCCTGATCGCCCGAGTCTATCGTGCAACTGGTGGCAAGCTGCCAATCATCGGCGTCGGCGGGATTGCATCCGCCGAGGATGCTTGGGGTCATATTCGAGCCGGTGCCAGTCTGGTCGAGTTTTATACCGGGATGATTTATCAAGGCCCGGGATTAGCCGCCTCGATCAAAATGGGGTTGCGGCAGTTACTCGCTCGTCACGGATGCCGTTCCATTAGCGAAGTAGTCGGAGCGGACGTATAAGCTATCACGTGCGCAGTTGCGTGCGATTGCGCTAGCCTGATGGTGAAAAATCTGTCGTAGCTTGGAGGGAGGATGGCTGACAGCGGACAGAATTTGTTAGCGGACGCGGCGTGGCTTGCCGCACGTGGCGGCAACGGTCCCGTGCTGATCGACACACGGCCTGCGGATGTCTTCTGGCAGGGTCATTTGGAAGGGGCGCGCCATTTCGACCCGTTTCCTTTCCATCATAGCGACACTGGCGAACCCGCGATGCGCGAGTTTCGCGGACAACTCGAATGGATTTTCTCGGCCTTGGGCATCAGCGGTCAGGAAACTGTGGTGTTCTATGAAAACGACTCCGGTATGCGCGCGACGCGCGCGGCTTGGGCGCTGATCTATATGGGGCACCGGGATGTGCGGATCCTCGACGGCGGATTGAAACAAGCCGCCACGCTCCCGCTGGTCTCGACGGTCGCGGCGTACGCGCCGACGAACTTTAAGAGTGCGCCGCAAGAAACCGAAATCGCCTCGCACACTTATATTCGTGAGCGGATCGGCGGGCCAGGAGTGCAAATTTTCGACGTTCGCACCGATGAGGAATATTACAGCGAGCGAGTGCGTGCGCGGCACGCCGGCGCGATACCCGGCGCGGTCCATCGTGACTGGGTTCAGAACCTCGGAACTGACGGGCGCTTCAAACCGGCCCAGCAGTTGCGGACTGAATTCGAGACGCTCGGGTTGCGTGCCGAAAATGAAATCGTACCCTACTGCCAGGGTGGTTATCGTTCGGCCAACGCCTATTTCGCATTACGGCTCGCGGGCTATCCGCGAGTACGGAACTATCTCGGCTCATGGGGCGAATGGGGTAATCACGACGATCTGCCAATCGACCATCCGCGACGCAAATCAGCATAGATGGCGGCTCGTATCATCCTGCTGACCGGATTCGAGCCGTTCGGCGGAGAAACCTCTAACCCTTCATGGGAAGTGGCGTCGCGTCTTGCACGAACGAAGTTCGGCAGTGCGGAAGTGAAAGCCGCGCGGTTACCTGTCGATTGCAAACGCGCAGCGAGCGAAATCAAAACTGCGATCGCTCGCCTCAAACCGGTGGCCGTGATCGGACTCGGGCAAGCTGGGGGAAGAACGGCGTTGTCGATTGAAAAGGTCGCGATCAACCTGGCTGATGAACGCGCTGATCGTGAATCCGGCGAGCAGGCAGCCGGACGCGCGATCGTACGTGGCGGTCCCGATGCCTATTTCGCACGCTTGCCGATCGCTTCGATAATTGAGGCGATCACGAAGCGAGGCATTCCTGCGGCTATGTCACTCAGCGCCGGGGCTTATGTCTGCAATACAGTGATGTATGTGACGTTGCATCAGCTACGGCGGCTGCCCGATGTAGCAGCCGGCTTTATCCACTTGCCCTTCGAGGCACGGCAAGCCGTGCGTCATTCATCCACTCCGAGCATGACCGTGGACCTGATGACCGCCGGAGTCGAGACAGCGCTGACAGTAGTGGCGAAACGGCTGAAGCGAAAGAAATAAAGGACCCAGCTATGCGGGTTGAAGGAGAATGAAAGGACTAACGATGCTGAGTAACCGGATTATGATTTTGTTAGTGAGTGGTGCCGCATGCCTGATGGCCAGCGGATGTTTCTCGTGCACCTATCAGAGCAGCACGCCGCCAAAGACAGTCGTAGTGCAGCCGGTGCCGGCAACCACTACTACCGTCGTGCAGCCGTCGAATTAATCGTCCTGCGCTGGCGAGTTGCGCTCGATCCTCCTTGTTTGGAGGATCGAGCCGAAGGGATTCGTCAAACGAGAATTACTTGATCGCGACCGCGTTGGGCGGCGAGGCGATCCCGCCGCGCAGATGAAGCGGCACCGACACGAGCATGAACTCCCATCGACGGTCAGCCGCGCAATCCTCAGCAAGCTTATCGAGTACGAATTGCTCGCCCAGCGGCAAGCCAAGCAGTGAGAGCGTGCGGTAATGAAGAGCGCCGTCATCCTTGAAGTCCCATGGCCAAGGCTCGACCGCCGGACAGTCGGTGCCGATTGCGGCGACACGGTTGTCCCATAACCAGGCAACCATCTCGCGTCCCGGATCGATGCCACAGGCCTCGAGCTTATCTAGTGGCGCCATCGCACGCTTCTGGTCATCGCTTGAATTCAGATAAGCCTGCATCCAACCCGTTCGCACGAGCAGAATTGTGCCAGGCTTGAGTTGCGCGCCTTGAGAGTCAAGTGCGCCCTTAAGATCAGCGAGGCTGTAGACCTCATTCTTGAGCGGATTAACCGGCCGGCCCTGTGCGGCCCGATACGCGAAAGCGTCGACCAGAAGGCCGCGGCCAACGAACCGATCCGCCCAGTTGTGGATACCAAGCTTGTTCGAGGCGCGAATCTCGCCGTCCTTCACACCATTGTAATAGGCCTGTGCGCGTAGATTGCCCACATGGCCGAGGCCGTCCCATTGGCTGCCTTCCTGCGTATTGTAGCCGTCGAGGACGTCGTCGAAGCCCAGCAGGCCATAGCTCTCGAAGCTCTTCTTGGTATGATGCACGGGCTCGCGATTGAACAATGGTGGACTGGCGTAATTGATCGGGGTGTCGAGCCGGAAGATTTTGCCGTTGCGCACAAGACGCGCCGCTTCGACCACCCCTTCAGCGGTCAGAAAGTTAACGCATCCGGTTTCGTCGTTATCGCCGAACACGCCCCAATTGGAATCGGCGGGGGCACCGGGCTTGACGGGAAGCTGAGCAAACTTTGGAAGCCTATCAAAGTCAATTTTAGCCATAAACGATTCTCCAATTGCGTCTTTACTTGAAACTTCAAGCATATCCCGAACGTGTAACAGTAGCGCGCCATGGGGCGGCCGCGTTTGTCAAGTGGTGTTGAATTATCTGAGCGTATTTACGTCAAGACATGCGACTGAGAGTTAGCTAGGTTGGTTGCGAGTTCATGATCGCGGGTCATCAGCTAGAGTAAGGCGGATTATGGCGGACAGTGGAAAGGCGGGCGGCGTGGAACAGTCGGAAATTAAGGATACTGGATGGAAATTACGCGTGGCTCTCGCTGCGGTCCTCCGGCTGGTACCGTTCTTCACCGCGATGGTCTTGATGGTGATCCTGTGGGGAGCTTGCGGTGGCGGCCTATTTCCGCAAGCCGCGGCCTCTTCGTCCTCGACCGGGGGAACCGGAACTCCGACCCCTGGGTCCGGCAGTTTTCTCTATGTAACCAACTACGCCGCCGGTGACGTCATCGCGTACCACCGCAATCCGAAGACTGGTGGCATAACGTCAAGCACTGTGGCGGCTGCCGGCACAGTGAATGGTCCGGTTGGCCTTGGCACGGCTACCAACGGGATCCCTTACCTCTACGTGGCGAATTCGGCTGATAACGCAATTTATCAGTACTCGATAAATTTGTCCTCGGGCGCACTGACCGCGCTCAGCACCAGCCATATCACCGCCGGTAATGATCCCCAGTGGATCGCTCTGACACCTGCGGGGAACTTCGCCTATGCTTCGAATTTCGGAACACTCGGATCACCAGGAACCGGTTCAATTTCTTTGTATACGGTAGGCTCAACGACAGAGGGTGAGTTAGCACCTAATTCACCGTCCCTGATCACGGCTTCGATTGTAAATCCGGCAGGTTTAACTGTCGGAACGTTCGAAAGTTCGCCATTTCTGTATGTGACAGATCAGGGTGCCGACGATATCGTAAGCTATTCGATAAACTCTACCAACGGATCGCTACAAGCGACTAGCTCGCTTTCATTAGGAGCTGAAGGATTGCCGGGCCCGGTCATTCTCGATGCCTCTGGCGATTTTATTTATGCGACCGACACCGCGCTCGGTGGTGTTTATCCCTTCCAGCAGACCGCTAGCGGCTTGGTGCTTATTTCACCCGGATTTTATCCTTCGGCGAACGCTGGAACGAATGCCTCGGTGGGGTTAACCAGCGTTATAACCACATCCTCGAATGAATACTTATTCGTCGCCAATGAAGCTTCAAACTCCATCACGGAGTTCCAAGTAGCTAATGGGGTCGGAACGCTGACGCTAGTCACAACTTACACAATTGGCAATCTTGACGATCCGACTGGAGTGGCAGCGGTAACAGATTCAACGTCAGGAAACAGCTATTTGTACGCTACCAATCAAGGAAACGGCACGGTTTCGATTTTTTCGATCAATCCAGGCAATGGAGCCTTGTCATTCCTCACCACTGTTTCAACCGGTGCCAGTGGAAACCAGCCGATGTTCCCGTTGATCGCGTACTGAGCCGTGCTCAGTTGGGCACGTGAATCGGCTTGGTGCAGGTGCGGCGCGAGCCGGGAGGTCGGCACTCGACTTTGAAGGGTAAGCAGTGCAAGTGGTGGATTAGCGATTAGAGCGATCCACCACTAGGGTGCAAAGGAGGATCAGGTAGCGGAACTCGCCGCGCTGCGTGCGGCAGCCTTCGATGCCATCGCCGCGGCTTTCGCGGCTTGAGCTTTCTGGCGAAGTTGGGTCAGCATCTGGCGCAGCTTGCCGGGGTTCACTGGCTTTTTGAATAGTGCGCCCTCAAGCCCGCGCAAGCGGCTGCGCTTCAGAATGTGATCCTTATCGTAGTTGTAGGCGGTCATGAGGATCACGGGCAGATGCGGCATCTCTTCCTTGACCTTCATGTAGAACTCATAGCCATCCATCTCCGGCATCACGACGTCGGAGATCACGGCATCGATCTTGACGTTGCGTAAGATGCCAAAGGCCGAACTTGGGAGGACGGCAGTATGCACGACGCAGCGCTCGGCGCGGAGGACGTCCGCTAACGAATTGACCACCGCGAGGTCGTCATCGAGCACAACGATTGACATCCCGGCCAACGGCCAATCGTCCAAAGGACCAGTCGAGGGCTTGGGAGCCCCGTTGACCTTGACGCCGTCGCAGTTTTCGCGCGGCGCGAGATCGGCCATCTTTTTGCCCTGCAGATAGTCGCGCGTCTCGTAGACACCGCGGCGGGTCATCTCGTCGAGCCGGCGGACGATCGCCTGGACTCGCTGGATACCGCCACGAATCGAATCGAGCCGTTCGTTCTCGACCACCAGTTCGGAATCCGTCAGGTGGCCTTCAACACAACGCGCCAGCAGCTCGATATTGTTGGTGATCGATTCGAGCGGATTGTTGATCTCATGGGCCAAGCTGACTGCTATCTCGCCACAGGTCGCGAGCTGCTCTTTGCGCCGCATGGTGCGGATATCGCGAGCATAGCCAATCGAGCCAATCTCCGTGCCCAACGCATCGCAGATAATCGATCCCGAAATCATGGAGGGAATCTGGACGCCGTCCTTGTCGCGCAGGACAGTCTCGAAATTAGCGATGCGCCCGTCAGTCGCGGCCCGCATTGCCTTCATCACGCGGCGGGCCTCATCCATAGTGGGATAGATGCGGTCGATCTTCTGTCCAATGATTTCCAGCGGGGTGTAGCGGAGATTCCGGCGCGCACCGTCATTGTAATAGATAATCGTGCCTTCGCGGTCGACTGCGATAACAATGTCGGGCGAACTTTCGATCAGGCGTTGTAAATAGTTGTCATCGAGAGTTAGCATTTTAAATAACGTTCAACCTCCGCAACTTTTCGCGGAAGAAAATCGTCTCTTATACAGGATGGCGTAGGAGCCAGCTTACGACTCCTGCCTCCTTGTTTAATTTAGCAACGATGTCAAGGGGGAATTGGAGACCACGCGGTCGATCGCCAGCTTCGCCATTCCAGCCTAAACCGGCCAAGACTAACCTATCTAGGCTCGTCATAAATTTGCTAAAGTCAGACATCGTAGCTCATAGTTCGTATCTTAAGACTGATTACGGCAGTATGACAAGCGATCGCTTGTTTTAAGAATCGCATCAGGCCGAAGCACCGGACAACGAAAAGGTGTCATGATTACGAAGAGTCAATGACAGTACAGGTTCGGTATTTTCGGTATAACGACCGACAGCCTGATTTCCCAGCCTCAGCACCACCGCCTAGCATCGCCCTCCGCGGCTCCCCTCAGAGACGAATTCTCCCGTAGGCCACATCGAGCATATACACCGATAACGCGAACAAAGCATCTGTCCGACGATCTCGCACAACGGTTATCCACAGCCGCGGCCCGTCCGATTAGGCATAGGAACGATGCCGCTACCGGATTTATCCCAACGGCGTAGGGGCGTATTATCGACGGCAGACAGCGATGTTGATTGGAACCGGCCGTCAAAAGTCCGGTTACGTGAGTATTGGCCACGGAGGCTGCCCGCCGCGTAGGGGCGGTGTTACAAGGGATCGGCTCGTCTCGGACAACCGGAAGCATTAGTTTAAGCTTGGGCGATGCGTGCAGGTTAGAATAAGCTCAAAATGTTTGCGATGATCGGAAAGTTTCTTAGAATTGAGAGCGGAGAGGAATAGATGGCGGAGCCGTTAAGCTTCGAGGCCTTACCCAGCAGCGAATATGTTCTCTCGACTGCTGAAAACTATGTGCTCTATGTGCTGCTCGAAGCGCTGGCCAGTGGCGCCGCCGGAGGTGGAGGCGCACGCTTGCCACTCAATCTTGCTATCGTCGTCGACCGCTCGGGTTCGATGTATGACGAGCGGCGGCTCGAGTTCGTCGTCGAAGCGGTAAAGTTCTTGGCCCGCAGCGTCGCGCCAGAGGACAAGGTGGCGGTTGTCGCGTTCGCCGATAAGGCGCAGGTGATTGTTCATCCGGACCAGATTCACAACGGCAACGCGGTCCGGCAAGCACTCGATGACCTCGATTTATTGGAGATTGGTGGCGGGACCCAGATGGCGCTCGGGATGCGCGCGGGAATTGATGAGGTGAAGCGCAACCTTGCATCGAATCGCCTGAATCGAGTCCTCGTTCTGACCGATGGGCAGACCTATGAGGAGACTGCCTGTATCGATCTGGCAAATCAGAACCGCGAGCAGATGTCATTCTCGACGATGGGCGTGGGAGCTGAATTCAATGAGAAGCTGCTCCAGCGGATAGCTCAAGATTCCCACGGCAAGTATCACTTTATCGGCGATTCAGCCGAAATTCCTGGAATTTTCGACGACGAATTACAGGGCCTGCGCGGGGTCAGCGTGCGGAATGGGCGGATCGAAGTGACCTTGTCGCAAGGCGTACAAGTGCGCGAGGCGTTCCGCGCCAGTCCCGAAATCTACGGACTTGGTACCCCGCTGGTCGGGGATGACCGACACATCAACTACGAGATTGGCGACCTCGAATCCGGTGTGCCTGGTTCAGTATTGTTGACTCTAGTGCTTCCACCACGCCGTCCCGGGCAAGTCCGGATCGGGCAGTCGACCTTCCGTTTCGACGTGCCCGAGCAGGGCGAGCGGACAGTGAACACCGATATCATGGTCGAGTACACGCTCGACCGTACGATGACCAGCAAGCGCAACGGCCGTGTGATGAATCTGGTTGATCAAGTCTCTATCGCCAAGCTGCAATCCAAGGCTGAGGAAGAGCTCAAGGCTGGCAATGTCGATCGTGCGACACGGCTCCTGAGCAATGCGATTCAGGGCACGCAGCGGCTCGGTAACGTCAAGGCGACACAGGCGCTGGCGGGCCTGATGGATCAGGTCAAGAAGACCCAGACGCTCCAGGGCAAAGCAGCCAAGACCACGTTGCTGCAGGCGCAAGCCGTGGTACGCAAAACACAGATGCTCGATCCCGAGGCGCTCAAGGATCTACAAAAAGGGGAATAAGCGGGAACTCCAGAGGCCACCGCAGGCGTGGGGAGCGCCCGGCCGCCGTCAAGGTGACGAATTATGATCAAGTGCAGCGAATGCGGATACGAAAATATCGATGGACTCGACTATTGCGATGGGTGTGGAGCTAAGCTGGAGGCCGCGGCCGTCGGCGCACCAGCCGGAATCGTGACGGGCACCGCACCTGCGACGTCCGTGGAGGCCGCCGCGACGGAGCCTCCACCCCCTGTCGCTGAAATGCCTCATGCCGAAGCCGCCAACGGGACGGCAGCGGTGATAGAAGAGGCGGCGTCTCCAGCGGCTTCAATAGATACGCCAGCGTCGTCGCAGGCGCCTACCGGCGAAATCAAGCCGCCGGAACCGGCAACCGCACCGGTCGTTGAGATGCCTGCGGCCGGGACGCATTTCCGCGCCAAGCTCTCGCTCATTCGGGGCGGGCGCAAGGGCCAGGAGTTTCCGCTTGAAGACGGTAAGAACCTGATCGGGCGTTGGGATCCTGAGACTGGCTCGTTCCCGGAAGTCGACCTCGAACAGGACGACCCGGAGGCGAAGATTTCACGGAAACATGCAATGATTATCATCGAGAACGGCCGCATCACTGTCGAAGATATCGGCAGCCTAAACGGAACCTACGTCAATCGTGGCAACCGTTTAATCCCTGGGACCCCTCAAGAAGTAAAGACGGGCGATGAGCTGATTATCGGCAAGACTTTCCTCAAGCTGGTGGTCGATCCAATATCCTAACCAGGCGATGTGGGAAGGTTACCGCCCGACGGAGCCGAGCGTGGATCGCGGCCGACCGCCGGGCGGTGCGCGCTCAAGCGGAACGACCACGGGCGATTGAGCTGAAGCCTTGAGTACCGTCACGACCAATTCCGGTGAGGCGCTGGCCGTCGGGCATATGCTCGATGGCCGCTACCGCGTCCATAAGATACTTGGGCAAGGCGGTATGGGCCGGGTCTACCTCGCCAATGACACGCGGCTGGCGAATCGGCCGGTCGCATGCAAGGAGATGATCATTGGCGACGGTATCCAGGAGCAGAAGGCCGTCGAAGATTTCAACCGCGAAGCGAGCGTGCTCGCAGCACTCTCGCATCCGAGTATCCCACAGGTAATCGACTACTTCGCCGAGCGTGGGCGCCATTACCTGGTAATGGAATTCGTCGCCGGCGGCGATCTGCAGGCCCATCTCGACAAACTCGGCGCGGGTGGTCATTTTCCCGAGGCGACGGTGCTGCAATGGGCGCGGCAGATTCTCGACGTGCTTCATTTTCTGCACGTGCAGAAACCGCCCATCGTTTATCGCGATCTGAAACCCGGCAATATCATGATTGACCATAATGGGCGGGCGATGCTGGTCGATTTTGGAATCGCCCGCTTTCTGCCGCCGGGCGGACGCGGGACGCAGATAGGGTCGGTCGGCTACGCGCCGCCCGAACAATACATGGGACGTATGGAACCGCGATCAGATCTCTACTCGCTCGCCGCCACCGTCCATCATTTGCTGACCGGACGCGACCCACAGCTCGAACCCCCATTCAGTTTTCCACCACTGCGTTCACTTGCGCCGGCCGTCTCGGTGCAAACCGAAACTGTAATCATGCGCGCGCTGGATAAGGATGTGAACAAACGGCCGGAATCAGCGCGGGCGATGCGCGATCAGTTGCCAAACTCCGGCGATCCCGCGCCTTCCCCAGCGATCAGCGCAAGTGGAATCGCAACCAAGTCTGCGGGAATCGGCGCGATGGCGACAGTGGTCTTGCAGCAGCCGTTGATCCCCGCCCCGCCGCCAGTGCGTAAAGCATCGGGACCACCAGTCATAGAACCGCTGAACGCGAAGACGCAGATCAGTATCCAGTCGCCGCCCAAGCAGTTATCGCTGATGCAGACCCAGCGAAATCTCGAACTTGCGCCACGCCCTGCCCCAGCGCCTGTTCCTGCAAGGGCGCCGGCGGGCTCGGTCTCGGCAACAGCCAAAACACAGGACTTGGGGCTCAAGCCCGCCCGACCAGTCGCGTCAGATTCAAAAACGAATTCGGGAACACGAGTTGCCGCAAATAACCGTCTCAGGCCGTACGCGGCAAATTCCGTCACGAGTGTGCAGGTTCGTGACGAGCGGACCAGTCATAGCGCTCCAGCAAGCATCACACAGCCGCGATCCTCGGGACTATCAGGCGACGACAGCCTGAATCGGAACGGTCGTAGTCATACCAACGGCGCACAAGTCACAACCGGGCCCAGGCTGATCGTTCCAGGAGGCGGACCGCAATTCGGACTTGGCGGTTCACGAGCCGTGATTGGGCGCACGCTCGACTCGACCGACGTGATCGATATTGATTTGGCCGGGCTGACCGGCCGCAACGTCGATCGCGTATCACGCCGTCACGCCGAGATTATTCGGCATGGAGTTGATTATTTCATTCGCGACCTCGGCAGCTTAAACGGAACCTACATCGCTGGCCGCGGACGCATTAGCCGCGACCAACTGTACAAGTTGAAGGATCGTGACGAAGTTATTCTCGGGGGTGCTAAGCTTGAGTTCCGCAAGAGTTGAGGGGGCAAAGGCCATGCCCGCATGATTACGTGTCCAGAATGCCGCGCCAGCAATGAAGACGGCGCAAAGTTTTGTGATCGCTGCGGTCAGGGACTAAGCCCAGCGCCGGTGTCTAAGCTCACCGCGGCTTTACCGCCGCTCGCCATCGGAAACAAACTGATGGATGGCCTACGCATCGTCGAGCTCTTAAGCCAGACCTCCGAAGAGAATCGCTATCGCGTTGAACGGACCGACGCTGGCGGTACGACAGAGTTCTTTCAGGTGCGCGAGCGCCGGGGCGATAAACCCGAGCCAGAAGAAATATCAGAGTCCTTGCCCTCCGATGAGGTCACCCCACAGCCTTCGCTCGTCGAACCATCGAGTCCGACCGCCAAGACTGCCGAATTGAAGCTCAAGGCGGGGCCAGAAAGTACTGTTGCGTCCAGCCAAGATGGCGTACTGACCGAGGCTCGCGATGGAGTTCCTAGCGCGACCGCAGATCCTTCGCCATCGCTCATCACCAATGGCGTCTCGGCAACGACCGCGTTAAGCGTGACGAATGGACAGGCGGTCGCCGATGACGATTCCGCTGAAGCAGGATCAGAGCCTTCCCCTGAGGATACGGCTCTTTCATCGGATTCGGCCATCGAGTCGCTTGCGACCGAATCAAAGATTGAAGCGACCACCGACGTAAGCGGATCAGCCAACGAGCCCGACGAACCCGGCGAGAGCGAAGCCGCTGCAGGAGAACCGGCAAGCAAAAATCTGGGCGAGGTGTTCGGACGGGTGATGGCGTTGTCGCTGACGCTGAGCCATCCGGCTTTCGAGCGTGCGCTCGCCGGCTATGCTTGGGATGGCCGCGTCTACCTGATTTATCGGGATGAACCGATCACTTTGTTAGCGCGGCGGACTGGTGGAATCCGAATGGCGGAGGCCGAGGCGCTGACTGTCGCAATCCAGCTATGCCAGGCGGTCGCGTTCGCCCATCGCCGGGGCCTGCGCGTGAACGATATTTGTCCTGAATCGGTCGGATACAGCGCCGACGGACGCATACATTTGACCGGACTGGATCGGATAAGTAACGACGACGAGTTGCAGACCAGCCCGCTTTACAATGACGGCTATACCGCGCCCGAAATCTATAAGGGCCGCAAAGCCGATAAGCGCGCGGACACCTTTTCGATCGGAGCTTTGCTCTACACCTGCCTGACGGGGGAGCGCATCGAAGCGGAAAGCTGGCGCGAAGAGGCTGGAGCGATCCGTTTCTATCCGCCACACGTAGTGACACCGGCCCTCGAACAGGCCGTCCGCCGAGCGCTTGTCTTTGACCCGGCTGGACGTTGGCCGAACGTCGATGCGTTCAAGGCCGAATTGGTGCGCCTAAGCGGCGCCGTGACGATCCATGCCAGCGTCCTGAGCGACGTCGGGATGGTTCGAGAACTCAATGAAGACGCCGTTATGGCAGCCGAGTATCGGCGTGACTCGCAAGTGGAACCGGCGCAGAATCTGCTCTACGTTATCGCGGACGGCATGGGAGGAGCTGCGGCGGGCGAAATAGCGAGCGCGATTGCAGTTAGCGCTATCCGAGAGCATGTTGAGCAGGCTCTGGCGAGCAATCCTTCCGTCGATGCGAAGCAACTTTTGCAGGACGCACTCGAGGCGGCGAATACGCAGATTCTCAACTATCAGTCTGTACATGCCGAAGCGCGAGGAATGGGATCAACAGGAGTGGGCGCGTTGATCTTACCGCCCGAGGTGGCGGTGGCATGGGTCGGAGACAGCCGGGCCTACTTCTACGATCATGGTGGTCTGCGACAGCTCACCAAGGACCATTCATTGGTCCAGCGGCTGATCGAAATTGGCCAGCTGACAGCCGAGGAAGCCCGCCATCACGAGCACAAGAACGTAATCACGCGTTCCCTAGGCGCACGTCAGAGCGGACCGGCTGGAGCAGAATCGCTGACGTTGCGTCTCAAGCGCGGCGACAAGCTCCTGATGTGCAGCGACGGCCTCACCGCTCATGTGGATGATGCGGAAATCGCATCGATTCTAAACAAGCATGCTGACCCGAGTGAGGCGGCGCGGGAGTTCATCGTCGCGGCGAATGCCGGCGGTGGCACGGATAATATATCGGTGGCGGTAATCTTCGCGGCCTGATTTCGATGTCTAATTCACCGATAGCGCCCGCCGCTTCAGGAGGTTCGGGTCCATTACCCGGACCGCTCGAACCAGGTACAGTCCTTCAACGGCGCTATCAGATTGAACGCCTGATCGGTGGCGGCGGCATGGGCATGGTTTATCTGGCCCATGACCAGCGGCTTTCAAACCGGCTGTGTGCCCTCAAAGAGATGGTCGATCATTTCATCGATCCGCAGCAGCGTATCGAGGCCAACGACTATTTCGCCCGCGAGGCCGATACTTTAGCCCAATTAAAGCATCCTGCGATCCCCGCGATATCCGACCGTTTCGACGACCAGAACCGGCATTACCTGGTGATGGAATATGTCGAGGGCCGCAACCTTGAAGAGGATCTCGCGGCGCGCGGAGCACCGCTGCCGGAAGGGTTAGTAGTCGATGTCGCTCGCCAGTTATGCGACGTCCTGGCCTATCTGCATGGGCTGTCGCCGCCGATCATCTATCGCGACATGAAGCCCTCGAACGTGATGCTCACCGAAAAAGGGCGCGTGGTGCTGGTCGATTTCGGTATAGCGCGGCTTTTCAAGGCAGCGCGCAAGGGCACGATGATCGGCACGTTGGGCTTCGCTCCGCCTGAGCAATATCAGGGTGTAGCGGACCCCCGCAGTGACATCTATTCGCTGGGCGCCACCCTGCATTACACCCTGACCGGTCGCGATCCAGAGAAGTTCCCACCATTCAGTTTCCCTCCGGTCAACGAATTGCGTCCCGGTATCTCACGTAACCTGGCCGGCGCCATCGACCATGCGCTGAAATATGAGATGGCCGATCGACCGGCGACAATCCAGGATTTCCGCGACATGTTGCTCTATGGGCGCGGTCTGGAAGCTGGCGGCGCGCATGTCAACTCTCGCAGCGGCACGGCGGGTCTCGCAACTATGGCCATTCCGCCGATCGCGTTACCGCGCGACGCTGCGGTGGCAATGGGCCATCCGCCGCGCCGGCGCAAAGGCTGGAAGCGGCGAGCGTTTGGCCTTGCCGCTTTCATGGTCTTCATGACTGGGATCGCGTTCGCCGCAACTTACATCTATTCGAATCCAGCATTGCAAAGTCAGCTCGGCCTGACCGGACTGATAGATAATCTACCGTGGAAGCATGATGAACTGATGGCCAAGGCGCGAGAGCATCCGCTGGATTTCGAGCAGCTGTCATTAATGCTTTCGACCCGCGAAGGGAGTCCGCTGTCGCCACCCAAGGCGACCTTCACCGATACCGAATTGGCGAATGCTCGCTATCTTAAGTGGGATGCGTCCTTCAAAAACAAGATGGCCGGTCTCGATGGACGCAACGATACCGTCCAAGCGCGCTTCTACGGCCCTGACAATGTTCAGATCGCCTCAAGCGACGATCAGCGCTTCGTCGGCCCCAACGAGACTGCGACCGATTTCAGCGGCGTCGCATTGCTGCCCGACGCGAGCAACATCGCGCCAGGCGCTTATCGGGTGGCGCTCTATTCCGATGATCAACTACTGACGCAGCAGCGCTTCGACGTGAGCAAGGATATGGCCGCGGCGGCGGCTGCTGCTGAGTCGAAAAAGGAAGCCGCGGCGGCACAAGCGGAGGCCGAGGCCAAGCGTAAGGCCGAGGCAGAACGGCTCGCAATGATTCAGGAAAAGATGCGCCGGCCGCTGCAGCTCAAGGCGATCGAGTTTGTGAACAGTACCAAGGACGGTACCGTGATTTCGGGGCCAAGCAATGTTTTCAACGTCTCGAAGGTCTTGTTCGTGGGCTGGAAGGCGATTTTCCAGAACGAACTCTATGGGCTCAGCACGAATCAATACCGTGTAGATGCTGCCTATATCGGACCTGACGGCAGCACGCTTGGCAGCGTCGATGATTCCCAGACGATCAACCAGTCCTCCTCGCGAGCGGTCTTTACCGGCCGCGTCGGCAATTCGGCGGGCGGCGCCTTCCTGCCCGGGCAATATACCGTCAACTTTTATCTGAACGGACAATATTTTGGCCAGAAGCGGTTCACTGTAGTCGCTGACGCCACAGGCCCGTACAGCCGCCGCAGCAATGCTGGGCCCGGGCCAGCAACTTATCCGGCGTCGACGTCGGGCGGAATAGAAACGCCAACCTTGGCGACTGGAACGATCGATGGGATGGGCGGCCATGACAATGTTCCGCTGGAGCTGCGGCTCCGTCCCCAATCCAACGGTTTTCTTCATGGTGAAATGGACGTCCATATGTCTGGTTACGGCCTAACTCCGATTGAGGGTTTCGTGCGGGGGGAGCACCTACAATTCCAAGTGCCCTATGGTGGCGAGACTTACTACTTCGAGGGTCAGGAGAGCCGCGACGAATTAAGCGGGACTTTTGAGTCGACGCCGTCAGGGGAACGTGGGACCTGGAACACGCGTCCCAATTGAATCCACTGAAAATTGGCCAATCGGAAGCGATGGCCAGCAATCGCTACACCACCGGCCTAATTATCCAGGCAATTCGCAACTCGAGCGCGGCATCGCATTCCATCTTGAACCGCACGCCCGCTCGCGCCATGCTCATCGGCAGGTTTCGATGGCTGCAAACGTTTCGCGCGAAAAGTTGCTGTTCTATTCGGCCGCCGGGGCGCTCGGCGGATTTGGTGCGTGGGGCGCGGCCGAGCCCTTCCTCGGCATCCGATCAGTTTATGGCCGCGATCTTCTGCTAGGCGCTTTGATTGGCCTGTTCATCGGCGCCTTCCTGGCATCGATTGAGGCATTCAGCGTTGGCCAGTGGCGGCAAGCGTTCCGCGGTCTGCAGGGTGGCGCGCTGATCGGAGCTATGGGTGGCGCACTCGGCCTGATCGTCGCGGAAATCACTTTCGACTTGCTCGGTGGCTTCTTCGGCCGAATTCTGGGTTGGTCGCTGCTCGGTGTCGTGGTCGGTTTCGGCGTTGGTTGGGCAACGCGCTCGAGCGCGCGGATGCGCAATGGTGCGCTGGGTGGATTGCTCGGCGGAGCCTTAGGCGGACTGTGCTATGTCGGATTAACCTCGACTTTCCCGCAAGCCTTCGGCCGCGCTATCGCCATCACCGTTATGGGCGCGCTGATCGGCTTTTTCATCGGGCTCGTAAGCGAACTGCTCAAGCGCGGGTGGCTGATGGTCGTACGCAGCGGCAGCCGGAACGCCCGCGAGGGCCGCGAATACCCGTTGGTCAAGCCAGTCACGGTAATCGGACGGGCCGAGGAGAGCGATATCGGCCTGTTCGGTGACCAGTCGGTGCTCGCTCAGCACGCGATCGTGCGGCGTGAAGGCAAGAATTTCTTCGTTAGCCCGACAGCGGGCGGCCAGATCCTGGTCAATCGGCAGCTGGTTAATGGCCGCTATACGCTCAAAAGCGGAGATCGGGTGGAAGTCGGCGGAACACTGTTTCTATTTAGAGAACGTTCGAATGCTCCCCAGGGGTGACACCGTCGCCCGATTTCGGCCCGATGTGGCAATCCGCCGCGGTATCACAATATTTGTCCTGTGTGCCGTCCTCGCCGGCTGTTCGACGGCGAACGATGATCCCTATCAGCAGCGGCCCATCTCAGTG
>Ga0335073_10004981_pt1 | contig 18634 bp, 17 predicted proteins | sample Lox_Sample_22_FD_207093 | JGI IMG/M metagenome (GOLD analysis project Ga0335073, IMG submission 207093) | Soil microbial communities from Loxahatchee National Wildlife Refuge, Florida, United States - Lox_Sample_2.2 | ecosystem: Environmental > Terrestrial > Soil > Wetlands | place: USA... | reverse complement strand
GAAGACGATTCGTTCCCGGATCGGGCCGCGTAGATCCTCGTTCCTTAGCCGGCGCCGGCTCGTCCGATCGAAATATCGGGGGGTGGCGAGAACGCTCGAGTCGAGTCACTCGGTGCTGTCCGATGTACCGCCATCGGGCTGCCCGGCTGCCGCAGGCGTGAGTACGATCACTTGATCGCCGAGCTCAAGGAGCATGTCGGTGCGTGGAGCAACCATGCGTCCATGGTGGCTAACGGCGACCGGGAGTGATCCGACAGGGAGCTCTAGTTGCCCGACGCGCTGTCCGAGCGCCGGCGAATCGGGAGCGATCTCCGCGGCCACAATGCGATAGCCCTGGAGAGGGGTGGTCGGTGCATGGACACGTGCTTCGGGGTCGTCAACGGCGAACTCGGCAGCCAGCGCCCCTCGCTCGATCTCGGGTGCGGAGGCAGCTACACGGTTGCCCAGCGCCTGCAGAACATCCTGGCGGGTGATCCAGCCACGCAACTGTCGCCCGTCGTGCGAAAGCACCGGCAGCCCGTCGCGTCCGAACAGCACAAGTTGTCGCAGCGCCTGCTCAAGGTCTTCGTCGGGGAACAGCGTTTGGGGCTCGTCGACGGCGAGAACCGGGCCGATTAGACGCTCGAAGGCCTCTGGGATTGGCGCCGGATGCCGTGACTTTCCATTCGACGATGTCTGGGGTTCGACCGACCCGTTGGGGGTCGCGAACGGCTGCATGACCTCCGCCACGGTAATCGTTTGGAGCATGTCCGGGGGCTTCGTCCGTTCGATGTCGATTCCCCGGCGCAGCAGCTTGGTCGTATAGATGCTGCCATAGGTCAGGCGCTTGGACAGGGCCGCGGCGATCCCTGTGGCGAGCATCACCGGCAAGGTAAGGGTGAAGTTGCCGGTCATCTCCACGACGCTCGCGATTGACGTAAGCGGCGCCTGAGCGGCCGCTCCGAACACGCCGCCCATCGCGACGACCGCATACACCGCAGGCGACCCGATCGACGACCCGAACACGTGGTTGGCGCCGACGCCAAACGCCATACCCGCCATCGCCCCGGTGAAGAGCGATGGCGCGAATACGCCTCCCGATCCGCCGATCGAGAGCGTCAGGCTGGCCGCGAGGATCTTGCCGAGCATCAGGATCACGATCAGCCACAGCACGACGTGGCCGGCGACCACCTTGTTCATTACGGGGTAACCGACCCCATACATCTGTGGAAGCACGAGCAGGAGCGCGCCAAGGGCCATCCCGCCGACGGCGGGACGTACCCATTCGGGCCGACCGTGCCATAGGCGATCGACCGCGTCCTCGAGCGAATAGAGCGCTGTCTTGAATCCCACCCCGATGAATCCCGAGGCGAGGCCGAGCACGGCGATCAACAGATAGCTGAGGTCGTTGCCAATGACGAGCCCGTGAGGCATCCCGGTGAAGAACGGCGCGGAACCGAAGAAAGCGCGACTCACAAGGTCGCCGGTGACCGATGCGAGAATGGTCGCGAACATGGCGTCGAGCGAGAACTCGCGCAGGACGATCTCGAATCCAAAGAACAGACCCGTGATCGGCGCGTTGAATGTCGCCGCGATTCCTCCTGCTGCGCCGCACGCCACGATGATCCGCAGCCGTGTCTCTGACATCCGGACCATCTGGCCGAGCGTGGACGCGAAGGCGGAGCCGATCTGCACGATCGGGCCCTCGCGGCCGACGGATCCGCCCGCGCCGATGCACACGGCTGACGCGAGCGCCTTGACAATCGTAACCGGGGGGCGAATGCGGCCCCCGTTCTCGGCCACCGCGAGCATCACCTCGGGGACGCCGTGGCCACGGGCCTCACGCGCGAAGCGCTGGATCAACGGGCCGTAAAGCAGCCCACCCACGACCGGAATCACGAGCAAGAAACCGAGCCCGAGCCACGGAAGGTGACTGCTGGCGATGTGCCCCTGCTGGCCGAACTGCTGATAGCCCGTGGCCAACCAAGTGAAGCTGAAGATCAGCCAACGGAATACGACCGCCCCGAGGCCCGCGCCCGCCCCCACCAGAAGGGCCATCACGATGAGTCCCAGCCTCGAGCCGGCCAGCCACGACGACACCGCTCGAACCGCCCCGTCACCTCCAGTCGGTCCGGGCACGGCGGCTACGGTGTCGACTGGCGGCGTCGCCGAGCCGTCGGCTCCGTCGCCGTCACCCTGTTCGTGCGGCGCAAGGCAGCCATCGGCGCGCTGCTCGTCGCTCATGTGACGCTCCGATCAGTAGCGCCGGCGGGCTCAAATTGCCGCAGGGGGTTGGTAGCGCTGAAGTGTGAGTTCACGACAAGTAGAGGAAGACGGCGATGCCGCTGGTAGGTCCGTCACCGACGGCGGATTGCTCGCTGACCGGCGAGAAAGCGACGAGGGTCTTCCCGCAAGGTTAGGCGCGGGAATCCGGAGGAAAGGGTTACGCGCGAAAAAGCGTTCGATTGCTGACAGGAAATGAGTCCAGGCCTGAGCGTGGTACCCGTCCGTGCTTGTGCCCTGTGCGCCGCTGAGGACATCGCCACAGGTTGTCGGCGCTGGGGGTGGGTAAAGCATGGTCATGGCCACTCCGGTCCGTATCGTTCTTAGGCCGATCGGGTCGCCGCTCACGATCGGCATGTCCGGGTTGGCGATTGCGTCCTTGGTCGAGAGCGGCCTCGATCTGGGGTGGGTCCCCATGAGCCAGGGCCGCCAGGTTGGCGTGGTACTGCTCGCGGTGCCGTTCGTGCTCCAGTTGCTGGCGTCCATCTTCTCCTACCTGGCGCGAGACGGTTCCGCAGGCGCGGCCACCGGCGTGCTCGCGACGACGTGGCTCGCGCTCGGGCTTTTGCAAATCATCTCGATCAGTGGCGCTCCGCTCGCGGCGGCCGGGCTGTTGCTCGTCTCCTCCGGGGCCGTGCTGGCGCCTTCGGCGCTGGTTGTTGCATCCACCAAGCCGCTTCCCGGCGTGGTGTTCTTTCTCGCCGCGCTTCGCTTCGCGCTGGCTGGCGTCTACCAGCTGAGTACTGCGGGAACGTGGAACAGCGTTGCCGGCGTCGTCGGGCTGCTCGTGTGCGCCTGCGCGACGTACTGCGTGCTGGCCTTCGAGGTCGAAGGCCAGCAGCGCCGAGCCGTGTTGCCGACTTTCCGGCGCGGGCGCGCCGCGCTGGCGACGCCCGACGACAATGACGCCCGAGTGGACGGCATCAACCGAGAGGCGGGGGTTCGGCAGACGACATGAGGGCACCGGGGGCGCGCATCCACCTTCGGTCGATCGCCGGTCCGGTAATAGTCTGCGGGTAAGCCCGTGCGCGCTCCGACAACCCATCTGCTCGAGGCGGATCCCGATCTGGCGGAAGATATGTCGCCAGAGGCTCGGAAGACCGCCTCAGAACTGATCCGGATTCGGACATTCAGGGTCACGAAGGGTCGTTGGAAGCCGCCGGAGTTGGAGCACGGCGCGACCGGACTGCTATTGCTCGACGGATTGATGGTGCGCACGCAGACACTTGGGCGGGTGTCTTCCTACGAGGTCGTCGGCCCGACGGACATCATCCGGCCGTGGGAGGACGATTTAATCCCGAGTCTCGCTCCCGCGGTCACGGACTGGCGGGTCCTCGAGCAGGCGCGAGTCGGTCTTCTGGACACCAGGACTACGGAGTTGATCGGCCGCTGGCCCGAGCTGTCCGCGTCCGTCGCGGGACGGTTCCTCCGCCGCTCGCGATCGCTGGCCTACCTGATGGCGGCGCAGCACTTCGTTCGGGTGGAGGACAGATTGTTGGCCACGCTTTGGCACCTGGCGAGCATGTGGGGGCGAGTCATCCCGCAAGGAACGGTGGTTCCGTTCCGGCTCACTCACGAGATGCTGGCCAGCATCATCGGCGCACAGCGGCCGACGACGACCATGGCGATCCATTCACTGGTGCGACAGCGACGTCTCGCAAGGGATGATCGCCGGTACTACGTGCTGCTCGGCGAGCCTCCGGATTGGCGAAGCGAGCGGGTGCCCGTGATCGAACGCGAGGTCTAGTCGCGGGTGGGCGGGTCGCGCTCGATCGCGTTCAGCCACGTGTCGCGCTTGACCGCATACTCAGCCGAGAGTTCATGGCCCAAGTCATCCAGCGTCTTCACCCAATGCACGGCTTCCGTGTAATCCCCTCGCGCCGCCGCGCTATCGGCCCAGTGCAGCGTCCGCGCGATGATCGCCGCGTGGTGGGCCTCGAACGCAGCCATCCGGTCACGCTCGTCGCGGCTCATGTTCGGTCTCTGTTTTCCATGAACCTAACATCGGCTTGATAGCGCACGCGTCACGTGGATCAAGCATTTTGGTCATTCTTCCGACCGTTTTGTCGAGGTGAGCTGGATCGACGCGCCGGGCGCGCCGGCGGGAGGTACCGGCGCGCCCGCCCCCATCAGCGTGGCGGGATCAGTGCCACACCCAGCGCGCGAGATGGATCACGAACGAGAGCGTCTGCCCGGTGCTTCCCGTCGCTGTGACCGTGACTGGCAGGAGGTGGAACGTGCTGTTTGAGCTCAGCAGTTGCTGGCCGGTCGAGGTCAGCACCATGTTCTGAAAGCCCCCGCTGTCGGCCGGGATCGAGTAGCTACGCTGGGCGATGACCGTTCCGTCGTGGCTCATCGTCAGGTGACCCGTGCACGTGCTCGTACCGTGGAAGCAGCCGAGCTCAACGCCGACCACATGGCCGGGCGAGACGAATCCTTCGTGGCCGAGGACCGCAGCCTCGCTCGACGTGGTTGCGAGCGTCTGGTCGGCGCCGTAGGAGGTGCCGCCAGTGTTCTGGGCGACCAGCTGGTAATGATACGTCGTGTTGGCGGTCAGCCCATACATCGTCGCGTGAACGCCAACCGCGCTGCTGCCCGAGCCCGCATCCGACGGGGTGCTCTGCAGGCCGTAGGCCGTGGTCGTCCCGTAGCGGAAGTAATATGTCGTGGCCTGCCCCTCGGGATTCACCGTTCCGGTGACGCCGGCCGACGAGTGGGTGATCCTTGCTGCTGAGCCAGTTGTCGCGGCAGGGGGCGTGGTCGTGCTGAACGTCTCGTCCGCGCCATCCGTCGTGCCGACGCTGCTCACCGCGACGAGGCGGTAGTGGTACGTCGTACTAGACGCCAGCCCGGTCAAGTTGGCCGAGACGGCCACGTCAGCAGTGCCAGAGCCCGCGTCCGTCGACGGCGTGGTCGAGCCGTAGCTCGTACTCGTCCCGTACTGGAAGTAGTAGGAAGTCGCGGTCCCATTCGGGTTCACGGTTCCGGCGATGGTCGCGCTCGACTGGGCGAGGTTCGTTGCCGCGCCCGTTGTCGACGCCGGTGGAGCTGCTGCGGCAGCAGCTACTGCTGGCGAGCCTCCTGACGCGAGAGCTATGGCGATTGACGCGCAGGCGACGCCCAGCGCCGCAATCACGACACGCAATCTGGTCAATGTGTCTCCTTCGGTCGATGAACGCTCCCCTAACCATCGACGCCAGTAAGAGTTCTCCCGAGGGTCGCGAGGTCGTTAGATCTATGACATTTCACGTTCGCCGTCGGAAGCCGTCGGTCCCTGACAGAAACGGTAAGAATTCGTACAACTTGTCGTTCCCTGATGACGTCTCGACTCACCCTTCGCCCGTCGATCGCGCATACCTGACCAGCAGTCAAGGCTGGGACGATCGGGGAGGGAGCTTCGACACCCACCAGACGGCTGACATCACTCCGTGCCGTGCTGGCGCCCCGGCTCCTCGTAGCGCGCCGGCCGCAATCCGATCAGCGGTAGTTCAGCGGCGAGTCGCTGTCGCGCCGCATCAGTGCCGTCGTAGCGCCAACCGACCAACCAGCTCAGTGCGGGACGGATCAGAGGAGTGAGCCAGCGGTTACGCCGCTCATAGGTGGCGAGTACCGCCTCGGCTTCGGGAATTAGAAGCTCCCGATGGGCTGGGACGAAACGCTCTCGGGCGACCGCCACCTCGACGGCTTCGTGGACTTGAAGGTTGCGGTACCACTGTGCGGACCGACCGAGTCCGGCAACGACGATGAACTCGTGGTCGGCCCGGTTGCTGCCGACGACCTCAAGCATCGTCTGGTGGGGCTGTCCGGTGCGGCGTCCGACGTGTGTCAGTCGCAGAAATCGGTGGCCGAGCAGCCAGCCGAGATCGCAGTCGTAGAGACGGCAGGGGGCCCGGAGCAGCCGGCTGAGCATCGGTCCAGGTCTACGTCTCGTCACGTGGATTGTGATTCGCGGTGGTCGGCCAGGACGGTCTGGTGCACGGGTGGGGCGCCGAGGAACGCGCAGGCCGGTATTCCGGCCAACACACACAGAAGGAAGGCCGCGAGGAGAGCGGTGTGAACGGCCGTCGCGCTGGGACCGCCGGCGAGTGCCTGACCGGCCAATGCGGCGCCTGCCGCCGCGCCGGTTAGCCGTCCGACGGACAGCGCGGCGGACGCTCGTCCGTGGGACTCCGCGGGGATTGCGTTCATCGCAGCACGGGAAACGGGCACGAACAGCATCCCGAGGCCGAGACCGACGGGTACCAGCGGCGCGAGAGTTATCCAGCCTCGCAACGGCACTCCGGGGAGACCGAGCACAAGCAGGCCAATCCCGGCGCTGAAGAAGCCCGCAGTGGCCGGAAAGCGTTCTCCGTGACGATCCGCGAGCCGCCCGGTGATCGGCGCTGCAGCGCCCACCAGGAGCGCAACCAGCATCAGCACGGTCGAGGCGCCGAGCGCCGAGTACCCCGCGGCGTGTTGAAGATATTGCTCGGCCACGAAGAAAGTACCGATCATCACTGCGAACGTCAGGGCGGCGACGAACGTTGCCGCGAGGATGATGCGGTTCGACAGGACGCCTCTCGCAGTCGGCGATCGACTGTGCTCGATCCGAGGGAGATGGGTGACGATCGCCCAGGTCGCGATGAAGGTCAGCGGCACGAGCGCCCACCAGTCGGCACGCCAGCCGAGCGCCACCGTCAGAAGCCCTCCGAGGAGTGGGCCGAGAAGGTTGGACACACCCGCACTCGCGCCCCAAACACCCAACGCTCGGCCTCGCCGTTCTGGCGGGAACCCGCTGACTGCACCCGCCAACGCGGCAGGGCTGACCAGACCGGCGCCGGCGCCCTGTAAGACCCGGGTCGCCGCCAGCGAGGCGATGCTTGTGCACAAGGCGCCGGCAGCGGCACCAAGCGCGAACAGGCCAAGCCCGAGCAGGGCCACCCGGCGCGCCCCGACGCGATCGACAAGGACCCCGCCGGGCCACAGCATCAGCGCGTAGGCCGCAAAGTATGCGGTGAGCACGATCGAGGTCGAGCCGCTACTTATGTCCAGGCCGCGAGCCACCGACGGCAATGCAACGGTGATAAGCGTTCCATCGATTTGAAGCAGCGCCGCCGCACCTGTGCAAGCGGCAAGCCGCGTCCATGCCTCCCGCGGAGCAGACATGAACGACGAGCCATCCGATCGCCTGCCGGATGGTGCCGCGACTGGCACGGACGGACCGATGGCGCCACTTCTACGAGCGAACACGGTCCGACATGCGACGCCTGGAGTACTTGCCCTCTCCCGCGCCCGCGGCTCCGAAGCCGCCAAGGAGCGCCTCGAGACCCAGTTCGTACGCGTCGTCAGCATCGAGGGCGGCGAGTTCCTTCGCCCTGCCGCGAAGGATCGGGAAGTCGTCATGAGGCAACGCAGCTAGCCGGCGGCGTCCCGCGGGAAGCGCCGCGTCGACCGTAAATCCGGTGGCCTCCGCCAACGCATAGCCACGGGCGTAGCTGACTGTGGCACGGTAGATCGCAAGTGCGGCGGCTGGTTGGAAGCCTCGATCGATGATCACGGCCAGCAGCCGCTCAACTGGTCGAAGCGAAGACGGGGTATCGAAGGGCTGCAGGCCAAGCAACTGGAAGGTGGCCGGATGTGCAGCCGCGAGCCCGCGCAAAGCGAGTGCGAAGCGCCGACATGCCTCGCGCCAGTCGTCGCCCAGGTCGAGCTGGTGGAGCGGCTCGAGCAGGCGGTCGCCGATCGCGCTGAGCAGCTCATCGCGGTTCTCGAAATGGTGATAGATAGCCATTCCCTCAACTCCGAGGGTTGCGCCGAGCCGTCGCATGCTGAGAGCGCTTGGTCCCTGCGCCTCGATCAATGCCACGGCGCCGTGGAGGATGAGATCGCGCGTCAGCGGGCGTTGCGGCCGGCGATTCGGTACGGCTGCTGACACGGTTGTGCGAGGCATCTCGGCGCCAGGCACTTTACACTGTAAAGGTAGATGCCGCTAGCGCCCGAAGACTCCGCGCGCGTCCGGAAACGCGAGTCCCGACGGCGACGCGCCACTATCTGGTCAGGGATTGCGCTCGCTGCGCTCGCCGCCGTGGTGTTTTCCGGCACAGAACTGACCGCAGGCGGTGCGCAACCGACAAGTGGAGTCCTATCTAGCAACCCGTACCTCGATCCGGGCACTCACCTGTCAGGGTTCGCGCCCGGCTTCACGCTCAGCGATCAGTTCGGCCAGCGGGTGTCGCTGCGCTCTTACCGCGGCAAGGTGGTGATACTGGCCTTCAACGACTCAGAGTGCACCACGATCTGCCCGCTCACCACGACCGCGATGGTGGACGCCACAAGAATGCTCGGCCGCGCGGCCTCACGGGTGCAGCTGCTGGGAATTGACGCGAATCCCACCGCGACTTCGATCGCCGACGTGCGCGCGTATTCCGAGGCACACGGCATCGTCCACCAGTGGCACTTCCTCACCGGATCGCTGGCGGAGCTCAAGCACGTGTGGAAGGCCTACAAGATCGAGGTGGCGATCGAGCAGGGACAGATCGACCACACCCCTGCCCTGTTCATGATCGATCCGCACGGCCGACTCGCCAGGCTGTATCTGACCCAGCAGTCCTACGCCGCCGTTGGCCAGCTTGGCCAGCTCTTGGCCCAGGAGGCCTCGAGTCTGCTTCCCGGACATCCCCATGTCCGCTCGAAGCTCTCGTACGCCGCGATCTCAGGAGTGGCTCCATCGGTGAGGATGGTGGTGCCCGAGTCGGGCGGCGAGCGGATCGTCCTCGGCCCGCGGAGCGCGCCGCGCCTGTACCTGTTCTTCGCCACCTGGGATCAGGAGGTGACGAACCTGGCGGACGCGCTCGAGGCGCTGAACGCCTACCAGTCCACCGCCGCCGGCGACCGGCTGCCGGCCCTGACCGCCATCGACGAAGCGACTGTCGAGGCGTCGCCCGGAGCGCTGCCCTCATTCCTGAGAAAGCTGTCTCACCCACTGAAATATCCGGTGGCGGTCGACCAGAACGGGCGGGTGGCGGATGGCTATGGGGTGCAAGACGAGCCGTGGTTAGTCCTCGTCTCCGCCGCCGGCCGGACCCTGTGGTACTACGACGTCTCGACATCGGGCTGGCTCAGCCTGGCCGCACTCGACAAGCAGGTCCGAAACGCTCTGGCCGAGGCGCCCAAGGGACCCCCGAACGCGGCCGCCATCAAAGCAGACCTGGCGGGGGCACCGCCGCAGCTCGCGGCCATCCACGCCGAGGCCGACCAGCTGCTCGGCGGGGAACCCGCGCTGGCGGCCAAAGTCCGATCGCTGCACGGCTACCCCATCGTGATCAACGCCTGGGGCTCGTGGTGCGGGCCCTGTCGCGCCGAGTTCGCGCTGCTCGCCACCGCCGCGGCTGAATACGGGCGTCGCGTCGCGTTCCTCGGAGTCGACGTCGACGACTCCACCTCGGACGCTCAAGCGTTCCTCTCCCACCATCCCGTCACATACCCGAGCTACCAGATGAGCGCCGCAGATATCACCGGCGTGATCCCGCAGGGCCTAATAGGGACCCCGACGACGATCTTCATCAACCGGGCGGGCCGGATCGCCGGCGTCCACAGCGGTCAGTATGAGTCCCAAGGGACCCTCGATGGCGACATCGGGACCTACGCGCTCGGAGGCTGACCCGGGATGACGTCGCTCGCGCCGGCTGTGTTTGGAGGACTTCACCTGGGAGAGGCCGTACCACCGCTGGTGGCGACCGTGGCCTACCTGGAGCTGTATGCGCTGCGGGCGCGCACCCTTTCACGCGAAGGCAAGCCACTCGTGCGCTGGCGGCTCATCTCATTCGGCTTCGGGGTCCTGCTTGTAGCCGTGGTTCAGATCGGGCCGCTCGACACGCTGGCCGACAACGTGCTGGTGGCTCACACGCTCCAGCACATCATCATCGGCGACATCGCCTCGCTCCTGATCGTCCTAGGTCTGACGGGACCAGTCATCCAGCCGCTCCTTCACATTCGCGCCACGCGGCCGTTGCGTACGCTCACACATCCGGTCTTGGCCGTTGTACTGTGGGCTGCGAACCTTTACGTCTGGCATCTGCCGCTCCTGTACCAGTTGGCGATCCGCCACGACTTGATCCACGCGCTTGAGCACGCTTGCCTGTTGTGGTTCGGCTCGTTGCTGTGGCTCGGCCTGATCGGACCGCTGCCCAAGCCGAACTGGTTCGCCGGCTGGGGCGCGCTCGGCTACGTGGTCGCCGTCCGCTTCCTGGGGGCCATCTTGGCCAACGTGCTGATCTGGGCCCAGAGTGTCTTCTACCCGGTCTACAAAGCGACGGACGCCGCGCGCGGCTTGAGCGCGCTGTCTGACCAGAACCTGGCGGGCGGGGTGATGATGGTCGAGCAGGTTCTCCTGACCACGATGCTGCTGGCCTGGCTGTTTATCCGTTTCGCGCGACAGGAGGAGGATCGCCAGTCGCTCCTAGACCTTGCTGCCGAACGCGGGATCGAGCTCTCCGACGAACGGGCCCGGCGTGCCGCTCGTGCCGGTACCAGCGAGCGCCTCCGCAAGCGTCTGATGCAAATGGAACCGGAGCCCGTTCTGCCACGATCGTTGCCCCCAAGTCAACCTCGCCGACCAAGTGACGTCTAAGCCCCGAAGCGATCTGCGTTTCGGCCACTGATTTGTAATTAGCAAGACGGTCAGGATCGGGGCACGTCATGACAGTTACGGTCGGCCGCGGCTTCAGCGAGCGCGCTGGGAACTTCCGAGGCATGATCGGAAAGACATTGCTTGCTGTAGCGCTCATCGCCATCATGAGCCCTCTCGCGTGGGTCTGCGTCCGAATGGCACACCATGCACAGGGGGGAGCTGGACTGCTTGCGGGGATTGCTGGAGCGGTGGCACTCGGCGCAGGGGCCTTCATCATCGGGCTTTTATTTCACTAGTGCGGTTCATACACCAGACTTGAGCACCCTCGGCCGGACCGGATGCTCCACCTGCAGCCGCCCGCGGGCCGCCCGATTCGGCGCCGTTGACATCGATCAAGAACTGTCACGCCGCTGACTTGGACCGTCTTCCTCCTGACGCTACGGCGAACCACACGGTGCCCGACGGGGTAAGGAGTGATTGGTAACCGATGCTGACAGGAGGTGAACGCAATGGCAAGAATCGTCGGCACAGCGGGAGTTCTCGCGAGCATCCTGGTGGGAGCGATCGTTTGGGTCGTGCTCGATGTGATAATCGGGATTTCGGCTTGGATCTCGTTTGTTGCCGGTGGCGGCGTCGCGCTGCTGGGCGTACTAATGGCGCTCGGAATCGGACTACAAGCCGCAACCGAGCGCAGCCACGGTCCCCACGGGACGATAGGGGCGCATTGACAAACATCGCGCGCGGCGGGCCTGGGGGCCGTCCCGGGCCTGCCGCGGCCGATCCCCTCGATATGCCCGCGCGAGGCGGATACAACCAAAGGAGCGTCATGCCACACGCCTATCATCAAACGGTACGGCTCGAAAAGGGCAAGCACGTGTCGCCGACGGAGGGCGCGTGTGTGATGGAGTTGGCGTCGCTGCTCGCAGGCGAGCCATTCACCGACCACCCACGCTCGGTGTCTCCGCTTATCGCGACCTTTCTTCGGATGTACAACGACCGAGTCGACAGCCGGCGCCGACAAGACCTTTACGCGGTGGCCGCGAGTACAGTTGGTACCAGGGCTAGTGCCGACGTCGAGGCGCGGCGGGCGGAGCAACTACTCGCTTGGAGCCGCGCGCTCCGCGGCCCGGCGAGGTGGCTGGCCTTCATACGGACGCTGGGAGCTGGGAGGCCGGCGAAGAATCAGCCATTGACGAGACATGAGATCGCGTCGATCGCGATGCACGCGATCGGTCGTATTGATGATGATGTCCACGCCGCCACCCTCGCGCTCGTCGCCGAACTCGTCGCGACCACCGAGACGACCGAGGACGACCGCTCGGCAAAATGCGATTTCGGCGTACCAAAGACGACCGCGTCGCCTCAGCAAAAGACGACGCGATGACTACCGCGCAGTGCGGAGAATCGGCGTTCCGACGCCCCAGTGCTTCGGCTCCTATGTCGACGATGTTCGTCCAACGCGCATAAGACACGTCACAGGGCGGTCAGTCCGAGCGCTCGGGCGTACTGCGGCCAGCACGAATGACGAGCCGAGGTCTCCGGAGTGGCCCCGTGGCTGAGCAGCCACGAGTCGGAGCCGGTGCGCGTGAGCACTCCGGATGTCTGCAGCGAACGGATCGCCATTGTGACCGAGGGGCGGCGCACACCGCACAGCGTCGCAAGAAGCTCGTGGGTTAGGGGAAGTTTGAGCAGTATGCCGTCGGATCGGACTATTCCCCATCGTTCGCCATAGAGAGCGAACAGCAGCAGGAGGCGTTCCTCGACGGCTGGGGAGGCCGTCACGAGAGACTTCGCCAGCAGCCAACTGGCCGTGCGAGCAGCGGCGGACACGAGCGCCGACACGAGCTTGCGATGACCGGCCGCGCGCTCAGTAAAGGCCGTGTCCAGGACAGCTAATCGCGTCGGCACCAGCGCTTTCCAGCGGGAGGCGGCGGTCAGCGACAACTCCTCGAGGTCCGATGGCACCACCAGATCGTCGGCTCCTATCAGCCAGCCGGTGTGGGCGCGCCCGGCGTCGAGGTGTACCAGGATCAGGCCATCGAGGATCAGATGGCCGGTCCATCCGGATGGAGACCGCATCCTCGCCTGGACCTCAATCGGGCCGGGGGGGAGGTGGACGACACGCGCGTCTGCCCGTGGCGCTGGGACGGGCGTAAATCTCCGGTCGCGTTCATGTAATAGAAAGGCGCCGAGGTCGATCACGGACCGCCTATTGCCGTAGGGTTGGCCGCCACCCGGCGCCCGAACGGAGGGCGTCATCTCGCGACATTCACCGTGCTGCGCCTGAGGAGGCGGCACGGTAGTCAACTTGTGGCGTGTGGGCACTGGACCGTCCTTCGAGTCGAGTTAGTGTGCGGTCCAGCATCGCCGCCCTGAGCGATGACGCGTCCCTCAGCAACGAATGCTTTCCGACGCTGTGGGCGAGCGCCGACGGTCCAAAGTCATATCGCGAGCGGGTTCGCAGCGCAACCACTGCGGCAGCGTCTTGTTCGAACACTGACAGATTTCTTCAGCGCGGGCCCGAGGCGAGGTCACATCGGCTCAGTCAACCCTGGCCGGCGTCGGTTACCAGAGAGGTTCCCTCTGCATGGTTGTTGTGAACGGCCCCCGCTCTCGTGACTATGCCGCGGTTGTTCGAGCGCTGACGTTCGGACTATTCGGCGCGTCGGCGTGGGTAAGGGGCCGGTACGGACTTAGAACGACATGCGATGACACCGACGATCAACACCGAGCACGCAAAGGGGGTCGCCCGGGGGCTGGCGCGCGGCGAGCCCAATCGAGACCGCATTGCGTTGACGATGTCACGGGTGAGGGTGCGCGAGATGAAGTACGCCGCTAGCCCCGCGGGAGTGCTCACCCGAGCGAGGGAGCGGCTATCGGACCATCTGCCCGGCGGAGACGGGCAGCCCAGTTGACATGGCACTGACCAGCGCCCGGCCTGGCAGCACCCGTATCGGCGCAGGCGCAAAAGTGGACTCCCGACGGCTCGCCCGCGAGCTCACCCGGGAGCTTCGGGGCGAAGTTCGGTTCTCACCCGGTAGCCGGGCGCTGTATGCGAACGATGCGTCTGTCTACCGCCAAGTACCGATCGGCGTGGTTATCCCGCGTGACGCTGCCGACGTGATCACCGCCGTGGCGATCTGCCGAACCCACGGTGCGCCGGTGGGGGCCCGTGGATGCGGGACCGGGCTTGCGGGACAAACCGTCAACGAGGCCGTGCTGTTCGACTTCTCCAAGTACATGAACGCGATCGTCGAGCTGAACCCTGAGCGCCGGTTCGCACGCGTGCAGCCGGGAGTGGTCCTGGATTCGCTGCGCGATGTGGCCGAGAAGCACCGGCTGACGTTCGGCCCCGATCCCGCCACCCACAGCCGGTGCACGCTCGGCGGGATGATCGGCAACAACTCATGCGGGACCCACTCCATCATGGCTGGCGTCACGGCCGACAACATCGAGGCCCTCGACGTGCTTCTGTACGACGGGACGCGGATGACACTTCCGAGCGCGGTCAGCGAAGAGGAACTCGAGCGGACGATCGCAGCCGGCGGGCGAGTGGGAGAGATATACGAGGGACTCCGGAACCTCGGCGACAGCTACGCGGACCTCATCCGCGAGCGGTACCCGCAGATCCCACGCCGCATTTCTGGTTACAACCTCGATCGTCTTCTGCCGGAGTCCGAGTACAACTTGGCCGCGGCGGTTGTCGGGACCGAGGCCACGTGCGTCCTGGTGCTCGAGGCACGGTGCAAGCTGATTCACAGTCCGCAGAACCGCTCCCTGGTGCTCGTCGGGTACGGCGACTGCCCGACCGCCGCCGACCAGGTCCCGTGGGTTTCCGAGTTCGGGCCGATCGGGCTAGAAACGTTCGATCGCCGGTTGCTCGAGAACGAGCTGCGGAAAGGATTCAAGCGCCATCCCGAGCTACTTCCAGATGGTGACGGCTGGTTGCTGGTCGAGTTCGGCGCGGACTCAGAGGAGGAGGCCTACAGTCATGCCGAGTGGTTCGCGGAGGCGGTGCAGGAACGGGGCGGCCACTTTGGGGTCAAGCTCTATGAGGATCCCGCCGAGATCGCGCAGGTCTGGGAGATCCGTGAGGGCGGCGTGGGCAACAGCAAGGTGCCTGGCCAGCACCCCGGTTGGCCCTCTTGGGAGGACGCGGCGGTCGCGCCGGACCAAATCGGTGACTATCTGCGCGATCTGGAGAAGCTGTGCTCAAAGCACGGACGACGGATCGCCTGCTTCTTCGGGCACGTCGGTCACGGCTGCGTGCATGCTCGGATCGATTGGGACTTCCTGACGCCCGAGGGCATCCGAAACTACCGGGCTTTCATGGAGGACGCCGGCGATCTGATCGCCGGCTACGGTGGGTCGCTATCGGGCGAACACGGCGACGGGCAGGCTCGCGCCGAGCTCTTGCCGAAGATGTTCGGCCCGGACCTCGTCGGCGCGTTTCGAGAGTTCAAGTCGATCTGGGATCCGGACTGGAAAATGAATCCCGGCAAGGTCGTCGACCCCTACCCGCTCGACACCAACCTGCGAATGGACGCGACCTACCGCACTCGTCCCGTCGGCACCGAGTTTCGCTACCCGGGCGCCGATAACGGCAGTTTCGCCACCGCTGCCGAGCGCTGCTTCGGCGTCGGCGCGTGCCGCGATCAGAACGCGGTCATGTGCCCCAGCTACCAGGTCACACTCGAGGAAAAGCACTCCACTCGCGGCCGGGCTCGCCTCCTGTCCGAGATGCTCCGCAGCGACTCGCCGCTCGAGAAGAGCTGGCGTAGCGAGGAGGTCAAGGAAGCACTCGACCTGTGCCTCGCCTGCAAGGGTTGCCTGCACGAGTGCCCGGTCAGCGTCGACGTGGCGACCTACAAGGCCGAGTTTCTCTCTCACTACTACGCGGGTCGGGTACGCCCCAAGCAGGCATACGCACTGGGGCTGGTTCGTTGGGAGGCCGAACTTGCGGCGCACGCTCCGAGGCTCGCCAACGTATTGACGCAGCGCGCTCCGTTTGCGCCGCTGGCCAAGCGACTGGCCGGAATCGCCCCAGAACGAGCGATCCCGCCTTTTGCCCCGATTACCTTCAAGCGCTGGCTCGCCGCCCGGGGCACCTCCTCCGCCCGACTGATCTCGACCAACGGCGCCGGACAGGCGGGCCCCGGATCGTCCCGGCGGGTGATCCTGTGGCCCGACACCTTCAACGACCACTTCCAGCCCGAGGTCGCGATCGCCGCCACCGAGGTGCTAGAAGCCGCCGGCTTCGACATCGTGGTTCCGGAGACGCCGCTGTGCTGTGGGCGGCCGCTGTACGACTTCGGAATGTTGCAGCTGGCCCGCCGACTCCTCTACCGGGTCCTCGATGGCCTAAGACCCGAGATCTCCGCGGGGACCCCCGTCATAACGCTCGAGCCGAGCTGCGGTGCGGTGTTCCGGAACGAGCTCGTGAACATGCTCCCGGACGACGAGGACGCGAAACGACTGTCCCGCCAGACCTTCACCCTGGGCGAGTTTCTGGCTCGGCACACCCACGATTGGGAGATGCCCGCACTCGAGCGCAAGGCGTTGGTGCACTTCCACTGCCACCAGCGCGCCACCAGCGATACGGCTTGCGACCAGGAGATTCTGCGGCGGCTGGGACTCGATAGTGAGATCCTCGACGCCGGCTGCTGCGGCCTGGCGGGCTCTTTCGGCTACGAGCGCGGCGAGCGCTACGAGGTGTCGATCAAGGCCGCTGAACGCAAACTGCTCCCCGCCGTTCGTGCCGCGTCACCGCATGAGCTGATCGTGACCGACGGATTCAGCTGCCGGAGTCAGATCGCCCACGGCTCCGAGCGGCGAGCGCTTCATCTCGCCCAGGTTGTCCAGATGGCCCTACGTGATGGCCCCAACGGTCCGAGCGCTCCGCGCCCCGAGCAGAATTACTACGACCAGGTGGCCAACGCCGGCCGGTCGCGGCGCTCCGTGAGACCGTCCGCGGCCGCTGGTGCCGTCGTGACGTTGGTTGGCGCCGGAGTCGCAACCAAGTCGCATCGGCGACGCGCCTCCCATCCGAAGATCGTAATGAGGTAGCTAGTCGCGCCCCATCCGTTCGCACGCGTGCGAACACCTGGAGTCGCTCCGATGAGCAGGTATCTGGTCGGCACGCGATCCGAGGCGTCGCAAACGCCGTGCAACGTCGACGACGTCCGGACACGAGCGCGCTCAAATACATATCGATTGCGGCCCCCGGGCTTTGCACGCGGCCTGACGCATTCCCCGCTGCCGAGACCTCCTCCCAATCCTGTCAGGTGGCTGACCAAATTGACCAGCGGCCGCTGGTCGGTCGGCCCGTAGCGCTATCACAACGGTAACCTCGATCGCTACGACGACCGAAGCCTCCAGCCCCAGGCGCGCTGCGCCGGGCGCGATACAAAGAAGCCCCCCGACGCAACTCTGCCGCGTGCTCGCGGAGGACGTGGACCTGGCCGACGCGCTGTCCCCGGCCCGCCGCTCTCAGGCGATCGAGCACTGTCTCGCGCCGGCGATCGCTCTTCCCCGCGGCCGTTGGGAGGGACAGCGAACGGACATGACTCCCGACGGGATCGGATTGCTTGTGCTCCGCGGGTTGCTCATTCGCCGCGTCAGCATCGAGGGTCGCTTCGGCGCCGAGCTTCTAGGTCAAGGCGACTTGCTTCGTCCGTGGCAAGGAGAAGGCGCTCAGTCCACGCTCTCGCGCATCACGGGCTGGCGTGTACTGGAACAGGCGCGGATCGCGGTCCTGGACAAATATGCCGCCGTCCGGCTCGCCCGCTATCCGGAGCTAACCGGCCGGCTGGTTGCGAAGGCACTGGAGCGGTCGCGGAGCTTGGCGGCCGCAACGGCGATTGCCCAACACACGCGGGTCGAGGTCCGCCTGCACATGCTGTTTTGGCACCTGGCGGACCGCTGGGGGCGAGTTCGCCCGGGAGGCGTGGTCGTTCCGCTACGCCTCACGCATGCGATCCTTGCCGACCTTGTGTCCGCCCGGCGGCCGACGGTCAGCAACGGGCTATCGGAGCTGGCCCGCCAGGGCCTCGTAGAACGGGTCGGCAGAGAGTGGCTGCTGCACGGCGATCCTCCTGGCGAACTGCTCGAGTTCCAGTCGATCCGGGTTGCCACCAGCGACGAGCAGCCGACAGAGCGCCGTTGACGCCCTCGTCACGAAAAGATGCGCGACTCGTTGGGTGCCGTCGGGCTGCGCCCTCCGAGCCCTAATCGGCTTGCTGCGAGCGCCCTCAAGACGAACGCCCGTCCCCTCGGCCGGTGCCGGTCGCTCGTGACCAACAGAGAGTTGGCTTCCATATCGGTTTCAGCTCCTTGGATTTGACTTTGACCTGTGTGCCGCTTGCGCCTCTGACCCGCGCATAGGCCATGGCCTTGAACCCGGCCTCAAGCGAGTGCCGGGCCAGTCGCCGCCGGCCGCTGGCCCCTATTGGACTCGCGATCCAGGGCAGGTCGGGAACCGCGGGCTCCTGCCGCGGACCGCTTGTCCCAGCGCTCGACCGCAGGCCGCCGTGGCCCGTGGCGAACAGCTGCTCCACGGCCTCCGGCGGCTCAGGACGGTAGAAGAGGAAGCCTTGGGCGGCGCGCGCAGGCTCGCTCGTGTCGACGCCGCCGAGGTCTATTTGGTCGTCCGGATCGAGATCGCTGCGGATCGTAAGAGCGGGCGAAGAGTTCGGGCGGCTTCGGATTTGATCGCGTCGCGTCGGGGAAGGACCGAAGGGTCCTGTCGTAGCCGTGGGTAGGGGA
>Ga0335073_10004979_pt1 | contig 18636 bp, 16 predicted proteins | sample Lox_Sample_22_FD_207093 | JGI IMG/M metagenome (GOLD analysis project Ga0335073, IMG submission 207093) | Soil microbial communities from Loxahatchee National Wildlife Refuge, Florida, United States - Lox_Sample_2.2 | ecosystem: Environmental > Terrestrial > Soil > Wetlands | place: USA... | reverse complement strand
GACCCGGACCGGCCCGTACCCGTCCGGCTCGGTGGCCTCGGACGGACCGAGCCCGGGCAGGCCGGCCTCCGCGCAGGCGCGCAGGAAGGCCGCGGTGGCCGGGCTGGGGTCGAGCAGGTCGCTGACGTGCACCGGGCCGGCTTCGCCGTACCCGAGCTCGGCCTCGCCTGCCAGCCGGCGTTCGGCCCGCAGGAAGTACGGCAGCACGTCGGCGAACCGCCAGCCGTCGAGCTCCCAGCCGTCGTAGTCGGCGCGGTGGCAGCGCGTCCAGATCTGGGCGTTCAGCGACGACGAGCCGCCGAGCGTCCGGCCGCGCGGCCAGCCGACCCGGCGGCCGGCCAGGCCCGGCTGGGCGACGGTCTCGAAGCCCCAGTCGAAGGCAGTGCCGAACAGCTTCGGGTACGCCGCCGGGATGCTGATCTCGGCCTTGCGGTCCGGCCCGCCGGCCTCGACCAGCAGCACGGTGGCGGTGCCGTCGGCGCTCAGCCGGTCGGCCAGCACGCAGCCGGCCGAGCCAGCCCCGACGATCACGTAGTCGGCAGTCCGCTCGGAGGCCACCGCGGCTAGCCCGCCCGGGCCGGTCCGGCGCCGCCGAGCACCAGGTCCTCCACGTCGCCCACCGTCGTCACCGCCGCGGCGCGCCCCGGCTCGACACCGGTCAGCGCGAACCGCGCCTCCAGCTCGGCCGACAGCTCGACCACGGTCAGCGAGTCGTAGCCGAGATCCTCCACCAGCCGATCCGCCGGGCCCACCTCGGCGCGACCGCGCGGGCAGAGGCCGGCCACCACCGCACGCACCTGGGCGCGCAGCTCCTCCTCCGTCACCTCAGCTGCCTCCGGTGCGCAGCGGGTGCGGTGCGTCCCAGCGCTGCTCGTAGCCGTCCAGGGCCGCGCCGACCGCGTCCTGCCAGGCGATCCGGGCCGCGTCGCACAGCTGCGGCAGCCCGATCAGGCGCAGCTGCTTGACCAGCCGGTCCTCGGCGATGTCGACGTGCTCCTGCAGCTGCCGCCGCCGGGCGTCGGCGGCCATCCGGATCTTCGGCACCGGGCTGAACCGGGACGGCCCGATCAGCACCCAGGCCGCGGCCGGCAGCGACTCGAAGTGGGCGTCGGAGATGACCGTGCCGTGGCCCGCGGCCACGCCGTCCTGCGCGGCCCGCAGGCCGAACGCGACGTGCCGGGACTCGTCGCGGGTGACGTTGGTCAGCCCCTCGTCCAGCGCGGTGAGCTCCAGCCGCCGGGCCAGGTAGCGGGTGGTGCGCAGCGCGGTCGCGGCCAGCATGCCCTCGGTGACCAGGTGGTAGTAGACCATCGCCCGGTACCAGTCCGCCGGCGTGCTGCCGGCCGCGCGGACCCGGTCGGTGGCCTCGGTCAGCACCGGGGTGAACCGCGCCCGGTAGTCGGGCGAGACCTCCAGCTCGGCGCCCTGCGCGCCGGCGTCGGCCGCGCAGACGTCGGCCAGGTAGGTCTGGAAGAACTTCACATGCCGGGCCTCGTCGGCCAGCTGGGTGCACAGGTAGATGCGGTCGTCCTCGGTCGGCGGGTTGTCGACCAGGCTGCCCAGGGTCTGGGTCACGGTCACCTCGCCGACCTCCAGCTCGGCCAGCGCGGCCAGCATCTGGTCCTTGAAGAACGGCCGCAACGCCGACCAGACCGGCAGGTCCCGGGCCGGGTTCACCTGGGCCACCAGCCACTGCTGGCGTTCCCAGCGGGAGTAGAGGTCGGCCGAGGTGGCGAGCTTGGCGAGCTTGACCGGCTCGGCGTCGGTGATGTCCGGGACGAAGCCCGGCTCGGCCTGCAACTGCTCGGTCATCGCTACCTCCAGCGGTTCGGCGCCGGTTCCCGCCAGCGCACAGGGTGGTGATCGGTCTCGTTCGCGCGCGGGGGCATCAGGACGGCCAGCAGCGGGCCGGTCGCGGCGGTGGTGAGCAGCGCCATCACCACCAGCACCGAGTAGGTGCGCGCGTCGAGCAGGCCGACCTGCCGGCCGACCGTCAGCACCACCAGCTCGGTCAGGCCGCGGGTGTTCAGCAGCACCGCGACGGTGGCCGCGTGCCGCCGGGTGGCACCGCCCAGCCGGCCACCCAGATAGCCGCCGGCCAGCTTGCCGCCGGCGGCCAGCACCAGCACGAGCAGCAGCAGCCCGACTCCGGACGCGCCCAGGCCGGACAGGTCGACGGCCATGCCGGCCAGCACGAAGTACACCGGCATCAGCATGCCCAGCGACACCGGCTCCAGCGCCCCGGTCAGCCAGCCGCGCAGCTCGTCCCGGCTCTGCTCTCCGGTCCGGGCACCGCGCGGCATCGCCAGCCCGAACGCGAACGCCCCGAAGATGAAATGCAATCCGATCGCCTCGGTGGCCGCGGCCGAGGCCAGCAGGCCGACCAGCACCACGGTCAGCTCGCCGAGCCGCTGGCCGTCACCCGGGCACCCGGGCAGCAGCAGCCGCAGCACCGGCGGCACCAGCTCGCGCAGCACCACCAGGTACGGCACCAGCAGCGCCAGCCGCCAGGCCGGCACGCCGGTGGCCAGCATCGTCGCCGCGGCCAGCAGCAGCCAGCCGAGCACATCGCTGACCGCGGCGACCGCGAGCGCCTCGGTGGCGACCTCGGTGCCGGTCAGGTCGCGGTCCCGCAGGATCCGGGCCAGCACCGGGAACGCGGTCATCGACATCGCCACGCCCATGAAGACCACGTAGCCGAGCCGGTGATGCGGGCTGACCGCGTGTGCCCGGGCCAGGCCGAGGAGCAGGCCGAGCGCCAGCGGGACGAGCAGCGCGCAGCCGGCCACCGTCACCACCCGCCGGCCGGCTCCGGCCCGGCGGCGGATCGGCTGGAACTCGCAGCCGATGGTGAACATGAACAGCGCCACGCCCAGATTCGCCAGCCCGGTCAGCACCGAGCGCACCGGGGCCGGCATCAGCTCGGCCACCAGGTGCGGTGAGACCAGGGTCGGCCCGAGCAGCACGCCGACCGCGATCTCGCCGATCACCGCCGACTGTCCGATCCGGCGCAGCAGCCACCCGACGGCACCGGTCAACGCGAGCACCAGCGCGAGGTCGAGGAACAGCCTGGCGTTCACGGGTTCGGATCACCGCCTTCGTCGTTCGTGGCCGGGTACGGGGCCCGGGGTGGGCAGGCGCTCCCGCGCGCGCCCACCCCGGATCGGTCAGGCCTTGCGGGCGGCGCCGACCAGGTAGCTGTAGCGCTCCGGCGCGGCGCCGACGTCCGAGGGCTTCTCCGGCCGCCACTGGGTCGGGAAGACGATGCCCGGCTCGACCAGCTCGAAGTCGCCGAACAGCGCCGCCATCTGCTGCCGGTCGCGCAGCTCGAAGGTGTCGAACTCGGTGGCGTAGAGGTCCTGCACCGCCCCCGCCGAGCCCGTGTTGCCCTCGCCGGTGGTGGTGGAGATGATCAGCATGCTGCCCGGGGCCAGCCGCTCCCGGTAGCCGGCCAGGGCCGGCAGCACCTGGTCGTCGCCGAAGAAGTGCAGCACCGAGAGCACCATCATGGCCACCGGCCGGTCCAGGTCGATCAGCTCGCCGATCTCGGGGTTGGCCAGCGTCTCGGCCGGGTCGAGCAGGTTGCCCCGGACGCTGGTGGCGTTCGGGTTCTCGGCGAGCAGCTGCTTGCCGTGCGCGACCGCGACCGGATCCCGGTCGACGTAGACCACCCGGGCGTCCGGGTTGACCCGCTGCACGGTCTCGTGCACGCTGCCGCGGGTCGGGATGCCGGAGCCGAGGTCGAGGAACTGGTCGATGCCCTGCTCGGCGGCGAACCGGGCCGCCCGGCGCAGGAACTTCCGGTTCTCCCGGATCAGCATGACGATGCCGGGCGCGGCCTTGATCGCCTGCTTGCCGAGCTCGCGGTCGGCCTCGAGGTTGTGGGTACCGCCGAGCAGGTAGTCGTAGAGCCGGGCGATGCTCGGCTTGTCCTGGTCGACGTCGTCGGTGACCCAGGTGGGCGTTTCGGTCATCGGGTGTCTCCTGTGTGCTGGTCGGAAGGGGTGGGGTCTCAGGCGGCGCGCCGGAGCCGGGCGCCCAGGGCCTTGATGGTCTCGGCGGCGAGCACCGCGTGACCGCGCATCGAGGTGTGCTTCATGTCGGCGCTGTAGGCGGAGAGCTCGCCGCAGACGGGGTGTTCCCACATGTCGACGTAGATGGCGTCGTGCCGCTCGGACAGCGCCCGCATCCGCTCGTTCAGCGCGCGCATCCGAGGCCGCAGCGAGGCCAGCTGGCTGAACGCCGCGCCGAGGTCCATCAGCCCGTAGGTGATCACGTCGGCACCGCCGGCCCGTAGCTGGGCGACCATGTCCTCGACGCATGCCTCGATCGCCGTGGGGTCGAAGCCCATGGTGAACAGGTCGTTGCCGCCCGCGGTCAGCGCGACCAGGTCCGGCCGGAAGGCCAGCATCCGTTCCAGCTGGCCGTCCCGGACCTGGGCCGCGAGCAGCCCGCGGTAGCCGATGTTCAGGTACTCCAGGCCGGCCTGCTCCTCGGCCAGCACCTCGCGGACCCGGTCGGCCCAGGGCAGCGAACGGTAGCCGTCCAGGTCCTCCCCCAGCCCCTCGGCGAGGCTGTCGCCGAGCACCCCGAACCGGGTCCAGTGCGCGCCGGCCAGCTGCTCGCGCGCCTCGGCGTGGGAGAGGCAGAAGTCGTCCTGCTGCTCGGCCAGAGTTGCTGTTGTGTCGTGCTCGGACATGGATCTCCCTACGATTGCTGGCTGATCGGCTCGCCCTGGGTGATCCGCCGGATCCGCAGCCGCGGTTCCAGCTCCAGGAAGAGGCCGCTCACCGAGGTCTGCGGCGAGGTGGGCATCGAGTTCATCGCCTCGTTGTGGCCGGCCACCAGCTGGCCCGAGGTGGCGAGCCGGTTGGCGACCGCGTCCAGGGCGGCCGCGCCGTCCTTGCTGTCGTCGAGGTCCTCGACGCCGGTCACGATGTGCAGGAACGACTCGTAGAGGTTGAGCATGTGCCGCTCGCGCCGGGTCAGCTTGTCGGCCTCGAAGAACTGGGTCTCGCGGTTGTAGCTGTTGTAGAAGAACGACACCACGACCAGCAGCCGCTCGTAGGACTGGTGGTAGGCCTTGGTGTAGAACGAGCGGGCCTCCTCCTCGGCCAGGTCGCCGTCGACGATCGCCGAGATCGCGGCGGCGGCGAGCAGGCCGCTGAAGGTGGCCAGGTGCACCCCGGTGGACAGCAGCGGATCCAGGAAGCAGGCCGCGTCGCCGGCCAGGAAGTAGCCCGGGCCGTCGAACCGGTCGGCTGCGTAGGAGTAGTCCTGCTCGATCTTCAGGTCGGTCAGCTGGGTGCCGGGCGCGACCATCTCGGCGATCCGCGGGCACTGCGCGATCGCGTCGGCGTACACCGCCTCCAGGCTGCCGAGCCGCTCGCGTTCGGCCTGCAGGGCGGTGCGCTTGATGACCAGGCCGACCGAGGTGGTGCCGTCGTGCAGCGGGATGCCCCAGAACCAGCCGTACGGCACCGAGCAGACCGCGATGGCACCCTCCGGACCGACGTCCAGCGGCTTGACGTCGCGCCAGTAGCTCCACATCGCGACGTTCTTGAACGCCTCGTGGTAGACGCGGTTGTCCAGGTACTTGGTGGCCATCACGCCGGCCCGGCCGGAGGCGTCGACCAGGTAGTCGAAGGCGATCCGCCCGGTCCGCTCGCGGTCGTCGGTGGCGACCCAGTTCGCCGCGACCGGCCGGTCCCCGTCGAAGTCCAGCGAGCTGACCCGGGTGCCCTCGTGCACCTCGACGCCCTGGGTCTTGGCGTGCTCGAGCAGCAGGTGGTCGAACTCGGAGCGGATCACCTGGTAGCTGTGCCGGCTGGAGCCGGTCAGGTGGTCGAAGTTGAGGTCCCAGTTCTCCGGGCCCCATTCGAAGTACGCGCCGCCCTTCTTGACGAAGCCGTAGTTCTCGATCTTCTCCCGGGCACCGAGCAGGTCCAGGATCGGCAGCGCGGACGGCAGGATCGACTCGCCGATGTGGTAGCGCGGGAACACCGCGCTCTCCAGCAGGGTGACCTCGATGCCCTGCCGGGCCAGCAGGGTGGCCGCCGTGGAGCCGGCCGGGCCGCCGCCGATCACCAGCACCCGTGTTGTGTCGCGCATCTTCAGTGATCCCCTTCTCGCAGTGGATTGCCGTACGGTCGCGTGGTGCGGTCCCCCGCCGCCCGGCCCGGCGCGAGCGCGATCGAGCTGCCTGGCGCGAGCGCCACCAAGCTGCCGGCGTAGCCGGCCGGCACCGGCACGCCGGCGCGCTGCCAGCTGCGGCCGTGGCCGGCCAGCGGCGCGCCGATCGCCCGGACCCCGATGCCGCGGGCCTTGGCGTGCGCCTCCCGGGTGGTCCAGATGCGGTGCCAGCGCAGCGAGTAGTCGGCCGGGCCGGAACGCTCCAGGATCGCGTTCTCGGCCGGGCTGAAGAACCGCCTGGCCAGCGCCGGCGCGCTCGCCCGGTCGGTGCGCAGCTCGACGTCGATGCCCAGCCGCAGGCCACCGGCCACCGCTACCGTCACCAGATCACCCGAGTGGGACAGGTTGAAGTCGATCGCGGCCAGGCCCCGCGGGCCGGCCAGCATCGGCCGGGACTCGGCATCGACGGCCAGCCGCACCTGCCGCGGCGGCATCGCCAGCCACCGGCCGAGCGCTAGGCGGGCCAGCGCGCGACCGGCCGCGAACTCCTGCCGGACCTGCCCGCTGACCAGCCGGTCCATCCGGGCCAGCTCGTCCTCGCTCAGCAGCCGCAGCCCGGCCGGGCCGGCCAGCCCGCGCGGCGGGGCGATCCGGGCGAGCCAGGTCTGCACGGGACGGCCGAACATCCGGCAGTCCCGCTGCCGGACCGGCACGGCGCTCATCCGGCCGAGCCGGCCGCGGCGGCGACCCGCTCCCGGAGCTCGACCGGGTCCGGGCCAAACTGCGAGGTCAGCGCCGAGAGCCAGCGTTCCAGGCCGAAGGCCACGCACGAGGTGAACGCCAGCTCGCCGTCCTCGGTGGTGATCCGGCAGCGTTCGGCGAAGAAGTTGCGGTGGAAGTTCACCGAGGCGATGGCCAGGCCGTCCGGGTTTCGCTCGGTGCGGCAGACAAATTCCTGCTTGACAGGAAAGAGCTGGGCCATCAGCGAGCGGGACGCGTCCGGGTCGAAGAACGGGTCGCTGGCCACCTCGATCGACAGCGGCAGGCCGAGCCGCTCGGCGAAGCCGGCCAGCCTGGCCTTGAAGGCGTCGAGGTGTGCCAGCGCCTGCTCCCGCTCCCCCACGCAGACGATCTCGCGCATGGTGAACGACAGCAGCCGGCGCAGGCCCTCGAAGTGCGACTCGCGCCGGAAGCAGGTGGCCACCGTGGTGACCTTGTGCGCGGCCGGCACCACGCTGTCGCCCAGGTGCAGGTACGCCGCGTAGCAGGCCGCCGACGGCAGGGCGTACTCCGCCGGCGCGAGTAGGCCGGGTGCGAAGCCGCCGGCGCTGGCGGCGGTCAGCTGCCCGTAGCTCTCCGGCGCCGCGCCGGTGGCCAGCAGCGCCAGGTGCGGGAAGTTGTCCCAGTAGTCCAGCGCGGTCAGCTGGTCCACCGGCAGCAACGTGGGATACGCCATCGGCGCGGCACCGGCCTCGATCCCCCAGCCGGCGAACACCCGGTCCAGCTCCGCCCGCAGGGCGAGCTCGTCCGGCCCGAGCACGACCAGCGGGCGGTTCTGGTCAGGCTGCTGGTCGTCCACCGAGGAACCTCTCCCGGATCCGCCGCAGCGTGCGGAAGTCCTCCGGCGACACCTCGTCGAGGGAGATCGGCTCGCCGGTAGCCTCCTCCAGCACGTAGAGGAAGTTGACGAAGCCGAGGGAATCGATGACCCGGTTCTCGATCAGGTCCAGGTCCTCGTCGATCGAGGTCAGGTCCGGCCGGCGGGCCAGCAGGTAGGTGAGCACCAGGTCGGGCTTGGCTGCCGGAGCTGCGGATTGGTCCGTCACAGCGCTGGGATCCTTTCGTCGGAGATGATCTGCTCGGCGGCCAGGAAGCCGGTCGAGCGCTTGAGCACCCGGGCCACGAACTCCTCGAAGGCCGGGTCGGCCAGCGTCTCCCGGCGGGCCGCGTACGGCTCCTCGATGCCGGCGTCGCGGAAGGCCGCCGGGTTGCACAGCGACTCCGCCGACGCCCGCAGGTAGCGCTTGAGATACGCCTCGATCTCGGCCAGCTGCGGCACGGTCAGGGTGCGCCGCAGCTCGGCGTGCAGCAGCGAGACGATCTGCCGGCCGAAGGCGATGTGCCGCGACTCGTCCTGGTGGTGCACCGCGTTGATCTTGCGGATGGTGGGATCGAGGCGCTGGTCGTTGCCCATCTTCTGGTTGAAGACATCCACCAGCTCCTCGAAGATGAGCAGCCGGGAGAACACCAGGAAGGTGTCGGCCTCCGCGATCCCCGGGCCGGCGAAGGCCATCGCGCGGTCGGGATAGACCTTGCCCGCGTACTTCAGGCAGAAGGTGGCGAAGAACCACATGTGCTCGTTCTCTTCGCCGATGATGTGGTGGAAGTACTCCGAGGTCAGGGCGTAGCCCGGTTGGTGGATCCGGGCCACGATCTCGGTCAGCAGCTCGCGGATGCCGTGCACGTTCAGGCTGTAGAAGTTGACGCTCTCCCACTTGCTGAGCGCGCGCAGCTGCGCCTCGTCGAGCCGGGCGCCGACCGCGGTGCCGTGCACCGTCATCAGCTCCGGCGACATCCAGTAGGCGTCCTCGACCACGGTCTCGGGCCACTGGAAGAGCCGGTACGGGTCGTAGTAGTCGCGCTCGGACATCGCAACCAGCCGGTCGAGAATCTCCTTGAAGCGCGGGTCACCGGCGAGCGTGCCGGCCAGGCCGGCGGCGTTCTTGGGCAGGGTCTCGGTCATGTTGACCTCCTCCGGATCACGGTGCGCCGGTCGGGCAGCCGGTCCTGGCCGCCGCAGCGATGGGTGACCATCCGGCCGTCGGCAGGGATGGCGGCCGGCAGCAGCCGGTTGACCCGCGACCCGATGACGGCGACGGCCAGGCCGGGGTGGGGCTGGTCGGCGTGCTCGACCAGCCGGGCGAAGATCGGATCGATCACCTTGCGCACGCCGTCGTCGTCGACGACCTCGACCCAGGAGTGGGCGAGGTCGAGCATGCCGAGCAGCCAGCCGCGCCGGGTCAGCGCCGGGTAACCGGCCGCCTCGAACTCCCGCTGCAGGAACAGGCTGGCCGAGATGCACGGGCCGACACCGGCCGCCATCACCCGCTCGTACTCGCACTGCAGCCGCTCGGGCATCCGCACCCAGGTGTAGTTCGCGTCGAGGAATCCCTCGACGATGGCGCGCAACCGCGGCGAGCGGATGGTCATCAGCTCGCCGCGGGTGACCAGCCGGCCGGACAGCCCGACCGGCGCCGGGCCGGTGAAGTGCACCCGGTCGGCGGAGACCTCACTGCCGGCCGGCGTGGTCTGCCAGTCCAGCAACTCGCCGTCCACCGCCTCCGGCTGCAGCCGCGCGTGCGACCACACCGGGTCGGCGAGGCAGGCCGGCAGCGGGCAGGTCAGTTCGATCTCGAACGTCCAGTCCAGCCGCTGGGTCCAGGTCTCGGGGCCGCCGTGCATCCAGCGCAGCGCGTAGCGGATCGCCCGTTCGGGCACCGAGGTCCCCGACCCGGAGGCGAGCGCGAGATTGAACAGGTCGTACCGGTCGAAGAACTGGGTGCCGGCCCGTTCGGTCACCGGCAGGCCGGCCCGGATCAGCTCGTCGAGCACCGGCTCGCCGCAGCGGAGCATGTCCAGCGCCGCGATCCGGTCCACCACGGCGTCGCGGTGGTCGTCCGGGATCGCGTACAGGCCGGCCAGGGCGGCCAGCCAGCCGGCGGGGTCCGGGCCGGTCGCTGCCCCTGCCCCGCCGGGCGCGGCGACGGTCGCGTTCGACATGACGGATGCGGTGCCGGTCAGGCAGCCGCGGTCGTGAGCTTGACCATCAGCTCCTCGATGTCGCCGACCGTCACCAGGTTGGCGGCCTGCTCCTCGTCGATGGCGAAGATGTCGAACTCGGCCTCGATCGCGAGCGCGAGTTCGAGGAAGGAGACCGAGTCGTAGCCGAGATCCTCGACCAGGTTCTGCTCGGGCGAGGCCTGCTGCGCGCCGAGCGGCGACATCTGGCCGATCAGCTCACGGACCTTGGCCGAAACCTCTTGGGCATTGCTCACGGCGATTACCTTTCATCCAACGAATGGCATGACTTCGACACGCGGAAAGTGCGGCGACGATCGCGGGTTTACCCGCAAGCCGGACGCATCAGCGATCCGGTTGTCAGACGGTATAGGCATTACCGGACAGTAGGCAACAAGTCAGGAAATGTACGCGCCCCGTTCGCATGTCCCGAATGCTATGATCTCGCCGCGCTTTAGACAACCTGTACGGATGCCTCTATACGGTTGATCGTGCACCGATCGGCGCGGTGACCGTTGACTGCTCGGACGGGTCGCCCGCACGCAATTCCCTTTTCGATTTCCACGGTGTGCCGGCCCGTCCCGCGGCACCGTCGGACGGCAGGAGTGCCCGTGACCGCACAGCCAGCAGAGACCCCCGACCGCGGCCGGGTGCTCGCGGGCTACCGGGCCCACCTCGGCGACGGGGCCGCCCGGCTGGCGGAGGCGCTGGAGCTGCCGGTCGAGGTCAGTGGCGAGGGCGCCTACGTGCTGGACGAGGCCGGCAACCGGTACCTGCAGTGCGGCGGGTACGGGGTCTTCATCCTGGGCCACCGGCCGCCCGAGGTGGTCGCGGCCCTGCACGCCCAGCTGGACCGGCACCCGATCGGGACCCGGACGCTGCTGTCCGCCGAGCTGGCAGCCGCCGCCGCGCAGCTGGCCGAGCTGGCCCCGGCCGGGCTGGAGCGGGTCTACTTCGGCTGCACCGGCGCCGAGGCGGTGGAGACCGCGCTCAAGCTCGCCCGGGCCGGCGGCCGGCGGCGGGTCATCGCCACCGGCGGCGGCTTCCACGGCAAGACGCTGGGCGCGCTGAGCGCCACCGACCGGATGTCGTTCCGCCAGCCGTTCAAGCCCCTGCTGCCCGACGTCGACCGGGTCCCGTTCGGCGATCTCGGCGCGCTGGCCGCGCAGCTGTCGGGCGGCACCCCCGCGGCGGTGCTGCTCGAACCGGTGCAGGGCGAGGGCGGCGTCCGGCTGCCACCGGAGGGCTATCTGGCCGGGGTGCGCCGGCTGTGCACCGAGCACGGCGCGCTGCTGATCGTCGACGAGATCCAGACCGGCCTCGGCCGGCTCGGCAGCTGGTGGGGCTGGCCGGCGGAGGCCGGTTCCCCCGACCTGATGCTGGTCGGCAAGGCGCTCGGCGGCGGTTGCGTGCCGGTCAGCGCGGTGCTGGCCACGCCCGAGGCCTTCCGCGCGCTGGACCGCAACCCGCGGGTGCACAGCTCCACCTTCTCCGGCTACCCGCTCGGCATGGCCGCGGTCTCGGCGACCCTGCGGCTGATGCGCGAGACCGACGTGCCGGCCCGGGCCGCGGTGCTCGGCGACCGGGTGCTGCGGCTGGTCACCGAGGCCGCCGGGCTCGCACCGGAGGGCACGGTCCGCGAGGTGCGCGGCCGGGGGCTGCTGCTGGGCGTCGAGTTCAGTCGCGGCGAGTACGCGGGGCAGTTCACCCACGGCCTGCTGGCCGAACGGGTGGTGCCCACCTCGTCGCTCGGCGCCGACACGGTGGTCCGGCTGACGCCGCCGGTGGTGCTGACCGAAACCGACCTGGGCTGGCTGGACCGCGCGCTGCGCAGCGCGTTCGCCGGCCTCACCGTCACCGCGCCGGCCACCGCCCGCGCCTGATCCGCTCCACCCAGAGGAGGATTCCCATGCTGCTCGACTGGTTGGCCGATCCGAGCACCGACCGCGGCCTGCGGCTGCGCGGTACCGACGGCTGGCACTTCCACAGCTACCGGGACCTGGCCGCCGACGTGCACCGGGTGTCGGCGACGCTGCGGGCGGCCGGCGCCGAGCGCGGTGACGTGGTGTCGCTGGTGCTCGCCGATCCCTGGACGTTCATCGCCTCGTTCTGGGGCACCATCGCGGCCGGCATGATCCCGTCGCCGCTGGCCACCCCGCTGGCCTTCCGCAAGGCCGACCGCTACATCGCCCACCTGGCCTCGGTGTTCGGCGTCGCGCGGCCGGCCGTGGTGCTCACCGACGCGGTGCTGGGCGAGCAGGTGGACGCCGGCGCCGCCCGGTCCGGCATCCCGGGGACGATCCGCCGGCTCGACCTGACCCGGCCGGCCGACCCGGCCGAGGCCGCGTTCGAGGCCCCGGCCGCGCCGGTCGGTCCGGACGAGCTGGCCCTGCTGCAGTTCACCTCCGGCTCCACCGGCACCCCCAAGGGCGTCCGGGTGACCTGGTCGGCGCTGAACGCCAACGTGCGGGCGATCCGGGACTGGCTGGGCTGGACCGACCAGGACACCTTTGCCAGCTGGCTGCCGCTCTACCACGACATGGGCCTGATCGGCGGCATGATCACCCCGATCGCCTCGGGCACCGACCTCTGGCTGATGACGCCGGACCAGTTCATCCGCTCGCCGCTGACCTGGCTGGAATGCTTCGGCCGGCACGGGGTCACGCTGACCACCGCACCCAGCTTCGGCTACGCCTACACCGCGCGCCGGGTGACGCCGGCCGAGATCGCCGACTTCGACTTCTCGGCCTGGCGGGTGGCGATCCTCGGCGCCGAGCGGATCGAACCCGCCGCGATCAGCGACTTCTACCACCTGGCCGGCCCGCGCAACTTCGACGCCGGGGCGCTGATCGGCGCGTACGGGCTGGCCGAGGTCACCCTGGCCGCGACCGGGGTCCGGCCGGGCGCCGGCTCCCGGCTGGTGCGCACCAAGAGCACCGCGCTGTCGGTCGGCGAGGAGGTGGTCGTCGCCGAGACCGCCCGGCTCGGCCTGGATGCGGTGCGCGGTGCCGGCTGGATGACCGGCTGCGGCACCGCCCTGGACGGGCTGTCGGTCGCGGTGATCGACGACGACGGCCAGCCGCTGCCGGACGGCGCGTTCGGCGAGATCCGGCTGACCGGCAGCTCGCTGGCACACGGTTACCTGCTGGCCGGCGGCGAGCTGGCGCCGTTCGGGCCGGACGGCCTGCGCACCGGCGACTCGGGCTTCCAGCTGGCCGGCGAGCTGTACGTGGTGGGCCGGATCGGCGAGTCGATGAAGGTACGCGGCGCCAGCGTGCACGCTGAGGACCTCGAGGTGGAGCTGGCCGAGCTGCCGGATCTGGCCAAGGTCCGCTGCGCCGTCGCGTTCGGGTTCCTGGACGCGGCGCACTACGCCGTGGTGTTCGTCGAGGAGGACGTCACCCCGCAGTGGCTGACCGCGGCCACCGAGCGGGTGCGGACGCTCACCGCCGGCGCCGCCGAGCCGCTCGTGCTGCGCGGCCGGCGCGGCGCGATCGCCCGCACCTCCAGCGGCAAGCCGCGCCGCCGGGTGATGTGGACCGAGCTGGTCAAGGGACCGGAGACCGACTGGGCGGTGCTGCACGGTGAGCCGCCGGCCGGCCTGCACACCGCCTAGCCGAAGCCAGAGGGGCCCTACCGATTTGGTCGGTAGGGCCCCCTCTCGGCTTGCGGACGGTGCGTCAGGCCTGCTGCTGGGCCGAGGTGGCCGGGGCCGCCGCCGGGGCCACCGCCGGCTTCGGGCCGGCCACTGCCGCGGCCAGCGCGGCAGCGACCAGCGCGATCACCGCGCCCGCGCCGTAGACGTGGTGGAACGACGACACGCTGCCCGGTACCGCGCTCGAGGCGATGATCGCGGCCAGCATCGCCGCGCCCAGCGCGCCGCCGAGCTGCCGGGCGGTCAGGGTCATGCCGATGCCGGCCGCGAACCGCAGCGGCGGCACCGAGGCGGCCGCCGCGGCCGACAGACAGGTCAGGGCCAGCCCCAGGCCGCTGCCGCCGAGCAGCGCCGAGGGCACCCAGCCACCCCAGAAGTTCGAGTGCGAGCCGAACAGGCCGGAGGCCCAGATGCCGCTGCTCGCGGCGAACAGCAGGCAGCCGAGCACCGCGGTCCAGCGCTGGGCCTGCGGGGTCTTGATGCCGCCGGCGACGGTGGAGGTGACCATCGAGGCGAGCGCCCCGATGCTGAGCGCGCCCGCGGTCTGCAGCGTGCTCCAGTGCCAGATGGCGGTCGTGAAGAGCGGGCCGCCGAGCATCCAGGCGAACATCGAGACGCCGAGCACCGCCAGCGCGGCGTTGCAGGTCGTGTACCTGGCGCTCTGCCAGAGCGCCACGTCGACGGCGGGTGCGGCGTGCCGGCGCGAGCGCAGCCAGGTGCCGACCAGCAGCACCAGCCCCAGCACCCCGAGGCCGAGCGTCCGGCCGCTGCCCCAGCCCCACCTGTCACCCTCGGTCAGCGCGGTCACCACGCCGGCGATGCCGAGCGCGAGCGCGACCGTGCCGATCGGGTCGGGCAGCCGGGTGCCGGGGGCGGGCAGGTGGCGGGGCAGCAGCGCCATGGCCGCCACGAGCAGCAGCAGGCCGATCGGGCCGTTGATGAAGAAGACCGAACGCCACCCGAACGCCTCCAGCAGCACGCCGCCGACCGCCGGGCCGACCACCGCGGAGAAGCCGGCCGCGGCCGACCAGGCGCCGATCGCCGCCGGGATCCGCTCGCGCGGCGTGGTCGAGAGGATCAGGCCGAGCGCGGCCGGGATCATGCCTGCCGCCATGCCACCCTGCACGAACCGCCCGGCGACCAGCCAGCCCACCGACGGCGCCGCGCCGCACACCATCGAGGCGAGGGTGAAGCCGGTCAGCGCGCCGAGGAAGATCCTGGTGCGCCCGAGCGTGTCGGCGATCCGGCCACCCGGCGTGAGCAGCGCGGCGAACATCACCGCGTAGCCGCTGACGATCCAGGTCAGCGCGTCGATCGAGGTGCCGGGAAAGTGCTTGAGGATCTGCGGAAACGCGATGTTGACCACCGAGAGGTCGAGGAACGCGATGAACGTCGCGCCGCTGCACACCGCCAGGATCAGTTTCGGGTCGACCACCCGATCGGCAGCCTTGGTGGCTCCAGTCATGTCTGCGACTCCTCCGCCGGATTTCGGATCGGGTCCTGTCTCGCGCTCGGGCCGCCCCGCGGCCGGCCGGTCCTGCCCCTGGCCGGCCCCGCACCCGGCGGGCCGGGTGACGGCTGCCCGGTCGAGCACCCGGGGGTCGTGCGAGGACGCGCGTGACCGCGGCGCATAGCGGCCGGGAAATAGTCCCGCATGGTCGGGAAGCTGTCAATTTGACCGGAACCACCCGGTCCACCGGTCACCGGCCCGGGCCGGTCGCGGGATTCCGGCTAGGACTTGTGCAGGTATTCGGTGCGTTCGCTGTCGAAGGCGTCGGCCAGGAACTCCCGCAGCAGCGGGTGATCCGCCAACGTCGGGTCGTCGTCGACCACCCGCTGCGCCTCGGCCCGGGCGGCGGCGATCGTCTCGGCGTCGCGGAGCAGCGACAGCAGCTTCAGCCCGGATCGGCGCCCGGACTGGGCCGCACCGAGCACGTCCCCCTCGCGGCGCTGCTGCAGGTCGAGCTCGGCGAGCTCGAAGCCGTTCGTGGTCTGGGCGACCGCCTGCAGCCGCTGTGCCGCCGGGTGGGCCGAGGGCAGCTGGGTGTGCAGGATGCAGGTGCCGCCCCAGGCCCCCCGGCCGACCCGGCCGCGCAGCTGGTGCAGCTGGGACACCCCGAACCGGTCGGCGTCCATGATCACCATCAGGGTCGCGTTCGGCACGTTGACGCCGACCTCGATCACCGTGGTCGCCACCAGCACGTCGAGCTCGCCTGCGGCGAAGGCCGCCATCGCGGTGGCCTTCGCCTCGGCCGCGAGCCGGCCGTGCAGCAGGCCGACCCGCAGCCCGGCCAGCTCCACCGCACCCAGCTGCGCATAGAGGGACAGCACCGAGGCGGTCTGGCCGCCCTCCTCCTCGGAGACGGCGCCGATGTCGTCCAGGTCGTCGTCCTCGCCGATCCGCGGGCACACCACGAAGGCCTGCCGGCCGGCCGCGACGTCCTCCCGCACCCGGGCCCAGATCCGGTCGTACCAGGACGGGTGCTCGGTCACCGGTGCGACCCGGCTGACGATCTCCTGCCGGCCGCCGGGCAGCTGGCGCAGCTCCGAGACCTCGAGGTCGCCGAAGACCGTCATGGCGACCGTCCGCGGGATCGGCGTCGCGGTCATCACCAGCATGTGCGGCGGCGCGGCGGCCTTGCCGCGCAGCGCGTCCCGCTGCTCGACGCCGAACCGGTGCTGCTCGTCGATCACCACGATGCCCAGCTCGGCGAACTGGACCTGGTCCTGGATCAGCGCATGGGTGCCGACCACGATGCCGGCCGAGCCGGAGGCCGCCTCCAGCAGCGCGGCCTTGCGGGCGGCGGCGGACATCGAGCCGGTGAGCAGCACCAGCCGGGTGCCGTGCTCGGCACCGCCCAGCGTGCCGGCCTGGGCCAGCGGGCCGAGCAGGTCGGCGATCGTCATCGCGTGCTGGGCGGCCAGCACCTCGGTCGGGGCCAGCAGCGCGGCCTGCGCGCCGGCGTCGACCACCTGCAGCATCGCCCGCAGGGCCACCACCGTCTTGCCGGAGCCCACCTCACCCTGCAGCAGCCGGTGCATCGGGTGCACGGCGGCCAGCTCGGCCTCGATCACCCCGGCGATCTCGGCCTGTTCCTCGGTGAACCGGAACGGCAGCCGCTCGGCGAAGGCGTCCACCAGGCCATCGCCGATCCGGGGCCGGGCGACCGCCGGGTTGGCGGCCAGCTCATGCCGGCGCTGGGCGAGGACCAGTTGCACGCCGAACGCCTCGTCGAACTTCAACCGGGCCCGGGCGCGCTCCCACTCGGCCAGGCTGTCCGGCCGGTGCACCTGGCGCAGGGCGCGGTCCAGTCCCATCAGCTCGCGCCGGCGCACCACCTCGGCCGGCAGCGTCTCGGGCACCGGGTCGAGCATCGCCAGCACGTGCTCCATCGCCTTGGCGATGGTCCACGACGGCAGTCCGGCCGCCGCCGGGTAGATCGGGATGGTGCTGCCGGCGAAGTCGGTGGCGGCCAGCTCCTCGGAGTCGGCGAAGAGCAGGTAGTCCGGCTGGTTCAACTGCATCTTGTTCCGGAACCGGCTCACCTTGCCGGCGAACATGCCGTGCAGGCCGGGACGCAGCTCCTTCTCCCGCCACGGCTGGTTGAAGAAGCTCAGGCTCACCCGGTGCCGGCCGGAGGAGATCACCACCTCGAGGATGCTCAGCTTGCGGCCCGGGATCCGGCGCAGGTTGGTGGACTCGATCTCGGCCTGCACCGTGACCTCGTCGTCCTCGGCCAGGGCGGAGAGGTCGGTCAGCTCGCCGCGCTTGTTCATCCGGCGCGGGTAGTGCCGCAGGAACTCCCCCACCGTGGTGAGGTCCAGCGCCTTCTCCAGGGATGCGGCCGTCCGGCCCCCGACCACGTCGGCAAGCTTGTCGGTGCGGGTGGCCATGCCAGACACTGTGCCAGAGGCGGCCGACAGCCCTGCCCGCTACTCGACGCCGATCAGCAGCGGGTAGTGCGGCTGCCCGCCGGGGTAGCCGGTCACCTCGACGAACGGCAGGCTGGCCCGCACGTGCGCGACCAGGGCCGCGGTCGCCTCGGCGGCGCCCTCGTCCGAGCCGGCCAGCACGGTCACCAGCTCGCCGCCGGCCGCGACCAGCCGGTTCACCAGGCTGATGCCCATCGCGGTCACGTCCGAGCCGATCTCGACCACCTCGCCGTCGATCAGGCCCAGCACGTCGCCGGCCGCGCACCGGCCGGCGTAGGTGATCGCGTCCCGCACCGCCACCGTCACCTCCGCGAACCGGGTCGCCGCGGCGGCCTCGGCGATGGCGATCACGTTGTCGCCGAACCGCCGCTCGCCGTCGTGCACCGCGACCGCGGCCAGCCCCTGGACCGGTGACTTGGTCGGCACCACCGCCACCCGCACGCCCTGCTCGCGGGCCTGCTCGGCGGCCAGCTCCGCGACGCCGGTGGCCGCCGTGGAGTTCGGCAGCACCACGACCTGCGCCGCGCCGGTGGCCAGCACGCCGGCCAGCACCTCGGCGGTGGAAGGGTTGTCGGTCGGGCCGCCGTCCACCACCAGCACCCCCTCGGAGGCGAACAGGTCGGCCAGCCCCTCGCCCGGCGCGACCGCCACCAGCGCCACCCCGGCCCGGGTGGCGGCCGGCTCGGCGGCCACCTGGTCCTCGAACCGCACCACCGAGATCCGGTGCGGCCGGCCGGCCTCGATGCCCGCCTCGATCGCCGCGCCCACGTCGTTGACGTGCACGTGCACGTTGAACAGCCCATCGCCGGTGCCGACCACCGCCAGCGAGTCGCCGAGGGCCGCCAGGGCGCGGCTGAGCCCGACCACCGCCGGTTCCTCGGCATGCAGCAGGTACTGCACCTCGTAGCCGTACTCGGCGCTGCCGGACTCCCGGACCGCGCGCAGCGCCGACCGGTCCCGCTGCCGGGGCGCGGCGGGCCGCTCGCCCCCGGCGGCATCGAGGCCGGCCGCCTCGCCGGTCACCACCGCCGCCAGCTCGGCCAGCAGCAGCACCAGGCCGCGACCGCCGGCGTCCACCACGCCGGCCTGGGCCAGCACGTCCAACTGCTCGGGGGTGC
>Ga0335073_10004978_pt1 | contig 18638 bp, 17 predicted proteins | sample Lox_Sample_22_FD_207093 | JGI IMG/M metagenome (GOLD analysis project Ga0335073, IMG submission 207093) | Soil microbial communities from Loxahatchee National Wildlife Refuge, Florida, United States - Lox_Sample_2.2 | ecosystem: Environmental > Terrestrial > Soil > Wetlands | place: USA... | reverse complement strand
CATCCTGGCCGCGCGCAGCGGATTCTGGAGCGAGGACGATCTCACTCAATCGCTTGCATTCGACGCGGCGCAGATGACTTATCACACCGGCAGGCTGTGGCGGCCGCTCGATGACACCACGGCGGGGGTTCGCCTGCTGTTCGGCTCCGATGCGTGGTCCTCGGCCCGACGCAATGCCGACCTGTACCCGGAGGGCGGTCTTTTGTGGCTGGACGCCGACACGCTGATCCGCGAGCGCAGCGCGGGGCGGCGATCGCTGGATGATTTTTGCAAGGTGTTCTTCGGGGCCTCGAGCAGCGCCAAACCCTATTCGTTCGAGGACATCGTAACCGCCCTCAATGGCGTGCAGCCGTACGACTGGGGCGCATTCCTGCGCCGGCGTCTCGAATCGACCGAGCGCTTGCCGCCGCTCGACGGCATCACCCGCAGCGGCTGGACGCTTGAATACTCGGACCAGCGTCCGCGGCTCATCGCCGACATGGAGGCCGTTCACAAGATCGATCCGCTGTGGCCCGAGTGGCGCGCCTCAGGTTTCATCGACCTGCGCCCCTCGATCGGGCTCCTGCTCGATGAGGACGGCACGGTCCTGGACTCGGCGCCGCTCTACGCCGGTTATCAGGCCGGCATCGTGCCTGGAATGCGCATCGTCGAGGTGAACGGCGCCCGCTTCACGCTGCATGCAATCGAGCAAGGGGTCGGGGCGACGAAGCGCGGCCAGCCCCTCGAGCTCGACGTCGCCAGCGGTGCCCATACGACCCGGCAGCGGCTCGATTATCACGACGGACTGCGCTGGCCGCATCTGGTGCGCATCGCTGCGCGCCCCGACTTGCTCGCGAAGATTGCCGCGCCCAGGACTCGCTCGCGCTGAGGCGCTCAGGCCTCGATCAAACGGGACACGCCATGGCAGACGAATCGCACTCGCTCGGACTCGATACCCTCATCAGCCGGCGCGACTTCGTGGGAGCCACCTTGATCGGGTCGGGAGCCTTGCTGCTGGGAGCGCCTGGTCCCGGCCGTGCGCAGAATCTCACCGCGGATTGGAACGGCTACGCCGGGATCGGGGATTATGCCCGATCGAATGGCAACGTGGCCTCCGTGGTGAATGCCGCGCACGGACTTCGGGATGGACTCTATGAGAGCAAGATCGCGTCCGCGGCGGCGGTGGACGAGCCCTACGATGTGATCATCGTCGGCGGAGGGTTCTCCGGCATCATCGCGGCTTACGAATTTCGCAAGGCGCGCCCCAATGGGCGCTGCTTGATTCTGGATAACCACCCGATATTCGGCGGGGAGGCGAAGCAGAATCAGATGCGGGTCGACGGCTTGGTGCTGACCGGCCCCCAGGGCTCGAACGGCACCATCATTCCGCGCGCCGACAACGGCTATGCGCATGTGATGCAACTCTGGGACGACATCGGGCTGCCGCGCGCATTCGAGTTCGTGACGCCGGCCGGCGCCGGCGCCTCCCTGAAGTTCGCGCCGGACCACTATGAGCCCATGTACTGGGACGAGGATTCCGTTTCGCTCGGCTATTTTTTCGATCGGCCGTTCGCCCGGGAGCAAAAATGGGTGATCGATCCCTGGTCTGATGAGCTGCGCCGGGCGCCGATCGCGGCCGAGATCCGCGACAGCTGGATCAAGTGGAAGCACGCTCCGATCGTCACCCACGGCGATGAGGCGAGCACCAATCGCTGGCTCGACTCCCTGTCGTACGGCGATCTGATCGTCAAGGAGATGGGGCTGTCCAGGGAGGTCTTTCGCCTCTCGGACCCGCTGGTCGCCACGGCGGATTACGGCGTGAGCTCGGATGCCATCTCGGCTTACGCCGCGAAGCTCATCAATCTGCCGGGCACCGATGTGATCGCCGATTACACCGCGAAGTTCCTCGGCAAGCACGACGCGCGACCGGACAGCGGTGCCTTTGCGTTCCCGGGTGGAAATGCCGCGATCCTGCGGCATATCGTGAAGTGGCTGATACCGGACGCGATCACCGCAAGCCGCTCCTTCACGGACATCCTGTATGCGCCGATCGATTTCGATGCGCTCGATCGTCCTCAGCGAGACACCCGGATCCGCCTGAACGCCACCGTCGTGGCAGTCCGCCACGAAGGTCCGCCGCAGTCATCGCAAGAGGTGCACGTGACCTACGCGGTGGGCGGTGAGCTGCGGCGGGTGAGGGCGCAGGCGGCCATCGTCGCTGCAGGCGGCTGGATCACCCGCCACATCGTGCGTGACATGCCCCCGGCGTACGTGGATGCCTATGCCCAGTTTCATCACGGCCCCATCCTGGTCGTGAACGTGGCCGTGCGCAACTGGAAGCCCTTCGCCAAGCTGGGAATCACCAGCGCCCACTGGTTCGACGGCTTCGGCTTCTTCGTGAACGTGCGCCAGCCCATGGTGGTGAATGGCGTGCCGGTGCCGCTCGACCCTTCGAAACCCGCGATGCTCACCTTGTACGTCGGCTTCCCCCAGTCTGGATCGCCGATCGGCGTACAGACCGCGGCGGCGCGCACCATGCTCCTCGCCACCTCCTATGCGGAATTCGAGCTCAAGATCCGCAAGCAGCTGCAGCACATGTTCGGCAGCGCGGGCTTCGATGCCCGCAGGGATATCGCCGGGATCGTGCTCAATCGATGGGGTCATGCCTACCTCGCGCCTCAGCCCGGCTTCTACTTCGGTTCGCCCGAGCGCCCCTCGCCCCTGGACGTGATCCGCAACCGCTATGGCCGCATCGCCTTCGGACACAGCGAGCTGTCGGGCAGGCAGAGCTGGGGGCGCGCTGCGCGGGAGGCGCAGCGCGCTGCCCGCCAGATCCTGGAGGTCGTCTCCTGATTCAGAGGTCCAACGGCGCCTGTGTGATGGTCAAGTGGGGCGCTCTTTCGACAGCTCCTCGAGCACGGCGATCGCGTCCAAGGCGTCGTCGAGCGAGCGCCGCAGTGCGGCTCGGACATCGCCGCACCGGGCATCGGAGCCCAATTGCTCGATGAGCTCGCCGAGCTTCGCGTGCGACAGCCACGCCTTGTGGCGCGCGAACTCCTCTTCGATCCCGGGCTCGCCCCAGGCGGCAACCGTGTTCTTGGTCGGGTCGGGGCAGCGCGTCTCGCGCGCGACCAGTCCCGGAACCATGGTGATTCTTTCCGCGCGATGCTCGAGGCGGGTGGCCCGGTGCACGACCAGATTACCCTGTTGAAACACCGCGTAGCCCGCCTCTGGAAAGACCGGGCTCACCACCCGGCCGGCGGGGAGATCGCGGCTGTTGGCTGCGGTCAAGCCGCGCGCGTCGGTGCCGAGCAGCTGCGCGGCTTCCTGCTGCGTGCCGCGAAAGAACTCGAACCGCCCACCACTGAACGTCCGCGGATCGCTCAACAGCAGCACGTAATCGAATCCGATCGAGTCGACGTGCCAGGTGTCGACCGCCTGGTCCGGGTCATCCGGCGCGTAATTGATGTACAGCTGTTGCGAGGGCATGCTGTGGGGCAGAAGCGCGCATCCCGCGATGCCCGACAGGAAATCGGTCACCATCGGGCAGTTGCACAGATCGCGCAGAAACTTCGATCGATAAACGCCGCCCGCGAGATATTTGGCGGTGCGATCGCTCGTCTGCGCCAGCTTGCGCAAGGCGACGGCGACCGAGCGCGCGACAGCCGTGCCCTCCTCCGAAAGCAGCCGGAAAGGCCCGGCGACGGCGATCTCGCTCGCGCAGTTGTGAACGTCCTCGGCCGTGTACCCCAGCTCGGACAGGCGCCAGACCTCTTGCGGCGGCTCGAGCGCGAGATGCCGTGCCGGATCGAACGTCGGCTCAGCGAACAAGCTCTGGTAACCGGGCGGCACCCGCTCGGGGAAGGGCAGGGGCAGGGCTAACATCGCAGCGCTCCGCGGACCCACTGCTGGAACTTATACACCTCGTATTCCTCCGGCATGAGGAATCCCCGGTCGTGGACTCCGGCCTGCAGCCCGCGCTGGACCAGCTCGCATACCGCGCCGTCTTCGCTCATGACTTCGGCGGAAAAGCGCCACACGCGCCCCACGTCGACCTCGCGGTCGGACAGCGTTTCTTTTGGAAACAGCCACTCCGCGCTGAGCTCGGTCTCCTCGGGACCCAGGGGCATGAGGCGCGTGGATTTCACGTGGTCCACGTGCAGCACGAGATAGTGCGACGGTACGCTCGTCATGTAGTGATAGGCAGTGCGTCGCTCGCTTTCGGTGAGATTCTCGAACTCGTGACCCAGCGAGCGGCCGTCGACCGACCAAGTGCTCGCGCCGGCTCGCAGACCGCCCCGGTAAAGGGGATCTTCGCTGCCGGCGTGCGCTCTCCAGTTGGGGTCATCCCGCTCCTCCATGATGCCGCGCCCATAGATCGGCACCAGACCGACCAGGCTCGGGTGTACCGCCGGGCAGTGCAGGCATTCGTTGAAGTTCTCCCAGAACACCTTCCAGTTGCAGCGTAGTCGCATGACCACACGCCGGCCGACCACGAGGTCCTCGAGAGGCCAGTGCGCGAACTCCTCATCGCCGGTGCTGAAGGGAACGTCGGGGTCCTTGAGGTTGACGTAGATGAAGCCCCGCCATACGCGCAGCGGCACGCGGTGCAGGGAAATCTGGTCGATGGGCAGCTGATGTGGGCGCCCCATCGAGGGGACGCGGGCAAGCTGCCCGCTCACTCGATAGTTCCAGGCGTGGTACGGGCAGGTGATGCCAGTCGTCGGCAGCCGACCGTCGGCCTCGCGCAGGAGCAAGGCGCCGCGATGACGACAGGTATTGTAGAAGGCGCGGATCTCTCCCTGCTCGCCGCGCACCAGCATCAGCGGCTGAGATCCCAGCGTGAACGTGCGATAGCAGCGGGCTTCCGGCAGCTCGCTGACGCGGCACAGGTAGACCCAGTTTCGGTACCAGATGCGCTCGAGCTCGAGCGCATGATGCGCCGGATCGAGGTACCAGCTGCTCGGCAGCGTTCGCTCCAGACGGTTGAGGCCGTTGAAGTCCGTCGCGAACGGATCGGAATGCGTCTCGCTGCTCATGAGTCTTTCTCCTGGGCCGGCTGCTTCCTCGCAGCCTTGCCGCGAAATGCCGTGTCCATCAGCTCGAGGTAGGCGCCGCTCGATCGGACGGCCGCGGCGCGATCGAAAGCGGTCGCGGAGAAGAGAATCTCCTGCCAGAATCCGTCGAGCATACCGATGAACCCGCGAGCGGCGGCATCGAGCAGAGGCTCCGCCGGGTTGCAGCCGAGCTCGCAACCGCGCGCACGAAAGCACTGCACGACGAATTCGTGGAAGCGCCGGTCGTGCTTGCCGGTGATCTCTTTGTAGATCTTGCGCCAGCCGCGCTCTCCCATGAACGCGTACCACACGGCGACGTGGCGCTCGGAGGCGATCTCTTCGTCGAGCATCATGCGAACGATGCAGCGCAGGCGCTCGCGCGGATCCTCGATGGCCACGACCGTGCGTTGCAGCTCGAGGTCGAAGCCCGTGACCAGGCGGCGCAAGGTCTCCGCCAGCAGTCCGCGCTTGCCCGCGAAGTGGAAGTTCACGACCGCGGGGGTGACCGAGGCAAGGTCCGTGACCTTGGCCAGTGTCAGATTTTCGAGACCGTGGCACTCGATCGATCGCATGGCTGCATCGAGCAGTTGTTTGCGCCGATCGCCGATGCGCATCATCTCGAGCTTGGTGGGGCGCCGCTTGAGTCCGCGACGCCGTCGCGCACTCGGCGCAGGGTGGGCTGCATCCTCCGTCATACGGTAATATTAAATGTCCATTTAGATTAGCGCAATCGTTGCGGGGGCATTCAGACGCGTCGAAACGGGCCGGCAAGCGCTGTTGCAAATGCGCGAATGCTCGGATAAGTTGAACCGTCATTGAATTATTCAAGGGAGCCGAGGCATCAATCCTTGCGCGCGGGCGTCTGTGAGGGCTCCGAAGTGACACGGGTCTCGCGCCGTCAGGCGCTCAAGTCGCTCGCTGCGGCCGGCATCGCGGCCGCCGCTCAGGGCCTGGCGCGCGCCGACTCGCAGCCGTTGGGCCCCGGCGGTATTCCCCTGGCGCGACCGGATCGACCTGTCGCTTTGCCGCTCAACGCAGCGCCGATACCGAGCGGCTTGCCCCCGGAGAGGGGCGGCACCTTCAAGCTGTTCAATTATCCGGATTACATCAGCAAGGCGATGGTCGAGGAGTTCGGCAGACAGCACGATGTCTCGATGGAGCTGTCCATCTTCAGCAACATGGATGAGGCGGTCACGCGCATGGCGAGCCGTTTGGTGCGGCCGGATGTGACCAACATCTCTCACGAACGCCTGGCGCAGGCGGTTGCCGGCAAGCTGATCAGGCCGCTCAATCTCGATTACATCCCCAATCTCAAGACACACATCTGGCAATCCTTGCAGAGCCCCTTCTACGATGTGGGCTCTCGTTACACGATCCCTTACGTGGTGTACGCAACCGGCATCGGCTGGAGGTCCGACAAGATCTCCGAGGACATCGCCCGGATGGACAATCCGTGGTCGATCTTCTGGAGATCGCAACGATACAAGGGTTACGTCGGTATTCTCGACGACGACCGCCAGGCGCTCAGCCTGGCGATGCTCTATCGGGGGTTCTATGACATCAACACCGAGGACCCGGCCGTCATCGAGCGGGCGCTCGTGGATCTGTCGGCCCTCATCCCGATCTGCAATCCGAAGGTCAACACGACTCAGGCCTCGACCTTGCCGACGGGAGAGAGCTGGCTGCACGAGGCAGATTCGGGCGACATCCTGGGTTCCTACTTCACGGAGCGGCCGGCGGGTTACGACGGCTCGAGCCTGCGCTTCTGGGCGGCGCCCAAGGGCAAAGGTCCTGTGAACAGCGACTGCTGGGCGATTCTCGCGGCGACGGAGAAGCCGGTGCTGGCGCACCTGTGGTTGAACTACCTGCTCGAGCCGCGCTTCGCCTACCGCAACTTCCTGGACATCGGCTACCAGCCACCGCAGGTATCGCTCACGGTCGACTCGCTCCTCGAGAAGAAGGTGATCCCGGAGAATCTGCGAACCACGATCTTCACCGACGAAACGTTCGGGATCGGTTCGATCCATTTTTCGACCTTGACGTCCCGAGGCAACGCGCTGTGGCAGAAAACCTACGCGCGCTTCATGGCGGGCACGTAGCACAGCCGAGATAAAGGAGGTCGCGGGGGATGTATCCGAAATGGCTGTGGCGGGTTCTCGCCCTGCCAGGCATTGCGTGGTTGATTGCGCTGTTCCTGGTGCCGTTCTATGCGGTGATCGGGGTGGCATTGGGGGGCGTCGATCCGATCTTCCAGAATCCGGTTCCCGCGTGGAATCCGCTGCAGTGGAAGTTCTCCTCGCTGCTCGACACCCTCGAAGGATTCCTGCCGGGCCATGAATACTGGCGGATCTTCCTGCGCACGACGGAGTATGTGGCGGTGGCGGTGAGCGTGTGCCTGCTCATCGGCTACCCGGTCGCCTACTACGTATCGCGTCACGCACGCCGTTCCAAGCCGTGGCTGATCGCGCTGCTGGTGCTGCCTTTCTGGATCAGCTATCTGATGCGTATGCTCGCCTGGACCAATCTGTTCGCACCCGCGGGTCTCGTGAACGAACTGCTCGAGCTGGCGCACGTGACCCGCAACCCTCCGGATTGGCTCAACGGCAATCCCGTCTCGGTGATCCTGGCGCTCGTGTACGGGTACATTCCCTATCTTATCCTGCCGTTGCTCGCGGCGCTCGATCGCATCGATCAAAGCCTGCTCGACGCGGCACGCGATCTGGGCGCAAGCCCGCTGCAGACTTTCTTGAGGGTCACGTTGCCGCTCTCCAAGACGGGCGTGCTCGGCGCCGTGGTGGTGATTGGCCTGCCGATGTTCGGCGACTACTACACGCCCAACGTGGTTTCGGGCTCGCCGCAGACCAGCATGATCGGGAACCTGATCGACATCTTCTTTCATGGAGGGCCGCAGCCCTCCATAGGCGCGTCGCTGACGCTGATTCTGACGATGTTTCTCGCCGCGCTCACCGCCTACTACCTGTTCACGGTGAACCGGGCTCACAGGGAGTCCGCGCCGTGAGGCGCGAAGCGACGCGGCGATCGAGAGGATCGCGATGGCTCGCCCTGCTGACCTGGGGCTATGTGCTGCTGTCGCTCTGGCCTGTGGTCGTCGCCATCCAGTTCTCCTTCAATGCCGGCCGCTCGATGACCTCGTGGCAGGGCTTCTCCCTGACTCGCTGGTACTTCGGGGATCCGGTTTACTCGGTATGGCACGATCCGACGCTGCAGAGCGCGCTGATGCAGAGCCTCAAGCTGGCCGCGCTCGACATGTCGATCGCCACGCCGCTCGGCGTGCTGCTCGCGCTCGGCCTCACGCGCTGGCGCAGTCCTCTCGCGAGCGCGTCCAATTTCCTGATGCTTCTGCCGATGGTGACGCCGGAGATCGTCACCGGCGTCGCCTTCTCGCTGGTGATCCTGCATCTTTTTGTCTTCCTGCACCCGGGGACGTTGGCGCAGGCCCTGGGCCACGTCACCTTCTCTCTCTCCTATGTGGTGGTGATCGTTCGCGGCCGCCTGGTCTCGATTGGTCGACAGTACGAGGAGGCGGCGGCCGATCTCGGTGCGACACCCTGGCAAAGCCTGAGGTACGTGCTGCTACCTTTGCTGCTGCCCGCCATCTTCGCGAGTTTGATGATCGTTTTCGCGATCTCCATCGATGATTTCGTGATCAGCCAGTGGCTTTCCTGCGGCGCCGGTTGCGACACGGTTCCGATCCGCATCTACGGCGCGGCGCGCGCCAGGCAGACGCCCGCAGTGAATGCGCTCGCGGCGCTGATGGTCTATTCAACCTTGATCGCGCTGGGAGTCGCCTACCTTCTGTTCCGCTTCCTGACCCGCGGTGAGCGGGCGTCGGGGACATCGCCTGGTGCGGCGGTTACGACGGTGGGGGGGCTCGAGTGGTGAGCGGCGGAGAGGTCAGGCTCGTGGATCTCGTCAAGGCGTTTGGCGCTCAGAAAGTCGTCGACGGCTTGAATCTGCGCATCTCCCCGGGAGAATTTTTCTCGATACTCGGATCCTCGGGTTGCGGCAAGACGACGACGCTGCGGCTGATCGCGGGTTTCGAGCAGCCGAGCTCGGGCCACGTGCTCCTCGATGGGGTCGACATGACGAACACACCGCCGAACAGGCGCAATGTGAACACGGTGTTCCAGCACTACGCGCTCTTTCCCCATCTCGACGTGTTCGACAACGTCGCCTTTGGACCAAGGCGCGCGCGAGTGGATCCGGGCGAGGTCAAGCGGCGCGTCGGCGAGGCCTTGGAGCTCGTTCAGCTCGCCGGATATGAGAAACGCAAGCCGGCGCAGTTGTCCGGAGGACAGCAGCAGCGGGTCGCGCTGGCGCGCAGCTTGGTGCTCAAGCCGGCGGTGTTGCTTCTGGACGAGCCGCTCGGCGCGCTGGACGCCAAGCTGCGCAAACAGCTGCAAGCCGAGCTCAAGGCATTGCAACGGCAGGTTGGAATCACGTTCATCTACGTGACTCACGACCAGGAGGAGGCGCTCACCATGAGTGATCGCATCGCGGTCATGTCACGGGGGCGGGTCGAGCAAGTGGCGGCGCCCCGGGAAGTCTATGAGGAGCCCGCGAGTGTGTTCGTCGCGGACTTCCTCGGCGTGTCGAATTTGATGTCGGCGATGGCGGGAGGCATGAGCGGCGTCGGCGGCCGAATGATACGCCTCGGCAACTTCGAGCTCAGGGCCGAGTGCGGCGATGGCAGCATCCAGGGTCGGGCGAAGATCACCATTCGTCCCGAGCGCGTTCGTATCGAGCCGCGGGGGTCGGGCGGGGAGAATCGGATTCCGGGCACGATCGAGCGCTGCGATTATCTGGGAAGCGCCATGCAGCTCGTGGTGCGACTCGTCACCGGCGACCTGATCCACGTGCAGCTTCAGAACACGGGCGAGCCGCTCGAATTCCCCCGGGGTGCCGCGGTGCACGCCCATTTGCCGGCGGGTGCCCTGCGGGTTCTCGCGGATCCGGGGGAGGATGACGGGAAGGGCTAGGCCGCGAATCCGACGCCACGGTGCGGCGTCATGCGCGGCCTGCTTGCCAGCTTCCCGCGGCCGCTAAGGATATTCGCGTATGGGATCCGGCGGCCGGGTGGAGCAGTCTCGGCAAATACGCACGAGGGATCCGACATGGAATTCGATGTGACGGAGCTGCGCCTTCTCGAGGAAACCGAGGAGGTTGAGATCGAGACTGTGGTATCCGCGAGCCGCGAGCGGCACCGTACCCCTGTCTGGGCGGTCGTCGTCGGCCCGCACGTCTATGTCCGATCGGTGAACGGCCTGCAGGGGCATTGGCACCAGCATTTGCGCAACCATCCGCAGGGCGCGATCCATGCGGAGGATAAGCGAATCCCGGTACGGGCAGAATCGGTCTCCGATCAGAAGTTGCTGCACCAGGTGAGCGAGGCGTACATGAGCAAGTACGTGCAGTATCCTCAGGATGTGGCCTGGATCATCAGTCCGCCGATCGTGGCTACGACGGTACGGCTGGTGCGTGAACTGGAGAGCGCGGAGAGTGCGCAGAGCGCAGCTGGTTGCCCGCGAACGCTTCAGTAGCTCATCATCGAGGTTTCGAGCCATCGATTGTCACGAGCCGGCATCATGACGATATCACTCGGACAGAAACTGGGCCTGCGCCCGGGCGATGCATTGCTCGTCATCGACGTGCAGCGCGACTTCTTGCCTGGCGGCAGCTTGCCGGTGGCCGAAGGGAGAGAGGTGGTAGCGCCTTTGAATGCCTACATCGCCGCCTTCTCTGCACGTCGATTGCCGATCCTTGCGACGCGCGACTGGCACCCACCCGACCACTGTTCGTTCCGGGAGTCAGGGGGCCCCTGGCCCCCGCATTGCGTGCGCCAGACGCCGGGCGCCGAGTGGCCATCGGAGTTGCGCATCTCGCCCGAGACGCACGTCATCTCCAAAGCCACGAGCGCCGATACCGAAGCCTACTCAGGATTCTCAGGCACCGCGCTGGCACGGCTGCTGCGCGACCTCAAGGTCCGTCGCCTGTTCGTCGGCGGGCTGGCGACCGATTATTGCGTCCATGACACGGTGCTCGATGCGCGCGCGCAGGGTTTCGAAGTCAGCGTGCTCGCCGACGCCGTTCGGGCGGTCAACCTGAGGCCGGAGGATGCGGGGCGAGCTATCGAGGATATGATCGCTCATGGTGCGAGCTGGCATGCTTGATGTAAGTTCCCACGAGCTGGGCCTGCCCCAATACGTGTCCTTCGATCGAGCCCAGAAGCTGGGCCTTCGTCGGCTGGCCCAACCCCGGCAGCGTCGTATTCAGCGCGTACAGCGTGAAAAAGTAGCGGTGCTCACCGATCGGCGGGCAGGGTCCCCCGTAGCTGGGCCGCTTCCAGTCATTCAGCCCTTGGTAGGCTCCGGCCGGTAGACCCGACCGCCCGGCGTTCTCCGGCAACTGCCGTGACTCACCGGGGATGTCCACCACCACCCAGTGCACCCACGTCATCTTGGGCGCGCGAGGGTCGGGCGCGTCCGGATCATCCATCACCAGGGCGAAGCTCTTCGTGCCACGCGGCGGGTCCTGCCATTGAAGGGGAGGTGAGATATCACTGCCCTCGCAGGTGTAGCGTGCGGGAATGCGCGCGTGGTCGCCGAACGCATCGGAGGTGAGCGTGAAGGTCATCGCGAGCTCTCTATATTCGCGCGGCGTGCCCGCGTCAAGTCCCCATCGCGGGCGGCCGATCCGCGGAGAGAGTGTCCGTGCGAGACTCGCAGATGACCGCGAGCGTCTCGATCATATCGACCTCGGCCGGGTTCGCTCTCTTGAGGGTGCGGGTGCTGCGAGCCAGGTCCGAGAGGGTCACCATGCCTACCAGGCTTCCGCCATCGTCGAGGACCGGGATCCTCCGGATGCGGAAATGACAGGCTCTCTACGAGCCGAAATGGTTGAGCGAAGTATGCTACCCGCGTTTGTGCGGCCTGCTATCGGGCGGCTCGATACAGCGTTGTCAGCGAGGTATTACAAAAGTCGCGAGCAGGCCGGCTTTCCTTCGGCGGGGCTCCCTCGAGCGCGGAGCCTGGCGATATGCCCTCATTTCACCAGCCGCGCGATTCGTGCATTCACCGCAATCGGTTTCGCTTGCAGCCCCGGCTTCTGACCGTGATGATCGAATTCCAGACGCACGCCGGGCCTGAAAATCAGGCAATGCGTCGAGCCGCCGTAGTGGAACATTCCGAGAGGGTCACCTTTGTTGAGGTGCTGACCGACGTACACGCGCGTCTCGCACGACGATACCTCGGCCATGCCGACCGCGAGAAAGCACATGAGTCCGATGTCCGGGTTGTCGGCTTCGATGAATACCGCCGCGCGCGTGGCGAGCTCCGTGATGTAGGCCTGAGAGTCGTTGGGTCCGGCGGGGTCGAAGCCGTGCGAGGCAGCCTCGGCAAAATAAGTTCCCTCGAGAAGGCAGACCTTCCTGACGGTTCCGCTCACGGGGCTGTGCCAGCGGTGGTAGCACAAGGGGCTCAAGTAAGCCTGGTAGATCGTGGCCCCCGCAAATAGCGGAGCCAGGGGATCGTTGCCCAGCATGTGGGCGATCGAATAGGGCTGGGACTTGATCCAGAAGCGGTCGCGATACCGCGCGTCGCGCGCGATGCGATAGGGAGCGGACTCGCAGGCATTGACCAGGATCTGGTCATTGCCGGGGTCCGCGACGGGGCGCGCACCCGCGCGCAGGCGGCGCGTGAAGTAATCGTCCCAGGAGCGAAAGCCCCAGTGGGGCTCGTGCGGATCGCACTCGAAATCGCTCTCAAAGCCCGGCATGGCGCGCAGGGCGGCGGCGCCGAACCAGCCTTTGCGCGCATCCTCGTTCAATACATAAGTGGAGTCGCTCGAGCGCAAAAACTCCGCCCATGCATTCAGCACATTTTTCAGGCCTGCGTTGACCCGCGGATCCAAAAATGCCGCCATACCGGCGGCCGTGCCCATGGACCAATCGAAGATGGTATTGATCGGGCAGCCGACCAGTCCCGTCTCATCGTACTCGGGAGCATGCGTCATGATCGTGTTGAGGAGCCGGATCATCTGACGATAGTCCCGCACCTGCGGTTTGCCGGTCGGGTCCCGATGATAGGGCGCTCGCTTCGGCACCTGCTCGAACATCTGGTTGAAGAGCATGAAGACTTCGGGATCCGATTCGATCAGCTGCTGGAATTCCTCGATCGCCGGATGCAGCGCTTGCGCGCTTGCCTCGCTCTTGCGGATCATGCCGTTCAACCAGCGCTCGAGATGCGCGTGGTCGGAGGGAAGCCATTCGGCGACGCGGTACGGAATGTGCTCTTCGGTCGGAATTTGCATGTGCGAATGGTTCCTAATGCGCGCAGCGGGGTCGGCAGGTGCCGGCGACAACGGCAGGGGCTGGAGCGGGCCGCAATCGCTCAGAACAAGCGTCCACCGTTCGGCACCGGCTGATCCGGGCGCTGGACCTTTTGACGCCGAGTGCGGCACCGAAATCGATGCGCAGCTTCCAGGCCGGCTTGCGCGCCTCTGGAAACGGCTCCACGGACACGATGGTGCCGACGCGGATGTCCACTGCCTGGAACTGCTGGTAGTCGATGAGTGTCGGGTCCATGGCTGCAGCATCATCGCCCAGGCAGGCTCACCGGTACAAGCGCGTTGCGCCGTGACGGATGTACACTCGTGGCCGCGCGCACGGGATACTGGCCATGCGCGAACTGACGCTACCCATGTTTGGGAATTCGCGACAGCGGTCACCGAATTGGCGCGCGCATGTTGGCAGATTGCAACTCTCGGGAAGCCGTAAAAAATGACGTCGCGGCCTGTTGCCTTGATCACCGGAGCGAGCGCGGGTCTCGGCGCGGAGTTTGCTCGGGCGCTGGCGGCGCGCGGCGCCGATCTCATCCTGACGGCCAGACGCGAGGAGCGCTTGGTTGCACTGGCCAGGGACCTCGACGCTCGGCACGGGACGCGGACGGAAGTCGTCGCGGCGGACCTTGCCACCGATGCCGGGGTCGCCGCAGTCGAGGCGCGAATCGCGGCAACACCAAAGCTCGACTGGCTGATCAACAACGCAGGGTATGGAGTTCCGGGACGCTTTCATTCAGCCGCAATCAGGGATCTCGATCGCATGCATCGATTGCATGTCCTCGCGCCGCTTCATCTGACCCATGCGGCGCTGCGCGGGATGGTTGCGCGAGATTGCGGCGCTATCGTCAACGTATCCTCGGTGATCAGCTTTCTACCGGTCGCGGGCTCGGCGGGCTATGCCGCGAGCAAGAGCTGGCTGCACGTGTTGAGCGAGCTCATTTACCTCGAGCTCAGGAGCTCACGGTCTGGAGTGCGCATACAATCATTGTGCCCCGGCTATACCATCACGGAATTTCATGATGTCATCAGCATGAATCGCGCGCTGATTCCGGACTTTCTCTGGCTCGATGCGCGCTTCGTGGTGCGCGAGTCGCTGGCGGCTGTCGAGCGCAATGAGCTGCTCGTCATTCCGAGCTGGAAGTATCGTTTCATGGTGCGGGCGGCAAAGCTCCTGCCAAGATCTCTCGTGCATGCCTTGGCTGCGCGCACCGGCCGCAGAATGGGACGCCATTGAATGAGTGAACAAGGAATCAATGAATTCTTCGGTGATACGCAGGATACGAGCTTCGGAACGGGCTGGTGGAGCGGCGTCGCGGCGGCATTCTTCGGCGTTCTCGCGTTCGGAGCGGTTCTATGCCTGCATTTTCCACAGATTCTGAGCTCGCCCGAGCTGCGCCCGTATTATCCGATGCATCTCATGCGCCTCCTGATTCAAGCGCTCATCATCGCGGCCGTACTGTGCGGAGTCGTTTCCTCGATTCTGCGCAGGAAGAAGGTTCTGGCGTTGACCGGTACGCTGCTGGCCGTTGCGGCGGCGGCGCTCGGCGGGTCGAGCGTGCCCGTCAACGAGCCGTTGACCGATGGGCCGGCCATCGGTCTCGATTGGTTCTTGCTCGACATGCTTTTGATGGCGTTGATCTACGTGCCGATCGAGAGGCTCTGGCCGCAGTACAAGGATCAAGGCGCCTTTCGCGACCAATGGACCCTGGATGTGGTCTATTTCATGTCGACGCACCTTCCCATCCAGGTGCTGTCGTTTCTGGTCCTGCTGCCCGCGACCCAGGTGACGCGATACCTGGCCGTCCCGAGCGTGGCGCAGTTCATCGCGAAGATGCCGTGGTTGATCCAGCTGCTGCTCGCGATCGTGGTCGCGGACTTCGCGGAATGGACGATTCACCGGGCATTTCACAAGGTGCCGTTTCTTTGGCGGTTTCACTCCATCCACCATTCATCCAGAGCGCTCGATTGGATTGCGGGCTCACGCTCCCACTTCGTCGACGACACCCTGGTGCGCGGCTTCATCCTGGTTCCGCTGATGCTGGGCTTCTCACAGAACATCATTCTGGCGTATCTCGTTTTCGTCACCCTGCACGCCACCTGGACTCATTGCAATTTCGGGCCGAACGTCGCCTGGCTCGAACCCTACGTGGTGATGCCCCGCTATCACCACTGGCACCACTCCTCGCAGAAAGAGGCGATCGACAGGAATTTCGCCATTCATTTCCCTTGGATTGATCGGCTGTTCGGAACGTACTACTTCCCCAAGGTCTGGCCGGAGACCTACGGTCTGGCCGGGGAGGAGATTCCGCGGGGTTTCATCCGGCAGACGTTCGAGCCCTTCATCAAGCGCAATGCCCGAACCAAGGTTTCGATACTAGAAGCCTAATCCGCCGAGAGCCACGTCCTCTGGAATGCAGGCCCCCCGGGTGGTCGCCTCGACCAGGCCCAGCGCTTTCATGCATTTGACGGTGGTGAAGCCGAAGTCGTATTCGGACTCGTCATGGCTCAGGCGCAGCAGGGTGGGGTGGTGGTGATGGTTGTTCTGCAGGCAAGCGCTGAAGGTCGCGGTCACCGGCAGCCATTCGCCGATGTTCATGGCGTTGTCGCGCTCATCGGCGTAGCGCCGATATCCGTGAGCGCGGGTATGGGTCCAGTAGTTCTGGATCATGTTGACCCAGAGTGCGAAGATGCGTAACCCCACCCACATGACCAGCGTGAATTTCCAGTCGCGGACCAGAAGCCACAGCAGGGAGAGGCTGAAGATTTGCGAGAACAGCGCGAACGCGTTGTTCGCCACCAGCCTGAACGAGCGCGATTTGAAGATCTCGTCCGTGGCCACATTCTCGCGGCAGGCGTATGGAATCACGCACAGATACATCGTGCGCCAGAAGCCATCGCTCGCGAGCTTGTTGGGGTCGCCGGCACGATCCGAGTACTTGTGGTGCAATCGATGACGATTCACCCAGGCGATCGGATCGACGTACAGACCAAACAGATTGTTGGCGAGCGTGACCAGCTTGATGAACCACGGCTTGTAGTCGAGGGCGCGATGGGCAATCCCCAGGTGCAGGACGTCGGCAAGATACACGCCGCAAAGAAACCAGAAAACCACGAAGTAAGCGCCGCCGATCGACAATCCGATCCAAGGTCCAAGATGAGGCGGCGCGAAATAGATGCACGCGAGCGCGTACAACAGAACGATCGAATAGCCGATGACGCTGTAGATTCTCATGATCACTCTCCCTGCCGCATCTAAGCTCAAATTCGACCTGCTTGCAATTTGAATGTAAATTTGTAGCGGGCGATTTTCGGGAGTGTGAGCGCAGTCACATGGAGTGGATGGTTTCGGCAGGCGGCTTTCGCCGATGAGACTCGATGGCTTCCCGGAGACGGCGTTCCTGACCGGCGCCACGGGCGTCCTGGGCGCAAGGATTCTCAAGGAGCTGCTGCAATCGAGCTCATGCCGGGTGGTCTGCCTCGCGCGCGGCAGCGATCCGCGGCACAGCCGGGAGCGGGTTCGTGCTTTGTTGCGAGTTTATGACGGCGCAGGCGAGCTGGAATCCGAGTTCGCCTCGCGCGTGAGCGTGCTCTGCGGGGATGTGACCCAGGAGCGGTTCGGGCTCACCGCGAAGCGCTACGCCGAGCTGCAGCAAGAGACCGGCATGACGATCCACGCCGCGGCAAACACCAGCCTGCTGGCCAAGTACAAGCGGCTCGAGCCCATCAACGTCCAGGGCACGGGCCGCGTCATAGAGTTCAGCCTGGGTACCAGGCAGAAGAGCCTCTCATACGTTTCCACCTATACGGTGATGGGCGACAAGACCTTCGACAAGCGCTTCCGCTTTCGCGAGATCGACTACGAGCTGGGCCAGGGTTTCAATCACATGAATTACCAGCGCTCGAAGTTCCGAGCCGAGGCCATGGTGCGGGCGGCGCGCGCGCGCGGCCTCAAGTGGCGCATCTTCCGCCCCGGTCAGATCTACGGCGATTCGGTCACGGGGGCGTACCCCTATTCGGGGACCCAGGTGACCGGGCTCTTCTACGATCTGTTCAAAACCGCGATGGACACCGGAGTCATGCCGGAGGCCTATCTCCACTACGACGTCGTCCCCGTGGACTATGTGAGCCGAGGTATCGTGGCTCTCTCGGCCGGGCAGCACAACTTCTTCGACGTTTATCATCTCATCAATCCCGACACCAAAACCTTTGCCGAGGTCATGGGGCTGCTGCGCGATCTCGGCTATCCGATCGAGCTCCTCCCCGAAGAGATCTATCAACACAGGCTGCGTAGCGGAGCAATCACCAAGAACGGACGCCCCTACGCGAGCGCCATGCTGAGGGCCTTCAGTCTGTGGTATTTCATTTCGAAGGTGAGCTTTCATGCGAGCGCAATCACGGAGTGCGAGTACACGCGCTCGAAGCTCGAGAAGCTGGGCGTGATCTGTGCGCCGATCAATCGCCAGCTGATCGAGACCTACGTGCTGGCCGGCGTCCGCGATGGCTACTTTCCGGTGTCGAACGCATGATGAAGTGGTGCGGCTGGGGGGATCCGAATCTCACGTTTCCGATGGCGGACAAGCCGAAGTTGTGGCCTTGGATCGTCCAAAAGCTCGGCATCGAGAGCGCCTCGCCTACGAAGTTACCCGTCGATCTTTCACGTATCCAGCTGCCTCCGTCGCGGGCGAGCGCGGAGCTGCTCGCGGAGATTGGCCGTGTCCTCCGGCCGCAGCAGATCAGGGTCGACCCGCACGAGCGGCTTCTTCACTCCTACGGGAAAAGCTTTCCGGACCTGTTCTGTGTGCGAAATGGAATGGTGAGGCGAGCCCCGGATGCCGTCCTTCTGCCGGAGTCGCACGCTGAGGTCGAGGCCGTGGTCAAGCTTGCGCACCAGCGAAACGTGTGTCTGATTGCTTTCGGCGGCGGGACGAACATCGTGGGCGGCATCAATCCGCAAGCCGACGAGATGCGCCCGACGTTGACACTCAGCCTGCGAAACATGAACCGCCTCGTCGAGCTCGACAAGGAGTCCCGAACCGCGCTGATCCAGGCGGGTGCACTCGGGCCCAAGCTCGAGGCGGATCTGGCGGCGCAAGGACACTCGCTCGGGCACTTCCCGGACTCATTCGAGTACTCCACCTTGGGAGGATGGCTCGCCACGCGCTCCGCCGGCATGCAGTCCGATGCCTACGGCAGGATCGAGGACATGGTGCTTTCCGTCAAGATGGTGACCCCGTCGGGTACGAT